>Ga0181582_10003189_pt1 | contig 13174 bp, 12 predicted proteins | sample 071ome_32_FD_132438 | JGI IMG/M metagenome (GOLD analysis project Ga0181582, IMG submission 132438) | Coastal salt marsh microbial communities from the Groves Creek Marsh, Skidaway Island, Georgia - 071405AT metaG (megahit assembly) | ecosystem: Environmental > Aquatic > Marine > Intertidal...
GCCCTGGTCGAGGTCGAAATACCCGAGCCGGGACCCGATGAGGTGCTAGTGGAAATCGACGCATCGCCGATAAATCCGTCTGACCTCGGTTTGATGTTCGGCGCCGCTGACTTGTCCAGTGCGCGGGGGACAGAGAGGAATGGACAGCCCGCGGTGTTGCTCGACGTGCCTGCGGCAGCGATGCGCGCGATGGCGCCCAGAGTCGGTCACTGGCTACCTGTGGGTAATGAGGCAAGTGGCCGCGTGGTTTCCGCGGGTACCAGTAACGCGGCTCAGGCGTTGATGGGCAGTCGGGTCGGCATGTTTGGGGGTGAAATGTACGCGGGATATCGCTGTCTGCCTGTCGATCAGTGTTTGTCCTTTCCAGAGTCTGTTACTGCCGAGCAGGCGGCCTCCTGCTTTGTGAATCCGATGACGGCGCTGGGGTTTATGGAAACGCGCGATATAGAGGGACAAAAAGCGATTGTGCATACGGCGGCGGCGTCGAACCTTGGGCAGATGCTGCTTCGCCTTTGCCAGGCTGACGGTGTCGACCTAGTGAATATCGTACGTTCAGATGAGCAGGTAGCGCTGCTCAAGAGTCTCGGTGCTCAGTGGGTGCTTAATAGCCAGTCGGAAGAATTCATGCCCGACCTGATTGAGGCCCTAAAGGCGACAGGCGCCACTCTGGCCTTCGATGCGATTGGCGGCGGGCGCCTGGTCAATCGCATTCTGACGGCGATGGAAATTGCTGCCGCCCAAACCGGTCCCTGGTCGCGATACGGCTCCGAGGAGGCGAAGCAGGCCTATATCTATGGCCAGCTGGATCTGGGGGCGACGGAGCTGACTCGAGGTTATGGCTGGGTGTGGTCAGTCAGCGGTTGGTTGCTGACGCCATTCATGAAGCGGGCGGGACCTGAGCGAGTGGCGAAAATGCGGCAGCGGGTGGTCAGTGAAATTGATACGACTTTCGCCAGCCACTACTCCGCACGAGTGAGCCTGCAGGACGCGCTGAGTGTGTCAGCATTGCAGTCCTACGGTGCGCGCAAAACCGGATGCAAAACGTTGCTGGTAATGCGGGAGTCAGCCGCCTGAGAGCTTGACGATATAACCGAGCTTGGTGAGCAGTGCGTCGCAGGTCCTGCGCTGATCTCCCTGCATCTCGATATTCTGATTCTTGACTGCTCCACCCACGCCGCATCTTTGCTTGAGCTGTTTGCAAATGAGCTTGAGTTGATCTGGTTGTACCGGGATGCCTTCGATAACCGTAACCGCTTTACCGCCGCGACCCTTTGTCTCACGCCGGATGCGAACGATCCCATCACCCACTGACGCGGGTCTGGCGTCTCCGCAAACACAGTTCAGTACTGTTCGCTGGCACTGTGGGCAGAGGCGCCCACCGTCAGTTCGGTAGACAGCTCTTGAGTCAGGAGTGCGAGCCACTTAAACGTTCCGACACAGAGAGGGATCGGTATACTAGCATCGACTGGTAACTCGCTTGAGGCTCGCCCATGACGGACACCACAGCATTGCAGACGCAAGTGGCATTTCTCGAGGACACCGTGCAAGCGCTGGATGCCGCGCTGGCCAAACAACAGCAGCAAATAATGGACTTAGAACGCGCGTTGGAGGGGTTATTTCGGCGCGTGACCGAGCATGCAGAGCGTCTGAGTGCTGCCGCAGACGGGACGTCGGAGCCGCCGCCTCCCCACTATTGAATGCTAACAATATAGTGAGAATATCAGTATGAATTGGCGTGTAACCAGTCTGATTTCCATCGCTTTTTTGGGCGGTATCGCGGTGCTGTTTGCGATCGCTACGCGGCCCGCGGCCGCACCCCCACATGAGATTTACATCAATGGCGATGTGCTCACCATGGATGCTGAGAGCCGGATTGTTGAAGCGGTAAGCGTTCGAGACGGGGTCATAGAGCGCACCGGAGCATCGGAAGTGATTCTGTCGATGGCGGATGAAACTACGTCAGTGGTTGATCTGCGAGGACGAACGCTGATGCCGGGCTTTGTGGATGCCCATGGCCATTTCCCGGGTTCAGGGCAAACCGTCTTCTCGGTTGATCTGAATAGCCCGCCTATTGGTACGGTCACGAATATTGATGACTTGCTGAGTCGACTCAGCGATTTCGCCTCACGTCGTCCCGACGGCTGGTTGGTGGGCCATGGATATGACGATACGCTGCTGGCTGAGCATCGCCATCCGACTCGCGATGATCTCGATAAAGTTTCTCTCGATCGTCCCATTGCAATCACCCACGTATCCGGGCATCTGGCTGTCGTTAACACTGCTGGGCTGAGGATTCTCGCAATTGACGAATCCACGCCAGACCCTGAAGGCGGTGTCATTGTTCGCGATGCTACTGCCGCAGATGGTCGGCGTCCCAACGGTGTGTTGGAAGAAACCGCAGCTCGCGCAGTCTGGGAGCACACTCTGGATCTGGGTGTCATGGACGGGATTCGTATGACCACGCAGGCGGCTCAAGAGTACTTGGCCGTAGGCGTCACGACCGCCTCGGCAGGTGGAATGCCTGCTGCGGTAGGCAAATTGCTGGGGTTGTTGAGTCGGCTAAATCAGTTTCCCCAGCGGGTCGCATTGTTTCCGCTGTTTGAAGAGGTAGGTGAGCAACTCGTGTCCGGAGAGCTGTCCCTAGGTAGCTTCGGCGCCGCGAGAGTCTCGGTGCCAAGGGTCAAGATCATTGCTGACGGTAGCATTCAAGGCTACACCGGCTATCTGTCAGAGCCCTATTACGTGCCTTTTAAGGGTGACGAGGCTTACCGTGGGTACGCGTCCGTCGCTCGGGAGGCATTATTTAAGCAGGTGAATGATTTGTTCGAGCGACGCATTCCGGTAGCGATCCATTGTAACGGGGATGCCTCGATCGACGATGGTTTGGATGCGATCGAGGCGGCGATGACGGCCCATCCCTGGCCCGGCGCCAGGCCTCTGATCATTCACGCGCAGATGACCCGCGCGGACCAGATCGAGCGCATGGCAGCGTTAGGCGTTACGCCGAGTTTCTTTTCAGCGCATACCTACTATTGGGGCGATCGACATGCGGCTATCTTCATGGGTCCCGAGCGAGCGGCCAACATGAGTCCCGCGCGGTGGGCGCTGGACGCGGGGGTCAGATTCAGCTCGCACCTGGACACCCCGGTGACACCCATGCTGCCGCTTCAGGCGGTGTGGTCTCAAGTAGAGCGCGAGAGTACGTCGGGCGTGGTGATTGGCCCCGCTCAGCGTATCGGTCGAATGCCTGCGTTGCGGGCCGTGACGATTGATGCGGCTTGGCAGGTATTCATGGACGATAGGATTGGCTCAATAGAGCCGGGCAAGCGCGCGGATCTGATAGTGCTCTCGGAAAACCCGCTGACAGCATTGGATGTGCGTGAAATCAGGGTGGATCGGACGGTCATCGACGGGGCGACCGTATACCAACGTCTCTGACCGCAACTAGTCAGCGCCAAAACCAAATTTGGCGATATCAACCCTGATAAAAATAGCCTCTGCCGTCGCGGTGACAGTCTCGCCGTGACGCATTTCGGCCTTTACTTCGGTGCGTCGATCATCCAGTTCTTCGGCGCTGGCGGCGATGTTCAGTGTGACGCCCAGTGGCGTGGGCTTGAGATAGCGAACGGACAGGCCGCCTGTCATGCCTGGCTGCCCCATGCGGACATGAGTCATGCCCATCAGATGGTCGAGGATGCCGGCGACCCAGCCGCCGTGAACATGCCCCGGCGGTCCCTCGAAGGCCTGTCCGAAAACGACCGTGCCGGAGATATGGTTGGTCGCTTCTTCCCAAGTCAGTTCTGGGGCGCTCGGGTGACTCCGGCCCGCCATGGCAACCAACTCACCCATGATGTTATCGACGCTGCCGCGATTTGCCAGTCTGCTCATTTGAACCATCCCCGTTACCTGTGGCAGGGCGCTGAGGTTGCCGGCTTCCGTTCTGAGACGGGCGGCGATTTCTAGTGCTGTGGCCGTGGGAATATCGGTACTGACCAGTTTTTCATTGAGCGCCCGGGCGGCCCCGGCGAGCTCGTGACGGGCACTCCAGTACTCTGCCTCGGGAGATAGCGGTTCATAAGGAGATGGGGAGCTCATAAATTAAATGCATCCTTGATGGGCAAGCGCACGCCGCCAGTTTCTGATTTCTACCAACAGTGCTTCAGGTTGTTCTAACGACGCAAAATGACCTCCGGCAGGCAGATCGCGATTGAAGTAGATGAGTTTCTGGTAGCGAGTCTTGGCGAGTCGCTCACTGCAGAGGAATAGTTCTCGAGGTAAAAGCGAAATGCCCAGGGGCGACGCGATGGGGCGGTAGTCTGCCGCGGTAAAGCTCTCCCAATAGAGGCGTGCGCTACTGCCGCCCGAATTGGTCATCCAGTAATGGCTTACCACATCGAGAATCACGTCTCTTTCGATGGCGTTCTCTGGGTGACGCGTCCCGTCGCGGGCGCAGTCGGTCCAGGCCATATATTTTTCTAAGATCCATGCCATTTGTCCGGCAGGAGAATCAGCGAGCCCATACGCGAGTGTCTGGGGGCGGGTGCTTTGCTGCTTGGAGTAGCCCGACTCATGCTCTTGGTAGTGCATTGCCGCGGCAATGGTGGCCGATTCTTCGGAGTCGCTGGATGACAGCGTTGTCTCATCGGGTGGAACCAGCGGCAAATTAACATGTCCTGCAAGGCAATGAGTGTCCTCCTGCAGTAACAATGCGTGGGTCACAAGAGATCCCCAGTCGCCGCCTTGCGCGATGTAATTCTGGTAGCCCAGTCTCAGCATCAGGGCGTCCCACATCCTTGCGATGGTATCGACTCCCGTGCCAGGTGCGGTGGGTTTCCCCGAAAAACCGTAGCCGGGAAGACTGGGTATCACCAGATGGAACGCGTCATCCGATTTACCACCGTGCTCGGTCGGGTTTGTCAGGGGTTCAACCATGTCGATAAATTCAAGGATAGAACCTGGCCAGCCATGGGTCATCAGCAGGGGCGTCGCGCCAGAGTGCGGGCTACGGATATGTAGCAAGTGAATCTGCACGCCGTCGAGGTCCGTCTGCAGATTCGTGTAGCGAGATAATCGCTGTGGGACTCGTTGCCAGTCGTAGTCGTGTAGCCAGTACCGGACCATCTCCTGGCAGTAGGACAGCGGGACACCTTGCTCCCAGTCGTCGACAGTTTCGGGATCTGGGAACCGCGTCCGTGCAAGTCTGTCTCGCGTATCTTGCACCAGGGCCTCATCGAATCGAGGGCTGAAGGGCTCCAGTGTTGCGTTCATGGTGGTGTGCTCCTGTGGCGACAGCGAGACAGTAACTCCGACGCGGGCGCTACTCAATATGCCTTCGGGCGATGCAAGTTCGCGCAGGTGTCTGCGAGCCAATCGGGAAGCGCCGCTCTCTCGTCAGGGGTCTCTACAGTTCCGGGTTTAAGGTGTGTGGGCCTCGCCTCTCTGTCCAAGAACAAGCAGCCGCTAATTAACCCCGCTTCGCGCGCTCGCGCGAGCCATATGATGGTGTCGGCACCCTCGGCGGGTGTTCTCAGTACCCGCCGGGTAATTCGACGAAAGCCCGGGAGGGCAGACTGAACTCCCGGTGTATCTGCCCAGCCAGGATGCATGCTGTTTACCACGATGTTGTCTTTGGCCCATCGATCTGCCCAGAGTTCAGTCATCACCGTGAGCGCGCGCTTTGCGCGCGCATAGGCGACAGTGCCGTTGTATTTTTCGGGGGGCATGATCAGTCTCGAACAGTCGAGTTTTTGTGTATACATCCCGCCCGAAATTACGTTGATGATCCGAGCGGGCTCGCTGTGGCCGCGAAGCAACGGATAGAGTCGTTCGGTGAGGCGCCAGGGCGAAAGCAGAAGCAGCGCGGTGCTGCGTTCGATGCCCTCGGCGGTCTGTTGATATTCGTTGAATAGCGCGCCCGCATTGTTTATGAGCACGTCGATGCGCTCATTGCGCTCGAGCAGTCGATCGCTCAGCGCGTCAACTTCCGCGATGAGGCTGAGATCAGCGATCTCGACTCGGTCGGCCATGCGCCGGGTCTCTGCCAGCCAGCCTGCTTGCAACTCGTCAGTTTTGGTGGGGTCTCGGATGACAACGGTTAATCTAGCGCCAGCCTCGAGCAGTGCTATTGCCGTCGCGTACCCTAGGCCGGTGGTGGCGCCGGTCAGCACGATATGGGTGTTGCTCAAGTCGGTGCTCATCGGCAGCCAGCGTTGTCGTCCGCGGTTATATCCAGCGCGAGTAAAGCAATGCAGCGCAGTGATGAGATTCTGGTCTTTGCGCTGGGTCGCCGCACTGGTTGATGGGATCGGATTGTTATCTGTGAGCGCTGCCTTCAGTCCTTGCAGGCTTGCCTCGCCCATGCGAGTGAGGCCCTGTTCGCCGAGCTTGGCGACCTTGTCCAGGCCAAAGTGATAGGTAAAGTCGGCGCAGTAGGTAATGCGGGTGATTCCGGCACCGATATCTTCGAACGTGATGACATCCTCCACGGAGAACCAAGTGCCTCGGCCCAACAGGGTCAACGAATGCCAAGGGGTGAAGGCGACGATTTCGTAGTCGAGGTCAAGCTTTGTGGGACCCGCTTTACACTGCAATGCAAAGCGAGTGCCGACGCCCACGGGGCCTTTTGTTTTTTTGGTAGCTGTGATGGCAGTCGCGTCCCATTCGACCGTGTTGCGGAAATCCGCCACATAGCGAAAGCAAGCCTCGACGGGCCTGGCAACCTCGATAACTTCTTTTAATGAGATCATGAAGTCTTACCGGAGAGAGATGGCTACCCTACGCGCGCGGGGGGTAGGCAGTTCATCTTTGCTGGCGTGCAGCGCTCAAACGAGGCTACTCCTCGACCCAGATCACCCGCAGAGGTTCGCCAAAGTCGTCGTATAGCGTTTGCTTCCTGCGCTTGGGTGTGCGTCTGCGAACGACCCGTGTCCGCTGTCGCTTTTTGTTGGCGCGGCGCGCGTCTAGAGCGGCAATGACGTCAGTTAACGGCGTGCGCGATACGCTGCGGGCTTCAAACAGCGGCGTTGGCGGTGGGGGGGTGTCGCGGTCGTAGGCGCTCTCGCCTGCCGAAAACTGCCTCACCGTTCCGCCAGCAGAGAGAAATGCGGCTGTTTGCGCAACTAGCTTTTCCCGCAGATCGGTTTTGGATGGGGGTTTTTTCACTGAGCCTCCTCCGAGCGAGAAGAGTATAGGCGGTGGTGACTTAGATCAAAAACGTGGCAGGCTGACCCCGGTGGGCAGTTTCTGTTTTAATGCCCCCCCAAGGACAGAGTCAAAGTAATAAAAACCATGACAGCAGATGTCGCGAGCGGGTGGCGAGTGACCAGGTATCTACGCTAATGGGACTGATTCGCTCCATCGTGGTATTTACGGTGATGGCAGTGACGGTGATTCCGGTAACGCTGGTGATCATTGTTACCGCGCCATTCATCAGTCACGAGGCGAGGTGGTGGTACCTCGCGAGGCCCTGGCTCAGGTGGGCGATTGAGCTTGTCAGAGTCGTCGGTGGCATTGCTTACACGGTTGAGGGAGAGGAGCTTCTGCCCGATGTAACCCTAAGCCAGCGCATCATCTTGTGCCCGAAGCACCAATCCACCTGGGAGACCTTTTTCTTTGCAAGTCGAATGCCAGCGCCGCTGGCTTACGTCTTCAAGCGGGAGTTGCTGTACATTCCGTTTTTTGGCTGGGCCATGGCATGCCTCAATATGATCCCGATCGATCGGAGCGCGGGTCGCGACGCCTGGAGTAAGGTAGCCAGCCTTGGAGAAGAGCTTATGAATCGGGGTAAGTGGATGATCATGTTCCCCGAGGGTACGAGGTCGGTGCGAGGCACGCAGGGCGTTTACAAGACTGGAGCTGCGCGTCTGGCAGTCGCTACAGGCGCCAGTATTGTGCCAGTTGCCGTGACCTCTGCTCGTTGCTGGCCACGCAAAAGTTTTACCTTTATTCCCGGAACGATTGCGGTCTCGATTGGAAAGCCGATCGCCCCTGCGCCCGGGGAGAGCCCGGCGGAGCTGATGAAAAAAGTGGAAGAGTGGATTGAGACCGAGATGCGTCGTCTGGACCCAGAGGCATATCCGCAAGTGCAGCGCGTGCAGACAATCGAGGAGCGTGAGGCCGCATTGAGTCAAGCGCTCGAAGCGCGTGCGGCCGCCGCGCGCGCCGCACAAGGTGGGATGTCCGCCGACGAGCACGTGTAAGGTTTGCGGACTAGAGACAAGTGGATTGCGGTCAGCGGGTCTGAAGCTGGAAATATAGGGGGAGTAGCATGGGATTTTACGATGACGTGATTGTGCCGCGCTTGGTGACGTGTGCGTGTGGCACTAAACCAATATTAAAACAACGAGAAAAAGTCGTCCCGATGGCCTCGGGGGAGGTGCTGGAAATCGGTATGGGGGCAGGGCACAACCTGCCTTACTACGATGCCAAAAAAGTGCACTCAGTAGTGGGGATTGATCCATGTAAGACCAGCTGGCGGCTCGCGCAGCCGCGCGCAGCGGCTTTGGGGGTGCCGCTTGAGTTTGTCGAGGGGTCAGCCGAGGACATGCCACTTCCCGACGCCCACTTCGATACAGTGTTGATGACATATAGCCTCTGTACCATTCCGAATGCGACCGCCGCGTTGGCTGAAATACGGCGCGTCCTGCGCCCCGGCGGGCAGCTGGTCTTTTGTGAGCATGGCGCTGCGCCGGATGCGAGTGTTGCCAAGTGGCAGTCACGGGTGAATCCTATGTGGCGTCGTCTACTGGGCGGCTGTAATTTGAATCGTCCCATTCTTGAATGGATTGGGGGTGCCGGATTTGAGGTGCAGGCCGTGGATCAAATGTACCTTCCCGGTACGCCGCGGATCGCAGGATTTAATGTCTGGGGTAATGCGCGACGCTAGGAGCCGATACCCCTGGCTTCGGCTCACGCTAAATCGACTGTTGTCCGCGTGCCATGTTGCGTCATGACGGGTAGAGCATGCTGTGTGCTGCTGTGGTGCCTGGCGTTGACGGGGTGCGTCAGCGACCCGCGAGAAGTACCTTCGGTCAATGAACCCGTACCCGACTTTTCGGGGTATTGGGAGGTCGATTATGCACGCAGTGATAGCGTGCAAAACCAGCTCAATGCGGCGTTTCGCGAAGTGCAGCGAGAAATACGTCGGCGCAACGAAGCGGCAGAGCGCGGTACGCCTTACCAAGGTCTGCCTTTAGGCAACGTAGACCAGCTGATCGCCTTGGCGCAAATGGCAGAGCTGGTGACGGATTCGGCGCTAATCGAGGTTACGCAAGATACCGAGTTCATTCGTTTTGAACGAGAGAACAGTTTTGCGCTCCGGTGCAGGCTCACGCGCGCCTCGCAGACCGTCTCTTCGTTGGGCAGTGAGATGTGCTGGTGGGATGGCGAGCAGTGGCATTTTTGGATTCAGCTACCCGATGGCTTGACCATCAAACACCGGTTTTCGCGCGCCGCGGATGGACAATTGCTGTCGCAGCGCACGCTCGTCAGCGGCACCCAAACGACACAAACATTCGAGGTCGGGCGGATATTCGCCCGTTACGAGCCGGGCAAGCGCGGCTATCACTGTACTGAGACTTTGTCGCGAGGGAAGGTCTGCACTACCGAGCGGGCAGGAGCACCGTCATCGTGAGTTGTCGCCGGGCAATCGCCCTAATCGGTCTGTCTATTTTCGCGGGTTGCGCAGTGGAGCCCGAAGTGCGCGAGCCAATCCAGCCTGCGGAGCGCCCCCTGGCCAGTTGGGAAGGTACGCGGTTAGAGCCACTGATGGTGGCGAGTACCCCGATAATCCCTGAGCTAGATGTCGGGGTGGTGCTGTTCAACCCCGGGGTCAATCCTGAGGCTACGTCTGCCGCTGCCTCGGTCAGACGATTGGAGTCGCAATTGCTCGCGGGCGCCCTGCGGGACACGCTGGTGTCCAGTAATCAATGGGGTGCCGTACGAATGGTGCCAGGCCCGTCTTTGTTGGCGCCCGTTAACATCTCCACCCGCATTATTCATTCGGATGGTCGTGATTTATTGCTCGATGTGCGCGTCATAGACGCAATGGGTACGGAATGGTTTGGCGCTTCGATAGCGCACCGCCAAGGACCTGAAGAGCACAACGAGACGCGTTCTCGGCTGCGCGACTTATTCAACAGCGTCAGTAACGCCATGCGGGAGCATTGGCTTGGCTTGTCTATGCCTGACAGGACTCGCTTGATTGCCGCTGCAGAGATCGGGTATGCGCAGCAACTGTCTCCCGATGCGTTTCAGGCGTACGTTGAGGTGACAGCGACCGGGCGTGAATTAAAGCGCCTTCCCGCAGAGGGTGATCCTATGCTGAATAGAGTTCGCAGAATTCGGAATCAGGAAATACTTTTTTGTGACGCAATAGACGAACAGTACGTCATGTTGTCCGAGCGGGTGATGCCAACCTACTTGCTCTGGAGAGCCGCCGCGGTGGAGCAGGCGGAATGGTTGGTGCAATACGAGGCGAGGGCAGCCTCCCGTGAGTCGAGTGGGGGAGATGGCGCGTTCGCGATCATGCAGGCTAACTATGCGGCTTACCGATCTTTTCGAATTCAGGAGCAAGCGCTCGTTGAGTTGGCGGAAGCGTTTGAAGGGGAGAGTGCGCCGGTGGTGTTGAGGACGGCTGATCATGTAGTCACGCTGGAAGGGTCGCTGGACGCACAGTACGAGACCTGGCGATCTCTCCTTCGGGAGATTTTCGCGCTCGAGCAGGAGCAGCTTGTGTGGTGAAGCACCAGTTTTTGGCGACTTGCCCTACGGGTGTCGGGGTCTATCTGGTTCAGGAACTGCAGCAACTGGGCGCGGAGCAGATCGTTGATCGGCCGGTCGGCGTGTCGTTCATCGGCGGGCTGGCGATGGGTTATCGCGCCTGTCTGTGGAGTCGACTCGCTAACCGTATTGTGCTTCAGCTGACGAGTGCGGAGGCCGCTTCCATCGAGGCCTTCTATGACGTGGTTTACGCCATCGATTGGCAGGCTCATATCCCGGAGCGGGGCACTTTCATGGTGGATTTTGCTGGGCGATCTGACTTTGTCCGCAATCCGCAGTTTGGTGCCCAGCGTGCCAAAGACGCAATTGTTGACCGTTTTCGCGCACTTGGGCGGGGTAGGCCTTCGGTCAACGTACAGGCACCGGATGTCAGGGTGACGGCGCGATTAGCGAAGGGGCGTCTGACGCTGGGAATCGATCTCTCTGGTGATAGCTTGCATCGGCGCGGGTATCGTCTTGACGGCGGGCTAGCACCCATTAAAGAGAATGTTGCAGCCGCGGCTTTGTGGGCGGCTAGTTGGCCAGACCGCAGTCGTGAGGGCGAGTCTGTGATTGATCCCATGTGTGGCTCTGGCACGCTCCTGCTGGAGGCGGCGCTGATCGCATTGGATAAAGCCCCGGGGCTGTTGCGCGAGGGCTTCGGCTTCGATCATTGGTTGGGCCATGACCCCGCGCAGTGGGGGGCGGTGAAAAGTGAGGCCATTGCCAGGGCTTCAGCGCCCGCGCCGCCCATTGAGATCCGTGGTTATGACGGTGATATAGGCGCGGTGAGGCGGGCTCAGGACAACATCGCGAGGTTGGGGCTCGACACGCAAGTGCGCGTGAGTTGCAAGGGACTGTCAGAAATTTCCCGCCCGACTCATCGCGAAATGGGTACGGGTTTGCTGATCGTCAATCCACCTTGGGGAGAGCGCATGGGGAATAAGCAGGCGTTACCCCATCTGTACTCATCCCTGGGGGAGCTGATGAGTTCTGCCTTTAACGGATGGCATGCCGCGGTTTTGACCTCGGAGATCGAGCTTGGCAAGGCCATTGGTCTGCGAGCGCGCAAACGTCACCGTTTTCATAACGGTCGACTTGATCTGCACTGTCTTCAGTTCGAGTTGAACGACGAGAATCAGTTTAGGCCCTTTAACCGCGACACAAAGCCACACGCGGAGCTGGGCGGTTCGCAGCGGCTAGATGTCGCTACGGGATTGCCGAAGCTATCGGAGGGTGCGAACGCCGTTGCGAATAGGCTCAGGAAAAATCAACGCCGTCTGAAGGGCTGGTTGGCGGCCGAGGGGGTCACCTGCTTTCGGGTTTACGATGCAGATATTCCAGAATATGCCGCGGCGATCGACTGCTATAACGGTGCAATACATGTGGCCGAATACGTCGCGCCGCAAGAGGTTCCAGAGGAAAAGTCAATCGCTCGACTGGAGGAGTTGCTCGACGCGGTGCAGGTGGTGTTCAAGATTTTTGATAGAAGTGAGATAGGACTCAAGCGGCGATCTCGCCAGCGCGGACGCGACCAGTACCAGAGACAGAATAATACTGGGGCTCGTTTCACGGTGGCCGAGGGTCCGGTGAAGCTGCTGGTCAATTTGCACGATTATCTGGATACCGGATTATTTCTCGATCATCGGCCACTGCGCACCTGGATTGGACGAGAAGCCAAAGGCCGTCATTTTCTCAATCTGTTCAGCTATACCGGCGTGGCAACTTTGCACGCGGCTATTGGCGGCGCTGTGACCAGCACGAGCGTTGACGCCTCCGCCACCTATCTCGATTGGTTTTCTGCCAATTTGGCGGTGAATGGTTTATCTGACCGACAGCACCGAGCTGTTAGAGCAGATGTGAGGGAATGGCTTGCGGCAGACAGCCGATTTTATGACGTCATCATGCTTGACCCGCCCTCATTCTCGAATTCCCGAGGGCAGGAGGACTTCGATATTCAGGCCGACCATCTCGCCTTGCTGAAATTGGCGATGGCTCGATTGGCTCCCGATGGCATTTTGTATTTCTCGACAAATCGCAGGCGATTTAAATTATCCGACGCGCTACCCGACTTGTGGCGGGTAGAGGATGTAACGGCAGCGTCTATCCCCAAGGATTTTGAGCGTAACGCCCGGATCCATTACTGCTGGCGTATCAGCTACGCCCAATCTCCGGGCGTTAACGAGTCAATCGTCCGGCCCTAGCGGCGCGCGAGGGGGCTTCAGTGCTATACTCCGCGCCTTTTTTCGGGGGGCCGCGTTCGCGGTAAGGGCTCGCTCGGCGGGACAGGATTTTCAAGTAGATGGCTCAAACCTTATACGACAAGTTATGGGACGCTCACTTAGTGGAGCAACGTGAAGATGGCACGGCGTTGATCTACATTGACCGGCACCTATTGCACGAGGTGACATCGCCA
>Ga0181582_10003200_pt1 | contig 13157 bp, 10 predicted proteins | sample 071ome_32_FD_132438 | JGI IMG/M metagenome (GOLD analysis project Ga0181582, IMG submission 132438) | Coastal salt marsh microbial communities from the Groves Creek Marsh, Skidaway Island, Georgia - 071405AT metaG (megahit assembly) | ecosystem: Environmental > Aquatic > Marine > Intertidal...
CCGCGCACGCGCCGCTCGCCAGATTCCAGCGTGACTGCCCTCCCCGCCAGCGCATCATTCGCTGTCCAACGCGCGTAGAACGGCGCGAATCCATCGCGGGCGAAGGTCTCCAAGGTCAGCGCCAAGCGCGCCAGCAGTGCAGCGGCCAGGGAATTCCGCGCCACAAAATCGGACAGGGCGCTCTCGATGTCGCCGCTCGGCCGGTCAATCAGTTCACGCGCTCGCGCGCTGAGCCTGATGTTGAGCCCGACGCCGATGATCGCCAGGCAGGGACCGCCAGCCTCGGAGCGCATTTCGATCAGGATCCCGGCGAGCTTTTCGTTGCCGCGGACGATGTCGTTAGGCCACTTGAGCCGGGCGTCCGCAACGCCCTGTAACTGCAGCTCCTCAACCAGTCCCAGACCGACGGCAAGGCTGAGCGCAGAGAACGTCGGCGGCAGTGCCTCAAAGCGCCAGCCGACGGAAAAACACAAACCGCTTCCAGGCGGAGACAGCCAGCGGTCGCCGCGGCGGCCGCGGCCCGCGGTTTGATATTCAGCGAAAAGGGCGCAGCGGTGTGAGTCCGGCGCCCGCTTTGACAGCAGGCGTTCGTTGGTCGAATCCGTGACTGCCGACGCGTCTACCTGCGTCCAGGCAGTACAACCCTGCGCACTAAGCGCGGCGCTGATCGCCGCGGCATCAAGCGGTTCGAACGCGCGCTCAAGCCGGTAGCCTTCGCCGGAGGCCGCCAGGATTTCAATTCCGATTTCGCGCAGCGCGCTCACATGGTTCCAGACCGCCGCCCGTGACACACCGAGCTCAGCCGCAATAGCTTCGCCGGAGCGGGCTCTGCCATCGGCGAGCAGCGTCAGGACTTCAAGGGCACGGCGCATGGAGCGGCGCAATCCTTTTCCGACATGAAGTACATCCAGCGCAGCTTCTCAGGCATACAGTGTTCTACCCTCGACTTTGCAGGATCAGACCTTTTGATCTTCGGGACCGTCATCCAGGTCGAACATGTCGTTATCGAACTCCGCTGCTACCGGGCGGTCGGCGACCTGTTCAGGCATCAGGGTCTCATCACCGCCTGCCCCTTCCGCCGCATTCAACTCGTTACTCTCGCTCCCTTCATCACCAGAAGATGACGACGCTGCTTCGTTCGTGAAGATCAGGGTTTCATCTTCGCTCCCGGCATCCTCACCGGGCGCGCCAGCCTCCCAGTCGAACTCGTCATCGGCCTCCGCGGTGGCCGCGGTTCCTCCGGAAAACTCAGCGCCGTCAAAAAACGCAGACGCTTCAGCGTCGAAAGCGTCGTCATCCTCGCTACGGGATTCACGCTTCGCAGTCTCGGTCTCCGCAGGGGCTGGCGTTGGCTCCGCTACATTGGTCGGCAGATCGGTCAGCAGCGGCTCGTCGAGCACCGCGGTTGCGATCAGATCGCCAGACGATTCGAGCTCCTCCGCCGCGGTGACGGGCGGCTCTTCGAATACCGCTGTTTCCGCCTCTGCAGATACCTCGCCATCACCCGGCGCAGGCGCCTCGGCGCCGCTGCCGGACGCGGCCATAGTTCCGAGCGCGCCCGCCACAGCGACAGTCGCATCCGGATCAACATAGCCTGCTCGGGCGAGATCACCTGGGTCGGCGTACTCGGTGTGTCCCGCATCTGCCATTTCGGGAACCGAAAACTCGCATTCGAATTTATGGAAGAGGATCCGGTCTTCGTGTTTGAGCTGACGTTCCGACTCGATGCGCTGACCGTTGACGAAGGTCCCGTTCATGCTGCCCTGGTCACTGATCCAGAAGGCATAGTCACGATACTGAATCAGCGCATGGCGCCGTCCTACTGTCCCCTGATTGATGACGAAGTAATCGAGATGCGCTGTGTCGCTGCCGCGCACGCGCCCGACCACAACCGGCTTTGGACCGATGCGCAGCGCCGGTTCGTCGGCCTCGCCGGAAAGGTCTTTAAGAAACGCTTCTGGCATCGAGCTTGCGCCGTCGATACCCGCAGGCCGGTCGGCCGCGCCGCGCCGCCTGAGCCAGAAGGCAACGGCCGCGCCGAGGACCACAAGTCCCGCGACCAGCATGATCCATCCGGGCATGCGCGCCTGCCCGGTTGAGACTGGCGCCTCTGCGGACGCCCCCTCGACTGCCGGTGACGCGGCAGACCCGGCGGCCGCCTCCATTTCCAGACACAGCGCCTCCGGCGTCATGTCCAGCTGCGGCGCACTCTCGACCACAACAATGCGCTCCTCGATGGGCAAGCGGTCGAGACAAGCCGTACCTCCGTCCTGCAAGCCTTCGGGATCCGCTACGACTGGTTCAGCAGACACCGCCTGCTCTGCAGGTTCGGCGTCTGTCAGAGCGGGTGCGCTGCGGGCAGCGAGCCGCGCCTCGAGCGTCCGGAAAACCGGATCCAGATCCGCGGGCGTCGGCGCACGGAAGTAGTCTGCCGAGGTCCGGTTGGCAAGCGATTGGATCAACTGGAAATCCGCATTGTCGGTGAACGCGATCCCGTAAATCAGAATCCCGCTGCGGGCCGCGAGTGCGGACAGATCATCTTTCAGCCACCGCGCCTTCTCCAGGTCGGCACCTGCATCCCCGGTGTCGACGATGCCATCCGTCATGAACACGATGACGCGCGGAATATCGTCCCTCCCGGCTGTCCGCAGCTCGTAAATCGCGCGCTCGACCGCGGCCGGACTGTTGGTCAACTGACCGCTGTAATCAATCCCGTCCAGGCTGCTCTGTACTTTGGCGCGCGTTTCGACGTCGAGTTCGTGCAGCGGCACGGCCACGTTCACCGCAGCGTCGAACACCACGATCCCCAGGCGTGACCCCGCTTCAAGACTGTTGACGAAGCGCGCCACGGCGCGCTTGAGCAGAAATTCAGGGTCGTTCTTGCGCATGCTCCCCGAGTTATCGAGCACCAGCACGATATCGGCGGGTACCGCCGAGGCCGCGTTCATGGCGGTCAGGCAACACAGCACCAAGAACATTCGCATTGCGCGAAGCAGACGGAGACGCCGCGGATCGCGGCCTCTTTGCATGCTCGAGGCCGCTGCGCCAGCCCCCGCCGACCTGGGCTTGAACAAGTTTTCACGCATGGTTTCAATCATAGCTCGCCCCCCTGATCTCGACACCACTCGCTCCACGACCCGGCATAAAGTCGCGGCTCCGGCAGTCCTGCCACGCACTGGGCTAGAACATTGTGACAGGCAGACACACCGGAGCCGCAGTAGTGGACCAGCCCGGCATCCGGAGGGTCTCCACACGCCTTAGTCAGGCTCTGTGCAAGTGTTTCGGCCGGGAGAAACCGGCCGTCATCACCGAGATTGTCTTTCCAGCAGTGATTGAGCGCCCCGGGGATATGACCCGCTACCGGGTCGATCGGCTCGACTTCGCCGCGATACCGGGCCCCGTCCCGCGCATCGAGCAATCGCACACTGCGCTGAATCTCCCCGCGCAACACCAGCCGATCGGCGCGTGGCTCTCCGCGAAAAATTGCTGGAGGATATGCTTCCAGACCGCTCGTCACGGGGAAGCCTGACCCGACCCAGGATTGCCATCCGCCGTCGAGCACTCTCACCGCCTCAAACCCCATGTAGCGCAACATCCACCACAGTCGGGCTGCGACCATGCCGCCGGCGTCGTCATAGGCCACCACGCTGGCGTCGTCCGCGACACCGAGATGACCAAATATCTCGCACAGGCGATCGGGCGGCGGCATCGGGTGCCGACCCCGATCGGTAATCGGTGGACCACTCAGGTCATCGTCGAGATGCGCATAGACTGCCCCGGGGATGTGGCTTTCCAGCCAGGCGAGGCGACCGGCCGCCGGCTCTGTCAGGTCAAATCGACAGTCGACGATCCGTAAGGATGACTGCCCTAGAGACTGTTCGAGTTCCAGGCATGAAATAAGATGCTTGCCCCCTGCGCTCATGCGTATCCTCCGATTCAAACCGCGACCAGAACCAAGACCAAGATGCACGATAGCAGCACCGGCAGACCTCGGCGATTCAGACGCAGGCGCCCGCTGACCGGGGCACCCTCAGCGGCGGAATGAGGCTTCTCAACCGCCTGACACGCCTGCTCGCGCTCGGCGCCGTGGCCTGCACGATACAGGCCTGCAGCACCGTGCATTTTTACGAGCAGGCCATGCTGGGGCAGCTGGAGATCTGGCGCCGGACCCGCCCGGTCGAAGAGGTCATCGCCGACCCGCAAACAACACCCTTCATCAGAGAGCGGCTGCGCCTGCTCACCACAGCGCGCGACTTCGCGCAGGCGGAACTTGCGCTCCCGGATCACGGCAGCTACCACAGCTACGCCGACCTCGAGCGGTCCTACGTCGTGTGGAACGTCTTTGCTGCACCAAAGCTGTCGCTGCAGCCGGTATCGAGCTGCTTTCCCATCGCGGGCTGTCTTGATTACCGGGGATTTTTCTCACCAGAAGCGGCGCGGCAGCGCGCGGAACAACTGAAGGCTGAGGGCTACGACGTGTTCTCTGGCGGCGTCGTTGCGTATTCAACGCTCGGCTGGCTGAACGACCCGATCCTGAACACCTACCTGCACTGGGAAAAAGCGCGCCTGGTCGAAACCCTGTTCCACGAGCTGGCCCATCAGCGTCTGTATGTCGAGGACGACTCGCGCTTCAACGAGAGCTTCGCCACTGCCGTGGCACGCGCGGGCCTGCGCCGCTGGAACGAAAAACACGCGGAGAACGCACAGCTCGAGGTGGCCGATAAAGCGCGTGAAAACACCCTGATAGCCCTGATCCTGGAAACCCGGGAAGACCTAGCTGAGCTCTATGCGTCATCCCTGCCGGAAACAGAAAAGCTCGCTGACAAGCAAAGATATTTCGCCGAAATGCAGACGCGCTATGCGGCCGTAAAGGCCGCCTGGCAGGATGACAAAAGCTTCGACAGCTGGATGAGTGGCGAGTGGAACAACGCCCGCATCATGGCGGTTGCAACGTACAACGACTTCGTCCCTGCGTTTGAACGGCTGTTGAGAGAGAGTGACAACGACTTCGAGCTATTTTTCAGGGTCGTGACCGCACTGGGTGCTCTGCCGCCAGCGGAACGCACCGCGTGTCTCAACGCACTGCTCGAAGATGAAAACCCGGCGCCGTGCGTTGCCTCTCTCGCCCCGCGGAAGCCGCAGGCTCTGACTCAGGTCGATGAGTAGTCGTCGCTAATTTTTCGCCTGAGTTGACTTCGACTTCAGCGCAGTGCTTTAGTCACCGGCCACGAGGCAACGGTCCCGAGCTGCCCAGCCCCGGCAGGCCGAAACGACATCAATTCATCGAAACGGGTTTCAACATGCTGCGCAGATTGTTCCATCGACCAATCAAGCTCACGGTCAACGACGAAACGCTGACCTTCGATTCAACCGCTGACTTTGAATTCGCGCTGGCGGGTCGCACCAACGTGCCGTCATCCAAACTTGCTGATCTGCTCGCGCTGTCGCCTAAAGAGCTCAAGCGCGAAGCCAAAAGCATCAAGGCAGTGGAACAGAATTTTGTCGACATCCTTGCCCGCTCCATCGAACAGCCCGGAGAGATCGGACGCCTGGTGAGAGATCTGGATCCCCAGATTTTTTCCAACGATTACGACTGGCGCGCTATCTTCAAAGCGATCAACCAGCAGGGTAGCGACTCCGACGAACTGCGCCGCATTGCAGTTGTCAAATACATGCAATACCTGCGCTCACGGCAGGACGTGATTAAACAGTCCTATGGTCTGAAGACCACCGTCACGCGTCCTGAGGAACCGCAATCAGCGGCACCTCCCGCCAGCACGGAAGAAGCGGAAGAAAACCCGCTGGAACGAACGCACGACATCTTCCGCGAGACCAGTCTGTTTGAGGTTGAACATATCGACCAGATCATCGCGGCGCGTTCGGCGCGCTTTGCGCGCTTGCCGAAGGGCGAAGCGGTGGAAATTGATACGCGCGGCGTCGATGCCTTTGAGGTCCGCCTGTCGAAGCACCGCTTCCGTCTGGTGATTGACGATCCGACGCGCCTGATCGAGCCCGAGGGCGACAGCCATAATCTGGAAGAGGGTAAGAACGTCATTGGTCGCGATGGAGCCTGCAGCATATCGGTCGACCTCGGCCTGCGCGACGTGTCGCGCCTGCACCTGATGATCGAACGCCTGCCCGACCGTCTGATCCTGACCGATTTGTCCTCGCACGGGACTTTCATCCCGTCACAGTTTCTCCCCCAGGAACCTGAGTAGCGCCAGCGCCCGGGCGCTGATCCCGGCGCTCAGTGCTGCGGCAGCAGCGCTTCGTCAAAAAGCTCGTCAAACGCGGTCCGGCTGGTGGCAGCAGCTGCCTCGTCGATCAGCTCGCGGGTCAGGTGAGGCGCAAACAGCTGGATGAAGTCATACATGTAACCGCGCAGATACGTACCGCGACGGAATCCGATCTTCGTGACACTGTAGTCAAACAGATGGTCAGCGTTGAGCGCGGTCAAGCCAACGTCATTCTGTGGGTCAAAAGCCAGTGTTGCCACGATGCCGACGCCGAGTCCGAGACGGACGTAGGTCTTGATCACATCAGCGTCAACTGCGGTCAGTACGACCCGCGCGTTCAGTCCCGCCGAAGCGAATGCAGCGTCGAGCTGGGAGCGGCCGGTGAATCCGAATACGTAGGTCACGATCGGGTACTCGGCAATCGCTTCCAGCGTCAACGCTGACTCTCGAGTCAGCGGGTGGCCATCCGGCACGATGATGCTGCGGTTCCAGCGATAGCACGGCAGCATGACCAGCGTGTCGAACAGCTCCAGCGCCTCTGTCGCGATCGCGAAATCGACGTCGCGCTTGGCCGCCAGCTCAGAGATCTGCATCGGCGTGCCCTGCTGCATGTGCAGCGCGACATCCGGGTAGGTGGCGATGAACCGCTGGATCGTCGCCGGGAGTACATACCGGGCCTGGGTGTGAGTGGTCGCGATCGTGAGGCTACCGCGCGCAGCATCGGAAAAATCCTCGGCTATCCGACGGATGTTATCGATTTCGCCGAGCACACGGCCGGCGACTTCAAGAATGGCTTCACCGGCCGGCGTGATTTCCACCAGATGCTTCCCGCTGCGCTGGAACACCTGCACACCGAGCTCATCTTCGAGCTGCCGGATCTGCTTGCTGACACCAGGCTGGGAGGTGAAAAGATTGTCTGCTGTTGCAGAGACATTAAGGCCGTTGCGCGCGACCTCCCAGATGTAGCGCAGCTGCTGAAGTTTCATTGCGACGCCCTCTGATGTGGCGGATTTGGATGGCCTCCATATTACCTAAAGTAATAAAAAAACGATGAATCGGTTTTTTTCTATCTACTCGTCACGCAGCGAAGTCGCCCTGACCGCTGAGGCTACCCCGACACCACATTCAAACGCAGGTGTCGGAGTAGCGGACACTGAGGCCGCTTATTCCTCCGGGTGCTGCAGAATCGCGTGGAGCTGATCGGCAACATGAAGTTTCTCTTTCTTCAGGTTTTCCAGCTCGATCTGCTCCATCGGAAGGTCGCCTGACACCACCCGATCGACGCGGGCGTTCAAGGCGGCATGTTTGTCCCAGAGATGGCGAAAGCGGGCGTTGCTTTGGAGGAGTTGGTTTACGGTCGCCTGCTGCTGTTCGAACATAATGCGCTGCACTCCTGATAGTGACGTGACATGAGTTGCCACACTTGAAAGGTAGAACAGCAAACCTGCCTTAACAAGGTCACCCGACGCTACAGGCCTCCGCCACCGACGGCCCCGCCTCTTTGACAAGCAGGACATGCTCGTATCCCGCTAGAGCTCTGCATCCGCGAAAGCTCCCACGCAGTCCCACAGCCGCCTCCTGCGTCAGCGTAAACTTCGACCCTGCGGCAGACGGATCAGGGATGGGTTCTGAGACGGACTGCAGCATCGGGAACCCAGGTCCGCTATGGCTCAGCATCTTCTTTTCGTAACCGGCCGACTCGCGGAAAAAAGCCTGCGGCGCGTCCTCGGCGACCTCCCGCAACCCGGATTCACCTATGACATCGCCGTTCCCGGCGTCGCCGTCGCAGCCCTGATCACCACTGAGATGCTCAAGCGGCGTCTCGGCGAGGTAAGTCATTACGACCGTATCGTTCTGCCCGGGCGCTGCCGCGGCGATGTCGACGAGTTGAGCGCTTATTTCGGTGCCCCCGTGGTCCGCGGACCGGAAGAGCTCAAGGATCTGCCCGCTTTCTTCGGCCGTAAATCCCGGCCCCGGGAGATCGAGAAGGCCGACGTACTCCTGTTTGCAGAAGTCGTGGATGCACCTCAGCTGGACATGCCGGGGTTGCTTGAACGGGCACGCCATCTCCGCAGCGAAGGCGCGGACGTGATCGATCTCGGCTGTCTGCCTGACACGCCTTTTCCTCAGCTCGAAGATGCGGTGACGAGCCTGCGCGCTGAAGGCTTCAGCGTGAGCGTGGATTCGCTGAACCCGGAAGAACTCAAACGCGGGATCGGCGCCGGTGCCGACTATTGCTTCAGCCTGACGCAGAAAACACTGCATCTCGTGGCCGAGCATGACTGCGTTCCGGTGCTGATTGCCGAGGATCCGCGCGACCTCGAATCCCTGTGCGACACGATTGACGCCTTTCGCAGCACCGGACGCCGCTTCTTTGCGGACCCCGTGGTTGATCCTATCCACTATGGTTTCACCGCTTCTCTCGGACGCTACGCAGAACTGCGCCGACGCTATCCGGATATCGACATCCTGATGGGGGTCGGCAATCTCTCGGAACTCACCCACTGCGACAGCCTAGGGCTGAATACCCTGCTCATGGGCGTGGTCTCAGAGCTGGGGATCCGCGCTGTGCTCACCACCCAGGTATCAGCGCACTGCCGCAGCGTCGTGCGTGAGATCGATCGCATACGCCGCGTAATGTTCGCGGCGCGCGAGGACAATTCGTCGCCGCGTCATCTGGACGAGTCCCTGCTAGCGCTGCATGACCGACATCCCTTTCCCTACAGTCCGGAAGAGATCGCTGAATCCGCGAAAGAAGTGAAGGACGCCAACTTCCGCATTCAGGTCAGCAGCAGCGGGCTGCACGTGTACAACCGTGACGGCCATCAGCTAGCGGAAGATCCCTACGACCTCTATCCGGGGCTCAACGTTGATGACGACGCACCGCACGCCTTCTACCTGGGTCTCGAGCTGGGACGCGCGCAGATCGCCTGGCAGCTCGGCAAGCGCTATACGCAGGACGAGGAGCTCGACTGGGGCTGCGTCAGGCCTCGCCGGCAGGATGACAAGATCCGCTTCGCCGAGGAGCGCACAACGCTTAAAGCACGCCGGGCGCGGCGTCGGCGTTAAAAACTCAGCTGCGCGCGCGCAAGGCGCCGAGACCTGTCCCCACCAGCAACCAGACCACGCTCGCCCAGTAAGAGCCATAGAAAGCCATGTGCGCATTCCAGGGCAGGCTTGCCACCCCGGCGCACAGCAGCCATAGCGCCGCACCGCCTGCAGTGCGCGAACGCCATATCAGTCGCCACAGAACCAGATAGAACAGTCCCAGGCCACAGAGACCCAGGAGACCGGTTTCACAGGCAACCTCGAGCAGAAGCAGGTGCGGATGTGTCTGGCCGCTGCGGCCGTCCCGCATCCAGAAATCGTCTGCCGCCGCGTACTCAGAGTAGGCATGTCGGAAGCCACGGGGACCAATGCCGTTGACCCAGTGCTGCTCAAACATGGCCACACCGCTACGCCACAACGAGAGCCGATATCCGCTGGCAGCATCAAAGCGAGCCGGATCACCACTGACCAGACCGGACAGACTGTCGAAGCGATTCAGCACGACCGGGTGCTGCGCTGAGCCGACGACCAGGACGCACAGCACGCCAAGCACACAGATCAGGTAGCGCCAGGGCAAAGCCGACTGCTGACGCGCACGCCACAACAGCAGATAAGCGAACAGCCCGGGCAGAAGCATCAGCCACGCTGCTCGTTTCGCCGCAAGGAGGATCACCAGCAACATGGTGGCGTGGACAACCAGGGCCAGAGCGGGTGAGCAGCGCCAGCACCTCAGCTGAGCCAGATAAACCGGCGCCAGGACCGCCAGCAACAGCGCGAGGCGCTGCTTGGGATAAAACACGCCTTTCAGTATTCCGCCATCGTAGGGATAGCCGAAGAGGTCGCGACCGATGAGGAACTGCAGCGCCGCGTCGCAGCCCGCGAAGAGCACCAGTACGGCGGTGCCCTGCGCCACCATGCGAGCAACCCTCGGCCTGGAACAGACGTTCATCAGATACCAGGCTGCAAGCAGAAAGTGAGTGTAGAGCGCAGTTGTTGCGCGGCTGTGAGACGGCGCCGCAGCGTCCAGTGTCGCGAACAGCATCGGCAGCCACAGGGCACCAAACAGGATGAACAGCGGGCGCGCATCGACGTCCAGCAGCCGCGCGGGTTGTCTGAGCAGTGCGATCAGGCCCAGAAGGGCCATCAAAGCTATGGGGTAATGCACCAGGTTGTCCCCCGCCAGGAGAGCAACCGAGAGCAGGATCAGTCCAGCGTGAAAAAAATCGATCGCCGTCCCCGGCGCGTTCGGCGCAGCCTCACGCGCTGAACGGATTCCGACCGCTGGCTTCAAAGGAGAGCCGTCACCAAATGGCGATGCGTTGCCTCGGGTCGCTCCCCCATCATGATGTGGCCGCAGTCAGGGATCAGCTCGATGCGCGCAGCTGGCATGCCTTCTGCCAGGCCGCGTGCCGCTTTCAGAGGGGTCATGCGATCCTCCTGACCGCAGATCAGGGTCGTCGACGCGCTGACCGCCGCTGCCGCCTGCATTCCTGCAACATAGTCATTGCAGGCGCTCAGATCCGCGAACAGGACGCCGCGACGGGCGCGCTCGAGCAGACGCAGTGCGCTGTTGATGATGGCAATTCCGGCCACTGCGTTGCCACCGATCTGGGCCGCACTGCCATGCCCCCAGATAACCATCATGTCGCGCGCCGTGACGCTGTCCTGCTCCGCCTCGGCAAGCAGCTCGGGGCTGACCGCCATCGGTACCGCCGCACCGAGAAGTGCCAGACGACTGACCCGGGTTCCCAGCCTTGACGCCAGCTCAAGCGCGACCAGCGCGCCCATGCTATGCCCCGCCAGCGCAACCGTCCCTACGCCAAGCGTGTCGAGGCAGCCACCGAGCCAGCTGGCCATGTCCTCGATACTCCGACGCGGCTCGCCACCGGAGAGTCCGTGACCGGGCAGGTCGATGGCCAGCACGTTGTGCCCTGCATGCAGAAAATAGCGCGTGTGATACACCCAGACGGTGTGGTCCATGGCCGCTCCGTGCACCAGAACCACGGGCGGTGACTCGTTATCCGCGTTCAGCCGTCCGGCGGCGTAGATCCGTTCACCGTCAATGTCGATGTACATCGAGCGCTCCTATTTCTGCGAGCGGTAAAGACCGCGAGCGAGATCTTCAATAAGGTCAGCAGGCGTCTCGAGGCCTACCGACAGTCGCACCAGCCCGGGCGATATATCTGCCGCCGCCAGCGCCGCTTCATCCATACGGCTGTGCGTCGTACTGGCCGGATGAATCACCAAAGACTTTGCATCACCGACATTGGCCAGGTGAGAAAACACGCTGAGACTCTCGATCAGCCGCCGCCCGGCCTCACGGCCGCCCTTGATCTCGAAACTGAACACTGCCCCCACACCCTGCGGCAGCAGGCGCTGCGCCAGTTCGTGGTCCGGGTGGTCGGGAAGACCGGGGTAGGTCACCTGCTCAACCGCGTCGTGCGCGGCCAGAAACTCGGCGACGGCCTGCGCGTTGGCAACATGCCGCGGCATTCGTAACGGCAGAGTTTCAAGGCCCTGCATCAGCTGGAAGGCGCTGGTCGCCGGAAGCGCCGCGCCGAAGTCACGCAGACCCTCGCGCCGAGCGCGGATGATGAACGCCTGTGGCCCGAACTCCTCGGCAAAATTGAGTCCGTGAAAGCCCTCATAGGGCTCGCACAGGGTTGGAAATCGCGCTCGGGACTGCATCCAGTCGAAGCGTCCTCCATCGACCACGGCCCCCCCAAGGGCAACTCCATGACCACCGATGAATTTGGTCAAGGAGTGGACCACCAGATCGGCGCCCAGAGAAAGCGGCTGCATGAGGCAGGGGGTAGTCAGCGTCGCATCGATGACCAGCGGCACTCCGGCTGCGTGGGCAACCCCTGCAACCGCCGGCACATCGAGCACTTCGCAGCGCGGATTACCCACAGTCTCCGCAAAAATCATCACGGTCTCAGGTCGCACCGCAGCCGCGAACGCTGCCGGCTCGCGTGGGTCTACAAAGCTGGTCTCGATCCCGAAACGCGGCAAGGTATAGCTGAGCAGGTTATGCGTGCCGCCGTACAGCGCGCGCGAGGCAACGATATGGCTCCCTGCACCGGCTAGCGTTGCGATCGCGAGGTGAATCGCAGCCATACCGCTCGCCGTAGCGACCGCCCCCACGCCACCCTCCAGCATGGCCAGCCGCTCTTCGAGCGCAGCCACCGTGGGATTGCCAATGCGCGAGTACACGTAGCCGGAGCGGGCAATATCGAAGCGCGAAGCCGCTTCATCGCTGTTGCCAAACGCAAAGGAAACCGTCTGGTAGATGGGCTGAGCCCTGGCGCCGGTAGTGGGGTCGGGTTGCTGCCCTGCATGCAGGGCCAGTGTTTCGAAGCCGAGCGACTTGGGTCCTGACATCGGAGTCTCCAGGGCTGGTGCAACGATTGCCGGGTACGCGGAAACGTCACACCGGCGCGAGGGCGTGCAGTTTACACACTGGCAGATGACGTTATCGGAGCACGGAATACTGCAGCCGGCTCAGGCGCTGAACAGCTTGGCGCGCACCGTGCGTCGATAAGCGGAAGGTGTCACCATCATTTCGCGCTGGAACAGCCGAGCAAAAAACCCGGCGTCCTGATACCCCACGCGCCAGGCGATGTCACCGATTTCAAGATTAGTGGTTTCAAGCAGCTCTTTAGCCAGCTGCAGACGCTGTCGCTGCCAGAAACCTCGCGGGCTGATACCAGTGGCCTGACGGAAACGACGTTCCAGCGTGCGTACGCCGATCCCGAGGTGCCGGGCGAGGTCGGACACTGTGATCGAGCGCGCCAGGTTCTCCGCAATCCAGGACTGCGCCTCGACCACGATTTCATCTGCCAGCGGCGTCGCGGCGCCACCATCCAGATAGCG
>Ga0181582_10003202_pt1 | contig 13152 bp, 11 predicted proteins | sample 071ome_32_FD_132438 | JGI IMG/M metagenome (GOLD analysis project Ga0181582, IMG submission 132438) | Coastal salt marsh microbial communities from the Groves Creek Marsh, Skidaway Island, Georgia - 071405AT metaG (megahit assembly) | ecosystem: Environmental > Aquatic > Marine > Intertidal...
AGTTAGGCCGACCGGGGCGTCTCGACCAAGTGCACGACAGGCCGGTGGGACCCATCGCCGTGCACAGCAGATGCCCGTCGTCCCGCCGAGCCCGGGGCGGCCAGCCCCTGGAAACCGTGGCAGGTCTGCAGCGACAGGCTCTCGGGCTGCCCGGCGGAGGTCCACGGGGAGGCGGACGGTCTCGTTGAGGTCGTCAAGCCGGGGGGGGTCGTGAGGGCCTGCGGTGCGCCGCGCTGGGATCCCAAGGTCTTCGCGAAGGGGGTTGCGGCGGGCAGGATGCGGCTCTCCACGCTACGGCCCACGACCCCGGGCCCCGGCCGGTACCGCTCGCCCAGCCACCCCAGCCCGGGACAGGGGTGGAGCCTCCACCGAGCCCGGCTCCCCCATGTCATGCGCCTGACCAATCACGAGCGTTCGTCCTTTCCTTCTCGGATCACCCCCGGCGCTTTTGACGGCAGGTCCAGTCGTCTACCGCCCTCAGTAGCCCCGCGTACGTTCGAAGGCTTCCTGCACCCCGAAGAGAGCGGCGTGGGCGGAAGCACAAACGACCTTTTGGCCAACTAGGGCTGCCGCTCGGGGGAGGCTCGATGGCGAGCGAGCGGGATGGTGGCGACTGGAGCGACGTCTCTGACTCGGACGTGTCCGATCTGAGCTCGGACGATGAGGTGTCGGGTGAGATTTGGCGTAGCGGCCTGGGGGCACCCCGCCCTCCAAGCCTTCCTTCTCGAGGCCCCGCCAACTTGACTTCCGCCGGAGATCTGCGCTCCACACAGGCTCGGCGCCGCCCTTCATCACGACCCATCGGCGCACGCGCCGGATACCCCCCCGCGCACTGACCTCCCGCGACGTCGAGGACCCCCGCGCCCGACGCTCGTTTTCGTTCGTTGCTGTGTCGAGCGTTTCTCCCTCGCTTCCGGGCGAAACACGCCACTGATGCCGGGTATTATGGCTGTGACACACCCGAGTGCGGCGCGGGCGGCCCATCGGATGCGTAGGATGCGTCGCCAGACGGCATGGACCGTCCTGTACTTTCACGCTTTCGAGGGCGCGCCACCCCGTGCTCCCCGGGGGGGATTCTGGATATGCAGTTCCGTTACCTGCACCGCGAAACTGATGCGAGGAGAAAAACACCGCTGTTTGGCGCTCAGACCCTATGCCCCGCGAAGTGCGAGCGACCCCCCACAGGGGCAGAGCTCCCCTCGGGCCGCAGCTGCCCCCCCCACAGTGCACTGCCTCTCGAGGTGCCTCCGACCCGCCCCGTCAAGGGCCGCCGAGCGCGTCGTGTCGCGCAGGGGAGGTGTCGTGGGTGAGCTGGTTCTGCTCGCTCAAGGGGAACGAGCTCTTCTGCGAGGTGGACGACGACTACATCCAGGTGCGCCCCCGCCCACCCTCTCCCATCCACCCCCTCGCCCGCACCAACCCCCCGGCGCACCACCCCCGGCCGCGCCGCCGCTCGTGGCGACCCCCCGCCCCCCTCCCAAGCGCAGGACGACTTCAACCTGTCGGGCCTGTCGATGATGGTGCCCTACTACGAATACGCGCTGGACATGATCCTCGACCTCGAGTCCCAGCACGCGGACAACCTGCGGGGGGAGCAGCACGAGATCGTCGAGACGGCGGCGGAGATGCTGTACGGGATGATCCACGCGCGCTTCATCCTGACGACGCGGGGGCTGGCGTGCATGCTGGAGAAGTACAAGGAGGTGCACTTTGGTCGGTGCCCGCGGGTGCTCTGCGGGGGGCAGCAGTGCCTGCCCATCGGGCAGAGCGACGTCCCGCACACGGCCACGGTCAAGCTGTACTGCCCCAAGTGCCAGGACATCTACTACCCGCGGTCACGGAACCAGGGCTCCGTGGACGGCGCCTACTTCGGCACGACCTTCCCACACCTCTTCCTCATGACCTACCCCTCCCTGCGGGTCAGCCCGAACCCGGAGGTGTTCGTGCCCAAGGTATTCGGCTTCAAGCTCCACCACTCGGTGCTGAAGCCGCCCGGGGAGGAGGCGTCCAAGGGCGGCGACGCCAAGACGGGGGACGGGAAGGAAATCGTGGCTGCGAAGCCGGCCACGTGACGGTCAGGCTGGCTCTACCTCCCGTGTAGAGATCGGCGCCCCCTTCTTAGGTCATTAGGATCTCTGAACCGGAACGCGTAGCCCTCGTTCATGCGTTACGAGGCTCGGAGGGGGAGCCAGGGGGGTGGGTCGGCGAGGCGAGGCCGTCCGGGCACCCGAGTTCGCTACCGTCCAGATGACTGTTCACCATGACCGCGCAGGATCCGCGCCGCTCGCGCCCCTCACGCGGGGATGAAGAAGGTAGAGAACAGGAAGTCCTCGAGAATCGGGGTGAACTCATCCTCCTCGATGACCCCACTCCCGTCCGTGTCGTGCTTGACCAGGATCATCTGCACCTTGCTCTTGTTGAAGTCGATCCTGGGGTCGATGAAGCCCTGGTACTGGAACCCGACGTGCAGCTCCTTCAGGATGGCCGAGAGCGTGTGCACGTCGAGCGCGCCTCCCACCTCCTGGAACAGCGCGGAGATCCGCGACGCGTCCTCCCCCTCCCCCTTGGCGAGCATGTGGTCAATCACACTCTTCACGAAGCCCTCGACCATCTCCTTGCGCTGGAAGGGCTCCGTGAGCAGGTGCGCCGCGATGTCCTTGAACTCCAGGAAGTCCACGTGCCCGTCCCCGTTCTTGTCGAAGTTGCGGAAGATCTCGTACGTCCGCTCGTACGTCACCGTCATCCCGTCGTGGAACATCCCCGCCTGCTTCAGTTGCCACATCACAACCATGAGGGCCTTGTGGAGCTCCTGGACATCCAGGCGCCCGTCACCTGCGGCATCGGCGGGGGTGCCAGGGAATCGGCGTCCTCTCGCGAACAACCGGCCGCATGGGAAGGCGGGATGGCGCCACGAGCGACGCGCGCTCGACTGTGGGCGCGGGGAGGGGGAGCCCACTGGGGAGCGGGGGCGCGGGCAGGGGAGGCAGGGAGACGTGACGCGGGGTATGGCAGCACTCACCGCTCGAGTCCGCCCGACGAAACTCCCTCTTGAGATTCTCATCCATCTCCGGCCTCTGGAAGAGGCTCCTCACCCAGCCCTTCCCCGGCATCCTCGGCACGACTCGAAAAGGGCCCGCCCTGGGGGGTGTCTAGCGCCACGCGGGGAGATGTTCCCGGTTGCTTTCCCTCGAACTGGCGTGACGTGACTGTCCGTCGCGTCCGGTGGGCCCTCGGGGGGGCAGGGGCGCTGCGCGCGTCCCCTGCAAGCGCCACGACTGGCACTTCGTCATGCCTGCTCATGAAACTCGGCCGTTGATTCCATGCACCGGCTTGCGCAGAGGAGCGCCGCTATCAGAAAGGACCGCTTCAGCGCTCCCGCCACATCAAAAGTCACTAACGACTCGGCGAGTGGCGCTGCAGGGACGGCAGTCATCGAGCCGCGGACGGGACGCTTCACGGGGTTGCGCTGACGCGCAGGGATGAATTGTTGGGGAGCTTGATGCGTTCATAGCAGTGCTGCTATCAGGATCATGGGCAGGAGAACGGCTGCGAGCCGGCTCCTCGGCGCCGCGGCGTCGCTTGAGCTCTCCCCCACGGCCGGGTCGGTGAGGGCATCGCGATGCCAGTCGCACGCCGCCGCGTCGACGAGTGACAGGCATTCCGCCGCGCGGTCCGATGCGCTATGGTCCCGTTGGGCCCCGGGATCGGTCCCCGCTGCGGCGCCTTCGAGGGCGGGGCCGGGGAACCAGCGCCCCCAGCGCCCCCCCGCCTGCCAGGGTCTCCCGCCCTGGCATCCCGCCCCGTGGCCCCTGCGCCAGGCGAGCGGGATGTCCTCCGCGCCCGTGGGCCGCCCTTCCGGGGGGGCAGGGGAGCAGGACGGCGACGGCGAGGACCTCGACAGCGGGGACGAGAGTGGCCCGGAGGACCTGCCCCTCTCGATGGCCGGGGAGGGGGACGATGCCGCTGGAGAGGGGGAGGGGCCCGCGCCTGCGCCCGGCCGCCCGTCGCTCGAGGCGAAGCGCCCCCCCACGCCGCTCGAGAAGCTGGAGCGCAGCCCGCACCTGGGGAACGCACTGCGGGCGCTGCGGGAGTGCCGGACGGAGGAGGAAATAGACGCCTTCTACGACGGGTGGTGGGAGCGGGACGGCCCCGCGGGGGGGCGGGCGTGGGCGGAGCGCGGGTGGAACGCCGAGGAGACGCTGGATATGCTCGTCAACGTGGCCAGGCGGGACCCGCAGGCGCTGGCGGCGTCCATGTCGCACCTCGCGTGAGTGCCGTGGCGGCGACCGGCCCCCGCCCCCGTGGGCCCCCTTGGGCCCTCACGCCCTCCCTCCCTCACGCCCTCCGCCCCACGCCCACGCGACCCGCAGAGGGCTGCACCGGCCGCCCAGGGTGCTCCTGGACGCGGCGCTGGACGTGTTCGTGGACGCGCTGGCGGGGGAGGCCGTGCCGTGGAGGACCCTCAGCCTCTTTGTGGACGCCCTGGGGCGGTTCGGGTGCCACCCGGCGCACGTCCACAAGGCGGGGCTGGTGGGCAAGTTCCAGCGCCTGGAGAACCACCTGGCGGCGCGGATGGACGACAGCCCCCCGACGCCCGTGCACCTGGGGAGGGTCGTGCTGGGCTACCTGAGGATGCAGCGGCAGCTCCGGGGGCCGCTGCTCGAGGCGGTGCTGCGCGCGTCGCTGGTGCAGGCGCCCAACATGAACGCGCAGGCGCTGTGCTCCATGGTGTGGGGGCTCGGGAGGCACGGGCTCCGGTGCGGGCGGGAGGTGCCGCGGGCGTGGGTGGAGGCCATGGTGTCCCAGGCCGACGCCTTCATGAAGGACCTAGTCGGCGTCGACGTGGTGCAGCTGGCCGAGGGCCTGGACGCCATGCACTACTCCCCGGCGCCGGCGCTGCTGGACCGCATGGAGCGCGTGATGCTGTACGGGGCGCGGGACCTCGACACGAACGGGATCGTGACCTTCGTGCGCGCCCTCGCGGACATGGGCCACGAAGTCCGGCCCGAGGCCTGGGACACGCTCGTCCGCCGGCTGTCGGGGAGCGGGCCCGAGGTCCTGGGCGCGGGGGGGAGGGGGGGCTTCGGGGTGGCCCAGGCGGTGTGGGCGTGCGGGGACCCGCGGCGCCGGCCCCCGGTCGAGGTCATGCACACCATCGAGAGGGAGATCGAGCGCCTGTGGGAGGCCGGGCCCCACCGCGGCCTGCAGCCCCTCGTGCGCGCGTGCATCGTCACGGGCCTCATCCGCGCCAAGTACGTCCCCCGGCACCCCGGGGCCCGGAGGGACTTCTACTCGGTCCTCAGCCACCACCTCAAGGGCAGCGCGAGGGACGGCCGGGACCCCTGGGAGGAGGTGGGCCGGTGGCGGTACCACGGGGCCCCCTGGAGGGACTTTGTGTACCTCTTCTCGAGGCGCACCCGGGAGCGGCAGCTGCGGCGCCAGGGCCGCAGGGACGGCGGGCCCGACCCGTGAACCGCGCTTCCGAGGGCCCCGGCCCCTCCCACGCGGCGTGGACCCCCGGCCCCGGCGCGCCGCCCCGGCAGGTCCCGCCCCCCCGTGCGTGCACGTCCCCCGGGCTCTGCGCGCGGCCGCGTCCCGAATCGTGGGTGGGGGGCCTGGGGGGGGGCACGTCTGGGCTCCGCGCGTGCTCGCCCACTCTGCTCGCGACCCCCGAGAAAGCCCCGGGGGTGCCACCGCTGACGCGTGCCCGACGGGGTCCGACCGACCCTCCCGACTGGACGCCGCGGATCTCCCCCGTCCCGCGATCCCAGGGGCCAAGCAGGCGCACTTGGTCGTGAACAGGACCTGATCGTCCCCGAAAGGGAATCTCTGCGCGACACATTGTCCCGAGGTGGCCGCCACGCCGCCGGGGGAGCAGATTTCGCGGAGCCCCCTCGAATGGAGGGTGGCGACGCCGGAACCCCGGGCCCCAGCCCAGCGCCCCGTAGGGGGCGCTTGAAGCGTAACCGCAAGAAGGAGTGCCCAGAGTGCCATAGGGAGGTGAGCTGCGCCCCTCCGCACGCCCCCCGGCTCCTGCCCCCGGGATCCCGGCAACGGTCCCACCCCGCGGGACCCGACCCCGGCGCCCCCCGGGCTCCGCGCAGTGCGGGAACGCGAGCAAGAGGTGTCCCTGCGGGTACGTGTTCGAGAGGCCCGGCCACGCGGGCGGGGAGGCGCACGGTGCCGCGCCCGGCGGGGAGGAGGGGCAGGGCGCGTCCCCCGGGCCGACGCTGGAGGGGGCCCTGGGGGAGCTCGGGGGGGCCCTGGGGGAGCTCGGGGGGGTGCTGAGGGGGATGTGCGAGGCGCACGCCGGCGTCGGGATGGGGGCCGTCGCCGTGGTGTGCCACGTCGACGAGGATTCGGGGGAGGTGCGCGCCTCCACCGTGGCCGCCGGCGCCCTCGGGGCGCTGGCGGGGGGCGAGCGGGGCCCGAAGCGGGCCAGGGCCGGCGGCGGGGGCGGGGGGCAGCGGGGCCAGGGGCCCGCGGAGATCTCGGACTCCGCGGCGGCGGCGATCCGGGAGCGCCTGGAGACGGGGATCCGGAACGCGTACCAGGCCCTGGCGGACCTGGAGGGGGGCGCTGGCGGGGGCAGGGGCGAGGGAGGGGGGGCGGAGGGCGGTCGGATGAGTGCCTTCGCGCACCTGGCCGTCGCGAGCTCGCTCCTCGTGAGCATGGGGTACGCGCTCGGTCAGGGAGACGGCGAGGGGGGCCGGGGCGGCGGGGGGGTCGGGGGCGACGGCCCGCCCTGACTTGGAAGCGTCGGGGCGGTGACGCGGCCGTCCCCTGGCGGGGTCTCCCCCACGGATGGGCCCCGCGGCGCGCCAAGCTCGCATAAAGACGCGCCCCGCGCGGTCCCTGCCGCAGCGTCCGCTTGAAGGAACCCTCTCCCCCAGGGCGGTCGGCCGATTGCCCGGGCGCCGCGCTGCCAACATGTCGACCTCAACATCGGACTCCTCGCTGGAAAGCCCGCGGCGGACACCCCGGGGGCGTGTGGGCCCCGCGGGAAGGACCAGGTGGGCGATCGGGGCGTCTCGGACCTCTTTGGGGGCGGGTACGCGCGCGAGGCGAGGCGGGACCGCTCGTCGGGCGGGGAAGAGGCCGTTGCCCCCCCCCTTCCCCCTCCGCCGCAGGTGGCCCCCGATGGCGTGGCGGCCGGCCGCGAGGGCGGTCAGCGCGGCGTTGTCCGTCGTTCTGCTGGCCGTCAGGTGCTACGCGGAGGACGGCCGCGCGCAGGTGCTCCGGATGCGGTGGCGGGAGTCGGACCCCTGGGCGCTGGCCACGCTCGCCTCCAGCGGTGCGCCGAGGCCCCCGGAGACCCCGGCGTGGCTCTCGCCCTACCTCCCCCGCGCGTCCCTGGCGTCCGCCTGGGTAGTCGGGGCCGGCGCCGCCGTGCTGCGGCTCCTCCTCTCCCTGCGCCCCGGAGGCGGCGCCCCCCTCCCGCCCCGCCGGACGGCGCCGCTCGCGTCCCTGGCCGCGGACCTCGCCGTCCTCGCGCTCGTCTGGGCCGACGCGCGGGACCGCCTGGACGGGTTCCTCCAGACCGCCCTCGCCGCGTCCCTCCTCCTCGGCACCGCCGCCGACGCCCTCCTCACCGACCTCGCCCGGGCGGGGCGATCCCGCTGGCTCCGAGAGAACGAGTGGGACCTCCGGCAGGCGACCCCGCCGGCCGGGCGGCCCGCGCGGGGCGGGGCCGGCGCGGCCGGGCGGGGCGGGGCGGCGCTGTCGGAGCGGGGCGGGGCCGGCGAGGCCGGGCGGGGCGGGGCCGGCGCGGCCGGGCAGGGCGGGGCCGGCGAGGCCGGGCGGGGCGGGGCCGGCGCGGCCGGGCAGGGCGCGGCCGGCGCGGCCGAGCGGGCCGCGGCAGCGCTGTCGGAGCGGGGGCCCGCGAGGGCCGGGTTCGACCCGTCGAGCGACTTTGAGGAGAGCTACCTGGGCCTCGGGTGCGACTCCCCGCGCGAGGGAGGGGGGCGCGGCAGCGACCCCGGGGCCCGGGGGGGGCCGGACGTGGCGGTGCCGGACTTCTTCCTCCCCGCCGGCGGGGCGGCCCCCGCGCGGCGGGCGCCCGGGTGGAAGATGGTGGTGGTGGCGGCGCGGACGAGCGGGGCCGGGGGGTACCTGGTGTCGGGGCGGGAGCACGTGCGCGGGGAGGTCCCGCTGGAGGTCGGCGCGCAGTGCCTGGCGTGGGACGAGGCGGCGGGCGGGTGGTCGCCCGAGGGGCCGGCCTTCGGGTCGCTGCTGAACCCGGGGGAGGTGCGCGTGGGGCAGGAGGCGTCGCGGCAGCACGGCATCACGCACGGCCTCCTCGTGGACCTGGCCGCCCCGCCCTCCCGGGCCGCCCTCGAGCGCTTCTGCCACTGGCTCGAGGACGCGGTCGGGCCGTCCCACCGGGTCGTCCTCGCCGGCCACCGGGCCGCGCGCACGCACCGCGTCCTGCGGCGGGAGCTGGTGCGGTGCGGGGTGCCGGCCCCGCCCTGCATGGAGGGCTACCTGCTGCTCGAGCTGGGGGACCTCGCCGCGGCGGCGTGGGCGGGGGGGGCGTCGGCCCCGTCCAGCGTCGTGTCGGCCGGCTCGCCCCGCGGGTCCCTGGCGGGGTCGCGGGGCCCGGGGGGGCGGGCCGCGTCCCTGCCGGCGCTCCTGCGGGCGGCGGGGGTGGACGCCCCCTCCGAGGCGCACCTGGGCAAGTCCTCCGCGAACGAGGTCGGGGCCCTCGTGGCGCTGGCCCGGGCCCTCGGCGACGGCGCGGGGTGGGGCGCCCCCGGGGGCGGGGGGCCGGGGGGCGCCGGGGCGCCGGGGGCCGTGCGGGCGAGCCGGAGCGACCCCGCGGGCGGGGGCGGGGCGGGGCGCGCGGGCGGGCCCCCGGCGCCGGGCCCCGGGTCGGCGGGGGCCCCCGAGGGGAGGCCGGCCGGCGGCGGCGGGGCGGACCTCCGCCGCAGCGCCGAGTCCCCGAGCAAGCGGGGCGGCGCCCTGCCCCGCCTGTCGGGCGGCGCGCCCGGGAGCGCGGGGGCGGGCTCGAGCGTCAGCGGCGGCGCGCTCCTCACGGCGATCGGGACGGTGCCGGCCTTCTTCGCCGGGTCGGCCGGGGGCGCGGCCGCCAGCGCCCGGGGCCCCGCCCGCCCGGTGGGGTGGGAGGACATGTGGGGCGCGGTGGAGTCCGCGGCCAGGGGCCCCAGCCTCTACCGCACCACGGACCGGAGCGGCGCGGGGGACCCGGACCCGCCCGAGCTGGGCGGCGGCCCGGGGCGCGGGGCGGAGGGGGTCGACCTGCGCTGGCCCGGGGTGAGGGAGTCGGGCACACGGCTGCTCCACCGGGACCGCGACCTGGTGCGGCGCGACGAGATGCCCTACTGGCCCACCGAGGGGCCCCCGAGCCCGTCCCGGGGCAACAGCCAGCGCTCCCTCGCCGCGGGGCCGCTCGCCGCGCCGGGGGGGGCGGCGGGCGGCGGCCTCGTCCTGCCGGCCCTGTCCCCGGCGCACACGAGCATTGACGGCGAGGGGTGGCCGTAGCGGGCCCCGGGCGTCGGGCCGGCGCCCCCCCGCCGGCCCGACGCGGCCCTCGCGGGCGCGGCGGCCCCCGTTTTCAAAGCGTCAGCTCAGGTGGTGCCGCAGCGCCTCCCGCGTCGACCGGATCACGCGCACGCGGATCGTCTCGAGCCCCAGCCGGCGGTGGGCCTCGTAGCGGTGGCACCCGGAGAAGGACCAGAGCTCCCCGTCGACCTCGAGCACGTCGATGGGGACGAGCTGCCCCACCTCGGCGATGCTCTCCATGAGGGCCCGGACCTTGTCGGGGTCGTTCTCCGCGCCGGTGTAGCCCCGCTCCAGGGGGCGCTTGAGGGAGGCGAGGGGGACCTCCCTCACGGTGGCCTCCTTGAGGTGCGTGGGGACCCTGCGAGGGTCCGGAGGGAGCGCGAGGAGTGGCGCAGGGTGCAGCAGGAGGTCGAGCGCGTGCAGCGCTTCGCCGGGCGCGAGCAGGAGCGGTGAGGCGCCCCGCGACCCGCCGGACCCCGGACCCCCAGCGGGCCCGTTTCCCGGTACCGGGGACGCATCGCGCCGTATGTTGAACGAGACAGACGCGTACTGCATCCGGCCACGCCCTGCGCGCCCCGCGGACCCGCCGGACCCCGGACCCCCAGCGGGCCCGTTTCCCGGCACCGGGGACGCATCGCGCCGTATGTTGAACGAGACAGACGCGTACTGCATCGCGTTCGCTTCCCTACCTGCGGTATCGGCCCTTCTCGTCGACCGCGCGAGCGACAACGCCGTCTCGAAGTCGCCCCTGGACCCGCCCCAGCGCGCTCCTGGTCGCCCCGCACCCCGCGTTCCGGCGCGCGTTGGCCCCTTCGACCCCGCGCATCGCTGTGCCACTCTCGCGCAGTGCTGTGAGAAGGGCACCCAGGCACGGGAGAGGCGAGAGGGCGGTCGCGAGGGGCGGAGCCAGCCCGTAGGGACGCGGGGGGGGCGAGGGCGTGCGCGCGGGTCGCGGTGCGCGCGCGCTGGGCCCGCGGCAGGTGTGCCGCGAGAGAGCGGGCCGCGGGCCCCCCCAAGGAGCAGCGCTCCTAAGGAGCACGGCGCGGGCGGCGCCAGGAACCGACCCGAGACGGACATTCTCGGACTTCAGACGTGCCGCGGCGCGGCGTGCCCCCGGGGCGCGACGCCCCCCGCGGCCCCCTCAGGGCACCTCCGGGGACGAGCCCCCCCGGCTGATCTCCTCGTCGATCTCCTCCATGGCCCGCTTGGCCAGCTGCCCGATGTAGGTGATCACCCCGGCCGTCAGCAGCACGACCAGCGCGATCTGCCACCCGGCCGGCCCCGTGTGCTCCTTCCCGGCCAGCAGCACCTCCTTCCCGTAGCTCCCCGCCACGACGTACGCGAACGTCCCCGGGAGCATCCCCAGCCACGACCCGGCGATGTACGACGTCAGGTCCACGGCGGTCAGGCCGTACAGGTAGTTGGACAGGGCGAAGGGCAGGAGCGGGGACAGGCGCAGGAGCGTCACCACCTTGAAGCCGTCCTTGGAGAGGGCCCGGTCCATGGCCATGAACTGCCGGTTCCCCCTGGCCAGCTGCAGCACCTTGTCCCGGGCGAGGTACCGGGAGATGAGGAACGACAGCGCGGCCCCCAGCGTCGCCGCGATCGACACGGCCACCGTCCCCGGGCCCACCCCGAAGAGCGCCCCGGCCGTCATCGTCAGCGGGATGGCCGGGAGCGCCAGGACCTCGAGCCCCGCGTACGCGAAGATGAACGCCACGTAGCCCGCGAATCCCCTGCGGTCGGGGCGCCCGGGGCCGCCGGGTGACGGGGGCGGGCGCGCGTGGAGCGCGCCCGGGGGGGGCGGGGCGGGCGCGAATCTCCAGCCAGGGGCGGGAATCTGCCGCCCCGGGCCGAGGGCTCGCCCGGGGGGGGGGGCGACGCGCGCCCGTGCCCCCCGCGCGACCGACTCACCAGTCGTCCACGACGTCCGTGAAGTGCTGGAGCACCGCCGCGAGCGCCTCCTTGTGCGACATGCCGTACATGGCCCCCCCCGCCAGGATCCCCATCCCCACGAGGGGCAGGAGCATCTTCGCAGCCCGCGCCCACGCCTCCGACCCCTCCGACGCCTGCGAGCACCGGGCGGGCCCACTCGATCGGCGACGTGCATCGATTACTCGCCGCGCGGGTCCGCCCCCCCCGAATCCGCGGGCCGCGCGCCCCGTCCCCGCATGCGAGGACCCCGCCCCAGGGCGGGGGTGCGGGACGCCGCAGCCGCTACGGTACCGTGAATGTGCCGCGGGATACCACCCAGTGGTTGTGATCCGCGCGATATTTCGCCCCCCTGCGCCGACCGGTCGTCTAGGGGCCGCGGCGGCCGTCCCGGTGTTGCCTTCCCGTGTGGACCACGGAGGGCCCAGGGCGACGCCGACCGGTGGCGCGAGGGGGAGAGGTGGGCCGGCCGGCTCCGCGGCCCCCGAAATCGTCGACGAGAGCGCGCCCGCCGCCCCTAGAACGCCAGGGACGGGCGCGGGCGGGCCACATTGCCCGCCACTCACCGTTGCCACGAGGGCCACGTCCTCCGCCTTGGTCTCCACGACGCTGCTCGTCTCGGCGATCGGCGGCTCGTCAAGCGCTTTGGAGGCGACGCGCGTCCGGTACCCCCTGTCGCTCGCCGGCGGCGCGAAAGTGCGCGCGGGGACCCGCACCGCGAGGGACGGGGCGGATCCGCGGAGGAACTCGGCCTTTTGGGACGAGAGCGGCTCCGCGGCGTCGCGGAGGGAGGCCACCCTCGACCGGGCGGCCACGTGCCGCAACTCCAGCCGGGTCGCCCGGCTGGGGGCGAAGGCGGACCCGATCGCGGAGCTCATGGACGCAACCCTGGCGCGAGTGCTGCTGGGGGAGGAGCAGAGGGCGATCGCGGTCGCGACTACGAGCGCTGGTCCGGTGCGTGACGCGGGCGTGCCCTGTTCTGCCCGCGCCACGGGGGCAGGCGCGCCGCTTCACGGGCCCGGGCGCCGGGCGGGGCGCGGCGGTGGCGCCGCGACCAGGGGACTACTGGCGCCAGAGCCGACGGCGGCGGGCAGCGGGACGCGCCCCCCGCGCTCCCCCTCGCAACCCCCCCGCAGCACCGAGACGACCGTCACGGAGCCGTCCTCGAAGGCGGCGCAGACCGCCGCGTCGTCCACGGCGTGGTCCACCACCCGCGCCGAGTTGCCCAGGCGGGGGTCGCCGGGGCCCGCCCGCGGGACCCTCCGGGCCGCCCCCCGCCCGGGCACGAGGCAGACGCACCGCACGTGGGTCGAGCTCCGCCGCCACGCGCCGCCGGCGTCGCGGCGCTCCTCCACGCCCACGAGCAGCGCCGCGTGCCGGCACAGGCGGGGCTGCAGGAGCGTCCCCCCCGCGTCGCGGCTGTCCGGACTCCCCCAGAGCCCCTCCCGGGGCCCCACGCGGGGCCGGAGCACGCCCCCGCCCCCGACCCCCCCTGGGTCCGGGAAGGTGACCCGCAGCGCGAGGGCGCCCGGCCCCGCGGCGGGGCCCAACGGGCAGGTGACGGTGCCGAGGGCCCCCCCCGGGGCCGGGGGGGGCCGCCCGCCGGGGGGGGCCCTCGGCACCGTCACCTGCCCGTTGGGCCCCGCCGCGGGGCCGGGCGCCCTCGCGCTGCGGGTCACCTTCCCGGACCCAGGGGGG
>Ga0181582_10003203_pt1 | contig 13151 bp, 9 predicted proteins | sample 071ome_32_FD_132438 | JGI IMG/M metagenome (GOLD analysis project Ga0181582, IMG submission 132438) | Coastal salt marsh microbial communities from the Groves Creek Marsh, Skidaway Island, Georgia - 071405AT metaG (megahit assembly) | ecosystem: Environmental > Aquatic > Marine > Intertidal zone...
GAAACCCCCCGAGATTACTCACCGTCAACCCCACCCCGCTCGAACGCTCCTCCATCGCCGCGCGCACGAGCGCGTCGTCGTCCACGCCTCGCACACCGTCGAACACGAAGACGCACGTCCGCTTTCCGAGTTCATCCGCGTCCCAGCGCTCGTGCGGGCCGAACGACGCGCACGTCGCGACGTCCACGCGCGCGTCATCCGCGAGGTGGAGTTTGCGCGTCGACGCGGGCGCGGCGCGGCTCGGACCGTCGAGGAAATCACCGAAGAGCTCGCGCGCGGTCGCGGGCGCGCGAGCCATGCGCGAGGCAGTGACGCCGCATTCACGCGCGCGTGCGAGCGCGAGCGCGAGGGTGCGATGCGCGCGGCGACGCGCGTGGGAACGCGCGCGGTCACGCGCGGGCGACGCGCGGGCGCGACGCGCGCGCGCGCGCGGGGACGCGCGGGCGCGTCGACGTCAGCAAAGGCCGTGGATGGGTCCGATGGTGACGTTGTCTCGGTCTCGGACGCGCTGGGTGCGATCGACGTCGCGAGCGCGGTGGATGGAAAGGTTGTGTGCGCCGCGGGGGGGGCGATTCCGGCGAGTGGGCGCGTCGCGGCGCTGTTCCTGACGCAGTTTGGAGATTTTGATTCGTGGGAGCTGGCGCAATTCTTGGTGGACGATATGAAGCGTCTGAGCGAGGGTGGGGTGCGCGTGGTGGCGATCGGAATCGGGAACGTGGATGCGGCGCGTGAGTTTGCTCGGCGGACGAATTTTCCGCTGGAATGTTTGTACGCGGACGAAGGCGGGCGATGCCACGCGGCGCTCGGTTTCTCACCGGGACTGGGACGAAAGGGCGGCGATTTCGAGTGGATCGAGGAAAAGGCGCCGTTCGTGAATGGATACGCCAAGTTATTGCTCATGTGCGCGGGGATTGGCTCGCCCGGGACACTCAGGGCTGTTTTCGGCGGATACTTTGGCAGCAAGGATAAGGATGAGATTTTCCGTGAAGGGTCGAATGTGGACGTACCGCTCATTCGCAAAGCGATGAAGCTCACGCTCGGGGACGGTTACCTTCGACCTTTTGAATTGGCAACGCTGCGGTTGAATAACATGATTCAAATCCTGAACAACTGGGACACGTTGGCGCCCAAGGACAGCGAGTTGCTTGTCCAGCGAGGAGGCGTCATCATCTTCGACGACGGCAAGCCCGCATTCAGGCACGACGACGCCGGTATTTTGGGTTTCTGCCCGCCAGATCGCGTCGTCGAGAAGGCTTTGAGCGCGGATCCTTCCGCCAAACCGGATCCGGTGAAGACGCTGCACCTTGCCGCGGAGACGCGCCGCGCGTACGTGGACGACATCTTCACTTCCATCTCTGCGCTTGAGAAGTCCAAGGACAAGACAAACGTTAGCGGTGAAAAATTAACCGGTAAATGGCGATTGATTTACACCACGGGAACGAAGAAGGTAGCGGCGAACATCAACCGCACTGGCGGCGGGAGTTACTTTCCGATTCCCGCTGTGCAGTCTTTCGATTTGAAGTCTGGTCGCATTCGAAACGGTATCTACCTCGGTCCGCTCAAGTTCTTCTTCGATGGTCCGTTCATCTGGCGAGAGAAGTTGAACATGTTAGAGTTCACGTTCACTCGCGTGAGCTTAGCGCTCGGCTCGCTTGGTCCATGGTCGAAGGACATCGATGATGGCAAGTGGGCAGCGGTGAAGGCGGCAGAGCAAAATGCAAGCTCCGGTCAAGGGAAGATTGAAAAGTCCGACGTCAAAGCGTCAAAGCCCGGGGCGAATCCCTTCTTCAAGTTCGTTTACACCGACGATAAATGCATCGCAGCCCGCGGTCGGGGTGGTGGATTGGCGCTGTGGGCTCGCGTAGGCGAACCAGAGACGGACGCGCAAGAGTAGAAACGTCAACATTTGTTATTCAGGTCATTGAAACGCGCACTCACGTACTCGCTCGACTCTGGACACGCCTCGACGACGATTTTTAGAATTTGCTTTATTTTCTGATCTACCGCACGAATATTCGTCGCGTCGGAAGATAACACGTCGCGAAGAATGTCGCACACGTTTGGAATGAATTGCGTTGAGCGCGCCTGTGCACAAGAAATCATTGTCTCGATCAACTGTAATGCTCTGAGAACAATATCCTCGCGCCAACCTGATTCGATGCTGGATTTTAACTCTGAGATTGCTGGCAACAGCATGTCGCCAAGATTCCGACACACTAACTCTTCAAAGTGAGGCACGTTCTTTGCAATTTCCTCGGCGACGATTCTCACTTCGGTGATCTCGTCGTGAAGAGCGCTAAGTACGTAAGGCAGAACGCGCGGTGCATGCGCGACGGACGTCGACTCCTCGTCGTCTTGAAGAAAAGTTCCGCACAACTTGACGAATTCTTCTCGCACTGGAGCTGATGGATCGCACGCTAGCGCGCCGAAATAATTCATGCGCCTGGTGTGGATTACTTGACTGTACCCACCGGTGAGCGCAAAGACGAGATCTCGCCGATCGTACCGCGTGCGCGCGATCTCCCCAATAGCGCTCAACGCGGTTCGACGAACTTTTGCGGAACGATGGATCAGTCCAGGCGCCAACACGCCCTCGATGATCTCCGTGACGATGGATCTGTCGTCGACTCGAGCGCTCGCCGCGCTCGCCGCGCGGAGCGCCGACACCGCGACTTTCGCGCAATGCTCCCGCGCGCAAGCGTCGAGAGCCTGAATCACGTCCCTCAAAACCGCATCCTCGCGCACGCTCCACGACGCATCCTCCGCACCGCCCTGGAACGCGGCCGACATCGCGTCCAGCGCCGCCGCGCGCGTCTCCTCCGCGCGTTCCGCTCCTCTCGCCAACCGCCTCGCCAACGCCTCGATCGCCCGAGACGCCATCGCTGCCGTCACCATCGCGCCATCACGAGCGATCGCATCCATCGCCGCCTCTCGCTCGCGCTCGCGCGCTCCTCCGTCCGTGGCACGCGCCACCATCGCATCCCACGACGAATCCTCGGTCAACCCAGCCTCGCGCGCCATCGCGCCACGAGCGACGCGTCCGCGACCGCGCGAGCGACGCGTTCGCGACCGCGCGCCGCCGCGATCGCGCGCGAATCCACGCGCGCTTCCGCACCGCGCACCGCGATCGCGTCGCGTCGCGCGGTCGCGGTCGCGGACGCGTCCCACGTCGTGCGGTTGGAAAAAGACGCTTCATCTCCCGCGGGGGAACGAGACGCCGCCCGCGCGCGTCCGTCTCCATCGCGTCACCGCGCGACGCGCGACGCGCCGTCGCGACCGCTGAGGGAGACATCCGGTGAAGAGAATTTTTCGACATGCCTTCGGCGAGCGCGCGCCGTCGGAGCGCGCGAACGGCGCCGGCGAGCGTCGACGTGCGAGAGGGGATCGACGCGCGGGAGGAGGACGCATCGTCGCGCGAGGACGCGACGGAGACGTTCGGTTTCACCCCGATCGGGGCGATGCGATCGCTGGAGAACATTGAGTTGAGCGTCGAGCGCTCGGGTCGGCCGGCGGGTACGGGCGAGGGCGCGTCGACGGGTAAGCGGGCGAGGCGAGGGACGCCGGCGCGGGCGACGCGAATGCGCGTCGAGGCGACGGAGGACGCGAGCGAGGAGACAGAGAATGAGCCCGCGAAGGCGTTGGTTATGGAGGCCGTCGTCTCGGCGGAAGTGGCCGTGCAGCCGGAGGAGGACGCTCAGTGCGCGTCGGCGAAGACGGTATGGGCGCCGCAGAGCGAGACGCGACGGGCGCTCGTCGCGCCGTTGGCGCACACGAACGGGTTGCCACCGACGCCGGCGGTGTATAACGCGGTGCCTTGGCCGAGCTCGATTCCTATTCGCGAGAAGTCGCCAGCGAGAAATGTTACGACGATGACAGCGGACGATGCTCGCGCGTACGCCACACCGGGCGGCGCTGCGCGAGAGGCGCTCGAGCAACGGGTGGCAAACGTCGCCATGCGCGCGCCAATGTTCGCGATGGAACCGCTATCGAAAAGCCCCAAGGAACTGGCGAAGCAACTCGCAGAAGTGAAACGAGAGATTGCGAAGCGACAGAGCGATGCGGTCGAGGTCTCTCGCATTTTGCGTCAGCTTCAACGTGAGGAAGCAGATCTGTTCACGCGAGCAGCAGAGATTCAACGTCACCTGCTCGAGAGCACTACGGACGAGCAACCGTACGACATGAGCTTTACGTTACCACTCGAATCAAAAAGTGTCGAGAGAATTGTTTCTTTGGAGCGGAAACCGGAGATCACCCCGCTCAAATCTGCTCTGAGAAGCGTGCAAGATGTCACCGCGCCAAGGGAAGACGCTCAACCGTCCACGTCTGAAGTCAAAGTACGCGATATGCAGCCGTTTCAAAAGCTCGATGTACGAAAAGCGCTCATCTCCGTAGATTTCATCGATGGTCCGGGCGGTTTATCTCTGTTTACCGCGAGTGCGGATGACTGCCTACGTCTCTGGGCGCCTGACAGTCGCAAACCCGCCGCGCTCATTCGCGCTCCCAGAGGCATGAGCGCGACGACTGTCGTGAGTGAGCGAGTCGTTTGCGTTGGTACGCGCATGGGTCAAATTTTCCAGATCGATCTCGCCACTGGTTTGCAAATTGGGACGCTGATGCAAGGCGAGCACGCGGCACCATGGAGCGTGAAGACGTTTGCTCGATTCGGTCGAGACTCAGAAGCCCTCGTCGCCGCCGCGGGCACGGGCGGCGACATTAAGATTTGGGACGCTCGCGTTGCGCGCAACGGTGGAGCTCCGATGGTTATGTACTCCCACGGCGCCTCGGAGATCCGCAGCATGGCGTTTTCTCCTGATGGTTACTCGCTCATCGCCGCTGCTTCCAACGACTTGCGAGCGTTTGATTTGCGCATGAGCGGTCGCTCGATGCGGATGAGCACCACCGATTCCTCGCAACCGTCGTGGAACTGCGTGATGCACGACCCCACGAAGAACGAAATCATCACGACCTCAAGCGTGGGTGACGTCCACGCCTGGTCCGCCGCCGCTCCGTTCGCGTCCCTGCGAGCCGTCCGCGGCGCGTGCGCGCCAAACGCCACTGCCGTCGTCGCCACGCACGGCGCAATCGTCGCTCCCTCCGGTCTCGACGCGTGCGATCTGGCGGTCACCAGCCACGCATCCGGCGACGTCATCGCTCGCTGGAGTCCCGACGCCGCCGAGCGCGCGCCCGCCACGTGCGTCTCCGTCGCCGCCGCCGGCGACCGCGCCCATCCCTACGGTCACGGCGCCGTCGCCGCGGGCACCACCACCGGCACCGTCGTCGTATTCGCCCACGTATTTTAACCACGCGCACTCTCTCTCACGCGCGTCCCCCGTCCACCGCCGCGCCGCGCGTCGCCCGCGCGCGTCCCGAACCGTCAACAACTCGTCCCGCCCTCAGGACGCCACTTCGCGGCGGCTCGCCCGTCATGTCCCTCGCCTTCGATGAGTTCGGTCGCCCGTTCATCATCATCAAGGCGCGTGCGACGCGAGCGAGCGCATCGTCGCGCGCCTCGACGCGTCGCGCGCGACGACGACGCGACGCGCGCGACGGCGACGACGCGACGACGCGACGAAAGATCGCGAGGGACGCGTCTCTGACGACGCATCGAACGCTTTCGCGACGCGCAGGAGCAGGGAAATAAGACTCGGGTGAAGGGGATCGATGCGCAGAAGGCGAACATCGCGGCGGCGAAGAGCGTGGCGCGAACGCTTCGATCGTCGCTCGGGCCGAAGGTGCGCGCGAGGGCGACGCGACGCGCGCGAACGCGTTGACCGGAAGACGAGCGATGACGAGCCTGGGACTGACGGAACGCTCGCTGCGATCGAACGCAGGGTATGGATAAGATTTTGCAGTCGCCGGACGGGGAGATCACTATAAGTGCGTGCGACGCGGCGGACGCGCGCGAGGACGCGTCGCGGGGTTGACTCTTTGAGCGCGAGATTGACCAGGATTTTTTTGTCCCTTTTGTAGCGAACGATGGAGCGACGATCTTGGATCAGATGGAGGTCGAACATGAAATTGGTAAGCTTATGGTGGACCTGTCTAAATCACAAGATTACGAGATTGGTGATGGCACCACTGGCGTGGTGGTTTTGGCCGGGTCGCTCTTGGAACAAGCCGAGGCGCTCCTTGACCGCGGGATTCACCCACTGAGGATTGCGGAGGGATACGAGATGGCGGCCAAGGTTGCGACAAAAGAGCTTGCGAGAATCAGCGAGAAGTTCGAGTTCGATGCCAACAACATCGAACCGTTGATTCAAACGTGCATGACAACGCTGAGTAGTAAGATTGTGAACCGGTGCAAGCGGGAGATGGCTGAGATCTGCGTGAAGGCTGTGATGGCTGTGGCGGATTTAGAACGTAAGGATGTGAACTTAGACTTAATTAAGGTTGAGGGCAAGGTGGGCGGCAAGCTTGAGGACACGATGCTGGTGAATGGGATCGTTTTGGACAAGGATATCAGCCACCCGCAGATGCCGAAGGAAATCAAGGACGCAAAGATTGCCATTTTGACGTGTCCGTTCGAACCTCCAAAGCCGAAGACGAAGCATAAGATTGAGATCGACACGGCAGAGAAGTACGAAGAACTTCGTCAACAAGAGGAGAAGTACTTCAACGATATGGTGAAGCAATGCAAGGATAGTGGAGCAACACTTGTGATTTGCCAGTGGGGATTCGACGACGAGGCCAACTCCATGTTGATGCAGCAAAAGCTTCCCGCCATTCGCTGGGTCGGCGGCGTCGAGCTCGAACTTTTGGCCATCGCCACCGGCGGTAGAATCGTTCCAAGATTCACAGAGTTGAGCTCTGCAAAGCTTGGCTCTGCCGGTTTGGTGAAGGAAGTTTCTTTCGGCACAACCAAGGACCGAATGGTGATCATTGAAGACTGCGCCGCGAGCAAGGCGGTGACTGTGTTCGTTCGCGGAGGCAACAAGATGATGATCGAAGAAACGAAGCGATCGTTGCACGACGCCATCTGCGTCGCACGAAATCTTGTTCGATCTAACAACATTGTCTATGGCGGCGGATCGGCAGAAATCGCATGCGCCATCGCCGTTGAGGGAGAGGCGGATAAGATTGCCACCGTGGAGCAATATGCCATGCGCGCCTTCGCTGATGCCTTGGACGCCGTGCCCACGGCGCTCGCCGAAAACTCCGGCCTCCCACCGATCGAGACGGTGGCGAATATCAAGGCGCAACAGCTCAAGGAGAAGAATCCGTTCCTCGGCGTCGACTGCAAAGAAGTCGGAACCAACGACATGAAGGCCCAGGGCGTGTTCGAAACTTTGATCGGAAAGCAGCAGCAAATCTTGCTCGCCACGCAGGTCGTGAAGCTCATCCTGAAGATCGACGATGTCATCATCAGCGGCGATGGCGACATGTGAGACACGCTCCCGTGAAGGAGCTTTGACGAACGCCTCGTTGTAATCAGTGACTCTCAATTTCATTCCACCGCACTCGGACGCGCGCGACGTCGCGCGCGCGCGCCCGAGGCATCATGTCCCCACGTTACATCCTCCGCACGCTCGATCACGCCGAAGCACGAGAGATATACGTCGAACTCTCTGCCGCACATCGCGCGTGCTTCCCGGACGAGGCGCCCGAATCCGTCGACGAGGACACCGTGGACGGCTTTTTTGACCGCGTCACGTGGCTCCACGACGAGCGCACGGCGACTTGGTTCATACTGCGCGATCTCGAGCGCGGAGGTCGCATCGTCGGGTTCGCGTGCGGGCACGCGTACGCGGATAGTTGGTACGGGGCGCACTTAGGCGTGGTCCCGGACGCGCGAGGACAAGGACTGGGCTCGTATCTCATGCGCGCTTCGCAGGCGCACGCGAGCGCGTTGGGAATAATGCGGTTGCAGGCGAGTGTAGAGATCGATCCAACGATTGGACGGGGACGATTGTTGAGGTATTACGAGCGTCAAGGCGCGCGCGTAGTCCAGACAGGCATCGGGAGCGCCGGGGCCGCGCCGCCGAGCGTGGTACGAATAGAGCGGTGTTTCACGCACGAAATCGCGCTCAAGGAGCTAGCGGAGTCTGAGCTGCTCATGATGGGCCGTGGTCGAGGAAAATTAGGACGATTGCGCGCGGCAGCGATTGTCACGTTTGCGCTCACTGCGATACGGATGTTTTTTCATTGAAGGGCATAGGAGAAGAGGTGTACTTGTACATTTATTGTATTGGAAATTGGATTGTAGAACTACGCACATCTTAGAGCTCCGTGACCTTCCAATTCGCGGGAATCGTTGGCTCGACCTCTTTGTCGCCCAAAAGTTGTGATCCTGCACCACTGGGAATGGCATCATCGATGTCGTCTTGCTTCACAATTCGCGGTCTTCCGGTCTCTCTGTTTAATTCGACGCCCAAACCTTTGGCGAGAAGTTCTTCACTTTCTTCCACAGCTTGCGGATGGAGCTCGAGGATCTTCTTTCGCGCCAAATCGCTGACTTGAGTCATGTTGCGAACCGCCCAAAGCGCCCACTCTCGAAGGTACGCCTCGCCATCTTCACCTCGAGTATGATTCAACACGATGGAGACTCCTCCTAATTTCGCCACATCGTCGCAGACATGAGGACGATTAAAGCAGGCGTTGCCAACTATAGCGATGAGATCGACCCTGTAGCCAACCCACGGGATGTTGCTTGGATACACCACATCACTCTTGAGCTCCTCGTTAATAGTCGCTTGAAGTTTCGGAGCAGCGGCGGGCCCAGTCGCTTTGCTCGTTTGTCCGATGCCTTCCGGCGGAGGAAGGGCAGCGAGCAGTGAGAGAACCAAACGCACGAGACCCATCGCCGCCAAACACGCGACGGTGTCACCGAGGTGCGGCTTGACCTCGCGCTCACTGACTGAGCGCAAAACGCTCACGCACTCCATCAGTAAAGACAACGATATTCTTCGTTCGTCTTCATCAACAGCGGCAGCAAAACGACCAGCAACGATTGAAGTTGTGTCTAATAAGAACGCTAGGACCTCCTGAGGCATCAAAAGTGGAGGTTGTTCCCCGTCTGGGATGTCCTCGTGATGAATGTCGACATACGACGTCGCTTCCTTGTCAGCCATGATAGAGGCGATGAAGTGCAGCAAAGTTGCTTGCTCGGAAACGTACTCGAGTCTCATTGCATTTTGATCGATCGCAGTTTCCACCTTCGCGGAGTCGTCCACAGCGAGAGCGACGAGATGCGCTCGAAGTATTTCCTCCTTTCTGGCGGCGACCTCCGCACCGTTCGGCGACAACCCCCTGAAGAGCCTCGGCAGGCCATCCCCAAGACAACACACCGTGCGCACGAGCGATACGAGGTGTGTGCCTCCGCCCACGCCGTCCGGCTCATCGCGCTCGGTGGACGCGCGCAAAATCGAGAGCCAAAAGGTTTGCGCCTCTTTGATGACCCGCTCCGCCAGCGCTCCGTCGTTCCGCACGCTCGCATCGACGAAAGCGCACGCTAACCCGTGCGTCTTGGCGCCAAACGCACCGCGCGTCGAAGCCACGTCCTTGAGTGCGTCCACGAACACCTCGGATGCCCAAGCAGCGGCATAACACGCCTCGTCGTCCATGCCCGCGTTCGCGAGCGTCTGCAGAGCGAACATCCCGCACCGCGCCACGTCGTCATCCCGCTCGCCCAACGCCCACGCCCTCGCCGCATCTCGAGCCAGCATCAACATCTCAACCACTCCACCCTCCATCCGAAACCTCCGCGTCGCCTCCACGTTCCCCGCGCACGCGTTCCTCGTCGCCCGCGCCGACCCCGCGCGCGCGCCGTAATCAACACCCCTCACCATCCTTACGCCTACCTCGCGGTCCACTACAGCACAGCACGAGCAACCACCCACGCGTGAGCGCCCACACGCCCGCCTGACACTCCCCAGCGCGCGCGTCGCTCGTCCCTCGTCCGCGTCGCAGTTCCGCCTTGGGTTCAAATTCCAATTCGTCCACCACCGACGCGTACGCGCTGTGCGACAGCTCGCTGTTCGACGCCGAGCGCGAATCGCGATCGATCGCGTCCGCGTCCACGTCCGCGTTCGCGTCCATGCGCCGCGCGAGACGCGCGCGCGTGCCCGTCTCGCGTCGCGATGCGCGCGCGAATGAATGCCGACGCGCACGCCGACGCGCGGGACGGCATCGATCGTCGCGCGATGGACGCGCTGTTCGGACACCGAGCGAGCGGTGATCGAGCGCTTCGCGTGGCGAACTGTCCGAGCCAGGTGCGCCGCGCGCGCGCGCGCGTGAAGGACGAGAACGCGATGGTGCACGCGGGCACGCGCGCGACGAACGCGTGGGATCTGCGTGACTGACGAGACGCTCGAGCACGGGCGATGCGCGCGAAGGAGCTGGCGAAGACGAATAAAGCGTTTTTGAGCGTGCGTGAGGGGGCGACGTGGGGGGCGTCCGTGGGGATTGGTGAGCCGGTGTTCCCGGCGGTCGGGTCGGCGGAGGTGGCGGATTGGTGCGTCGGGTTGAACAGCGTGCAGCGCGCGCAGTTGCGGGTCTCCGTGGGGGACGTCGTGCGATGGACGCCGTTTGAACCGCCGACTCGGGAGTTTGATTGCGCCGGGATGACGATAGAGGTGGAGTTCACTCGTCCGGGACTCGCGGCGGAGCTCGTCTCGAGGAACGCGCACGAGGGCGTGGAAGCGGACGCGTTGACGACGATTCTTCGTCGAACGTTTAGCTCGCAGGTGTTTACCGTCGGGCAGAAGGCGGCGGTGGAGTACTGTGGGAAGAACTATCTCATCACGATCAACCACATGGTGGTGGAGGGCGCGCGAGAGGGCGTGCAGACGATGCGAGGAATGTTCATGCCGTCGACGACAGTCGTGTACGAGACCATGGCGAATAGTGGGATAAAAATTTTAGGTCAAAAGGCGGCGGTGATGAATACCGGGCTATTCAAGAGCAAGGACTTTAGTTTTTCCAAGCTTGGGATCGGGGGTTTGGACAAGCAGTTTGAGGACATCTTCCGTCGCGCGTTTTCCTCGCGCATTTTCCCGCAGAGCGTCGTGCAACGACTCGGGATTCAACACGTCAAGGGTATGCTCCTTCACGGTCCTCCTGGGACAGGTAAGACATTGATCGCGAGACAGATCGGTAAGATGTTGAACGGGAAGGAACCCAAGATCGTGAACGGGCCGGAGGTGATGTCCAAGTATGTCGGTCAGTCAGAGGAGAACATTCGAAAATTGTTCGCTGACGCCGAGGACGAGTACAAGAGGCGTGGAGATGACAGCGAGTTGCACATCATCATTTTCGACGAAATCGACGCCATCTGTAAGGCCAGAGGTAGCGTCAACAGCGGTACCGGCGTGCATGACTCGATCGTGAACCAGTTGCTGACCAAGATTGATGGTGTTGATGCGTTGAATAACATTTTGCTCATCGGTATGACGAATAGAAAAGACATGCTGGACGAGGCCATGCTCCGTCCGGGTCGTTTAGAGGTTCACATAGAGATTGGTCTGCCCGATGAAAGCGGTCGCGTACAGATTTTGAACATTCACTCGAACAAAATGAGTGAGAACAAGTTTCTCGGCGCCGATGTTGACTTGTCGGAACTGGCTCGACGAACGAGCAACTTTAGCGGGGCGGAGATCGAAGGTTTGGTGAAATCTGCGGTGTCTTTCGCGCTCACGAGACAGGTGGACATGAACGACATCGGCGCGACGATCGAGGAAGAAAACATCAAGGTGACCATGGCAGACTTTGAGCTTGCATTGCTCGAAGTCAAGCCGGCGTTTGGTGCATCCACTGCTTTGTTTGAGCGTTGCATGCTTAATGGGATGATTTCTTACGGCGAAAAGCACGAAAAATTGGTCTCTACAATGCAATCCTTGATCGAGCAGGTGAGAGTGTCCGAGCGTACGCCCATGCTTACTTGCTTGCTCGAAGGGAGCGCAGGCAGCGGCAAGTCTGCTCTCGCCGCTGCGCTCGCCATCAAGTCCGAGTTCCCTTTCACGAAGCTTCTTACGTGCGACGGTTTCGTCGGCGCATCCGAAGCGGTGAAATGCCAAGCTTTGGCTAAGTTATTCGATGATGCGTACAAATCACCGCTTTCTTTGATCGTGCTGGACGACATCGAACGCCTGCTCGAGTACGTCGCCATTGGACCGCGTTTCAGCAACGTGGTGTTACAAGCATTGTTGGTACTGCTCAAGCGCCAACCTCCGGCGGGGCGGAAGCTTTTAGTCATCGGTACAACTTCTCTCCCGCTGGTTTTCGAAGAGATGGGGTTGAACGCTGCGTTCAACGTCTCATTACACGTCCCAGAACTGAGCCCTAACGAGACCGCCACGGTGCTCTCGCACCTCGGCGCCTTCTCCGCGACGGACCTTCCGAACGCGTGTCAAGCCCTCCAGGCCCTCGCGGGCGAACGCGTGCCGATCAAACGTTTGTTTATGCTTCTCGAGATGGCTCGTCACGGTCGCGGTCACCGCGAAGACGACATGTCCGACGCGTCGCTCGCTTCGGACGAGCCCATCGCCCTCGAGCGCTGGGTCGCGTGTCTCCGCGATCTCGCGCAGTGAGTCCTCGCTTCGGCGATATCGCCGCGTTTCAGGTGCAACTAACGCATTCAAATATATCACAATCACGCGCGCGCGCGCGATCACGCGCCGTGGACGCCCTCCCGCGCGTCCGCGCGTCCCGACCCCCTCGCCCTCGATCTACCGCCGCTTGCTCGACCCGAACACGCTCGTGAGCCCGCTCACGACGACGCCGTACGTCACGCCCACCGCCACCGCGCCGACGCGCAGGAACGCGCTCAGCGAGCTCGCGCCCGAGTACGGACCGCTCATCCCTCGCGCGCGCGTCCGTGACGCGTCCGCGACGCCCGCGCGCGACGCCCGCGCGCGCGCACCCGTATTCCACCGCGCCGTCGCCCGTCCGACGTCGTCGCGCGTGACGAATCTCTCACACACGGCTCTCGCACACCTCTCGATACGTCACATCGACCGCACTGTGAGACACGGAACGCCATCATCTCGCGCATTGGCGACGACGCGTCCGCGCGCGCGCCGTTTGAACGTCGCGCGCGCGCTCGCTCGACCGAACGACCGCACACGCGAGCGCGAGCGCGCTCGATCGTCGCGCGAGCGCGCGGTCGTCGCGCGGTCGTCGCGCGCGCGCGGTCGTTCGGTCGAGCGATCGCTCGA
>Ga0181582_10003205_pt1 | contig 13147 bp, 12 predicted proteins | sample 071ome_32_FD_132438 | JGI IMG/M metagenome (GOLD analysis project Ga0181582, IMG submission 132438) | Coastal salt marsh microbial communities from the Groves Creek Marsh, Skidaway Island, Georgia - 071405AT metaG (megahit assembly) | ecosystem: Environmental > Aquatic > Marine > Intertidal...
AAAAACAACGGTACAAGCAGAGAAAGGGAAATCCACATAATCAGCGTCAAGGGAATTCCGATCTTTAGAAAGTCATTGAATGAGTAACCGCCCACTGTCATCACCAGGAGATTTGTCTTGTAAGCCATTGGCGTGGCATAACTCATATTGGCGCCAAACAGGACACTTAACACAAAAGGTTCAACGGCAACCCCCAGCTGATTGGCTATTCCGATAGCAATCGGCGTTCCGATCACAGCTGCCGCGTTATTGGACACGATGTTGGTCAGGATGGCCATCATGAGCATCAGGCCGCTGAGCTGCATCGTGATTGAGGCTTGCGCCGTCAGACTGACAAAATATCCGGCAATCACATCAGCGGCACCGGTTTGCAGCATCGCCGACCCCAGGGCCAGGGATGCCGCAACAATCAGGACAATCTGCGCGTTGATAGCCTCTCCTACATCACGCCAACCGAGGCATCCCGTAAGTGCCATGCCCAGCACCCCGCATACCGCACTGATGGCAATGGGGAGCATACCCAGCGCAGACAACACAACCACGGCAATCATGATGGCCATTGCCAACGGCGCTTTTCTGGAATGCGGCAGATCCGCCTTACCATCAAGCACCAGAATGCGGCCTTCCTTTTTCAACTCCGTGATTTTTTCACTGGCTCCCTGAACCAGAAGCACGTCTCCAATTTCCAGGGCCACGTTGGCCATATCCGACATCAACTTTTTATTGCGGGATCCCGTGCGGTGCAGCGCCAGTATTGCCAGTTGGTAGCGGTCAGCAAAGCGCATCCCCGAGAGCGTCCTTTTAAGCAGGGGCGAACCCTGGGTCACAATAATTTCTGCCAGCTGCTGCCCTTCGGCCTGCAGGGGATGTTCATCGTCAACGCGGCTGTCGCTGCTATAAAGTTCAGCACCCAATATTGCTTCAAACTGCTTCAGGTTGTCAGGGGTATCCCGGACCAGCAGCTGGTCACCGGCTCTGATCCTTACGTTGCCGTGTGGGACCACCAGATAATCACTCTCACCGCGCTTGATGTACTGTACATTGATGTCATTTTCCGTTTTCGCCATAACCTCCTTAAGTGTTACGCCATCAGCAAAACTGCCCTCGACAATATTCAGTGCGGCAAAAAACAGTCTGGGGGATGCATTTTGCAGTTCAGTGGCGCGATCAGGCAGGATTCTTGGGGCAACAAGCCATAAATAGGCAATGGCAACGGCACTGGCCATGGCCACGGGTGCCAGAAATTCAAACATGGAAAATTTTTCCATGCCCATACTGACCGCCACAGATACCACCAACAGATTGGTGGAGGTGCCAATCGTGGTTCCCATGCCGCCAATCAGGGTGGCAAACCCCATGGGCATGAGAATCCTGGAAGCTGGGGTCCCGGTCCTGAGAGACACACTGGTCAGAATGGGCAGCAGCAAAATAACAATGGGCACATTGTTTACAAAAGCACTCAGACAGGCGCCAACGACAAGCATCAAGAGGAAGGAAAGTTGTGGTGAGACCTCCCAGACCCTGGACAGCATTCTGCCCACCGGCTCCAGGGCACCCGTGCGGGCCAGCCCATGTCCAACAACCATCAGGGCAGCAACAGCAACTAGAGCTTCATGGCCAAAGCCGGAGAAAAAATCCTGGGCATGTATGGTGTGGCCTGCGTGACTGTACGGGAACAACTCAAAACCGGCGGCCAGTAAAGCCAGCACCAGTAAACTTGATGTCTCCAGCGGTATGCGATCCCTGGTGAACAGGAACAGCGCCACTATTGTCAGCAGCAGCACGGCAATGGCATGGGGATTTAACGCTGATTCAGCCAACATGACTCCTGTATACTTTGCCTTTCGTTGACCGCCATACTACCAAAGTCCGCACGACCATCCACAGGCCAGTATTATGCAAGACAAGCCCGATTATCTGTTTGTATATGGCACACTGCGCAGTGACTCCCATTCTGACAGTTATCGCCAGTACATAGCCCCACATTTCACCCTTGTCAGTCGGGCCACCATGGCTGGCCGCCTGTATTCCATTATTGACTACCCCGGCCTGCTTCCCGCTGAGGAAGCCACAGATCTGGTGATTGGAGAGGTCTATGCCTTTAAGGGTGATGCGGCGCATCTTGCCGATATTGATGATTATGAAGGCTGTGCTTCACATTCTCCCCGGCCCCACCTGTATACACGAAAACGGGAAAAAGCCTGGCTTAAGGACGGCTCCATCGTTGATGCCTGGGTATATTTCTACAATTATCCGGTCAGCGAATCCATGCTGATCAGCTCCGGTGACTTCCTGGATCAGCGGCGCCGCTGAATCAAGCCCATCTCACTTTAACTCTGCAATACCCTGTAGAACTGTGCCTTGATGTAGCGCGTTTCCGGAATGAGGGGGTGAACGGGATGATCCATTCCCTGACCACCTGCATGAAACTGCTGCACCCGTCGGTCGTGCTGCCGGGCAGCGCCATGCACAATGGCAGTCAGCGCCTCATCTGTCAGCGGCATGGAACAGGAAGCTGACACCAGAATACCGTCGCGGGCCAGCAGCCTCACACCCAGTTCGTTGATATGACGATAAGCCGCCTCGCCCGCTTTCTGGTCTTTTCGGCGTTTGATGAAGGCTGGTGGATCCAGCACCACGATGTCGAACTTTTCGCCCTCTGAAAGTAACTGTTTCAGGGCATCAATGGCTTTACCACGCACACCGGACACCCGCTCAAGACAGTCATTCAACGAGGCGTTATGGCCCACCAGTTCCATGGCAGCTTCCGAGGCATCCACGCAAACGACTGATTCTGCGCCGGCTTTTGCCGCCTGAATCCCCCAGCCTCCGACATAGGAAAAAACATCCAGCACCCGCTTGCCTGGGGCCAATTGCTGCAGTACTGCCCGATTGGGCCTGTGATCATAAAACCAACCGGTTTTCTGACCTCCGGCAGCTGAAAATTCAAAAAGGGTGTTGTTCTCCACCACTTTCAGGAATTCAGGAATCTGGCCAATCATCCTGACCTCATCTTCCAATCCTTCCAGCTCCCGCCCCGCATGATTGTTGAGCAGGACCACGCCTGTTGGGGACAGGACCTGCTCAACAGCGTCCAGCAGCACATCCTGAACCCGGTCCATCCCCGAGGTGGTCAACTGCACCACGACATGCTCATTAAACCGGTCAATCACCACACCTGGCAGGAAGTCCGAATCGCCATACACCAGTCGATAGTAGGGCTGCAGGAAACATTGCTCCCGCAATGCCAGAGCCTGCCGGATCCTGGTGTTAAAAAATGCGACATCCAGCGCAGCATCCTGATCACGACTGATAACCCGCCCGCAAATCAGAACATGAGGATTGATAATGGCCGTCGCCAGAAACTGGCCAGAGGCAGAATGCACCGCGGCCAGCGAGCCGGGTTCAAGGGTCTTCAAAGGACTACGCTGGACGTCCACTTCATTGGAATATATCCAGGGGTGCCCTTTTTTCAGGCGTCTGTCGGACTGTTTGTTGAGATAAATAACGGGATGGGACATGGGATTACTACGATCAGCTCAGATAGGACAGCGTGCCATCACCACCAGGGTATAACAACGCAAGACGTGTGATCTTAATATAAAAATCGTGTTCTGACCCCATTTTTATAGTAGTCTCGAGCGATATTGCCGGGGGACAAGCAACATGACTATTCTCAATAAACGTTTTTCCAGGGTTCCTGCCCTGATCGGGCTCGCTCTGTTACTGGGCACCGGACAGACCAGCGCCCATCATGCCTTTGCCACTGAGTTTCAGGATGCCGAAAGTGAAATGCGTGGCGTGGTCACCAAGGTCTGGTGGACCAATCCCCATATCCGCTACGACCTGGATGTCACGCTGCCGGATGGTACTGTCGAGAAATGGTCTCTTCACCCCCCCGGCAACCTGCCAACCTATCGCCGTGAAAACTGGACCCGGGATACCGTTCAGGAAGGCTTCACCGTTTTTGCATCAGGTAACCTTGGTCGAAATGGCACGAAGAAGCTCTATGCCACCTGCATCAATATCGAGAGCGGCCCTGAGGCAGGCCGACAGCTTGGGCGCTGTGTAAGCCCGGCGTCCACGACCCGCATCACTGCCGACCCCACTGTCGATTACACCTACAAGGCCAACAACTATGACGTGGACATCACCGGCTTCTGGGATAATCGTTATAACTTCAGGACCACCGTGGATGATTTTGATCCCAAACCCATGCCGCTGACGGCAAGCAGCAAAAGCATTTATGAAAACAGGGTTTTTGGTGACGACCCCGCCCTGCGCTGCCAGCCAGTCGGACTGCCCCGTATTTTCGGATCGCCCTACCCCGTACAGATTGCCGATACCGGCTCCCACTACCTGATGGTTTTCATGCAGGACAATACACCCCGCTGGGTATATATGGATGGCCGTTCTGCACCGGCAGACCAGCCGTTGACCACGATGGGATTTTCCACCGGCCGATGGGAAGAGCGAACCCTGGTAATAGAAACTACCCACCTGTCTTCCTCGTGGCTTGATGGCTCCGGTTATCCCATGAGCGGCGGTGACAACACCCGGATCGTGGAACGCTGGACTGTAGCAGATGATGGCCTGACCATGGACAGGACCATGACCATTCATGATCCGTTGTATGCCACGCCCCTGGTCAGAACCCGTGGTTCCCAGCGAGGTGATGCGAAGGAACTGCTGGAAAGCCCGCCCTGCGACCCGACGGTCTTCCTGAATGAAATGATGGAAAATGGCAGACTTGAGGAAATTCTCGGCGTAAATTAGCCAGCACTGTATTTTTGCCGGCTAGCGATATCGCTCAACAGTGTAGCCCAGGTCTTCCAGCAACTGGAGCACATTGTCATCCCCCGCCAGGTGGCCCGTACCCACCAGGATGATCTCGATTTCCGCTGTTTCCAGCATGGCTTCTATCTGGGGTATCCAGGCCTTGTTTCTGTTGCTCAGGATGAGGTTGTATCCTTCTTCGTCCTCGGCCTTCTCCAGATCATTGAGGTATTTGAAAAACCCCATATCCCCCTGGCGCCATGAATCAATCATGAAATCCAGGAAGGCAAAATATTCATCCGATTCAGCTGCATCAATCGCAGCAAGAATAACCTCATCGGCCGTCGCGGATGATAATTCCCGGGTGTTGATGGCCTCTACCTGGCTGACTGCGGTCTCCAGGCCAAGGTTTGGGATGTCCAGTTCCTGCGCCAGGTACTGGAATGCGAAATCGACACCCGGACCATATCCCAGGGAATACATTTTCAATTGCAGGAAAGCCCTGCCAGCCCAATAAGGCAACAGATCATCGACAGGATCCAGGGTTACGCCAAACTGGTCGAGAAACACATGAACACGCTGCAGGGTTTCTGGCAGCAAAATTTCAGACAGCAATCCGTCAGGATTCACTGTCTGCAGATCCGCCTCATCACCATCGTCACCCTCGATATCTTCCTGGCTGATTTCCGTGACCAGCACATCGGCCCGGGAGAACGCTTCGATAAACAGGTCAGGCAAGGGGAAATCATCGATGTTGAGAATATGAATGGTGCCGCCTATATATACGTCGTTGACACCATTACTCACTCTCCAGAGTGAAGTACGGCTTGGCTCCCTGAATGCCAGAGCCGACAGGCTGAAATCAACACCATTCAGGGTGAAAAGTTCAACATCGAAAATCCTGTCCTTGTGCCAGACCTGGTCAGTAAAGATGCCGGTATCAAGATCGTACTCACCAAAACATTCCCCACTTTCATCAATCTGGTAAATCTGGGTCACTGAAAACTCGCCGCCAGCAAAGACCATGGAAAGCTGGTAATACTACGGCTCACTCAATGCCGCTGACACGAACTTCGCGCAGAAAACATCGAACTGCATAGTATGTTTGTCAAACGAGGAATATCGGGCAGCAGCAGGATAGCTGGCCAACAGGAAGATTACCGTCAGTATTATAGAAAACAGCACGCGTTTCGTGTGCATAAAGTTCCTTTTTCAAACAGTCGCTGGCTGATGCTTTACCACTTAACTGATTGATTCGGATAGAATAAATGCCATATAGGCACTTCCCTGGACAGCATCAGAATTCCTTGCATTAACGGTCCCAAGCACGATGTATTGTTTTTCATTCACCATGTAAACGGCTGGTGGATCAGGTCATGGGGCAATCACTCCATGGCCGGCAAATCAACAGGTGCCTCGCGTAGCAGGAATTTCCAGCGACCTTTCTCCCGGATGAACTGGTCTGTGTAATGTCCAAGCAAAACCGTTTGTGGTCCGCCATGCTCCCCTGCTGTGACATATACCCATTTTGTCACGGCGCTGGCCTTGTCTCCTTCTACCGAAATCCGGTCATTGGTCAGTATATGAAAGGTCCCGGATCCGTCAGGCAAAGGGTTATGTCCGATAGTATCATCCATTAATCTGAACACCCCTTCCGGGCCCTTGCCGGAACCCATGCCGCTGGACCAAACACCTTCTTCGGCAAACAGTGCCGCCAGTGCCCGGTAATCACGGTGATCGTGGTAAGTGCCATAATCAATGATCAGGTTGCGTATCGCTTCCCTGTCCTCAAGTATCTGCAGGCGCGCTTCCAGTGCAGCCAGAGACAGTGCTTCTGCTGCCTTTGCCGGGGAGAAAAACAGACCAGCTGTTATCGCTGCAGCGCACGTGGTTATACACATTCTGTTCATCCGATGTCCCCCTGATACAAAGTGATTCCCAAAGCATAAAACAAAGTCCAGACAATTTCCTTACTCCTTGCCTCCTGCCTCTTGCCTCTTGCCTCTTGCCTCCTGCCGCCAGTATTGTTTCGCCCTTTTTATCGGAATTCGGGTAAACTCGCGTCTTTTCCTTACGGCAGATAATCCCCATGAAAGACCTCACCCAGGGTTCGATAGTCCGCACCATTATCGGCATGGCGGCGCCGGTTGCTGCCGGCATGATATTCCAGACGCTCTACCTGCTCGTTGACCTGTATTTTGTCGCTGCCCTGGGTGATGCCGCTGTTGCCGGGGTTGGCGCTGCCGGTACACTGTTTTTCATGGTGATGTCTCTCACCCAGGTGCTGGGTGTTTCATCTGTTGCCCTGATATCCCAGGCTGTTGGACGCAAGGACCAGGCGCAGGCCAACCTGGTGTTCAACCAGTCGATGGGCCTGGCTGCCATTTGTGCGGCCATCACCCTGATTGGCGGCTATACCCTGGCCGATGGTTACATGGGCACCATTGCCGCGGGTGACGCCCGGGGTGAGGGCCAGAAATTCCTGCATTACTTCCTGCCCGGCATGGCCATGCAGTTTGCCATCATCGGCATGGGCTCTGCCCTGCGCGCCACCGGCATCGTCAAACCCACCATGCTGATTCAGGTTGTGACTATTGTTCTGAACACCATCCTGGCACCGGTTCTGATTGCCGGCTGGGGGCCAGGTCCAGCCCTGGGCGTTGTGGGGGCAGGACTGGCTACCACCATTTCCAGTGCGGTGGGCGTCGTCATGTTGATCGTCTATTTCGTCAAACTGGAAAAATATGTGTCCTTCCAGTTCCCTCTCTGGAAACCGCAGTTCTCCATTTGGGGGCGCATGTTCAACATCGGACTGCCTGCAGGCGGCGAAATGCTGTTGATGTTCGGATACTTTGCCATGGTGTACTGGCTGATCCAGCCTTTTGGTGAAACCGCACAGGCCGGATTCAGTATTGGCGGGCGTATCATGCAGTCGATCTTCATGCCCACCATGGCCATAGCGTTTGCTGTTGGCCCCATTGCCGGACAGAACTTTGGTGCCGGCCAGGGCGATCGTGTTCATGAAGTATTCAACAAAGGCATACTGCTGAGCTCCGTTATCATGGTGCTGGTCACCCTGCTCCTGCAGGTTCATCCGGAATTACTGGTGGCCTTCTTTACTGAAGAGGAGCCGGTAGTCGCTGTCGGCGGGGATTTCCTGCAGATTATTTCCTGGAACTTCGTTGCCCAGGGCATCATTTTTACCGCGTCCGGTATTTTCCAGGGCCTGGGCAATACCAAACCTGCAATGCTGTCATCTGGCAGCCGCCTGCTGGTGTTTGTGGCGATTTCGGTGTGGATGAGTCGCCAGGAGGGGTTCACCATCAACCAGGTCTGGTTTGTCTCCGTATTCTCAGTCACCCTACAGGCTGTTATCAGCTATGTGCTGGTAAGGAAGGAGTTTGCCCTCAAGCTGGCTAACCTGAGACCACTGGCGCAACCTGCAGAAACCGGGGAGCAATCCGCAGAACCTGTCTAGAAAATGACGGTGGTACTAATCCTTCACTTTCGTCCAACACTGGTCAGGGTCTAGAATAGCGCCAGCAAATTTCAGCACCGCACATTTTCCATCCGGCTTCTTTACATATACTTTTTCATATATTTTCCCATGCCTCTGCTTACCCTCAAGAACATCCACCTGGCTTACGGCACTCACGTCCTGCTGGACAGTGAATCCCTGACTATTGATGCCGGCGACAAGATTGGCCTGTTGGGTCGTAACGGTGTGGGTAAAAGTTCCCTGCTGAAAATCATCAATGCCGAACACAAGCCCGACAGCGGCGAGCGCTGGCTGCAGCCCGGCTCGAAGGTTGCCTATCTTGACCAGGAGCTGCCGGCACAAACACAGGACACCGTTTACCAGTATGTGTCAGGCGGCCTGGACGATATTGGCCAGCTGCTCAGCGACTATCACCAGCTGACCGTGGAAAGCAGTACCAGCCCGGACATGAACCAGCTATCCCGCTTGCAGCAGCAAATTGACGCATGCGATGGGTGGAAAATACAGAACAAGGTGGAAACCGTGATCAGTCAGCTGGAACTGCCTGCAGATTCAACCATGGCATCCCTTTCCGGCGGCTGGCGTCGCCGGGTTGCCCTGGCCAGGGCACTGGTCACCGGGCCGGACATTCTGCTCCTGGACGAACCCACCAACCACTTGGATATTCCCGCTATCGAGTGGCTGGAGAAACTGCTGACGGATTTTCGTGGCGCCATCGTACTGATCACCCATGACCGGGCTTTCTTACAGCGCACTGCCAACCGCATCATGGAACTGGACCGCGGCAAGCTCATTTACTGGCAGCATGACTATCACGGTTTCCTGCGACACCGGGAGCAGCAACTGGCCGCCGAATCAAAAATGAATGCCGAGTTCGATAAAAAACTGGCCAAAGAGGAAGTCTGGATCCGTCAGGGCATCAAGGCTCGCCGCACCCGTAATGAAGGGCGAGTCCGGGCCCTGAAAAAAATGCGCGAGGAATACCAGGCCCGCCTCAGTGTGCAGGGCAATGCCCGCATGAATATCAATCGCAGCGAGTTGTCAGGAAAAATCGTAGTGGAAGCCGAAAACCTTCACCATGGTTATGACGGCAACACCCTGGTCAACGATTTCTCCATCACCATCATGCGCGGTGATCACATCGGCCTGATCGGGCCCAACGGCGTCGGCAAGACTACCCTGCTTAAAATCCTGCTGGGTAAAATCCAGCCAGACCAGGGCAAGATCAAGCTGGGTACTAAAATCGATATCGCCTATTTCGATCAGTTGCGCGAACAGCTTGATCCGGAAAAATCCGTGCAGGACAACCTCGCTGAAGGCAGCGATTACGTCACTATCAATGGCCGCGATGTGCACACCATCAGTTATCTGCAGGATTTTTTGTTTACCGCAGACCGCATTCGCCAGCCGGTGAAATCCCTGTCAGGCGGGGAACAGAACCGGCTGATCCTGGCCCGGCTGTTTTCCAAACCTGCCAACGTACTGGTACTCGATGAACCCACCAACGACCTGGACATGGAAACCCTGGAATTGCTGGAATCCATCCTGGTGGAATTTGAAGGCACGCTGCTGCTGGTTAGTCACGACCGCGAGTTCCTGGATAACGTGGTTACCAGTTCCATCGTGTTCGAAGGCAATGGCGAAGTGAATCACTATGTTGGCGGCTACCAGGATTGGGTCAGCCATGGCGGCAAATTTGCAACCTCTGATATCTCAGAAAAGAAAGCCATCGAACGCCAGCCTAAACCCCAGAAACAACAACCCGACAAATCCAATAAACTGTCTTACAAGGTGCAACGGGAACTTGATCAATTACCCGGCAAAATTGAAGAAGCCGAAAACCACCTGGCTGAACTTGAAAAGAAAATTTCTGATCCTGCCTTTTACAGCAAGGACCAGGTAACCGTGAACAAGACCATGGATGACATTACCAAGGCCCAGGAAGCCCTCGAAGGTTTATACGCACGCTGGGAAGAGATAGAGCAGAGCCAGCAGTAGCGGGGGCAGGAGGCAGTTACCTCTGGTGCAATACACATCATGACCGAATTGTTTATCCTGTTCCTGATCCTGACTGTGATACTTGCAGGCATCTTCGCCCCCCGCTGGCGAAAGCGGTTGATCCTGGCCAGGCCCTTTCCACCGGAATGGCAAACCATCGTGGAACGCCGCCTGCCATTTTTTCCCAAACTCAGTGCGGGAGAGCAACAGCAGCTCAGGGACAACATTCGCCTGTTCGTCACAGACAAGCAGTTTCATGGCTGCGGCGGGCTGGAAATCAACGATGACATTCGCATCACCATTGCCACCGAGGCCTGCCTGCTGCTTATGAACCGCAAGACCGGTGTCTATCCCCGCCTCAAGCATATTCTGGTGTATCCCCATGCATTCAGAACAAGCCATGAACATCGCAATGCCGATGGAACGGTTTCCTCAGCGGGACGCGGTCTGCTCGGTGAATCCTGGCATTTTGGCAAGGTGATCCTGTCCTGGGACGATGTGGAATATGGTGTCCGCAATTTGCACGACGGACACAACGTGGTGCTTCATGAGTTTTCCCATCAGCTCGATAGTGAGTCAGGCTCCACTAATGGCGCTCCTCTTTTACATACCAACTCTTATGCCACCTGGGCCTCGGTATTGTCCCGGGAATTCGAACAGCTCAACCAGGATTTTGCCCATCACCACCATGCCGTCATGGATTATTACGGTGCCACCAACCCCGCCGAATTTTTTGCTGTGGCCACCGAAACCTTTTTTGAAAAACCCCAGCAACTCCAGACCAAGCATCCTGAACTGTTTGAGGTCCTCAAGACCTACTACGCCGTTGATCCGGGACGGTGGGCCTGACAGCAGGCATAAAAAAAACCGGCTTAACGCCGGTTTTTTTTAATGTCGTTCGCCTCAGGCCGTGAGCATCTTGTACAGCTCATCTTTCAGGTGAAGGCGGCGCAACTTGGCCTCTTCTTCCACCTGGGTAGTGACCGGAGTCACTTCGTTTTCCATTTTCTCAATTTCAATGGTTAACTCATGGTACTCGTCAAACAACCTCTTGAAATGATTGTTATTCATCTTCATGTCATGAATTTTGTCATTAAGTTCCGGAAATTCGTGGTGCAAATCGTGATGTTCAACTGTCATGGACTGTCCTCTGAAGTAAGTTTCGATTTATCGTAACACCTGCCCTGTATAGGCTATTGATGTACGTCATGCCGATGGAAAAATAGTATCCGCAAATGCCATTTCGTTCACGCTTAATTTTACCAGACCTACTGAATCTCCCCAGAAATCTGATCCTGCCATCCCGGGACCGGGTGGCATTTCACTATTTATCCAAATTACCGGACGCCAGCCTTGTCAAATTAATAAGCAAGCTTATAATAAGCCGCCCTATGGATACTGAACTCGACAACAGCTTTGGCTTCATCATTCATGATGTCACCAGGCTATTGCGCTGGGAATTTGACCGGCAGGCCCAAGACCTGGGATTGACCCGTGCACAGTGGTCGGTACTCGCTCACCTGCAGCGCAACCAGGGCGTACAGCAAAAGGATTTGGCATTGGCAATGGATATCAAGCCCATCACACTGGCAAGACATCTTGACCGGCTCGAACAGGATGGGTGGATAACCCGCAAGGATGATGCTGCGGATCGTCGCGCCAAACGTCTGCACCTGACCGAAAAAGCCAAACCCATGATCCGCTCCCTGAAAAATGTCGGCAAACAGGTTCGCAAGAAGGCCCTTCAGGGCATCAGTGAACAGGACCTGGAGCAGTTCATGTCCATCCTCTTCAACATTCGCAGTAACCTTGGGCAATCGCCCCAGGGAGGCAGGAAGTCCCCATGAACGTGTTAAAAATACTCCGCAAGATTCTTATTCTATTGCTTGGCCCTGTCGTCATTGCCGGCATCAGCGCCTATGTATATCTGCAGGGTGGCCGCATGGCAACCACCGACAATGCCTACATCAAGGCGGACATCACCTCGATCAGCAGTGAGATTTCCGGCAAGGTGGTAGAAGTCCATATTGATGACAACCAGCGGGTCACAAAGGGTCAGGTCCTGTACCGTCTGGCCCGGGATCCCCACCTGATTGCCATGGCCCGGGCCGAAGCCGCCATAGCCAATATCCGTCGCGATATCGAAAGCCAGAAGGTGGACTACAACTCCACCAAAATCGAAATCGACCGCGCCAGGATTGATGTTGCCTTCCAGGAGCGAGAACTGCAGCGAGCAAAGCAGCAGCTTGAGCGCAAAACCATCTCCGATGCCCAGTACGATGCTGCCCTGCTGGCCTACCAGCACAGCCAGAACACCCTGAGACAAAAGGAACAGGACCTGGTCGTCGCTCGGGCAAAACTGATTGATCCCGACCTGCCTACCGAGCAGCATCCCCAGTACAAACAGGCACAGGCGGAACTGGAAAAGGCGCAACTGGATTTAAGCTATACCGAAATCAAATCCCCGGTGGACGGTATTGCCGTCAATGTTTCCGCCCTGCTGGGTGAAAACATCATTATGGGCACACCCCTGCTGAATGTGATCGACGACAGCCATCTCTGGATTGAGGCCAACTACAAGGAAACGGATCTGACCTATGTGAAGGTCGGACAGCCGGTGGACGTCCTGGTCGATGCCTACCCGGAACACCCCTGGCACGGCAAGGTGACCAGCATCACCCCGGCAACCGGTGCCGAATTTGCCTTGCTGCCGGCCCAGAACTCTTCAGGAAACTGGGTTAAGGTTGTGCAGCGTATCAGCCTGGACATTGAACTGACGGACTATATCGGAATGCCGGCACTGTCTGCCGGCATGAGTGCTGAAGTCAGCATCGACACCGGCCATGAGCGCACCCTGCCCTGGCTGTAATCGCG
>Ga0181582_10003207_pt1 | contig 13143 bp, 8 predicted proteins | sample 071ome_32_FD_132438 | JGI IMG/M metagenome (GOLD analysis project Ga0181582, IMG submission 132438) | Coastal salt marsh microbial communities from the Groves Creek Marsh, Skidaway Island, Georgia - 071405AT metaG (megahit assembly) | ecosystem: Environmental > Aquatic > Marine > Intertidal zone...
CCCCGCGCTGGCTGAACATCACATTGAAATTCAAATCCTGGCTCAGCCCTTCCCATAATTTCAGTGTATGTTCATAAATCGCAGCAGATTCATCCCACAGATAATTTGATCTGATGATGGTGGTATTGCGGCCAGTATTGCCGCCGCCAAGCCAGCCTTTCTCAATCACCGCAATTTTGGTCATGTTATGGACAGATGCCAGATAATAGGCAGTAGCCAGCCCATGTCCACCGCCACCAATAATGACCGCATCATATTCTGGTTTTGGTTCGGCATGACGCCATGCCTGTTGCCAGTTCTGATGATGGCTAGAAGCATTTTTGGCAAGCGAAAACACCGAATAGCGTTTCTGTTTGCTGGTTAATGCTTTCAATCCTCTGTCAATTGACGGGCTGGCCATGCGTATAATTCCTTCTGCACTATGGTTGACTGCTAGCCATATGGATATTTTTTAACGTGAACTTAGCATAGACCATATTGCAAGTAACAGCTAAATTACCCTGAATGAAGATGATACAAATGAAAAAAAAACCTATTCAGATGACGACTTCAGCTAAACTCTGTTCGACATATATCGACCAATTTTCTAGATGTGAAATCATCCAGATATTGTTTTTTTGCCGAAAAATACCATTTCAAGCTGGATCAAGTCTGTTAACAGGCTGAATCATGGCGTAGTCTGTATCAAACAAACTTATCAGAAAGTAAATTCATGCCGATTATCAACCGAGTTGCTGACTTTCATGACCAGATGACAGCCTGGCGGCGTGCGCTTCACGCTCACCCAGAGTTAGGATATGAAGAATTTTGGACATCTGATTTCATTGCAGCAAAGCTCGAAGAATTTGGCATTGAGGTTACACGCGGGCTAGGCGGCACAGGGGTTGTTGGCAGATTACAGGGCAGGCAGAATAGCTCTGGCAAAAAAATTGGCCTGCGCGCAGATATGGACGCCTTGCCAATGTCTGAGCTGAATGAGTTTGAACATAAATCTACCCAAGATGGCAAAATGCATGCGTGCGGGCATGATGGCCATATGGCGATGTTACTTGGTGCGGCTTGTTATCTGGCAGAAACACGGCAGTTTGATGGCGAAGTATATTTTATTTTCCAGCCTGCCGAAGAAGGCGGAGCAGGCGGCAAGGCCATGATTGATGACGGATTATTTGACGAATGTGATGTGAAAACCATCTGGGGCATGCATAACTGGCCAGGTCTTGGCGCAGGTGAATTCGCCGTCTCAGAAGGCCCATGTATGGCAAGTGCTGATCATTTTACCATCACGCTTAATGGCAGGGGAAGCCATGCTGCGATGCCGCATCAGGCGTCAGACCCTGTGTTGGCAAGTTGTCAGCTTGTGCAGGCATTGCAGATGATCGTCTCGCGGCGCTCAAACCCTGTTGATCCGGCCGTTGTGTCTGTCACCATGATCAATGGCGGTAGCGCCTTTAATGTGATTCCTGATTCTGTCTCGCTTTCAGGTACAGCGCGTGCCATGAATGCTGCCTCGCGCCAGCAAATTCAGGATGAAATACAAACCATTACCCATAATATCGCCTCAGCGCATGGATGTGTTGCAAATATTGAGCTATTTGCAGGCTATCCGCCTACCGTCAATCATAAAGAAGAAGCAAACAGGGCGTCTGCAATTGCCGCTGATATTGTGGGTGCAGACAAGGTGCATATGAATTTGCCGCCCTCGATGGCCGCAGAAGATTTCGCCTATATGCTGGAAGCCCGCGCCGGTGCCTATATCTGGCTAGGGGCAGGTGAAGCACAGCCTGGCAAGATGCTCCATAATACTGGCTATGATTTTAATGATGATATTCTGCCAGTGGGCACTAGCTACTGGGTCAAGCTGGTCGAATCAGAAATGCAGCTCTGATGGCAAAACAGACAGCTAATTCTTCGAAAAGAACAACTTTCTGGGCAGTGCTGTTCGGGCTGGCAAGTCTGGGTGTGATCAGCATCGCCTCGCTATTTGTCTGGCATAAAATGGGGCATGTTGCGCTTGGCCTGCATGGCTGGCTAGCCCTGATTGCAGGGGCTGTAGGCTCTGTTCTGCTGGGTGGCGGGCTGATGGCACTTAGCTTTTATTCTGCCCGTTCAGGCCATGATGACGCTGCCTATCATGATGATGATCAGCTATAACTTTCTGTCTATCTAGAATAATGATATTAGCTGGCTATTGACTCTGATTTTAATTTGCCTAAACTAGAACAAAACAAGAACAAAAAAGATAGATGACAGGTCAGGTGCGTATCGGTAATGGCACAGATGCATGAGATGAAGTTGGAGAAAACAAGGCAGGTAGGGCATCAAGGCGATCATGCGCGTCGGCATCTATTCACCTCGCTCAAACAACATGTCAGCCATCTTGAGATGGGTGGAAATACAGCACAGCTTAGCTGTGATCTGCCTGAACTGGATCATGCGCTTTCAGGCGGAGTGCGGGCTGGCTATCCCCATCTGATATGTGGTCATCCCCATGACGGGGCGGCAACAGGCTTTGTGCTGGCCTTGCTTGCCAAGATGGCAAGACAGAATCCTGAAGCTATCTTTATCTGGTGTGCTGCGCCTTTCGCCGGATTGCAGGGCCAGCTATCTGCGCGTGGTATTGCTGCATGTGGCCTGTCGCCTGCCCATTTTATTTTCATAGATGAACAGCATCCGATGCAGCTGATGGCCGCCTATGAGCAGGCATTACAGACAAAATCTGTCACTGCTGTGATAGCTGAATATGGCGTGATGTACCAAAAGCCCGAATTATGGCAACGCTGGATAAGGCGGTTTAGACGTGCCGCCCGCACAAGCGGCGCTTTCGGGCTATTGCTGGGTGCAGATGCACCTATAGCAGGTCTTGAAACAAAATGGCATATTGCCTCTCATCCCTATCAGCAGATGCCAGCTTCATCGCCAACCTCATCGCCAAGTTTATCACCAAGTTTATCACAAGGGGATGAATGGCCAAGCATATGGGATGTGCATCTGGTATCGGCACGTGCTGGCAGGCCCTATCGTGATATGCTTGTCTGGGACAGAATAAGCCACAAATTTCGTCATTCGCCTGTCCCTCATATATATCAGCCTGTTGCGCATCTGGCACTGTCTGCCCAGCCTGTATCTGCCTGACAGGTGAGCGTGATGGGTATGTCTGTTCACATTCGAAATGCCTCTGGAATCCGGACGCACAGGACAGGTAGTTCTGAATATATCTATTTGCATTTTCCCTATCTGCCAGTAATGCGTCTGGCACGCCAGCATCAGCTAGATTCCTCTGCGCTTATTTGTGTGTATCAGCCTGAAAAGGGGGTAGACAGGCTGGTATATCTATCTGAAGCGGCGCATCGGCAGGGGCTGTCAACTGGCCTATCTGTGCCAGATGCACGTGCCAGACTGCCTGAGGCCTTATTCTATCCTGCTGATCATGTTGCAGATACCAGATTGCTGGTCAGGCTTGCCCGATGGGCGTGGCGCTATAGCCCGCGTACCGGCATTGATAAAACAGCTCTGGGCATCTGGATTGACATGACAGGTGCAAGCCATCTTGTGGGGGGATGTATGGCTGGTCTGCACCAGATGATGACAATATTATCACAGGCAGGTCTGACAGTGCATGCCGCCGCCAGCCCTAGCTATGCAGCATCATGGGCGCTGGCCCATTATCATCCTGATGCCGCGCAAGGGGTGGAATGTTTTGGTCTTGCTTCAGAACGTGTACAGATGCTTGATATCTTGCCTGTCACAGCCTTGCGTCTTGAGGCAGACTGTGTTGACGGGCTGGTACGTTCTGGCTTGCGTAGCATAGGCGCATTACGCGGTCTCAGGCCTGCCGATCTGGCCATGCGGTTTGGGGCTAGCCTGACAGTGCGCCTTGAACAGCTTAATGATGACAGATCAGAACGGCTGGTGGCAGTGCGTGCTGACCAGCCTATGCTGGTGACGCGGCACTGGCCAGAACCTATCGCTGGTGAAGCGCCTGTTGTGCGCATGGTTGACTGGCTGATAGACAAAATGGCCAGCCTGCTAATGATGCAGGAACAGCAGGCACGCCAGTTTGAACTTGGCTGGCAATATACAGATGGTACGACTGCCCATATGCAGTTCCGCCTGTCACGTGCCAGTAATGACAGGCTGATTATCCGCCGGCTATGTGCAGATGCGGCCAGCAGAATAGATGCCAAATTCGGGATTGATTATAGCTGGATGCGCGCATCTGGTCTGGTTGATTACAAGCCTGTTACAGCGCTATTAGGCACTGACCAGACAGGGCTGGCCGAAATAGAGCTAGAGCATATGATAGATGTGCTTGCCGCCAGATTAGGGCCGGAAAAAGTCAGGCGGGCTATTCCATGTGATAGCTGGCATGTTGAAAAGTCAGAAGAACGCGTAGCGGTGACAGAGGCAGAAGGACGGCATCATGACTGGCAGATAGAGATGCCATCTATATTATCTGCGCCTCGTCCGGTACGTCTGCTAAATATTGCCGAGCCGATAACTACCATCTCTGTATTGCCTGACCACCCGCCTCAACAGCTTGTCTGGCGCAAAAAACACTGGAAGGTCACACAGGCAAGCGGACCTGAACGTGTTGGTCCTGCATGGTGGCAGGCCGATCTCAAAGATAGCAGATCACGTGATTATTATCGCCTGCAATTATCGCAAGGCCCTCGTATCTGGGTGTTTCGTGAAGGTCTGGCAGAACGTGGCGACAAGATAGGCTGGTATATGCAGGGCTTTTTTTGTTGAGGCACACGCAATGAATAAGATACCACAAACAGCTTTGGGCTGTATGACAAATTTCAGCTTTTTGCGTGGCGCGTCTCATCCTGCCGAGATGATAGAACAGGCAGCATCACTAGGCTGGCAGGCTATCGGCATTTCCGATGTGATGAGCTGTGCCGGTCTGGTAAGAGCGCATATGGCCGCAAAACAGGCAGGTATCAGGCTTATATGTGGGGTCTATATCCGCCTGCAAGATGGGCATGATGTGATATGCTATGCCCCGACACGCGCATCTTATGAGACTATCTGCCAGACATTAAGTGCGGCCACCATGAAACAGCCGCATAAAGCATCTGTTCTGCCTGTCATGTATAAAGGTGAGCTTGCCCGCCTGTCATCTGATACGATTGTGATCATTCTGCCAGCTAGCTCGCCTGATGATAATTTTGCCGCGCATCTAGGCCAGATGAAAGCGATTATTTCGGGCAGGGTTTATGTAGGTGCCTATCAGTTGCGTGATGGCTGTGATGACCAGCGACTTGCCCGTATCTCACATTATGCAAACGCAGAACAGCTTGATATGGTAGCGCTCGCACATGCGCTATATCATGTGCCGCGCCGCCGGCCAATCGCAGATGTGCTAAGCTGTATCCGCCATAAAACAACGCTGGCTGATGCAGGCTATCTGTTGTCACGCAATGCCGAACGCCACCTTTTGACGCCGCAGGAAATGCTGAGGCGGTGGCAGGGATATGAGCAGGCAGTCTATCTGGCAGACAGGCTGGCCCATGAATGCCAGTTCAGCCTTGACGAGCTAGGTTTTGAATATCCTGAAAGTATCACCAGCCAGAATAGAACACCGATGCAGGAACTGGCCTTTCAGATAAAGCAGGGAAGCCGAAAACGTTATCCAGATGGCGTGCCTGATAAGGTAGCAGGCTATCTTGAAAAAGAAATGGCACTGATTAAAAAGCTGGATTATGCGCCTTTTTTCCTGACAGTATTTGATATTGTGCGCTTTGCACGCTCACGCAATATTCTATGTCAGGGGCGGGGGTCTGCGGCCAATTCGGCAGTCTGTTACTGTCTGTTTATTACGGCAGTTGATCCTGAACGCTCGGCCCCTCTGCTAGAACGTTTTATCAGCGAGACCAGAAATGAGCCGCCTGATATTGATGTTGATTTCGAACATCACAGGCGGGAAGAAATTATCCAGTATATCTATCATCACTATGGCAGGCATCGTGCTGGTCTGGCAGCATCAGTCATTACCTATCGCGGGCGTAGTGCGCTGGTGGAAATTGCCAAAGCATTCGGGCTAAGCCGTGATGTTCAAAAAGCCCTGTCTGCTCAGGTATGGGGGCGCGAGAAAGGTAAATTTGCGGCTGAAGCTATCATCGCGGCCGGACTTGACCCCGAAGATAGAACCTTGCGCCAGATTACTTCTCTGGCGGCTGAAATACAGGGCTTTCCACGCCATCTGTCACAGCATGTTGGCGGCTTTGTGATTGTGCGTGACAGTCTGGATAAATTATGTGTAATACGTCCGGCGGCGATGCAGGCACGCAGTATCATTGAATGGGACAAGGATGATCTGGATGCGCTTGGCCTACTGAAAGTTGATGTGCTGGCACTGGGGATGCTGAGCTGTATTCAGGGTGCGTTTCATCTGCTGGCTACCTATTATCAGCGCAATCTTAGTCTGGCCACTATCCCGCCTGAAGATAGCGCGGCATATGATATGCTGTGTCGGGGTGATTCTGTGGGCGTGTTTCAGGTTGAATCACGTGCGCAGATGGCAATGCTGCCCCGTCTTCAGCCGCGCTGTTTTCATGATCTGATTGTGCAGGTGGCGATTGTGCGGCCTGGCCCTATTCAGGGTGATATGGTTCATCCCTATTTACGGCGGCGCGCAGGGCGTGAACAGGTTGATTATCCGTCAGCTGAATTACGTGATGTGCTTGAGCGCACACTTGGTGTGCCGCTATTTCAGGAACAGGCGATGAAAATTGCGATTGTGGGGGCAGGCTTTACAGGGGCAGAAGCAGACCAGCTTAGGCGGGCGATGGCGACCTTTAAAAAGAATGGCGATATTCACCGCTTCTATCACAAAATGGTCGAAGGCATGATAGAGCGCGGCTATGATCCTGAATTCGCCAAACGCTGTTTTAAACAGATAGAAGGCTTTGGTACTTATGGCTTTCCTGAATCCCATGCTGCCAGCTTTGCCCTGCTGGTTTATGTATCTGCATGGCTGAAATGCCATTATCCTGAAATATTTTGCTGTGCGTTGCTAAATGCCCAGCCGATGGGATTTTACCGACCAGCCCAGCTGATCGCTGATGCACGTAGACATGGGGTTGAGGTGCGGGCGATTGATGTGAATTATTCTGAATGGGATTCCACCCTTGAGCCTACCAGCCATTCACGCCACGCGCTGCGGCTTGGCCTGAGGCTGGTCAAGGGGCTGGCAAAAGATGAAGCAGGCAGGCTGGCCGCCGCCCGCCTATCTGATTATCAGACAGTTGCATCACTCATCACCATTGCAGATATATCTGTTCAGGCATTACAGGCACTGGCCGCCGCAGATGCTTTTGCCAGTCTTGGTCTTGATGCACGTCAGGCAGGCTGGCAGATTAAAAAGCTGGCACGCCAGCGTCATCACCAACTGCCGTTATTTGCAGATATATCGGCACCAGATGTGGATACCAGCCAGTACCAGCTGCCCATAGCAGAAATTGGCGAGAAGCTATCACAGGATTATCATGCAACTGGCCTGTCTTTGAAGGCGCATCCTGTTGATGTGCTTGCCAGCGCGCTAAAACAGGATGGCTGGCTTGCCTGTTCTGAGATAGCCAAGCATAAAGATGGGCGGCGATTGCGGCTTGCAGGGTTGGTGACCATGCGCCAGCGTCCGGGTACAGCCAAAGGTACCGTGTTTGTGACCATTGAAGATGGGCAGGGTTCGGTCAATGTGATTATCTGGCATCATCTGACAGTATCATATCGTTCTGCATTGCTTGGCACGCATTTGATGGGCATTGTCGGACGGGTTCAGCGTGAAGGGGCAATCACGCATTTTATTGCAGAAAAGCTGGTAAATTGTGACCAGTATCTGGTCAAGCTACAGCCAGAGACAGGTGAGGCCATTACACCCAAAAGCCGTGATTTTCATTGATCATCTGCACTGGCCGCCAGATTATCTGCCAGCACCAGCTTATGAGCTGGCAGTGGTTTCAACAGGAATAGCAATACAGGCTTTCACAGATACAAATAACGCAGCGCAGGCTTCACGCGCCTGATCTTCATCTAGCTGTTCAAAACGCACGCGCCATAATGCCAGCCCGCCTTTCTCGGAAATACTCAGCTTTGCGGCCTTTCTGCCAAGAATCTCGGGCGCAAGCCGGCGTGCCTTAATCGCCGCTTTATGAGCTGAAACACGACGAGTAAAACTACCAACCTGAATTACCCACTGGGTAGGTTTTTCTGGCACTGTTACAAGTGGCACAGAAGGACGAGCAGGCGGCTGTGCCGTAAGCCTTAATGTTGGCACAGATGGTCGTGGTGCAGGTAGCGATGGCAGAGGCGCTGATTTAACCTGAATTGGTTTCATTTTTGAAAATTGCTTATTCAGCAGGCTCATCATATGCATATCACGGCTTCTGCCTGTGCGCCCGCCAAATACCACCCCGATCAGTCGGATGCCATTACGTTCGGTCGCGGCCACCAGATTAAAACCAGACGCATTTGTAAACCCTGTCTTGATGCCGTCTGTGCCTGTAAACTGGCTGAGCAAATTATTGTGATTTTTGAATTTCAGGCCATTCCAGCTAAAGCTGGTACGCGAGAAGAAATGATAAAATTGTGGAAAGTCACGCCTGATGGCACGCCCCAAGATGGCCATGTCCCGCGCGGTACTTTTCTGCGCCCTGTTTGGCAGGCCGGAGGCATTTTTGAAAATTGTTCTGCTCATTCCTAGTGCATGTGCTTTGCGGGTCATCTGTTTGGCAAATTCACGTTCCGTGCCACCAAGATGTTCTGAAACAACGGTTGCTACATCATTGGCAGATTTTGTAACCAGCGCAAGCACAGCATCTTGCACAGCAATATAGCTACCGGCGCGTAAATATAGTTTTGATGGTGACCGGCCAGCCGCAATTTTGCTCACCTTCATCTTTGTATTCATTGTTACCTGTTTTTGCTGAAGTGCTTCAAACAGCAGATACAGGGTCATGATTTTGGTCAGTGAGGCAGGATAAAGCTGTTTATCTGCGTTGCGTGAATATATTACCTTGCCCGAAGATTCTTCCATGATAACTGCGGCATATTTTGCATTAGCATGGGCTGGTGTGGAACTGAACATTACCATCAGCGAGATACAAGACGAAAAACCCAGCGTTAATATCGCCAATAATGTTTGTCTGTGTCTGACTGGGTGTAACATTCGGTACAGGCTGTCTCGCATATCTGGTTCTGATTATTCTAGCGTCTTCTATCTTCAGGGCAACTATAGAGATAGATTTTTTCTATCTAAATACCCTGCTAGCCAATTTTCAGCATCACTGTGTAAAAAAATATTTAGAAAAAACTGTTCATATGAAAATTTAATGCCAATATTATAACAAAGGCGGATATTTGAATTGAAAGTAATATTGATCAGTAATTACCGATGACAGAAAAAAGACAAAATCCAGATGATAACGATAATGGTGTTTTGCTGGAAACGCGGCAAAAAACAAAAAAGCCATCATTATATCGGGTATTAATGCTGAATGACGACTATACGCCGATGGAATTTGTGGTGCTGGTACTGCAACGTTTTTTTGGACATAATCATGAAATGGCACAGCAGATCATGCTGCATGTTCATCAGCGAGGGGTAGGCGTTTGCGGGGTATATAGCTATGAAGTTGCCGAAACCAAAGCAGCTCAGGTAATGGATTTTGCCCGCCAGAATGAACATCCTCTTCAATTGCAGCTGGAAAAGGAATAGGTGCGATGCTAAGTCAGGAACTAGAAGATACCCTCAGACGTGCGCTTGCGCTTGCAGGTGAGCATGCCCATGAATTCGCAACCCTAGAGCATTTATTGCTGGCCATGCTGGATGATAATGACGCGCTGGCAGTGCTGGTCGGCTGTAGCGTGGATATAGAAGAGCTTCGCGATATGCTGAATGCGCATATCGAAGAAGAGCTTAGCTCGATTGTCAGCACCTCAGATGAGCTGGAAGTTCAGCCTACGTCAGGATTTCAGCGTGTTGTCCAGCGTGCTATCATTCATACCCAGTCTTCAGAAAAAGGTTCGGCTACAGGTGCGAATGTGCTGGTAGCAATGTTCTCAGAACGTGAAAGCCATGCTGTCTGGTTTCTGAAAAGCCTGAATATGACGCGGCTGGATGCTGTCACCTATATCAGTCATGGTTCGGGCCAGCCGGTGCGTGGTGCCGATGGCGAACAAGATTCAGAGGCAGAACAAAGTGAAAATGCGTTATTGAAATTCGCGGTTGATTTGAATAAAAAGGCAGCAGATGGCAAAATCGATCCGCTTATCGGACGCAGTGCCGAGTTGGACAGAACCATTCAGGTGCTATGTCGCCGCACAAAGAACAATCCGCTTCTGGTTGGCGATCCGGGCGTTGGCAAGACAGCGATTGCCGAAGGGCTAGCTTTGCGCATTGTCTCAAAACAGGTGCCGGCTGTACTGGAAGAGGCTGTGATTTATGCGTTGGATATGGGTCAGCTTTTAGCTGGAACACGCTATCGTGGCGATTTTGAAGAACGCCTTAAAGGGGTGATGAAACAGGTTGAACAGGATGAGCGTGCTATTCTGTTTATTGATGAAATTCACACCATTATCGGCGCAGGCGCAACCTCCGGCGGGGCGATGGATGCGTCCAACCTGCTAAAACCTGCGCTTCAGTCAGGCGATCTGAAATGTATTGGTTCAACCACCTATAAGGAATTCAGGTCCTTTTTTGAAAAAGATCGCGCCCTTGCCAGACGCTTTCAAAAAATTGATATTACCGAACCTTCGGTGCCTGATGCGATTAAAATTCTGCAAGGTCTGAAAACAAAATATGAAGAACATCATCATGTTCGTTTTACGGTCGCAGCATTAAAAACCGCTGTCGAGATGTCGGCACGTTATATCAATGACCGTAAATTGCCAGATAAGGCGATTGATGTGATCGATGAAGCGGCGGCGGCACAGAATCTGCTACCTGCCTCGCGCAGAAAACAGGTTATTGGCCAGAAAGAGATTGAAAATACCATCGCCACAATGGCGCGCATCCCCTCAAAACATGTGAGCCGTGATGATAAGACAGTATTGCAAAATCTGGAAACTGATCTTAAACGCATGGTCTTTGGTCAGGATAAGGCGCTATCTGCACTTGCATCGGCTATCAAACTGTCACGTGCCGGATTGCGTGAACCAGAAAAGCCGGTTGGTAATTATCTGTTCTCAGGGCCGACAGGGGTTGGTAAGACTGAGGCGGCACGCCAACTGGCTGAAACAATGGGCGTGAAGCTGGTCCGCTTTGATATGTCAGAATATATGGAACGCCATACTGTTAGCAGACTGATCGGTGCGCCTCCGGGATATGTCGGGTTTGACCAGGGCGGTTTGCTAACTGATGCGATTGACCAGACGCCGCATGCAGTGCTGTTGCTGGACGAAATTGAAAAAGCGCATCCTGATCTGTTTAACATCCTGCTTCAGGTGATGGATCATGGCACGCTGACTGATTCAAATGGCAAATCTGTTGATTTTAGAAATGTGGTGATCATCATGACCACCAATGCCGGTGCATCCGAGCTGGCAAAACAGCAGATAGGCTTTGGGCGTGGATTGAATTCTGATGCAGATACAGACGCCATTGAGCGGGCCTTTACACCTGAATTCAGAAACAGGCTTGATGCGGTAATTGCGTTTGAACCTCTGGCCATTGAAACCGTCAGAAAAGTTGTTGATAAATTCATGATGCAGCTAGAAGCCCAGCTTACAGATAGGCAGGTTGAACTTGAGCTAACAGACGAGGCCTGTGACTGGCTGGCTGAACGTGGATATGATGCCAGCAATGGCGCCCGTCCGCTTGGTCGTGTGGTGCAGGAGCATATCAAAAAGCCTCTGGCCGATGAAATGCTATTTGGCAAGCTGGTCAATGGCGGGTTGGTGATGATTTCTGTGAAAAATAACGCACTTAAATTGCTGTGTAAGCCTCATAAGGATAAGCAGAAAAAATCTGTCACCGCATAATTGTCACTGTCAGGCCAAGCTAGTCTTGATTGCGATAGGGGCTGGCCGCGCCAATGGCTTCTGCTTCCTGCATTACTTGTGCATTTTCCTGTTGCAAAAAATGCTGTACGGCCTCACGCATGCCTTGATGGGCAAGCAGATGGGCTGAATAGGTATAGCAGGGCATATAGCCGCGCTGGACTTTGTGGAATCCCTGCGCGCCTGCTTCTACCTTGTCTAATTTGTGCGAGATGGCAAAATCAATGGCCTGATAGTAACAGGTTTCAAAATGCAGATTGGGGATATCAGCAGAACATCCCCAATTGCGTCCATATAATGTATCCTGTCCGATAAAATTTAGCGCAGCAGCGATGGGGTGTCCGTTCTGGCTGGCAGTTACCAGCAAAATTTTATCTGCCATTCTTTTGCCAATCAGGTGGAAAAAGTCTTCGGTCAGATACGCGCCGCCCCACTTGCGCTCAATGGTGGATAGATAAAACTGATAAAAGCTATCCCAGTGAGAAGGGGTGATATCGTCTGCGGTAAGCTGGGTAAATTTAACGCCCCTGTCAGACAGGCTTTGCCGTTCTTTTCGTATATTTTTGCGTTTGCGCGATGATAGCTGGTCTAAAAAGCTGTCAAAATTGTGATAATTCTGGTTATGCCAGTGAAATTGCAGTCCTTTTCTGATCAGCCAGCCTCTATCTTCAAGCCTGCTAATATCGCTGGAGGTGATAAAATTAAGATGCGCAGATGACAGATTATTCTGCATTAATAGCTGTTCTATCGCCCCGATGATATGTGGTGCAATATGCTCATGGCCCTGTTTGATCAGCAGGCGGGGGCCGGGCACAGGGGTAAAGGGCACAGCCCCTAACAATTTTGGGTAATATTGGCCACCAGCTCGCTCAAAAGCATGTGCCCAGCCATGATCAAATACATATTCGCCATAGGAATGATATTTGATGTAAAGAGGCAATGCTCCGATTAGCTGGCTGCTGGCATCTTTGACCAGCAGATAGCACGGGTCCCAGCCAGAATCGCCGCCAACTGAACCGCTTTGCTCCAGACAATCGAGAAATTCATAGCAGGTAAAAGGATGGTGCTGAGGGTTGAGCGCATTCCATGCGTCAGCAGAAATCTGGCTCAGCGATGTGGTTGTTTCGATGGTTATCTGTGGAG
>Ga0181582_10003211_pt1 | contig 13134 bp, 11 predicted proteins | sample 071ome_32_FD_132438 | JGI IMG/M metagenome (GOLD analysis project Ga0181582, IMG submission 132438) | Coastal salt marsh microbial communities from the Groves Creek Marsh, Skidaway Island, Georgia - 071405AT metaG (megahit assembly) | ecosystem: Environmental > Aquatic > Marine > Intertidal...
CCCAGTGCCATCATCGCGCTTATTGCGCCAACGCTCATACCGCTTTGTAACCCATAGACGGGACCTAAACCGTAATAGGATCCCAGAATAAGCCCACCAGTCAGTGAGCCGGACGTCGCCGCACGCGAGGTGTTTATCACCAGTGTGGGCGAGAAACTGGCCCCCGGAATGCGTGTGGGCTGTTCTGACCGTGTCACGCAGACAGGAATAGCAGCCAGTACCACCAGCATGGCGGCGAGAATGAACAGGCGATCACCTGTTGGGTCTGCGACATTGAGCAGGAGTTGGCCCAGGGCAAGCCCACTCAACACGATGGCGGTATATGCGGAAAGTACCCTGCCGCGGAAATCATTGGTGACCTGCTCGTTGAGCCAACTCTCGATAATGAGGTACAGGCCAACAATAGTGATTCCGGAGATAACCCGCAGCAGGAACCAGAACATGAAAATATCTGATAGCGAAAGCGCCAGCAACACTGCAGTGAGACTGGCCGTCAGTGTCGCAAAACAACGTATATGACCTATTCGTGTGACCAGTGCCGGGACAAGAAAGCAGCCCAACAGAAAGCCAACGAAGTAGCCGGAACTGAGATAACCAATCTGTATGCTGCTCCAGCCGTTCAGTTGGGAACGCAGTGGCAGGTAAGCCAGTTGCAGCCCGTGTCCTGTCAATAGAATGGCAACACCAATTAATAAAGAGGAGAGTCGAACTATGGATTTGATCACGCCAGGGCCGGTTTCTGGTATGTCACTTTGGAGAAGTGAGGAACATTTATTGGATTTATCTAGCTTAGTGGATTTAACCGTTGCTGTGCAAACCATATACCTGGATCCACCGGCAGATGGAACTGTATTTGTTCGATTTCGATGGATTCAAAAAATATTTAGCCAAATGGTGTGTCGAAAACGAAAAATCATGGAATGTCTCATACGTATAGCGATCAACAAAAAACCCATTAACTTAGTAATACCGCCCAATCTTTGTATAATAGCGGCAGCTTGAAGTGAGAATTTACAGGCTATCCTCCGCTTGATCGATCTGATCAGCATTACATTCCATCCTCTTTATCCCAATAAAATCAACAGGTTACTCCTGATAATATGGTTTTGTTGTGGTCATAAAAATACATTAAACGGTAACAATCAATGAATGATGTAAACCCACCCAGCAGCACTCATAAAACAATTAAATTGGATGAATCGCGCCCGGTTCCCCTAGATCAAATCCCTGAAAAACAACAATACGGTGAAAACCCTGAAGAAGTCAGGGAGACCGAGCAGTATCAATCAGAATACGTTGAAGATTTTGTTGAGCGCTGGGATGAGCTCATCGACTGGAAGGCCCGCGCGGAGGGCGAAGGCCGCTTTTTCATAGACAAGCTCAAGGAACTGGGGAAATACAACATACTGGATGCTGCTACTGGCACAGGCTTCCATTCAGTTCAATTGATGAAAGCCGGCTTCAATGTCACGAGTGCAGATGGCAATGCCCAGATGCTGGTAAAGGCTTTTGATAACGCCAAAAATAATGGGTATGTCATGCGCACGGTGCATGCAGACTGGCGTTGGCTCAATCGCGATGTCCAGGATCATCTATACGATGCCGTGATATGCCTGGGCAACTCATTTACACACCTTTTTGAAGAACATGATCGCAGGCGTGCACTGGCGGAATTTTATGCCGTCCTGAAACATGATGGTGTCTTGATAATTGATCAACGAAATTATGACGGCATTCTTGATGATGGCTTTAGCAGCAAACACAAGTATTACTATTGTGGAGACAAAGTATCTGCAGAGCCAATTCATGTCGATGAAGGCCTGGCCCGTTTTGAATATTCGTTTGAAGACGGGTCAAAACATCACCTCAACATGTTTCCGCTGCGCAAAAAATATTTGCGCGACCTGTTATATGAAGCAGGCTTCCAGAAAATAGAAACCTTTGGGGATTTCCAGGAAACATTCAAGGAAAACGATCCGGACTTTTTCGTTCACATCGCTTACAAGGACTACAATGCCAAATAATTCTTCACAAACTCTTACAACGGCAGAAGCCTACTACGACAGCAGCGATGCTGACAGTTTTTACGAAACTGTCTGGGGTGGCGAGGATATCCATATAGGTCTTTACCAGGACACCGATGTTATTCGTGATGCAAGTCGGAAAACTGTTGAGACCATGCTAAACCAGCTTGTGAATCTGGACAGCGACTCAAGAGTCATTGATCTGGGTGCCGGTTACGGGGGCTCCGCCCGATTCATAGCCAAAAAGGCCGGATGTAAGGTTACCTGCCTGAACATAAGTGAAGTACAGAATGAACGAAACCGCGACTTTAACAGGGAGCAAGGACTGGATGACCTGGTCAGCGTTCGGCATGGTTCGTTTGAAGAGATTCCTTGCGAAGATGCATCGATGGACCTTGTCTGGTCCCAGGATTCTTTCCTGCACAGCAATCAAAGGGACAAGGTACTTGCCGAGATTGCACGCATCACCGCCCCGGGCGGCGAACTGATCTTTACAGACCCCATGCAGGCGGATGATTGCCCTGAAGGTGTTCTGCAACCTGTTTACGACAGGCTTGACCTGGATACGATGGGATCTTTCGCCTACTACCGGCAAGGGCTTTCCAGCCTGGGTTTTGAAGAGGTTTGTTGTACTGATCTGACCGATCAACTCAGGAACCATTACGCCAATGTGAAGAAGGAGTTGCAGGATCGTTACGGCGAACTGGTATCGAGCATCAGCCCAGTGTATATGGACAAGATGATAGAAGGGCTGGAAAACTGGGTCAGCGCGGCAGATCAGGGTTATCTGGCGTGGGGAATTCTGCATTTCCGAAAACAGCAGCAAGACCCTGATCGATGACAGACTATGAAGCTGGCGTCAAAAATCAGGACTTGTCCCCTGGTGATCGAGCGTCCCATGACCCGCTTATATTTTTTTCAGTTCTCGGCCTTGTCGTTGTCATCCTTCTTGCAACCATCATCAATCGGCAAGCAGTAGGAACCGTTCTTTACGCTGCGCAGGATACCATCGTCGAGCTTTTCGCCTGGGGATTTTCGCTCACCGTCAGCATCCTGCTTCTTTTTTCATTGGCACTGGCTTTCTCGCGCTACGGGCGTATTCGACTTGGCCCTGATGGAAGCCAGCCGGAATTCAATCTGCTTGCTTGGGTATCCATGTTATTCAGCGCCGGCATGGGCATCGGGCTGGTGTTTTTTGGCGTAGCCGAGCCGGCACTGCATTTTCTTGCACCCCTGCACTCGGAGCCTGAAACGGCTTCTGCAGCAAAGGAAGCGTTGCAGCGTTCTATTTTCCATTGGGGCCTACATGCCTGGGCGATATATGCCGTGATAGGCATGGCACTGGCCTTTTGCCATTTCCGACAGGGCCACCCCCTTTCGATTCGTTCCACGCTTACCCCTTTACTTGGTCGCTGGACACATCGGTGGCCAGGCAAGGTAATCGATATCTTTGCCGTTTTAGGGACGTTGTTCGGGCTCGCCACATCGCTAGGGCTTGGGGCTGCCCAAATCAATGCCGGGCTGGATGTACTATTTGGTGTGAACCAGGATATCAACATCCAGATACTTATCATTATCATGATTACGTTCTGTGCGACGCTGTCACTGGTGCTGGGCCTCAAGAAAGGGATAAGGCGATTGAGTGAATTCAACATGGCATTGGCACTCATGCTGGTCCTGTTTGTCCTGATAGTCGGGCCCACCCGCACCTTACTGGCCAATTTGCCGGTTTACCTGGGTAATTATTTGCAGGGCTTTCCCGGGCTCAGTATGGAAAACCCATACAACAACCTGGAATGGCAGAAGTCCTGGACTGTTTTTTACTGGGCATGGTGGATGTCATGGTCCCCTTTTGTGGGCATGTTCATTGCCCGCATTTCACGTGGACGTACCATAAGAGAGTTTATTATCGGCGTACTGATCGCGCCAACGCTATTGAGCGTGGTCTGGTTTGGCATTTTCGGTGGCGCAGCAATGCAATTTGAATTGGCAGGTACGGCAAGCGTCACCGAGGCCGTCCAGGCCAATTCTGCGACAGCGATATATGCACTAATGGGTAATTTCTCTTTTCCCCATATAGCAAGCTGGGTAACCATGTTCCTTGTCGCAATATTTTTTATCACCTCCTCCGACTCGGGTTCTTTTGTCGTCGATATGCTCACGTCAGGAGGACACCCCAGTCCACCAGTCTGGCAACGTGTTTTCTGGGCGTGTACAGAAGGGCTTATTGCCATAATTTTACTGCTCATTGGCGGTTTATCAGCCTTGCAAGCAGGTGTTGTCAGTATGGGGTTTCCTTTTTGCCTGATACTGTTAGCGCTGACTTATTGCATAGTTCTTCAGCTTAAGAATGAAAACCCGTAAAGACATCTAAAGGCTAATACGAAAAAACCCGACCATTGCTGATTGAGTTTTTTATTTGGTGCCGGCACCAAGAGTCCCAAGCTTTTGTGGAGAGGCGGGACCCCCTGATTACAAGTCCAGTATAGCCCTGGCTAAGCCAGAACGAAAAAGCCCAACCATGGGGTTGGGCTTTTGAAGTGGTGCCGGCACCAAGAGTCGAACTCGGGACCCCCTGATTACAAGTCAGGTGCTCTACCAACTGAGCTATACCGGCAAAACTGGTTCGGGCAATCCGCTGTAGACATTCACGATTACCCTAATCTTGATTAGGTGAACAAGTCAGCCTGTTGGCCTTCTTTTCAGGCCGCGCAGTCTACCAATCTCCACCCTTTTGATCAATATTTGCGTTACACTTTAGCCCGTCCAAACACCGCACAGGAGCAGCCGTGCCCGCGCCTTCCGACAGCCCCGGATCCTTCAACAACAACCCTGAGCCAATTGATAAATGCCCCGAATGGCAGGCCCTGGCCGCCCACCAGGAAGCGCTGGCTGGCCATTCCATCATGGCCCTGTTCGACGATGATCCCGACCGTTTCAACCGCTTCAGTATCGAGGCCGCGGGCATCCTGCTGGATTACTCCAAGAATCACGTCACCGCCGATACGCTGGCCCTGCTGGCCAAACTGGCGGATAAAGCCGGTGTGTCGGCCGCCATCGCGGCCATGTTCGCCGGTGAGACTATAAACAATACCGAGCAGCGCCCTGCACTGCATGTCGCCCTGCGCGCCCCGGCTGCGGATGATGGCTATACCAGCGCCGTGCATGCAACGCTCGACCGGATGGCGCAATTCGTCAATGCCGTGACCACCTGGGAATGGAAGGGTTACCGGGGCGACCCGATCACTGACGTGGTCAATATCGGTATCGGCGGCTCCGACCTCGGGCCGGCGATGGTGTATGCGGCCCTGGACAGCTGCCACCTTGACGGTATCCGCTGCCACTTCGTGTCCAACGTGGACCCGGTGCATCTGGAGCAAACGCTGGAAACGCTTGATCCGGCCACCACCCTGTTCGTCATTACGTCAAAAACGTTCACCACGCTGGAAACCACGCTCAATGCGCAATCGGCCAGGCGCTGGTTCCTGGAAGCCAATCCGAAAGAAAGTGACCTGCCGAAACATTTCGTTGCCGTCAGCGCCAACGTGGAAAAGGCCAGTGCATTCGGCATCGATGCCAGCAACATTTTCCCGATGTGGGACTGGGTCGGCGGCCGCTATTCCCTCTGGTCCGCCATCGGCCTGCCCGTCGCCCTGGGCATCGGCATGGACAGCTTCCGCGCCCTGCTTGCAGGCGCCCATGCCATGGACGAACATTTCAGGACGTCGCCCGTGACTGAAAACCTGCCTGTCATCCTGGCACTGCTGGAGTGCTGGCACCTGAACTTTCAGGGCGCCGAATCCCACGCCGTGCTGCCTTACGCACAGTCGCTCCACCTGTTGCCGGCCTTCCTCCAGCAGCTGGACATGGAAAGCCTGGGCAAGTCGGTGACGCGAGGAGGAGAAGCACTGGACATTGCCACCGGCGGCATCATCTGGGGCAGTACGGGCACCAACGGACAGCATTCCTTTCACCAGCTGTTGCACCAGGGCACGCACTTCATCCCCGTTGATTTCATCGCAGTGGCAAAAAGCGACAGCCCCAACGACGAACAGCACCGGCAGCTCCTGGCCAACTGTTTTGCCCAGAGCCAGGCGCTGATGGACGGGAGCTTCCTGGACGAGGTGATGGAGGAATTGCTGGCACAGGGCATGTCGACAAAGGCCGCGGCGGCCCTCGCCCCGCACAAGGTGATCCCGGGCAACCGGCCCAGCAACACGCTGCTGCTGGAATCGCTCACCCCGGCCTCACTGGGCAGCCTCATCGCCGCCTACGAACACAAGATCTTTGCCCAGAGTGTCATCCTGGGCATCAATGCCTTCGACCAGTGGGGAGTCGAACTGGGGAAAGTACTGAGCCGGGATATCTATGACGCCCTGTCAGGCGATGGCGAGACATCGGCATTCGATGCCTCGACCAATGCCCTGATCAACCGGTGTAAGCCGCGTTAAATCGCGATCCAGTCAGCAATGTCGGATGTCGGCACTGCATGCCTCATCCGACCTACTCGTACCCTTTTTCCCTTTTTCCCTTTTTCCCTTTTTCCTTAAAAATTGTAGACCAGGCTGACCGACGTCAGCGTGTCGGTCTTCTTGCGCCCAACCGGTACGTCCGAGTTGTTCCTGGCCTGGAAGGCGATCTTGGTGGTGATATCGCCGATGATGTTGGTCTCCAGACCCAGTTCCAGCACGGAGACGGTTCGGTCATTACCGATTTCCGTGGTGAAACTCTGAACGAATTCCGCGTTGGCGCTGATGGCCCATTTGAAATCCTCGCCCAGTGTGACGATCACTTCCCCTTCCGTCCCTGCACCGATAATGTCGTTTTCGCGGTAACCGAGACCACCGAAACCCTGCAGCTCGAAGCGGTCATTCATGATCAGGTGACGACCATAACCACCTGAAACGGTGGCCTGGTAATCGAAACCGCTGAAGCGGTCGTCCGTGTAGCTGCCCTTGATGAACAGGTACTGGTCTTCGTCGAGGTGGTAGTCGGACTTGTCCTGCAGGAAATAGCGCTCCGCCTTCGCCTGGGAATTTTCCTGGGAGCCCAACGCCTGGAATTTGACGTTGTGTTCCCAGCGCTCGGTGTTCAGGGTGTACAGCACCTCGGTGTTGTAGGTGTCGGTATCGGTGTTGCCGGACGTGCCGACATAACCGAAGGCGATGCTGGCCTCGTAGCCGAGTTCATCCTGGGCGGCAGCGGGCATCACCAGGAGGGGTTGCGCCAGCACGGCAATGGCCAAAAGTGTCTTGTTGAATATCATGAATTACTCCCGTGTTTGGATTTTCAGATACAAAACTGCACTCGGCACACAAAGTGTGCCGGTTACATAAAAAGGATTGACTTACTGCCTGGTGAAATAACCGATACGGTCGCCGTTGTACGTGCCTACCCAGATTTCGTCGTTCACCTGGAGTGCGGAACTGACGCCCTGCATGGCGACGTCACCACCGAAGCTGCCGAGAATGACTGCCTCGAGAGTGTCCGCATCCACCTCGACTACCGACCAGCCGCCGCCTTCGGCATTGCCGCCGGCGGTAATCAGTTTGCCGGGGGCACCCCAGCGCACGTTGTCGAGCACGATATCCAGTGATACGGCAGTTTGCGCCACCGGATCACTGGCGGTATCCAGGCGCACCAGTTCGCGTGAGCCGAATGCCGCGATATAGATGTAGCGGCCATCGTCGGATACCACGATGCCATTGGGTGCGGCGACTTCGGAACCCGGAATCAGGGCAGGCTCACTGCCCGGGTGCCAGGCTACCACGCCGCCGGTGGGTTCACCTGACATGGCGGAGGCAATACCTTCAGCCCATACCATGAACTGTGTAGTAACAAAGCCGCCATCGTTCAGGATGGCCACGCTGTTGTGCATGATCGACTCGTCCAGTGTCACGCAGCCTTTCCAGGTCAGCTCGGCAATGCCCTCGCTCATGTCGAGATCGAAAACCTCGATGGCTTCGCGGGCACCATGGCTGGTGATATATAGGTCGAACTGGTTGCCAGCGGTTTCACGCAGTGCCAGGCCGTGGGCCGAGAAGTTGGATGTATCCAGCGGGCCGGGACAATTCGGGAACATGGCGCTGTCCTGGTCCTGGGAGAAGTTGGCACCAAACACCAGTTCTTCCCAGGTGTCATCCAGGGGATTGACCAGGTACAGGTGGCCGGTAACATTCTCGCCGCTCATGCCGGAGGTGAGAATCATGCCGGTATCGCCGACGCTGAGCAGGTCCTCGGCATTCATCAGGCCGCAGATGTATGTGATGCCGGGATCGGAAGGACACGACACCACTTCCTGCACCACGCTTTGCCCACCACCGGCTGCCGGGGCCATGGTGGAGCCGCTGCCGGCATCATCGCCGCCGCAGGCGCTCAGCAGCAAGGCAAGTCCTGTTGATTTTACCGCACACTGGATGATCGATTTCATGTGTTTTCCCGTTGTTAACCAGTTGTTTATAGGGCGTCTGCCCGCGTAAAAGCCGGCATTTTACACCATCCGGAAGCGGCAAAATACAATGGCACCGCCATTTGCCCGTTGCGATACGCACGTCGCGATGCCATGCTTGGAACAGGTATATTCGCACTGCCGGTAGCCCGGCAGTACGGGGAAATCATGGAAGCATTCTTTATCTGGCTCGAATCCGGCAGCTTAAGCATCTGGGTGCGCGGCGAAACCGGCTGGCACATGGCCTTTCCCGTCATCATCGTCTTCCATGCGCTGGGCATGGGATTTCTGGTCGGCGTCGCCCTGGCCATCAACGCCCGTGTGCTGGGTATCGCACAGGGCATCCCCATCACCATCATGCGCCGCTTCCTGCCGGTCGCCCTGCTGGCACTGGTGGTGAATGCCGTCTCGGGCGTACTGCTGCTGATCGGTTATCCGACCAAGGCGCTCACCAACCCGGTGTTCTACGTCAAGCTCGGCTGCATAGGCCTCGCCCTGTGGAACCTGAAGTGGTTCCATACCCACATCCTGGCCAACAGCGTTTACGACACCGGCGACATGCCGAAGAAGGCAAAGAGACTCGCCATCGCCTCCACCGTCTTGTGGGTGGCGGCGATCATCGCGGGCCGCCTGCTGGCCTACACCTACGTCAAGCTGATGAGCATCTGATGGAACGCAACCCGACACTGCAGGCATTGAGCGACTGGCTGGAAAGCACCTGGCTTGGCAACGCCTTCATCGACCAGGGTTACTGGTCGTGGCCGATGGCCGAGTCATTGCACTTCATGGGCCTGTGCATGCTCGTGGGCTCGGTAGGCCTGGTGGACCTGCGCATGCTCGGCATGGCCAGGGGCATACCGCTGTCGGCCATCCATCGCCTCATTCCCTTCGGCGTGGCAGGCTTTCTGCTCAACATCATGACGGGCTCATTGTTCGTACTCGGTGATGCCGACCAGTACATCTTCAACGATGCCTTCCGGTTCAAGCTGCTGTTCCTGGCTGTCGCGGGGATCAATATGCTGACGTTCTATTCCACCGCCTTCCGGGATGCGAAGGCGCTGGGGCCGGATGCGGACATGCCGCTGAAGGTGAAACTCATGGCCGGGATTTCACTGGCCTGCTGGATCGGGGTGATCACAGCCGGACGCCTGATCACGTTTTACCGACCCTGAAATCCAGCTTACAGATTCACGCCGCCTGCAATTCCCGTAACCAGCACACGGTTTCGTCCCCGCCCTCTATGGCAGTATACTCAACACCCTGTTTGCTGTGAGAGCACCCAGCGTCGTCTGACTAACCATCATCGGGGGGAACCATGATGTTGCAACGGATTTCCATGCGAAGCCTCAGGGCCGGCATTGCCTTTTTCATCCTCCTGGCATTCCTGTCGGCGTCACTGCATGCCCAGGACTTTTCACGGACACGGCCTGACCGTCTGGGCTTTGACCCCGACCGCCTGCAGCAGATGGATGCAGTGCTGCAGTCCTACATCGACAACCAGCAGATCGCCGGCAGTGTCACGCTGATCCTGAAGGACGGCCGCATCGCCTATTCCTCGGCAAAAGGCATGCAAACGATCGCCGGCAGCGTGCCCATGCGGGAAGACAGTATTTTCCGTATCGCTTCCCAGACCAAGGCCATCGTCAGCACCGGCATCATGATCCTGCATGAACGCGGTGTGCTGAATATCGCCGATCCGTTAGCCAGGTTTTTCCCGGAATGGGCCAACGCGCGTGTCGGTGTCGCCAACCCCGATGGCGGCTACACCCTGCAGCGGCTCGTCCGGCCGATCAACCTGCGCGACCTGCTCACGCATACTTCGGGCATCGGTTACGGCGGCTTTGCCGGCAGTGGCGTTGCTACCGGCGCGTGGGAGCAGGAAGGCATCACCGGCTGGTACCTGGCGAGCAGGCCGGAAGGCATCCAGGCCACCGTGCGCAAGATGGCCAGCCTGCCCCAGCGCAACCAGCCGGGCGTGGAATGGATTTACGGCTACAACGTCGACATTCTCGGCGCCGTCATCGAGGTCGCCAGCGGCAAATCCCTGGATGAGTTCCTGAAGGACGAAATCTTCACGCCGCTCGGCATGAACGACACCCATTTCTTCCTGCCGCCGGAAAAAGCCTCACGCCTGACGACCGTGTATCACGGCATGCAGGGCGGCGGCATCGAAGCCGCACCGCCAGGCCCGGGCATGGGCGCCCAGGGCGAATACGTGAACGGCCCGCGCGCCACCTTCTCCGGCGGCGCCGGCCTGTTGTCCACCGCCAGTGACTACGCCAGGTTTCTGCAGATGACGCTCAACGGCGGTGAATTCAACGGCGCCCGTATCCTCGGACCGAAGACCATCGAACTGATGACGACCGACCACCTGCGCGGCATACCCTTCCAGCCCGGCAACGGCTTCGGCCTGGGATTTTCCGTGCTCAAGGACGTGGGTGCACGGGGCACCATGGGCTCGGTGGGTGAATATGGCTGGGGGGGCGCCTACCACAGCACATACTGGGTCGATAAGGAGAACAACATGGTGGTGGTTTACCTGACACAGATCCTGAACCCGAATCCCGGGCTGGATGATTTCCAGAAGCTCAGGGCCGGGTTGTATTCATCGATCGTTGAATAATCAGGTTTCCATTGCCGGATGACGGTGCTTCGCACCTCTTCCAGCCTACAAGAAATTACCTCACACGTCGGATGCGGCCCTTCAGGGCCTTATCCGACCTACCTTCCGATTCTTTTGGAAGCGGGACGCTTTATCCTTTTATCCTTTTATCCTTTTATCCCTTTATCGTTTCTTGCCTTTATCGTTTAATTACCCCCATTTCCCGTACCACTATCTCTGAGGAAACTATGCAGTTAGCCAAATCCATGTCCCGCCTGGGCACCGAATCCGCTTTCAAGATCCTGGCCAAGGCGAAAGCCCTGGAGGCCGCCGGACGCGACATCATCAATCTTGGCATCGGCGCACCCGACTTCCGCACACCCGACAACATCGTCGAGGCCGGCAAGCAGGCCATGGAAGACGGTTTTCACTTCTATACCCCGGCCAAGGGCCTGCCCCAGCTGCGCCAGGCCGTGGTGGATGACATCCAGAAGTACCGCGGTGTGGACGTGAACCCGGAGCACGTGATGATCGTGCCGGGCGGCAAGCCCACGATGTTCTTCGCCATCATGATGTTCGGCGAACCCGGTGCGGAAATCATGTACCCGAACCCCGGTTTTCCCATCTACGAATCGATGATCAATTATTCGGGCGCCAAACCGGTGCCGATCGAATTGCTGGAAGAAACCGGATTCGCTTTCGACCCCGACCGTGTGCTCTCGCAGATCAACGAGAACACCCGCCTGATCATCATCAATACCCCGGCCAACCCCACCGGCGGCGTGCTCGAGCGCGACGTCATCGAGCGCTTCGTAAAAGGGCTGGAAAAGCACCCCCACGTATGCGTGTTATCCGACGAAATCTACGCGCGTCTTTTGTACGACGGCCTGGAACATGTCAGCTTCATGGAATACGAGTCGATCCGCGACCGCACCATCCTGCTCGACGGCTGGAGCAAGACCTATTCCATGACCGGGTGGCGCCTGGGCTACGGTGTATGGCCCGCCAGCCTGATCGACCATGCCGAGCGCCTGCAGATCAACAGCAACTCCTGTCCGTCCGCCCCGGTGCAGATCGCCGGCATCGAAGCCCTTAAAGGACCCCAGGACGCCGTCGAAGTCATGCGCAGCACCTTCGATGAACGCCGCAAGCTGATCGTGGAACTGCTCAACGATGTACCGGGCTTCTCCTGCATCGAGCCGAAAGGCGCCTTCTATGCCTTCCCAAACATCACGGGCACGGGCATGAAATCCAAGGCACTCGAGGAGCTGCTGCTGGACGAAGTGGGCGTGGCGACCGTTTCCGGCACCAGTTTCGGGCATCTCGGTGAAGGCTATATCCGCTTTTCCTATGCCAGCAGCACCGAAAACATCAAGGATGCCCTGGCGCGCGTGAAGGACTGCATGGCGAAAAGGGTGTAATTGCTTAACAAAGCACGTGCACTGAATCTGTTATCATGCACCCAGCTGACTCCAGCCAGTTCCAGTTAACAACGAGGAAAATGCCATGACCACTTTATACCGCTTACTGCTTGCCGCAGGCTTCTCACTGGTGCTCGCCGCGTGCGGGTCCGCACCGCAGGAATCCGTCTGGATCGATGTCCGCACGGTCGAGGAATACAACGCCGACCACATCGATGGCGACGCCAATGTCCCGCTCGCCACCATCGACCCGGAAGCCCTGGCCGCCATGTACGGCAAGGATGCGCAGATCAACCTGTACTGCCGCAGCGGCAACCGCGCCGGCCAGGCCAAGACCATCCTGGAAGCCGCCGGTTTCACCAACGTCGTCAATGCCGGTGGTATCGGTGACGCCCGTGAGGTGCGCAACATCGCACAGAGCAGCGCCGCGCAATAACACGGTCCTGTCATGTTGGAGGTGAAGCCTTTCAGGCTGGGAGTCGTCGAAGGGTTCTTCGGCAAGAGCTGGTCCTGGGAGGCGCGCCGGCATTACGCGCAGTTTCTCGGCGGCAACGGCTTCACCACTTATCTCTACGCGCCCAAGAACGACGATTACTTTCGCAAGCACTGGACCCAGGCCTGCCCCCAATCCCATCTGGA
>Ga0181582_10003214_pt1 | contig 13125 bp, 10 predicted proteins | sample 071ome_32_FD_132438 | JGI IMG/M metagenome (GOLD analysis project Ga0181582, IMG submission 132438) | Coastal salt marsh microbial communities from the Groves Creek Marsh, Skidaway Island, Georgia - 071405AT metaG (megahit assembly) | ecosystem: Environmental > Aquatic > Marine > Intertidal...
CCGGATCAGCGAGACTGCACGGGGTATTCTCGATACCGGTCTGCGCAATAAATGGTATGGCATCTGCCGAACGGACAGCGTCGGCGATCGTCCGCTTTCGCTTAAACGCTGGAACCGCGATCTTGTCCTCTGGCGGGACAATGCCGGAGATTATCATCTCCAGGACGACCGCTGTCCGCACCGGGGCGCGCCGTTGTCGTTGGCCCGTCACGATGGCGACCGTCTGACCTGTGCCTATCACGGCGTCGAAATCCTCGGCGACGGCACAGTCGCCAGTGTGCCCGGAGAACCCGGCTGCGATATGACCGGAACCTGCGCGGTGCACACATATCCGGTCGAAGTTCTGAGAGGCGTTGTCTATGCTTGGCTGGGAGACGATCTCGGCACGCCCGTCGCGCCGTTCATCCCGCCCGAGAGGCTGACCGGTGACGATTACGATGCGTTTCTCGCCTATGCGGAATGGCGTTGCCCATACCGTTACATGATCGACAACAACATGGATCCGATGCATGGCGCTTTCCTGCATCAGATTTCCCATTCGATGGCCGAAGGTGCGACCGAGGCCGAATTCACGACGCGCAAGACCGATACCGGTTTCGTCTTCGAGAAGAAGGGCCAGAAGGATGTGAATTTTGACTGGTCTGAGTGGTATGACGTCGATTTTCAGGCGGTGTGTCTGGAAATACCCTATCCCGCAACCGGCGGTCCCGGCGGCAGCTTCGGGATTGTTTTTCACATCACGCCCATTGACGAAGGCTCCTGCGCCTGCTTTTTCTGGCGCCACCGCAAAGTATCCGGCTGGGAACGGAATGCTTGGCGATTTTTATATAAAAACCGGCTTGAAGGACGACACTGGCATGTGCTGGAACAGGACCGGCTGATCGCCGAACGCATGGCGGCGGATGCAGACCGTCACGAATACCTGTACGGTCACGACACCGGGGTCGCCCGTGTCCGCAAGCTGATGGCGGACGAAGCGGAGCGGCAGGCCCGTGCAATGGAAGAAAACGCCCTCGCGGCGCAATAAGGGAGAGAGAAGATGGACAAGATTACCAAAGTATCCGTAACGGGCGTCCCCGAACCGGAAGGCAATATTTACAGCAACTGTCTCAAGGTCGGGAACATGCTGATCCTGTCCGGGATGATTGCTCCCGATACCGGCGGCGACGCCTATCAGCAATCCGTCGATTGTTTCGAAAAAATAAAATCGCTTATCGTCGGCGCGGGCGGCCGCATGGAAGACGTCGCGAAGCTCACTGTCTATTTGACCGACATGGAGAACCGGCCCGCCTTCGGCAAGGCACGCAGCGAATATTTCTCGGGGCGCATGCCGTGTTCGACGCTGGTCGCCATCACCGCGCTGGCGGCTCCCGGCGCACTGGTGGAAATCGAAGCGACGGCATTTCTCGGCGCGGGCACCTGATTTTCGCTACTGTCATTATCCGGATCGAACTTGTTTGAGATCAACGACTGCATTCGCATAGTTCTCGAGAATCCTCTGGACGGATGCCAGGCGCACCATGACCGTTCGTGAACCTACGACCGAGAGAAGAGGTGGATGATCTCTAAGCTGAGCCCATTGACAGCAGAGCATATCTATAATGATTTAGACCAGAACGAGTTGGGTTTTCGACGAAGTATGACGTTCAACCCGTCAAGGATGGCATTTCGCAGCCGCGGGCCATCGAGTCTCTGGCGCATGGAACCGCAATCGGACATGACGGCTATAATATCTCTGCGTCCGGTGAGCCCGGCTCCGTTCGACATAAGCTGATCGGCAATTATCTTCGCGAGAGAGCCTCCGTGCGGCCTGCGCCGTCAGACTGGCGTTACGTAAAAAATTTTTTTGGCAGCTAGAAACCGGAACCCTTGGCTCTGCGATGAGGGACGGAGAAATTGCTCGCCGAGGATCTTGAAAAATTCGTAGAGGATCTGCGTGTAGCCATTCCGGCGGTCTTCGACAGTGATGAACACGTAAAAAAGAATCCTTAATGTGTTGATTTTCAGCCGAAGTTAACATACTATCCAAATAGTCAGTATTGTTGCTGGCAACAAAATCAAACCACTTATCCCCGGAATTCCAGGTAATTCCCTCTCGGACGGGGTGACATTGGAGGTAATATGTCGACCGACTCTTCAGAAGAAACAGCGGCTGGCGAGCTGAGGATCGACTTTCAGACTAGCCCGGATAAATATCGTCACTGGAATTTGACATTTCACGGTCGCGTCGCGCGGCTTGCGCTAGACGTCGACGAGAACGCTACCCTGGTGCCCGGATATGAACTGAAGCTCAACTCCTATGATCTGGGGGTCGACATTGAACTTTACGATGCGCTGCAGCGCATTCGGTTCGAGCATCCCGAAGTCGGCGCCGTCATTATGACGTCCGATAAAGACCGAGTGTTCTGCGCCGGCGCGAATATCCGGATGCTTTCGCAATCGACCCACGCGCACAAAGTCAATTTCTGTAAATTCACCAACGAAACGCGCAACGGGATCGAGGACGCCACAGATAATTCCGGCATCCGGTTTCTCGCAGCCGTGAACGGGGCCTGCGCGGGCGGCGGATACGAACTCGCGCTCGCCTGTGATCATATCATGCTGATCGACGACGGATCTTCGACCGTATCGCTTCCGGAACTGCCGCTTCTGGCCGTTCTGCCGGGCACCGGCGGGCTTACCCGTCTGGTCGACAAGCGGAAAGTACGCCACGACCGGGCCGACTATTTCTGCACCACATCGGAAGGCATCCGAGGCAAGCGCGCCACCGACTGGGACCTCGTCGACGAGGTGGTTCCGCGTTCCAAGTTCGACGAGGCCGTTGCCGAGCGGGCCGCTGAATTTGCGTCAGAAAGCGATCGTCCCGCTGACGCCAAGGGTGTCGAGCTGACGCCGCTGAACCGGTCAATCCAGGATGACCGTATCACCTACGGTACGCTGGTCGTCGATATCGATCGCAATCTCGCGACCGCTACAATCACCATCGCCGCACCGGCCGAGGCGCCGCCCTCCAATATTGCTGGAATTGAAGCGCAGGGCGCGGCGTTCTGGCCCTTCGCAATGTGCCGCGACTTGGAAGACGCCATCATGGAGCTGCGTGTCAACGAAAAGGAAGTCGGCACCTGGATCTTCAAGACGGAAGGAGATGCCGCAAACGTCGAGGCGGCGGACAAGGCGCTGTCGGACAATGCCGGTCACTGGCTGGTGCGCGAAATCACGCTGTTCATGAAACGTACCTTAAAACGCGTGGATGTGTCCTCGCGCTCGATCATCACGCTGGTCGAGCCCGGTAGCTGCTTTACCGGCACGCTCCTCGAACTGGTGTTTGCGGCGGACCGTTCCTACATGCTTGACGGCACGTTTGAAGGCTCAAATGTGCCGGAGGCCACCGTGGTGCTGACCGACATAAACTTCGGTCCGCTGACGATGCCGAACGGCCTGACGCGGCTTGAACACCGGTTCCTGAACGATCCGGCCCATGTCGATAACGTAAAGCCGGAGATCGGCCGGAAAATCGAGGCTTTCGACGCCGAAGAGCTAGGGCTCGTTACGTTCGCCCCCGACGATATCGATTGGGAGGACGAAGTCCGAATCGCGGTAGAGGAACGTGCCAGCTTCTCGCCGGATGCCCTGACGGGCATGGAAGCCAGTCTGCGCTTCGCGGGACCGGAAACGCTGGAGACGAAGATCTTCGGACGGCTGTCGGCATGGCAAAACTGGATTTTCCAGCGCCCCAATGCAGTTGGCGAAGACGGCGCGCTGCAGGTCTACGGATCAGGCCAGAAGGCTGATTACAACAAACAGCGCGTCTGACGCGTTTTCACCCTTTTACGAATTGGTTAAATCGAGGATCTGAATATGTCGTCTATTAATTATAATGAGCGTATCCCCAACAACGTCGATCTGAGTGAGAACCGGCGTCTGCAACGGGCGCTTGAATCCTGGCTGCCCAACTACCTGAGCTGGTGGGATGAACTTGGTCCTGAAGGGACGCAGGGGTACGATGTGTACCTGCGAACCGCAGTCGATGTCAGCGCTGATGGATGGGCCCATTTTGATTACGTCAAAATGCCGGAATACCGATGGGGCATTTTCCTCAACGAGCCGGTGCCCGACCGCAAGATCGCATTTGGCGATCACAAGGGCGAGCCGGTCTGGCAAGAAGTGCCTGGCGAATACCGTTCGACACTTCGGCGGTTGATCGTCACGCAGGGCGACACCGAGCCCGCATCTGTGGAACAGCAACGGGTTCTCGGTCAGACGGCGCCGTCCCTTTACGACCTCAGAAATCTTTTCCAGATCAACGTGGAGGAGGGCCGGCATCTTTGGGCCATGGTCTACTTGCTTCATGCGCATTTCGGGCGCGACGGCCGCGAAGAAGCGGAAATGATGCTTGAACGTCACTCCGGCGACCCAGACAAGCCTCGTATTCTCGGCGCCTTCAACGAACCGACGCCAGACTGGCTGTCGATGTTTATGTTCGCCTTCTTCACGGATCGAGATGGCAAGTTTCAGCTCGCGTCGCTAGCGGAGAGCGGGTTCGATCCGCTTGCGCGAACCTGTCAGTTCATGCTGACCGAGGAGGCGCATCACATGTTCGTCGGCGAATCCGGCGTGATGAGGATTGTCCAGCGGACCTGCGAGGTTATGGATGAGCTCGGTACCGACGACCCCGAACGTATTCGCGAGGCTGGCGCCATTGATCTTCCGACGATGCAGAAATGGATCAATTTCCACTATTCGGTATCGGTCGACCTATTCGGCCAGGAACTGTCGACCAATGCGGCCAATTATTACACTCAGGGTCTGAAAGGCCGCTTCCACGAAGAGAAGATAGACGACGATCACCGACTGGTGGATTACAGCTATCCTGTGTTGATGCTGGATGGCGACAAGATCGTTGAGGAACAACATCCTGCGCTGACCTCGGTCAACGAGAAGCTGCGTCAGGACTATATCGACGACTGTCAGCGTGGCGTGAACCGCTGGAACAAGGTCATCGAAAAGCACGGCTTCGACTTCCGCCTCGCGCTACCGCACCGTGGCTTTCACCGGGCGGTCGGCAACTTCTCCGAGGTCAAAGTCTCCCCGGATGGACATGTCATCAGCGAGGCGGAGTGGACGAAGCACGTGACCGATTGGCTACCGACCGAGAGCGACCGCGAGTTCGTCAAATCTCTGATGAAGCCCTGCTACGAGCACGGCAAGATCGCCGGCTGGATCGCGCCGCCGAAGCGCGGCGTTCATGGAAATCCGTTCGATTTCGAATACGTCAAATTCCACTGAATGGGTTAGCGGCGGAAAAAAGCGGCAGGTCGACAGACGCCTGCTGCTTCCTTTTCGCACGTTAACCGCGCCGCGCCGCTTCCTGAGCGCGCAGGGTGCGGCGATCGATCTTGAGCAGCGTCGTTCTAGGCAGAGACTCCACGAACGCGATTTCTTCCGGCACCTTGTAGCCGCCGATCGGGCGTACGTTTTCTCTCAGTTCTCCGACAAGCTCCTCGGTCGCATTGGTGCCAGCCTTTAGGACGACGAAGGCTTTTGGCTTGGTCAATCCATCCGTATCCTCGTATGAGATCACGGCGGCTTCGGCCACGCGATCGTCATCGGTCAATGCGGCTTCCACTTCAATTGGTGAGACCCATAACCCTTTAACTTTGAAGACGTCGTCCGATCGCCCGGAGAACCAGAAGAATCCGTCCTCGTCGAAATAGAGAGTGTCGCCGGTGCGCACCCACGGGCCAATGAACGTTTCGCGCGATTTGTCGAATTTCCGCCAGTAGAAGAAACAGCCGGTTTCGCTCTTGATCCAGGCTTCGCCGTCTGTATTCGGGGCGGTTACGGCGTTGCCGTCGGTATCCACCAGGCGCACTTCGTAGCCGAAAACGGGCTTGCCAAGGCTGCCGCGCCGGAATTCGGCCGGGCGATTGGCAATCCATTCATACGTGATTTCAGACGACCCGATGGAGTCATGCAGTTCGATCCCGAACTGTTGCTGAAACTTCTCGAAAATCTCCGGCGGCATCTTTTCCGATGCCGTGATTGCCAGTTTCAGCGTCGATGTATCCGGTTTGTGGCCCGTCTCGTCGATATGGAACATCATGTTTTTGACGATCGTCGGTACCGTGATCAGTTTCGTGACCCGCCGTTTCTCCATGATTTCCAACACGTTCTCCGGCATCGGCGGCAGCTCGCTGATCACGCTGGTTGCTCCCCAGTAGAGAGGGATCAGCACCCCCGGCCACAGACCATGCGTAAAATATTTTTTTGATGTGGCGTGGACGACGTCGTCCGCCGCGTATTCCCAGAAGGCGCCCTGGCGTTCGGGGATGAGGGCGAAATCGTGTGCCAGGTGTGTGATGCCCTTGGCAGTACCGGTGGTGCCGCCGGAATAGAACATGTAGCAGATATCATTCCGGTGTCGCGGCAGCTGCTCGGTGGTATCCGGCGTGTTCTCTACGAGCTTTTCGAAGGAAACGGCATCGGTGGCGCCGTAATGCTCCGCCATGCCCGCTTCTTCGCCGCCACGCACGATCACATACTCCAGGCTATCTGGCAGAGAACCCTGTATTGCCACCAGTTTGTCCAGTTGCGCTGCGTCGATGTAGAGGGCTTTCGCGGCGGTATCGCGAATGAAGTAGAGCAGGTTTTCATCCTTGTAGAGATCCGATACCACTGCCGTGACGATCCCCGCACGAACTGCACCCAGCCAGGTCGAAATATACTCGATGCTGTCGGTGCCGAACATGAGAAGCCGGGATTCCGGCGCCAGCCCGAGAGATCGCAGTCCATTCGCTGCGCGGCACGTACAGGTCAGCAATTCGCTGTATGTGTATGTTGCATCGTCGACGATCAGTGCGGTCTTGTCCCCGCCCGCGCCCTCAAGGTGCTTGTCGAGGAGCAATTCGGTCGGTTTCAGCATCTCCGGCACTTCCGGGTCCTGCCAGTTCCGCCAGTCGGCCGAATATACGAGCCGTTCGAGATCGTTCTCCATGGCTGAACCCGCTGTCTTAATGTTGTTGTTCATCCCACTTTCCTGCCTGTCGTTCTGCATGATTTCCCCGAGAGTCGGCTTGCTAAGATACTGAAATTGCCGAGGCGGTAAACGTCCACCGTCGGGTAGACGCATGCGTCGGTCGGGGAACTGCCCTGCGTTCTGCTTCACACTGGATGATCGGACCGGTTAGAATGCCTCAAACAAAGAGGCGTAGCGCACGACGTTACAGCCGGGAGGAACAACAGCATGAATGCCAATACGGTTCGTATCGACCGGTCCGGCGCCGCGCCGGTTTTCACCTTTGCGGATTCCTTCAATGTAGCGGTTTACATGATTGACCGGCACCTCGCCGAGGGGCGAAGCGATCGGACCGCTTTCATCACGGAAAATGAAGAAATTAGTTACGGGCTGTTGGCGGAACGGGTCAACCGGTGCGGCAATGCCTTGTTGAAGGCCGGAATCCGGCCACGCGATCGCATGCTGATGATCGTCAAGGATTGCCCTGAATTCGTCTATCTGTATTACGGAGCGATCAAGGCGGGCATCATTCCCGTGCCGATCAACACCCTGCTGCGCGCGAAAGACTACCAATACATGATCGAGGATTCCGAATGCACGGCGTTGATCTATTCGCCCGAATTCGCTGGCGAGGTCGAACCCGCGTTGGCGGATGCGTCGCGGAAGCCTGACTTCGCGACCAAAACAGAAGGCGACGGCGGGATCGGGGACATGATTGCCGTGGCGGGGTCGGTGCTCGATCCTCATCCCTCCGACGCGATGGCCGACTGTTTCTGGCTTTATTCGTCGGGGTCGACGGGGCGCCCGAAAGGAACGGTTCACCGCCAGCGCGATCTGCTGGTGAACAGCGTCTTATACACCGAGCCGGTTCTCAACATCACAGAAGACGACATCATGTTCTCCGCGGCGAAGCTGTTTTTCGCCTATGGGCTGGGGAACTCGATGAACTTTCCGCTGACCTACGGCGCCAGCGCGGTGCTTTCGGATGAACGCCCGACGCCGGAAATGACGTTCCGCATCATCGAGAAATTCAAACCAACCATCTATTACGGTGTGCCGACGCTGTATGCAGCGCAATGCCGGGCGCTTGAAACCGATACCCCGGACCTGTCTAGCGTCCGCATCTCGGTCTCTGCCGGCGAATCGCTGCCCGCTCCGATCTTCAACCGCTGGAAGGATAAACTCGGACATCCGCCGATAGACGGAATCGGATCGACCGAAGCAACGCACATCTTCATTTCGAACCGGCCTGAAGACGCAAAAGCAGGCACCAGCGGCCGAGTACTGCCCGGTTACAAGGCGCGTATCGTCGATGACGACGGCAACGACGTCAAACTGGGCGACGTCGGCCGTCTCTGGGTGCAGGGACAGTCGATGGCGGCCTACTACTGGAACCAACCCGATCGCACCGAGCAGACGATGCTGGGCGACGACTGGATCAATACCGGCGATACGTATACCCAGGACGAAGAAGGCTACTACGTTTACAACGGCCGTTCCGACGACATGATCAAGGTCGGCGGGATATGGTGTTCGCCGATCGAAATCGAATCCCGCCTGATCGATCATCCCAAGGTGCTTGAGGCCGGAGTCGTCGGTCGTGAAGACAGCGACGGGCTGGTCAAACCGGAAGCGCACATCATTCTTAAAGAGCATGGAGATGCCGGCGACGATCTGGCGGCCGAATTGCTGGAGCACTGCAAGGATGGTCTTGCGCGCTACAAATATCCCCGCTGGTTCCATTTCGTCGAGGACCTGCCGAAAACCGCGACCGGTAAAATTCAGCGTTTCAAGCTGCGCTCCCCGGAGTAGACTCTCCGGCGAGACCAAAAGGGATTCCATTCATGCCGAAGGTTCTGACCGAAGAACAGATCGCCTTCTACCGCGATAATGGGTATCTCGCGCCGTTCGACGGTGTGGATCCGGCGGAAGCGGCGGCGATGTGCGCGGATTTGCATGTCTTCGAACGGGAGGAGGGCATGCGGGCATCGGAAATCATCGTCAAGGGACATTTGTGTTTCCGCAGGTCCTATGAATTTTCCCGCCATCCGAAAATTCTGGATGTCGTGGAAGACCTGATCGGACCCAATATCTACGCCTTGTCATCCCGCTTCTGGATGAAACCGGGTCGGGACGGATCCTACGTATCCTGGCATCAGGATTCCGCCTATTTCGGGCTGGAGCCGAATGAACTCGTCACGGTCTGGCTGGCGCTGACCGACAGTACGCCGGAAAACGGATGTGTGCGGGTCATCCCGGGCACGCATACCGGGAAAATCTACTCTCACGTCGAAACCTTCGACAAAAAAAACCTTCTGGCGCGTGGGCAGACGATCGACGAAATCGACGACGGCGTCGCCGCAGACCTCGTCCTGAAAGCCGGTCAGTTTTCCTGTCATCACGAACGCATCGTGCATGGCTCCGACGCCAACGACACCGACGACATGCGCATCGGAGTAGCGTTCTTCTATTTTCCGGCGCATGTGCGTTCGACTATAGGAAGACGACCGGCGTCGCTTGTGCGCGGGGTCGACGAACACGGGCACTGGGATGCCGACCCTGTACCCAAGGAGGATCGCGATGCGGCCGTCTATGCCCATGTAAAGGCCGCCGGCGAACGCTATGTCGATCCGCAATACGCCCAGGAAGCGATCAGAGAAGACGCGACGACCTGATCGGAACAAAACCGGAGTTCAATATGGCATCGCTTGTGAAAGACGAACCGTCCGGCCTGAACGCGTTGACCGCGAGCGAAGCGGCGTCGCGGATCGCGGCGGGTGAAATCACATCTGAACGCCTCGTCGGCGATTGTCTGGATCGCATCGGCGCCCATGACGATACGCTGCACGCGTGGACATATGTGGACGCTGACCACGCCCTGGCGCAGGCGCGGGCCTGCGACGCGGCCGATACGCCCGTCGGTCCGCTGCATGGCGTGCCGGTCGGCGTGAAAGACGTTCTCGATACTAACGACATGCCGACGGAATACGGCTCGGACATCTATGCCGGGCATCGGCCGTCGGCCGACTCGGCCTGCGTCGCGGCGCTTCGGGCAGCGGGTGCGGTCATCCTCGGCAAAACCACGACCACGCAATTCGCCAGCCCGCTGCCGGTCGGCGTACGAAATCCGCATGACACGAACCGCACGCCCGGCGTGTCGTCCAGCGGATCGGCGGCCGCGGTGGCGGATTTTATGGTGCCTCTGTCCAATGGCACCCAGACGGGCGGCTCGGTCATCCTGCCGGCCTCGTTCTGCGGTGTGGTCGGCTACAAGGCGAGCCTCGACGGTCTGGACAGAACGGGCATTGCCGGACTGAAAAAAAACCTAGATACGCTCGGCTACTTTGCCCGGTCGGCGGACGATATCGGCCTTGTCTATACCGCCGTGACCGGCAATGACGTTCCGTCCGGCGCGGAACCCCCTCGGATCGGCCTCTGCCGAACGCCGATGTGGGCGGAAGCCGAAGACTGTGCCCGGGCGGAGCTCGAGAACGCCGCGGCGAAACTCTCTGCCGCCGGTTACGATGTCGGCGACGTCGATCTCCCGGCGCAGTTCGATTCGATCGAGGAGCCGTTCCGGGTGATCTCCAATTACGAGGGCAAACAGGCGCTGGCTGACGAATTTCGCGATCACATGGACAGAATGAACCCCTGGATGCAGGAAACCGGCAAATCGACCTGGTCGAAAGAAGAGTATGTGGAGGCCGTTGCCGCGGCCGCCGATGCCCGGAACGCCCTCGGCAGTCTGTATGATGAATACCCTGTGTTGCTGACGCCCTCGACGGCGGGCGAAGCTCCGGCCGACCTGGTCAGTGTCACGATGTCGTCTTTCAACCGCATGTGGACGCTGATGCACGGGCCGACCATGACGCTGCCGGTCGCGACCGGACCCAACGGCATGCCTGTAGGGGTGCAGATTGCCGCTCGGGTTGGCGACGATGCCGCGCTGATCGCCCAAGCGGGCGAGATCTCCCGGGTCCTTCAGAACGCCTGATTCCGCGTCTTGTGCAACGTCATCGGTCGGGTATAGTCCGAGAGACATAACCAAAGATACCCACATGCACTCGAAATCCGCGACGCTCGCCGCCAAAATCCGTGAAACAAACGAATTTATCGTCGCGCCCGGCGTTTACGATATGATCTCTGCCAAGATGGCGGATCGGGTCGGTTTTCATGCGCTGTATATGACCGGTTCGGGCACAGTTGCGTCCCATCTGGGTCTGCCGGATGCGGGCATCGCAACCTACACCGACATGGTGTCGCGCGCGGGCCGCGTCGCCGGCGGCACCGAAACGCCGCTGATTGCCGACGCGGATACCGGCTATGGCGGCCCGGTGAACGTGCGCGAAACGGTGCGCGGATACGAAATGGCCGGCGTGTCCGCGATCCAGATCGAGGATCAGGACTTTCCCAAGAAATGCGGTCATCTGTCCGGTCACAAGCTGATCCCCGCGGAGGACATGGTGACCAAGATTAAGGTCGCGCTGGACAGCCGGTTGTCCGACGACACGCTGATCATCGCGCGGACAGACGCGCGGAAAGCCGTCGGGCGGGACGAAGCGATGAGGCGGTCCGAAATGTACGTCGAAGCGGGCGCCGATATCCTGTTTTATGAAGCGCCGTCCGATATCGACGAAATGCGGGATATCGGGAACCGGTTCGGAAAAGACATTCCGCTACTGTCCAATATGGTCAACGGCGGAGTTACGCCTGTGATGAAGCCGGAGGAACTAGCGGGGCTGGGTTACCGGATAGCCATCTTTCCGTCAGCAGGTTTCCTGGCTACCTGCAACGCACTGAACGCTGTTTACGGTTCGCTCAAACGGACCGGCGATGCGGAAGACGGCGGCGTCGATTTGTTCTCGTTCGGCGAGTTCAACGATCTCATGGGCTTCAATGATATCGTCGAGTTCGAAGAGCGCTATAACTAGATAACCGCTTTCGCGATTATGTAGGCGCTCGCCACGACGATCACGGCGAAGGTCGCCAGCATGCCGGCCACGCGGAGCGGGATGTTTCCGTCGTATAGCGCCTTGGCATGCAGCAGACGGCCCGCAATCAGAACAATGCCGTAGCCGTGGACGAAGTATGCATTCGCACCCAGGACAATTGCCCCGGCGACGAGCAAAAGCAAGATCGGCACGTATTCTGCGAAATTCGCGTGAGCATGCATGCGGCGAGGAATCCATCAACGTACCGCCGGCATCGAAAAAAACTGCGCAGGACTTCCGCCCGGGCATCGCGCAACCGCGCGTTGCCCCCGACGTTACAGGTAATCCAGCTGCCCATGCCGATGGATGGGATCAACTCTCCGCTGCGGGAAAAACGGTCGCAATACGCTCGATCTCGCGGCGACGCCGGCTGTCGACAATCCCAGCGTAAAGGTGGTGCTGGCCGCGCCGACACGGAATTCCCGGCGGCCTGGGCGGAAAGGAGAGGTCATACGGACGTTTCGGCTGCATGGGATATGGTTGGGAGATCAGGCGCCTTTCCCCGCACGATCAAGTCCGGGGCATGCAAATGCCTGTGAATGCGAGACATTGGCAGTCGCGCCGCCTTGCGGCATAGTGGCCGAATGCAAGGAAAGCTGAAAATCGACCCGGCCGACGACCGGCCGCCGGTTGCGCCGGTTCTGCCGGAGCCCGACAAGCAGGCCGATCATCACCGTCAGGTCCGCGCGGCGCGCCAGACGGAGGTGATGGAGGATTACGTCGAGCTGATCGCCGATCTTATCGATTCTACCGGCGAAGCGCGATCGGTCGATATCGCCAAGCGTCTGGGTGTCACGACGCCGACAGTCGCGCGGATGATCCGCCGTCTGAAGGGCGCCGGATGGATCGAGGCGCGTCCGTATCGCGCGATTTTCCTGACCGAGGAAGGGCGCCGGATTGCCGAAGCGTCGCGTCGACGGCATCAGATTGTGGTCGAGTTCCTGACCGCCATCGGCGTCAGCGAGGAAATAGCCCGGGCGGATGCTGAGGGACTGGAACATCACGTGTCAGAGGAGACGCTTGCCGCGTTTGAAGAATTCCTGAAGTCGATTTGATCGTGGTCGTTAGCAGCGAATCAAAAAGACGAGCATGTGCTATCTTTCCGTTGTTTCCGGTTCG
>Ga0181582_10003221_pt1 | contig 13116 bp, 11 predicted proteins | sample 071ome_32_FD_132438 | JGI IMG/M metagenome (GOLD analysis project Ga0181582, IMG submission 132438) | Coastal salt marsh microbial communities from the Groves Creek Marsh, Skidaway Island, Georgia - 071405AT metaG (megahit assembly) | ecosystem: Environmental > Aquatic > Marine > Intertidal...
CAATTACCGCAAGGCTCCGGAGCATCCCTATCCGGCCGGGCCGGATGACATGCTGGCGGCATACCTGGGGCTGCTGGAAGCCGGTTATGCCGAGGTTGTGGTCGGCGGTGACTCTGCGGGCGGCGGGCTGACCATGTCGCTGCTGTTGTCCTGTGCGGAAATGGGGATAGACATGCCGGCAGGGGCTGTTCTCTGGTCACCCTGGCTGAATCTGGCCTGCGACACCGAATCCCACGCCTTCAATGAAGCCCATGATCCGACACTGGACGCCGCCGGGCTGCATGCCTCCAGGTTTCACTATGTTGGTGAGGACATTCCGGAACATGACATTCTCAATCCACTGACCGCTGACCTGTCCGGTTTGCCGCCGCTGTTGATCCAGGTGGGTTCCATTGAAATCCTGCTGGATGATGCCACTGAACTGGCGGCAGAAGCCGGTGCAGCGGGGGTCAGGGTGCAGTTGGACATTTACCCCGGCATGCCTCATGTGTTCCAGAGTTTTCATCCGGCCCTTGAGGCGTCCACTGAGGCTCTGCAGGGTACAGCCGATTTTGTGAAGCGTTGTCTGGGGCATTGATCAGGGGAAGGGCACTATGAGCAAGCAGGTTGATGTCGTCATTATCGGCGCAGGTTTTGGCGGCCTTTATGCCCTCCACAAAATCCGGCAACTGGGTCTGAAATGCCAGGTGCTGGAAGCCGGAGATGATATCGGCGGAACCTGGCAGTGGAACAGCTACCCCGGTGCCCGCTGTGACGTGGAAAGTTTCCAGTATTCCTATTCCTTTGACGAAGACCTTGAGCAGGAGTGGGAATGGCGTGAGCGTTATGCCGCCCAGCCGGAAATACTTGCCTACCTGCGCCATGTGGCTCAGCGATACCAGCTGCTGCGGGATGTCTGCTGCAACAGCCGGGTGGAATCTGCGGTCTATGATGAAGGTGCCAGCCTGTGGACAGTGAAAACCGCGGATCAACACTACCACTGCCGCTTCCTGGTCTCTGCGGTGGGCTGTCTGTCGACACCCAATATGCCAGGGATTCCCGGCCTGGATGAATTCCGTGGCCAGCTGTTGCATACAGGCCAGTGGCCGCGTGAAGGCGTGGATCTGACCGGTAAACGCGTTGGCGTTATAGGGACAGGTTCCAGTGGGGTCCAGGTGATATCCGACATTGCCGGACAGGTGGATCAGCTTTATGTGTTCCAGCGCACACCACACTGGGTGGCGATGGCGGGCAACCGGCCGCTGGGTGAGGACGAAAAGCGGACGGTAAAAAACAATTACCGCAAGATGCGGGCGTTCATGCAGCAGTCCTTGCTGGGTATGAATGTGGCCCCTGGCGCCAAGTCGGCTCTTGAGGTTTCCGATGACGAGCGCTGGCAGACCTATGAAAAAGCCTGGGAGCTGGGTGGTCCTGCCTTGCTGATGTCCTACAACGACCTGCTGGTGAACATGGAGGCGAATAAAACGGCAGCAGCCTTCATGAAGGCCAAGATCCGGGAGATCGTCAAGGATCCCGCTATCGCTGAAGCCCTGATTCCTGATGAGGATACCTATCCGCTCGGAGGTCGCCGCATGGTTCAGGATGATAATTACTATGCCACCTTTAACCGGGACAACGTGACCCTGGTGGATACCCTGAAGCATCCGATAACGGCAATCACCCGGAGGGGCATAAACACCGGTTCAGGGGACTATGATCTGGATGTGATCATCATCGCCACCGGCTTTGATGCGGTGACAGGGACCCTGAAGAAAATCGATATACGGGGCAGGGACGGGCTGTCCATTCAGGATAAATGGCAGGAGGGTCCGCTGACTTACCTGGGAGTCGCCATGGCGGGCTTCCCCAATCTGTTCATGGTGACGGGCCCTGGCAGTCCATCAGTGCTTAGCAACATGGTGCTGTCCGTTGAGCAGCACGTGGACTGGATCGCCGATGCCATTGCCTGGATGGTCCGGCATGGGCATGTGAGCATGGAAGCCAGCGAGTCGGCAGAAACCAACTGGGCGGATAAAGTGGTGGAAGCAGCGCGGCCAACAGTGTTGTTCAATACCCGATCCTGGTATCACGGCAGTAATATTGCCGGTAAACCAAAACGCTTCCTGGCTTATCTGGGCGGTGTCGGGCCTTATCGTGCTGAGTGTGATGCCGAACAGGACGCCGGTTATCCGGGGTTCCAGGTTAACTAGCGCGGAAAGATGCCGATCTAAAATATTCAGGCAATAAAAAAGGAAGCACATGGCTTCCTTTTTTTATGCTGGCATTTCTGCTTATTTGGCGCGTGGGTCATTGCTCGAGGTAATACCCATTGACTGCCATTTTTCCCACTTGGCCACGCTTTCCGGATCACGGTTGCCACAGCCACCATCGGCAGGTTTCTTGATGGAGCCATCAGCGGCTTTGACCCAGCACATGGCGCCACCCGGGCGGCCGTCCAGCAGTGGGCTGAACATGACGGTGACAGTATCGCCGGGTTTGAAGGTACGCCCGTTCATGCCCATACGTACCAGAGTGGGTGCCGCCTGGCCTTCAAAGCCCCAGACCACGTCCTCACCATTTTCATCTGGCACACTGATGTACAGCCAGGCGTGGGGGTTGTTGAAAGCCCATTCGGTGACCGTGCCGGTCAGCGCCATTTCCGTATTGCGGTCGAACATGGAGAAGGAATGGTGTGCAAGCGCACCGGAGGCAATAGGCAGGATGCAGGATGCAAGAAGAAATGCCCGGATTTTGCTGATAGTCATGATTGTCTGTCCTCGTTCTATTCTGTCGTCGTCATTTGAATAATGGGGAAATCCTGCAGCCTAGTTCCCGTTGGTCACCACGGGATCGGAATAGGGATCAGGGGTCTGGCCTGGCAGTTCCGGAAACAGGGTGGCACTGCGGGGATCCTTGAAGCCCGGATCACCGGGCAGGTAAAAGCTGGTCAGGCCGTTTTCATCCAGATAGGAGTTGCTTGAAGCCTCACATTCCCAGTGCTGGATGCGGTAACCGGTACCTTCCAGATCATCCGCGTGCCTGAACGAGTAGACAAAATTCAGGGGCCTGGTGAAGGCATGCTTGTCATACATGGTGACCTGAACCACCAGGCGGGGGAAGTCATCAAATTCCTGCAGTTCCCAGGTTTCCACAGTTTCCAGTGCATTACTGGTCATGGGTGACCAGCGGGTGAAATCGGCTGGTCGTATATACTTGGTGTTGGTAATCAGCTTGTCGCCGTCCCAGAAACCGATGGTGTCACCAAACCAGGAATGGGCGCCGTTCATTTCCGCCAGGTTGGTGTGTTCCTGGTTGATATAGATACGACGAATACCATTGGCAAAATCATTGATGAACCAGGATTCGTTGAGTGTGTTGATGAATTCATGGTTATAGGGTTCCAGCAACCAGCGCGGCATGCCGGCGGGTTCGCAGTGGGTCAGGCGGTCATAACCCACCTGGCCGTCTTCCTGTTGCTGGCGCCAGCGTTCCTTGTAGGCTTTCTCGTAAGCCGGGGTTAACACGCCTTCACGCACAGTACCGCCACGCAGGCCGCCATCGATGAAGACATCCATGTGGTTGTTACCGGCGGTGTACCACAGGCCATCCCAGCGGGGCAGGGTTTCCCAGGTATGTTTGGTACCGCCGTTGGCCTTGTTCAAAAGATACTGGTAATGCTCATCTGACGTGGCAAATTCACGGTCAGGTGGGACAGTTTTTAATTCCTGTCCGGTGAAGCCGGCAATCTGTGCCTGCAGCCCTGTAGCGGCCAGTAATGTAATCAGGCCAAGTGATCTAACCAGTGTTTTTCCTGGTATATGCACAACGAAATCCCCCTGTCATAAAACATCATGGCGCCCTTGTCTTGTTATTGGTGATTGGCAGGCGCCCTGGTTAGTGAAGTAAATGTAATCCTGTCTCCCGGAATAATCCAGTCTGATCTTCAGGTTTGGACAGCCCGTTTTACCGGTGATTTGTGAAAGAAATAAGGATTACTCAAAGCTGAATATGTCTTCCTCTTCAGGACGCTGCATGCCCTCTTCATGATAGCGCTCCCAGATGTCTGCCCAGGGGCGGCCCGGGATGTCGGGCATGACATATTCCAGGGTACTGCCAGGCACTTTCGGCGTGGCTATGCCGTCAATGGGAAAGTTGGCCGGGATGCATTCCATGTAGAAGAAGGGGTCGCCTTCATTAAGCGCCTCGTCCTTGTCCATGTAATTGATGATGCGCAGAGGGTCAGCGAAGGCCTCGTCATCGTACATGATGATTTCATGTTTGAGTCCGGTATGCCTGCCGCTGTTATCGGTCAGAGGCGTATAGATTTCGATGGTCTGGAAATGATTGCTGAATTCAAAAGCACCGTGGGACATCCAGCCCTGGACGTTGGAGGTCCAGGTGATCAGGGCGTCGCCATCCCAGAAGCCGATGGTTTCACCGTTCCACTGGGGGACATCCGGTCCCAGTCTTGGCACCACCCCTGAGGTATCAAATTCCCGGCCAATGTTGATCTGCGTGATGAGTGTTTTGGCGGCGTTACGCATGTCCAGCACCAGGTCGGGTGTCATGACAATCTGGATATCACCGCCACCATACTGAGCCACGCGGCGCATGACGCCTTCAGGCCAGCAGTAAGACCCGGCCCATTGCGGCGCATTGCTGCTCACGTAGTGATACATCTGCTGGACGAAGCGCCTCTGGTATTCGGGACTCAGCAGGCTCAGGTAAGTCGGCACCTGGGTAATGGCGCCATGGAACCAGGTGAGGGTTTTGGCGCGCCGGCGTTTGTATTTGCCATTCCAGTCGGGAAGGGTAGCCATGGTGTATTGTGTGGGCCCACCTTTTCGACGGGTTTCCGCCTGCAGGGCCTCAAAATGTTCCTGTGCACTGCGAAAGGCATAGGGACTGATGATTTCTTCGCGGGGATAGTCTCTGTCACAGTAGCCCCAGGCTGCTGTGACCGGCGGGTTGTCGCCCACCATGGCCACTTCATAGGCTCCCCAGATCTGTTCCAGGCCTGAGGGCGAATTGCATTTGTAATAGCGGGGATCGAACCAGTAGTCCTCATCCAGGTAAAAGTCAGTGGAGCCGAATATGTCGTGGGGCAGGGGAGTGATGCCTGCAGGTATTTCACCGTCCTTTGTGGAATAAATAGGCGGGTAGCCCTCAGGAACGCCGGCGCCGGCCCACATGCCCTTGGTCTCCACACCCACAACCGTGTCCGGGACCAGAGGGTCGGCAGCGCCCCGGCCAATGCTTTGCTGGGCAGTGACCGTGAAGGGCATCATCCCAGCCATGAGTGAGATGGCGGCAAGGGCTGTTGTATGGCGCAGTGTGAATCTCATGTTCCGGAACTCCCCATGTTGTTGTTATGAGTTGTTGCTATTATTGGTCGTTGGCCGGGTAGTATAAGAGTCCCTTAAAGAGATTAACAAGGCGGTAAATGACATTGACGATATTGCAGCGACCATTCTTCAGACTGCTGCTGGTGGTGATGGCACCCTGGGTACTGGCAAGTCCTGCCCGCAGTGAAGAAATCACCGTGGCTGTCGCGGCCAATTTCACCGGGGCCATGGCGCAGCTCGCCACGGCTTTCGAGGCTGACAGTGGGCACCAGGTAAAGGTCTCCTATGGTTCCTCCGGCAGGCTTTATGCACAGATCATCAATGGCGCTCCGTTTGATGTTTTTCTGTCAGCGGACCAGGAAAAGGCGACGGCGCTGGTGGATGCCGGAAAAGCGGAGGCTGATTCCCGTATTACCTACGCCGTGGGCAGGCTGATTCTCTGGAGTCCTGATGACAGTATTGGCGACATCAGTGAACACTGGCTTGCCACCGTTTCGATAAAACGTCTGGCACTGGCCAATCCCAGGGTCGCGCCCTATGGGGCTGCCGCCATGGACGTGCTGGATAACCTGGGACTGGCATCACAGTACCAGGACAGATTGGTGATGGGTGAAAATATCAGTCAGACCTACCAGTTTGTGAGTACAGGGAATGCACAGGCCGGGTTTGTGGCGCTTTCCCAGGTATTCAGGGGGGGGGACGTTCAGGTAGGCACTGGCTGGATTGTTCCGGAATCCTTGCATGCACCGATCAGGCAGGATGCCGTGATAACCCATGGCGGCATGACCAATCCCGCGGCAAAAGCCTTTGTCAACTTTCTGCGCCAGGATGAGGCAAAAAGTATCATCAAATCTTTCGGCTACGGGACTGACTAATCCGGATTTTTGTTTATAATACGCGCCTTGCATAAGTTTGGGCGCTTGCTCATTACAACAGAATTTGGGTCATTAGCTCAGTTGGTAGAGCACCGGACTCTTAATCCGATGGTCGTTGGTTCGAACCCAACATGACCCACCAAATTCAGAACCAGACTTCGGTCTGGTTTTTCTTTTTGGGCCTTCGGCCAAATCCGATGGTTGTTCCGCAACAACCGGCAGGTTCCGAAACGAGTAAACAGTACAGCCACAGCAACGTTTCGCTGCCAGGATAAACGGTTCGAGCCCAACATGACCCACCAAATTCAGAAACCAGGCACTAGCCTGGTTTTTTTATGGGCAAACATCCTGGGTAAGTGAATCAAATGGGCCTTCGGCCAAATCCGATGGTTGTTCCGCATCAATCGGCAGGTTCCGAAACGATTAAACAGTACAGCCACATCAACATTTCGCTGCAAGGATAAACGGTTCGAGCCCAACATGACCCACCAAATCAGAAACCAGGCACTAGCCTGGTTTTTTGTTGGGCCTGAATAACGCCCTCTATTACTTCTGATATCTCACCGGCCTCAACACCATATGCCCCACCGCCGTATTGGAGGCAGGCACATGGTAGAAGCGGTAAAGTTCCTCCACCTTTTCCCCCAGTGCGCCGCGCATGGCCAGCCACATGATCAGTTCGATACCCTCGGTGCCGGCCTGCTGGATATACTCCAGGCGGGTAATTTTTCGCAGTTCACTGGGGTAATCGGCCATGCGGTCAAGGAAGGCATTATCAAACTCGGGATTAATCAGGCCGGCGCGATGGCCCAGCAGCTGATGGCTCATGCCACCGGTTCCCCAGATCTGGACATTCAGGTCCTGGGGAAAACTTTCCACGGCATCGGCAATGGCCTGCCCAAGACAAAAACAGCGGTTTCCGGATGGAGTGGGAAACTGCGTGGTATTGAAGGCAATGGGAATAACTCTCACAGGCCAGGCATCCACCTTGCCAAAGACCAGTGACAACGGCACGGTGAGGCCATGATCCACATCAATATCATTCATGATGGTGATGTCGAATTCGTCGATGATGAGCTGTTCCGTGATGTGGCCGGCCAGTTCCGGAAATCCGGGCACCACTGGCACCTGGCGAGCACCCCAGCCTTCATCAGCGGGTTTGAATTCCTCGGCAAAGCCGATGGCGAAGGTCGGTACAATGTCCAGCATCATGGAAGAGGCGTGGTCGTTATAGCACAGGATCACGACATCCGGCTTTTCATCCTTCACCCACTGTTGTACCCATTGATAGCCGTCGAAAACCGGTTTCCAGTAGTCTTCCTGAGTTTTATCCAGATCAAACGCGGCGCCCATGGCCGGGATATGACTGGTGGCGATGCATGCGTTGATGGTTGCCATGACGTATTCCTGAATGGTTTAGTTTTTACCCGGTGTGCGTCCGCCAGCGAGCATCATGGCGGCATATTCATCCGGGGTCATGCCAGTCATGGAACTGACAGCCTTGACCGTGCTCCAGCCATCGGTGTTGGACAGTTTGACCAGAAAATAGATATTGCCGCCCAGTTCGATCAGGCGGGTGAAGTCGCGATCAAGGACAGCCTGTTTCTGATCGTCACTCATCAAAAAACGATCCAGATACTCCTTTTCATCCTGTTTGAAAGCTTCCCTGTTGGGAGCCTCCATCAGTGACATACAGAACTTGTGCAAATGATAGGCTTCCCGCGAACGACGGGCATTGAAAACGGTCGTGCCGGGAATTTTTTCCAGCTCATCCAGGGAATAGAGTCGGTCGCGCATGTTGAGCACCAGGGAGGAAGTGGATTCCGGTTCAAAGTACCAAAGCCACTGGTGCTTAGCCAGATATTTCGGCCAGATGGCAGCCCTCTGGCAGGGGCTCAGGTGGTAAAAATAATTCTTCCGGTCGAACGGGCAATTTTCCAGCCCGCATCAGTCAGGGCGAAATCAATTTCAAACTCACCCATTAACTGTGAAGCATTAGCCTTGACGCCAAATTTTGCTTTTTCAGCATCAAGAGGGGCCATGAACAGGGTGGCATAGTAGCTCCCACGGGCATGGTGCTCATCTATGGGGTCAATGATGATGTTGCTGATGATATGGCGGGCAATTCGGTCATTGGGTCGGGCTTCATAGGCAGCCAGGATGTTGTCGCGACCTTTGGTGAAGTTATCCGGGTCCGTGGGACGGGCCAGCGCACCATTGTCAGTGAAAAGGGCACTGGCGGCCTGCCAGTCCAGCCTGTCATTGTAGTGGTAGTACAGGTTAACCAGCCTGGTGCAGGCCAGTTCTATGGCTTGTTTCTGGTGCATGTCCATGGGGCGGCAATCCCTGGCTGGGTTTCAGGTTTCAGGTGCTTCGGGTTTCAACAGTTTCCTGGTAACCAGAGCGGCGGTTACCGAGCCATTCACATTCAGGGCCGTTCTTGCCATATCAATCAGTGGCTCAATGGAAATCAGCAGCGCCACGACTGTCACCGGCATCCCGAGAGCCGGCAGAACCACCAGTGCGGCATTGGTCGCGCCGCCGCCAACACCGGCTATGCCGAACGAACCGATGGCTATAATCAGTAGCAGCGTGACAATGAACTGGGCATCAATGGCAATACCCACAGTAGGCGCCACCATCATTGCCAGCATGGCTGGATAGATGCCAGCGCAGCCATTCTGGCCAATGGTGGCGCCAAAGGAGGCGGCAATATTGGCAACAGGCGCCGGGATGCCCAGAGTTTCAATCTGCGTCCGAATAGACAGGGGGATGGAGGCTGCGGAGCTGCGCGTAGTGAACGCAAAAATCAGTAAAGGCCATACCTGTTTGTAATATTGCAGGGGCCTTATGCCAATTACCGTGATAATCAGGGCGTGCACACAAAACATGAGTGCGATGGCCATGAATGAGGCGATGACGAAACTGATAAGCGTGAGTATGGCGCCACCATCAGAGCCGGCAATCACCCGGGTCATCAGGGCGAGTACACCATAAGGGGTAAACTGAATCACCAGCTTCACAAAGCGCATAACCACTGCCTGGGTGATGCTGACAAAACGGCGGATGCTGGCGCCGCGTTCCGGGTCTTCCTCGGCGACCAGCATGGCAGCCACGCCAAACAACAGGCCAAAGAGAACAACCGCGATTATCGATACATCGCGGGCACCGGTCAGGTCGTAAAAAATATTGGTGGATACAAAGCTGACCAGTAAATCCGGTATCTGCAGGCTGGCCACGCCGGCTGGCCGGGTGCTCAGTTCTGCGGCTTTTGCTGTCTCGGCAACGCCTTCTGTCAGTCCTTCAGCAGTGAGTCCGAAGATACTGGCCATGATCACACCCAGCAGTGCAGCAATCATGGTGGTCACCAGTAATACGGCTATTACGGATCCACCAATACGGCCCAGGGTTTTGACTTCCTCCACCTTGAGTACCGATGCAATCATGGTGATCAGCACCAGGGGCATGATGATCAGTTTGAGCAGGTTGACATAGCCGTTAGCCACGACATTGGTCCAGGTCAGTGTGGCCTGCACAGCTGGGGTGTCAAAGCCATAGGCGAGCTGCATGAAAAACCCGAACACCACCCCGCCCAGCAGGCCTGCCAGCACGCGATGTGACAAAGGCTTGCCGCTACCTGCATAGCGAAACAACAGATAGCACAGGGCCATAAATACGCAGATATTGAACAGGGCGGGCATGGGCACTATGGGTGACCTTCGATCAGGGTAGACGTGCTGACAAGTATAACCAGATTACCGGAGCACTGGTGAAATGCCTGGGTTTATGGTGAATGTGGGTGCCAGTTCCCGGTTTTTTTATGTCGCCGGTATTGGTGAGGGGGCCAGGTTGATACGAAACAGTATCCTGATGCCAGCTCCAGTCAGTGCCAGGCTTAACAACAACAGGATGACAGGCGCCACAATACTGCCTGACTGGGTTTCCGAAATCGCCGTCATCTGCTGTCCCAGCACAGAAATGCCGACTCCCGTCAGTATCATGCCGAAAGCGGTGATGAGCCAGCCAACAGGACTACTCCAGTTAAAGGGGCTTTTTTCGGGTTCGCGTGTCCGGGTGCTGCGCAGAGCCCACAACAGACAGCTGATCCAGCCAACCAGGGTCCAGCCCAGGAGCAGGTTGATCAGCAGTTTTTTCAGGGTCTTGTGCGGGACACGGTTGAGTGCCATGAAGGTCGGGAAGAGATACAGGCGACATACCAGTAAAAACACCGGGAAGAATGCCTTTGTCTGACCAAGCAGTTCGAAATTGCCGGAGGCTGTGGATGTAGACACCAGGAACGTGGCGATGAAGGTGATAAAAAACAGCAGGCCGGTGACCAACTGCAGCAACCGTGGGTCAACAGTGAAATCGTCAAGGTTATCCTGCTGTTCAGGTCTTTGCTGCACAGGAGAAAGCATCGCGGCTAACAGTCCGGTCAGGATGTTGTAGGGAAACAGGATCATGAGTACAGGAAAACCGGCATCAATAAACAGGGCATTGATCCAGACCTGGAGCAGCAGTGCCACTGCCATTACGGATACCAGCAGATCCATCAGATAAATCATCAAGCCCCGTACCAGGCCGTTACAGCGCAGCCAGAACGCGGACCTGACCAGCAGAAACTGGGCCAGCATGGCAGGCAGCTTGACGATGCCGCCCCAGAACAGGAGCACCTGGAAGATATAACTGAAAGCCGGTGCTGCGTAAGGTGAGCGTGGCGTCGTACTGATGTTGACTGACATGAAATACGCGGTAACAACAAAAAGGGCTGGTAGTATCAGCCAGAACCAGGTTTTGAAAGGAAATCGCTGTTTCATTCAACAGTAACTCGGTATCAGGATTGAAGGCACCAATTGTTCCACATCTCCCGGTAAGCGGCTTCCAGTGAGCGGGTAAAGGTCATCGAGTCCAGTAAGGTGGAGGCTGCCATGGCAGGATGGATGCGGGCTCGCAGTTGCTCCAGTTCATCAGGGTGGTCTGCAAGCCCCTGCGCCAGGTCGATGTAAGTTTCGGCTGAGTTGGTCACCAGTTCACCAAGACCCGCCTGCATCAGGACGCCTGTACTCATCCTGTTGCGGGATTCGCTGCTTGCAATGGTGATCACAGGCACACCCATCCACAGGGCTTCGCAGGTTGTTGTGCAGCCACTGTAGGGGAAGGTGTCCAGGGCAATATCGACCTGTTCATACAGGGCCAGATGCTCCTCAAGGGACGCTGACCAGCTGACCAGCACCAGTCGGTCTTCGCTGATGTTTTGACCGCTGAACAGGGTTTTCAGACGTTCAACCGTGGCGGGATCCCCCAGGGATTTGGATTTAAGCAGCAGTCTGGAGCGGGGAACCCTGTGCAGGATTTCCGACCATACCCTGATGACCTCAGGCGTTACCTTGGCCATGTTGTTGAAGGAGGCAAAGGTGATGCTGTCTGGGTCCTGGTTTTCGCGTGTTTTGGGTTTGAGACCCGGTGGACGGAAACAAAGTGAACCGCGCGCCAGTCGTATCAGCTGTTCAGTATGGCAATCTTCGGGCAGACCGGGTGGATCGAGCCATTCATCCGTGATCCTGAAGTCCATGGCCGACAGCCCGCTGGTGCTTGGATAGCCCAGGTAAGTGACCTGTATCGGAGCGGGTTTGAGCGCGAACACCGGCATGCGGTTACCGGCGCTATGACCAGAAAGGTCGACCAGAATGTCGATGCCATCCTGTTGAATCAGGTTGGCCACATGCTCATCCGGCATGCCTAGAATGTCACGCCAGTGATCGCAAAGCCCCTGCAGGCGCTGGGTAATCCCGTCTCTGTAAATTATGTTGGCGTAGCAGAATATCTCAAATGCCTGTTTATCATGGGTGCCCAGTATGGGCTCGATGAAACTGGCAACCGGGTGCCGGTAGTAATCACCGGACACGTAACCAATGCGTAATTTACGTTGAGGATCCCGTGTGTTACCAAAAGTCCGTGTGCCGGCAACCTGGGGCTGGGCATAGTTTTTATCCCAGGCCAGGTGAGTCTGATAGAGGGTTGCGGCATCTACATCGGCATCGTAATTCATGCAGAGCAGCAGATTGGAAAAGGCTCTGGCATTGGCCGGCTGCAAGGACAGGACGCGTTTGTAACAGGCCTGGGCTTCATGGCTCATACCCTGGGCTTCAAGGATGTTGCCCATGTTGTTGTAGGCCTCGGCAAATTCAGGCTCGATGTTGACGGCCAGCATCAGCGAGCGCTTGCCTTCCTCCAGTCGTCCAAGCTTGTACAGCGTGACGCCCCGGCTGTTGTGGGCATTGGCAAGTTCAGGGTTAAGGGCAATGGCCTGATCATAGGCTGCTATGGCCTCGTCGAGGCGGCCCAGGTTTTCCAGGGTGATACCCAGGTTGCAGAAAGCGTCTTCGTAGCGAGGGGCTATGTCGATAGCCTGTTTGAACAGCATAACGGCGCGTTCATACTGCCCCTGTGCCTGCATGACCAGGCCCAGGTTGTTGTGAAAGGCGGCCTGGTTGCTGTCCTTGATGATGGCATGTGAAATCAGTTGGGAAGCAACATCCAGCTTGCCGGTCTGGAAAGCAATCATGCCAAGCAGATGGATGACCCCGGCATTTTCGGGGGCGACAGTCAGGACCTGCCGGTACAACTGTTCTGCTTCCTGCAAACGGCCAGCCTTATGGAGTTCGCGGGCCTGGTTGATGGTGTCGTGGATATCTGTTGTTGAACTGGTCATGGTTAAACGTCGAATGGCCTGGTTGGGGTATTAAAACATCATTTTGGTGATAACAGTGATGAGCCGTCCTTGATCAGCAGTCGGTTGTCACCGCGGCCGGCAATAAAAAGACTGTCTTTCACCGGAAAGGCAGTGGTGGCGTAATTGAACAGGCTGTCACCCGGGCCGCGGGCCAGTTCCCGGGACGTGCCGGTCACAGGATTGA
>Ga0181582_10003227_pt1 | contig 13101 bp, 8 predicted proteins | sample 071ome_32_FD_132438 | JGI IMG/M metagenome (GOLD analysis project Ga0181582, IMG submission 132438) | Coastal salt marsh microbial communities from the Groves Creek Marsh, Skidaway Island, Georgia - 071405AT metaG (megahit assembly) | ecosystem: Environmental > Aquatic > Marine > Intertidal zone...
CCCCGCGCGAGCGCCTCGTCTGAGCGCTCGTCCTCGTTCGCGCGTCCCGCACGGCCTAAACCCGCGCCGCCGCCGCCGCCGCCTCGCGTGCCGCTCCGCACTCGTCAGCGCGCGTCCGCGCGATCGACCGCCCGAAAACCCGCGCGCGGCGTTTCGTACACACCGTGCCACACAACCACCGCGGTTCGCCATGCCCAAATCCAAGCGCTCGCGCGTGGTGTCGCTCACAAAGACAAAGAAGAAGGACCGCGAGTGGAAGAGCGGCATCATCGATCGCGTTCGCGATGCCCTGGACGCTCGCTCGTCGGCGTACGTGTTCCGTTACACGTGCATGCGAAATGGAACGTTTAAGGAGATGCGACAGTCGTGCGAAGAGAGCTCGACGTTCTTCGTCGGGTCGAACGCGGTGCTGCGGGTGGCGCTCGGACGGGACGAGGAGAGCGAGCAGCGGCCGGGCGCGGCGGCGCTTGGTGAGCGCGTTCGGGGGGATTGCGGGGTCCTTTTCACGGATTTGAGCAAAGAAGACGTTGATGATGTGTTTGAACGGTTCGCGGTGAGGGATTATGCGCGTACTGGACAGGTGGCGGGGGAGACGGTTATCGTGGAGGCGGGACCAGTGCGGGGACCGAGCGGCGCGCTCATGGAGCACACGCTCGAGCCAACGCTGCGAAAGAACGGAATGCCGACGCGACTGAATCGAGGCGTGATTGAACTTGAGGCGGATCACGTTTTGTGCAAAGAGGGCGAACATATCTCTCCGCAAGGAGCGATTTTGCTCAAGATGTTCGGTCACGAGTTGGCCGAGTTTAGGTGCCGCCTCGTCGCGGGACTCGTCGACGGTGAACTTCAAGTGTACGAGGAAGACGACGATGACGATGATATGGCAGACGAAAAGATGGATCGTTTCGCCAACGACGGCATCACGTCGTCGATGATGCTTCCCCCAGGAATGAAGTAACGTTTGCAAAAGTAAGCAGTTGTTATGATACACTACATGTAGTACTTTTCGACAATCTCGCGCACGAACCAGTCTACTTCAAACTGCATGTGGCGCGCGCCAGGAATGAGACGCGTCTCAATCTTTCCCTCGCGGTCGAGCGCATCCAGACCAAGCGTCGAATAAAATCCCTCATTCTGATAATACGGAACAATTTGCGAGTGGTTGGCACCTCCGATGACGCGCGAACCAAACCACGAGCTCTCCTTCGGGTTCACCATGTCGTCATCTTCGAACATAAACATGACAAATCGCTCGAGCGATGTCAATCCCTCGCGATTGCTCGCGTCTTCGTTCGCTTGGCCCTCGTTGTTGATCCTTGGTAAAAACGCATTCGTCTCCAGGTACCGCTGATACCTCGCGTGCGTCGATGTGTCCCGGAAATACTGCGCCTGAATCACGCGATGACGCGCCCAATCGCTCGCACTCGCCGCACTCGCCGCCGCATTCATCGCCCGACACGCCACAGAGACGACGTCTCCCCCGCAACCTGGAATCGAGTCCCCGCCCGCGTGCTGCCCGCCCAGCGTGACGAGAGTTTTCGCGCCCAGCTCCTTACCGCACGACTGCACCACCGCCCGCATGAACTGCCCCCCTTGCGAGAATCCAATCGCATGAAACCCCCCAGCGCGCCGAACGACCGCATCACCTCGCAAAAAGTCGCACACCGCCGCGGTCTGCGCCCGGGCGTCGCCCGCGTACGACGCGAGACGATCCGCCTTCGTCGTGTCTCCGAATCCGATCGACCGCGCGCACGCCCGCTCGGCGCCGATCCGCGATGTCATCGACTCAAGGACCGTCACCACGCCCTCGGCGTCGCACGCGTCGCCCATGCCGTGCCACAAAAGCAGCGCGACGGATGCGGATGCGTTTCCATCGTCGCGCACGTCGCACGCGCCCGCGGCGACGACGCGCACGCGCGGACGCGCGTCCGTCACCTCGGACGCGGACGAGAACACGAGCGACGCGCCCGCGACGAGCGCGCGCAGGCTTCGCGGCATCGTCGGCGACTGACGCGCGCACGGTTGCGCACGTCGACGCTCAACCAACCGTGACATTTCGACGCGCGCTCGCGACGTCGTGAGCGCGCGATGGGATGCGCGAGCTCCCGGGACGGTGATGTACGCGTTTCGGACGCGGACGCGGCGACGGTGGTGGAGACGCGGGCGACGCGGGCGGAGAAGGAGGAAGAAGATGACACCGAAGTCAGCGGGACGCGGGTGCGGGAGATGAAGGACGCGTCGACGGGCGACGACGGCGGTGATTCGAGCGTTACGGTCGCGCGGGAGGTGGGGACGATGACAGTGGACGCGTGGACGGAGGTTGAGGGAAATCGGTGCGCGGATGAGGTGAGCGAGGCGGAGGCGGTGTCTCGACGGTTGGCGGCGTTGGAGACGCTCGCGGCGGCGGCGCGGAAGAAATGCTCGCGGTACGATGAGGTCGAGAGGGAATGCGCGATGCTGCGAGAGTGCCTGGATGAGGTGAAGCGAGAGGCGAGAGCGTTCGTGTCTGAGTGTGAGATCGAGGCGGAGATGAGTTTGGAGCAAGCGCGAGAGGCGGTGGCGGAGGCGAGGCGCGCGCTTCGTGAGCAGTCGGCGAGGTACGAGGAGGCGGCGGAGGACGCTGAGCGAGCGACGCGTCATAGATTGGCGATGGCAACGTTAAAGTCGAAATCGGATGCCGCACGCGCGAAACTGAGAGCGAATGAAGCGATCGAGGAGTGCGAGAGTTACCGCGACGAGATCGAGCGACTGCGTTCAGAGTTGGAGAGCAAGCGAGACTTGGCGTCAGCCTCCGCCATGTTGGCGCTTCCGACGACGCGAGCGTCGTCGGTGCGCGATGAGGAGGACGTGTCCACCGTCTCAGATTTCGGTCGGGACAGCGAGTTATTGCGGACGCGCTGGCAACTGTGGGCGACGCGTGTGCTTCGAAAAGCGGATCGTACCGTTGTACGAGAGGCGGAGGGTAGTTTGGTGGCGCTCGCTCGCCTGCAAATCGAAGTTCTTTCTTTGCGGCAGCAGCTCCGTGCCGCACAACTTGATGATGACGTGAGCACTTTTCTCGACGACCCGTTGGAAATGTTTGAATTCAAGAATATCTAGAACTTTGTAGCTGAAGTAGAAGAGCGCTTCATTTCATTACAATCGTGGTGCACGACTCTTTACCGGCGAAAATGGTTCGCTAAACCTTCTATCACTGTAGAACGTTTTCGTTTCACGCAAAAGCGTCGTGGACACGGACGCTGCTCTCGCGTAAGTTGTGCGCAGGGCTTCATCGCGCGCGAGCAGATCAAATTGACCTTGCAAGCTTTCTCGAACTTGCGAAAGAGCTTCAACCTCCACTTCCATAGTGTGCACGTCACTCATGACAGCGAGGTATCGCTTCTCGTAGGAGTCCGGCTCGATGACCGTCGGACGCATCGTCACAGGTGATCCCATCGGTGTTGAATAACGCGAACCGTAAGCCTCGTTGCGATTGCCTGCGACAAGAAGCTGAACGTTCTCTTCATACGATTTATTGAAATCCCACCCAGCGGAGGGTGCTACACGTTCAAACTTTGAGACTTCGAGCGACCCTCGAATATCCAACGGTGCGCGAGTGTTCAATTTCCATTCGGTGAAAATTCTTCGAACAACTTTCTTGTCGCTGTGCAATACTTTCAAACGACGATACTTCATCACCTCCACGAGCTGCTTCCACGCTACGAAAAATTTTCGCCGCGCTCTATCAGCAAGAATATCGTGCATCCTCGTGACTGTGCGATTTCTGTGTGCAGCCATTCTCTTTGAATATTGTACCCATGCCGCGAACGATGGGTTTCGGTAAATGCGAACGTTACGAGCGAGACCCCAACGCATGGCCATGTTTACTCGCACCATATCCGTCACAGTGGAGTGCGTCACGTGCAGTGGAGCGATGGCACGTTCAACATTTTGAAGTCGACGTTCGACGACACGGAACGAAGTGAGTTTTTTTACGTACTCAGACCAACTGCTCAGAGCTTTGAAGAGTAGTCGACGACGCATACGTTGTAAGCTCATGTTGACTAGTTCCTTCTGACGTCGCAACATGATCACATGTGCTCGCCAACCGCTGAAAGCTTCGCTCAGCTTTCGATTGCGCATGCGTTGCAAACTTTTCATTACGAGCATTAGATGATGCTTGCGCTCAGTCGTCCGGAAAGACCATCCATTGAAGGCCATATTGAGCGTTCGACGCTGGATTTTCGCAATAGATGATTGCACCGCGTACTCGACCCGACGCTGACGCGAGCGTTCTGCCCGAGTGACCTCAACTCGCTCCAACCATGTGTGAAACACACTCGCGGTAAGGCGATTGCGCATGCGTCGCAAGCTTTTTTCAATCAGCATCCTATTTCTCTTGCGTGTCTTAGCAACGTCCAGCCACCCATCGAATGCCAATGCCAACTCCCTGCGCTTGGCTCGGATTATAAAGATGCGCGCAATTTCCACCCTTCGACGTCTTTCATTCGCAAACGAAATCCATGAATCAAAAGCATGCGAGAGCATGCGTAAGTTTATTCGCGCGATGGCGCGCAAGGCTTTCAGTTCACTCACTCTCATGCACTTCATCGCTTGTATGCGATCGCGCCACTCCATGAAGGCGTAACCGACAGTTCGCCGACGCACACTTCCCAAAATTTGCGCCAATTTATTTTCTCGAAGCTGCACTCCTCTCAGAACGGCAAGCCTGTGCTCCTTCGCCTCCCTGGTCACTGCCACCCACGTCGTAAACGTACCTCTCAAGGATCGATCCCTGAACTTTTCATAAAACCGACCAACGATGGCTTGGTAGCGCTTTTTCCTTCGCACTTGGTCAACCCACGTGTTGAAGGCGGTGAACAAAACTCTCTGTGTAAGGCGCGTGAGAGCTCGATCCATCTTCCATCTTTCTATCCGTTGTTCGCTAGCGCACTGCTTCCATCGTCCAAACGCACTGGCAAGCAGAGAATTTTTCATCCTAGCCATGACCCGTTCAACTACTTGACGCTGGTGTTGCATCAGAGCTACAGTGTTCGCCCATTCATAAAACGCAACATGCAGACGCCGACCAGACAACTTTGAGACGGCCCGATTGAGAAGAGCACGTTGCCGCTGTTTTTCCTGCACGCGCCGATGCCATCCAGTAAATGCGTGGTAGAGTTTGCATTTCGAGATTTTCTGTGTTGCTCTTCGGAGAACGTTTCGGTAAGCCTTGGCTTCGCTCGCGTTTTCGATCCACGTATCGAATGCGAACCGCAGGTTATTGCGTTGCATCTTTTGGGCAACTCGAACAAGCAAACGCCGCTTGTCTGCAAGAAGCTTTGCAGAGTCTCGCCAGCACGCAAATGCTCGTGCTTTCTCACGATTCTTCATTGTTGTAACAGCCTTGGCCACGACCTCACGTTGCCGATGAATTGTTCGCGAGTGCTCCTTCCATACCCTGAAGGCTCGGTTGATGCGTTCCTTTGCGGCATTCTTAGCCTGCAAGTTCACAACGACCTCCACTCGTCTCAAATGAATCTTAGCATGGACAGACCTCGCGACAGCGTCGCGCCATGCGTTGAAAGATCGGAACATAAGTTGGTTTGACGCACGCATCAGCGCTGCGTTCATGATCTCACGCTGCCGCTTCCTGTCCGCGACCTCTTGCGCCCACGCGTTGAATGCCGAAAACACGATTCTTGAAGCCATGCGATTCACGCACCATGTTAGTTTCGCCCTACGATCCAATTGAACTGCCACGAACTCGTACCATGTGAGAAAGGTCTTTCTCATGGCGCGTGTCGCTTTCATTCTCACAAAGAGCTCGTATCGCTGCCGCAGGATTTCTTTATTTGACTCTTTGATAAGGCGCTCATGTCGAGTGTCTTGAGAGATTTGATACCACTCCCAGAACGTCAACATCAACAGAGCGGCTGAGGAATTTCGCTGAATTCTTTCGCGCATTCTACTCGCTTGCATCCGCACGTACTTGGCCTGTTCAACCGCGTTAAACCATGCGACGAACGCGTGACGAACGCGTCGTTGCTTCCATCCTCGAACGACCCTTTCCAGCGAAAAGGTGAGCTCATACTTTTGATGAAGGAGCTCATGCCAACTCTGAAAAGTAATTCGCAGGAGAGCGCGGTTTCGACGGTCGAGAAACTTTATCATGAGTCTTTTCAGGCGCTTTTGTTCGCGTGACGCTTCCACCCACCTCACGAAAGCTCGCCTCTGCGTTGTCGTTAGACACCACGCTATGGCCTTCCTCCCACGCATCTTGTCTTCTCGCGCTTCGACAGTAGCCGACTTCCAGCCCAAAAAAGCCGCAAACATCAATCTTGAAGATAATTTTGCCACACTACGACGCACTTTCGCGTCGACCTCCCTTCTCCTATCCACGGCATCTCGCCAGGAGAAAAACGCAGCGTACAGTTTTTTGTTCGTCAACTCCAACATCATTCGATCTGCTCGCCTTCTCTTCTCGCGATCAATTCTCGATTGAGTCGCTTCACGCTGCCATGCGATCAAAATCGCTGACTTGTGATGCCGCTCCGAGTTTTTCAAGAAACGTATCACAGCGAGACGACACCATTTACCTCTCATCGTTGTGTGTCTCCACTCGTTGAAATACTCTCTAATAAGTCTAATCTTCAACCTCTTGAACCTTTCGTCAGCTTTGATGACGGCGAGTTTCTTACGCTCGACAAAGTCCCGCCACTCTCCGAAAGCCTTTCTCACCGTCATGACGATACGGTCGGCGCAGAAATTTGCAGAGCGACGCAAGAGCTGATTGCGCTGTTTGGACATTTTGGTGAGTTTAAGCCACGCATCAAAAATACGGCGCGTCGTCCTTTCGGCGCGCTGATCGACGAGCTTTCGAACCAGAACGTCGTACACGAGCGTCCTTTCGTTCGCACTCACCCTGTACTCATGAACGAGGCGCGTCATCCTGTCGAAGCCTTCGTCGACAGCCATGGACAAGTCTCCACTCCTTGAGCGCGTCAAGTTTTCATCAGAGGCCGAGCCCGATCGCGCCGGTGCGGTTCCCACCGGTTCGACGAAAACGTCAAAAGCGCCCACGCAGCGTCGATTGATCAGTCGCACACCGCCGCAGTCGATTGCCTGCGCCTCGAACTGCTCGTTGATGCCAAACTTTTCTGAGCAAAACGTCAGTTTGTCCAACCCGCGCCGACGACGCTGCAGCATCAACCCCGATCGAGCGTGCTCCAACCCGTAGTACGTTCGATTCACCGAGCGCGTACCGTCAAGCTCCACGGTCGCCGCTGCGTGCACGCGAAACGTCGTCGCGTCCTCATCCACATCCTTCCTACCGCGCGCGCGCAGTCTCCCGCGCACGCCGCCCAGCTCATTCTCTTCCTCCTCCGCGCGCTCAAACGCGTACACGTCCCCCGACTCCACATCTACCACACGCACAAGCGCATCTTCGCGCAACGCGCGCATTGACGCGCTCATGAACGCGATTCAACGCCAGGAAACGCGCCCGATGTCTCGAAAGTCACCGCAACGGTGTGTTCCCCCGCGTCGCTCGTCGGCGCGTTTTCGATCGACGCGACCTCGCGATCGACGCGCGCGCGCGCGCGTTGGGTGCGATGAAATTTATGTGCTCGTTTCAGCGCATCTCTGCGAACGCGCGTCGTGACGCGCGCGCGTGAGATTGCCGACAGGCTCGATGCGCGTCCAACCGCCGAGCTTCAGAGGCGACGCTCGAGGAGGAGACGACGATGGACGGTGGTCTCACCTCGCGCGCCCGGGGACTCCGGCGACGGTGATGGAGAGCGCGTGATTTCTATGTGTTTTATTCCTCGAAACAATGAGCTCGCGTGGACGTACGAGGGAGCGAGTGCTGGTTACGCCGCGACTGTTCCCAGCCATTTTTCGGGCGACAAACCAAACGCACGAAGCGCCTCGGCAAAGTGCGGCGGAGGGTCGATGTCGACGCGCACATCCCTTCCACCTTCAGGATGAGCAAATTTTATCGATCGCGCGTGCAGGTGTAGAGGAATTTTGGAGGTCCCGCGGAGCGATTTTCGGCGAAGCGAGCGCCAGATGTGGTCGGCCTCTGTCATATCAGCCTCGCGCTCGCTTTCGCTTCGCTCGATCTCGGAGAATCGATGCCTCCATGGTTTTCGTTTGTCGATGAACCCATACTTATAGTCGCCAACAATAGGCGACGATAGAGCTTTCGCGACGTGCACGCGCAGCTGATGTTTGCGTCCGGTAACTGGCACGAGCTCAAGAAGTGTCGGCCCATCATCGCCAGCGCTTGCCAGAACCTTGAATCGAGTCGTCGCGGCGCGAGACGAGACGTTTTCATCTTTGCTGACTGGAGCGAACTCTTGCTCGCCTGCGCCGACGATCACCTCGCCACTTTTGACGTCGTACACTCTCCAGCCTCCAATCAAACGAACGTTGTCGCCTCGCCCATCGCCTTCATCCGTGTCCACCAACGGAGCGTCGATCCAACCCTCAATCGTCCCGCGAGGCGGCGGATTCGCGCAGAGCGCCCAATACGTACGTTGAATGTCATTCTCGTCGAAACTAAGTTCCTCGCCTTTTTCCATCTCGGCTCGTAATATGGCGGTGAAATCCATTTTGCTCTTTTTACGAAACATGGCGTTGAGCTTGTTCGCCGCAAACGACGTCCGAGCGAGCACGAGCGCGCCGCTCGTGTCACGATCCAGTCTGTGTACTATATACGGAGACTCCAGCGCGTGTCGCAAATCGTACACGCTCACATCCACGCCCGCACCCGGCACGGTTGCCAACCCGGGCGGTTTATCCAGCACCGCCACGTGCTCGTCCCGATATCGCACCCTCGAACGCAACGCCTCGCTCAACTCCCGATCCCACTCCGTCTGTTCCTCCATCGCGCTCTCTGCACTGTGGTCCCACGACGCCCAGTATCCAGACGCTCCATCAGGAACCGCCAACCACTCCCCCGGCGCGAGCGTCCGCGCGCGAGACGCCCGCCGCAACCCGCTCGCCGTCGTCAACCTTCCCTCCGGCACTCGTCCGTCATCCGACGTCCCCACGCGCACGCGACGATCCCGAAACAGCTTAAACACCGCCGCACCCGCTCGAGGTCCGCGCGCGTCGTCCGTCACGCTCGCTCGCGCGTTCGGCACGTGTCGCAGATGTTTCCTGAGCCACTGCTTCGCCGTCACCGCGTCCTCTTCCACGCGCCAGCGCGGCACGGGCGGCGTCACGACGACGTACGACGTCGACGCACCCGTCGAGCTCAGCGCGCGTCGCGTCAGCGCGCGGAGCACGTCCCGCGGAAGCTTCGAACGCATCACTCCGACGCGCGTGGGAATGGCGACGACGGCGACGAGACCGCGCGTCGCGAGCGACGACGCGCGTCACGCGTCGCGAGCGACGATCGCGCACGGACGGACGTTCGATTGCGCGGTCGCGCCGCGCACCGCCTGGGGTGCGCTCGCGCACGCGCTCGGGCGTTTCGATGAAATCATCTTCACGTGCGGTGAAGACGGCGCGGGACGCGCGTTCGGCGTGAACGCGAGCGAGGTGGAGGGTGGAGACGTGTTGAGGGTGATTGGAACGTGTCGAGGTCACGCGGAGGAGGCGGTGCGAGTGGCGTGCTCGCGAACGGAGGGACGGTTCGCCACGGGCTCGGCGGACGGGACGTGCGTGCTGTGGAGCGTCGATCGAGAGGGTGATATCGCTCGTGAGCGAGCGTTTGAGGGGCATCCGGGAGAGGTGTATGGGATTTCATTTCTGGGAGACGAGCGGGGAGGGGATGGTGTCGCGACGTGCAGTGAGACGGAGGTGTTTTGTTGGGACGCGGAGACGGGCGCGACGCTCGGTCGTTCTGGAGCGCGCGAGCGCGATCGAGGGAACGGTGAGGGAACACCCGAGCGATGGCGACCTGGATATTTGTTTTCCATGGCTCGAGGCGCCGGTGCGCTGGCGTGCGGCTGTTCGGATGGGATGGTGAGAGTCTACGGCGACGGGTCCAGCGGTCGATTCGGCGAGCTCATAGTCGAGCTGCCCTTGCATCCGAACTCAATGGTCGGCTCGACGAGCTTCATCGACGAGGGACGAGTTTTGTGCTCGGTTGGTCTTGACGGGACCATAGCGCTCACGGACGTTCGGACCTGGGGCACGTTTCGGCGCGTATCATCCGGAACTCCACTCATGAGCGCGTGCGGCATCGGCAGTGGTAGTTGGCTCGCCATGGTTGGAAACTCCGGAATCGTGCGAGCGCTCGATGGTTTGGGCGATTCTTGTAGTCCGCGGTATTCATTTGCGCCACCGGAACCGGTGCCGTTATTTTGTGTCGCTTCGAATGAGAGCGGAACAATGCTTGCATGCGCGGGCGCGGGCGTGCCAGCGAAAACACCTACACTTGCAGCCTCTTTCGCGGTAAAGCGACCGGATCCTAGTCGATTAGACGTCTTTCTAGCGCAAAAATAGTAATTAGCTACATTTACAATCAGTCTTACTACGAGTCACGGCGCTACCGGTACAGGCTAATCGAACAATCCCTCACGGTTGAAGCTCGGTTTCGACGCGATCGACTTCGTCGAGAAGAGATCTCCCTCTTCGTCCGTGTCTGATTCATCAAACAGCGGCGACTTGGGTTTGGGTACCCCTATGGTCATGGCGTCAACACCCGAAGTCGGAGGTTCCAGACTCCCCTCTTTCTTCGGCGTCTCCGTTTTCAGCGAGCTCAGCGGATCTGAGATTGGCGCGGAAAACAAATCCCCTCCGGATCCTCGCTTGGAGACTCCGAACAAGTCGCGCCCGTCATCGGAATCTGAATCTGAATCAAACAATCCTTTGGGTTTCTTTGCCGCCGCTGGCTTTGGCGGAATCGATCCACCCGAAGGAGTCGCTCCCGGCGACGGCGAGACAACCGCGCTGGTCGTCCCAGTGACATCAAAGATACCACCTTTCGAACTCGCCGCGACCGAATCAAAGAGTCCGCTGGTGGATGAACGGATACCATCGCCAAAAACGTCGTCAAACGACAGTGCGTACGAAGGCGCGGCTTTTTTCGCCGCGTTCACTGCGGAAGACAATCCCACGCTCGAAAACAAATCGCCTCCCCCCAAGGCATCCGCATTCTCGTCGCCACGCGCGTCCAGAATCGTCGGATAATTTTCCACATCGGCTAAATGATCATCCATGTCCGAATACTCGCCCTCGCTCGACGTTGAGCTCACAAAATCGCTCGAGATGTCGCTCTCAAACGTGTCGCTCGAGTCATCGCTCACCTCGCTTGAGTCCTCGTCGTCGCTCGAGATGTACACCCCCCATCGCGCGGGATTCGGATTTTTCGCTTCAAACGGATCCAACCCACAGCTCTCGTCGCGATAATACGCCGACGTTCCGATCACCACCGGCAGTGGTCGCCAATACTTATTCCCCGTGAGCGCCAAACCGCCGTCCCGCGTCTCCGCCCAGCGTCCGCGAACGGCGTCCAGAGCCATCCTCGCCGTTCTCGCCAGTTCCACCGAATCCAGCTCCTCGGACATCCCGTCGCCCACATTCGCGTTCCTCGCGCCTCGTTCTGCGTCCTCATCCCTGCCCTCGTCCTCCTCGCTCACCCGCTGCTCCAAAAACTGCGAGTTACTCAAAATCCGCAACGCATCGCTCGTCGTCGCCACGTCCACGGACACCCGCTCACCATCCAACGCGCACGCATCGACAACGCGCAACGCACTCGCGCAACGCTCGATCGCACACGTCCCCAGCCCCTTCACCGCCTCCATGAACTGCGCGCGCGCCCATCATCCATCGTCAGTCCACCCGCTCTCACGCCTCGCACCTCGCGCGCGCGCGTCACCGCGCCCTTCCAAACGCACCGCACGATCGTCTCCGAGTCGCCACGCCTCGCGCGCCGTCACGCGTTCGCGCAGCGCGCGCAAAGACGCCGAATCCGCCATCCCAACGGGCCGCACACTGCCGCGCGTCATCGTGGGAAACGATTCGTTTCCCGGCGTCGCATGTCGCGCGACGCCGTCGCCGCGGCGTACGACGCGCTCGCGAGACGCGACGACGGTGTCGTCGCGCCGTGCTGCGCGCCGACGAGCGCGCGAGGCATCGTGGGCAGGGATGAGAGCGAGCGACGATTCGTGGGTGACGCGGATCTGGGCGTGTCGTGCGGGAATCCGGTGCGATGCGCGGCGCTTTCCGTGGGTGAGCGCGTGCTGGATCTCGGATGCGGCGCGGGGGTGGATTGTCTTCTCGCGGCGCGCGAGGTGGGACCGTCGGGGTGGGTGATCGGCGCGGATGGGAGCGCGGAGATGGTGGCGAGGGCGCGACGGCGCGCGGACGAGGTGGCGGCGTCGGCGGAGGGTGCGAACATGGGGAAGGTGGAGTTTCGATTGGGTGAGCTCGAGCGTGTTCCCGTGGCGTCGTCGAGCGTGGACGTCGTGCTGTCGAATTGTGCGATTAATTTGTGCGAGGATAAAAAGCGAGTGTTCGCGGAGGCGTTTCGGACGCTTCGGCCGGGGGGGAGAATGTGCGTCTCGGATGTGTTGAGACGCGAGGCCGAGCTGCCGGAGCGTCTGAAGACGAACGAGGCGTTGGCTTGCTGAGTCACGGGCGCTCACGAGGCGGATGTCTTGCGCGAGATGTTGCGAGACGTCGGCTTTGTGGGTGCCGAAATTCGCGTGAAGGAAGAGTCACGCGAGTACATTAAATATTGGTTGCCGGAAAGTGGGGCGGAGGATTACGTCGTCGCGGCGGATATCATCGCCTATAAGCCTGCGACAGCTGCTATCGCGTGCGAACGCGCGATGAAGCGCGCTGTCGAATTTTTGTACGGCATTTGGCTTGCGCAGGCAAAGCACCACGCGCAGCACACCGACTTGTCGCCGCAAAAGGAGGCGCCCGCGTGCTTGGCCCCGGGACCGGAGAAGAAACCACTCCCTAAGTGCTGACAATAAGACTCACCTCTTTGTACGACTGAAGAGGTGGTAAAGGAATCGTCCGACGATACTCGACCACGTCAAGAGAGCCATGTGACGAGGCTTGGGAAAAACGCGTTCAGCGTACCGAGGCTTCCGATTTTTTTCTGACGCGAGTACGATCGAAGCGATGACAGAGATGTTCGATTAAAATAGTACACTA
>Ga0181582_10003228_pt1 | contig 13100 bp, 13 predicted proteins | sample 071ome_32_FD_132438 | JGI IMG/M metagenome (GOLD analysis project Ga0181582, IMG submission 132438) | Coastal salt marsh microbial communities from the Groves Creek Marsh, Skidaway Island, Georgia - 071405AT metaG (megahit assembly) | ecosystem: Environmental > Aquatic > Marine > Intertidal...
ATTAGGAACTAAATTATTACTAGTTGTTATTTCTGTGTGGTCAATAATCAATGAATCAGACCAGGTTTGATTTCCGGATCCGGATGATCCTAGGGGATAAGCAACTCGAAGCTTTATGCTGCCTGGATCTCCAATTCCTGTTCCTCGACCGCCTCTGATTATTAAATCTTTCGCGGCAAGATCATTACTTCCTAGTCTGTCTTGAGGTTGAATTGCAATATCGTCAGTGTCGTCTCTTCCTAATATTAGCACATCTGTTCTGATGTTAGATGACGGATGACTTATAAGCATACCTTCTTCTAGAGTGGTACCGTCTGTTAAATTGACCACGAATCTACTACGTTGCGTTATGCCTAATTCAAAGCTAGCAGCTGCTTCAATTGCAATATTACCGGTTTCTGCCCAGTTTACTCCGGAGTTTTCAGATCCCCAAAAACTCATCTTTCCAAAAGGTTCGCCGACTGTGATTGTTGAATCTTGTCGCCTAAACTCAATGTTAGGAGTACCTGATGTATTTTTAAGAGAAACAGATCCTGGAGTCTGAATGTCTATATCGGTACCATCACCACTAATAAAAGAGTTTGATGAGTTGGCAAATCCTAATTTAACACCTGATGCCAACGTAACATTATTGTTGTTGGGGTCCAGTGTTGCTTTAACAGTTCCACCGCTATTCTGAACCTCAATGTCGTTTCCTGCGCTAGCAATAATAGCTGCATTGGCAGACTTAAAACTAATTTTACCATCTAGATCGACATATCCTTCATCATCCTTTTGGCCAACAGTCATGACAAATGTTGTGGGAACAGAAGACATATCTACGTTTCCGTCGCCATCTATTGTGTATTTACCTCTAATATATGCTTCGCCTAGGAGAGCAGAATCAGATGAAAGTATAGACCTTCTTCTTTCTCCTCCTGTGTTGGAATCGTAATTAGATCGAACAGCAGCTGTAGGTGAGTTAATGTCCGGAGCAATTGTACCAGACACAAAAAACATAATATCAGATGGGTCATTTAGACCGTTATGACTATAAAGCTCGTCTGGATATGTTCCGCCTACTGATCCGGATCCGATAAGTGCTAGACGATATGTAGATGCTAATGAGTTTCTATCTGAGCCGGAGCCTCCAGCTGATGATATTGCTGAATTATCTACAGAACCTGCCGCCAAATCCGAAAGAGTCACCGAAGCGTTGGAAGCATCAGAAAAAATAAGATTACTTGATGCGTCTCTTGATACAGCAGGATCTGTTCCTGTGCCTAAAAATGTAATTGCCCCTGTATCATTAGGACCCACATTGACGCTAGCCAGTGTGAGACCGTAAATTGTTGTAGATGTAACACCGCTCTTACCGATGGTAATTGTAGATGCTTCGTCTGTTCCGATATTAATAGTACCGTTGTCGGATGATCCTGCTTCGATATCAAGTGTGTTTGATGCAGAAGAATTTACAAAGTTTGTTGCTTCTCTGAACTGAATCTTGTTTGCTGTAGGCATAAGAAGCGAAGCTTCGCTAGTATCAAATCTTGCAATCTCTGTGGCTGTTCCTCCGGGTGCTGTTTGGAACACAATATCATTTGTGTGATTTGCTAATAAGACTGTTTCTAGATAGGATATACCATCATATCTTCTAGACACATTAAACACCGGCAATGTTCCTGCTTGTGTCTTAAAGTTTGCTGCTGATCCGTATAGATTTAGAGCACCGCCGGCAGAAACTGTAATTGGTCTATTTGAAGTAAAGTTTACGTTGTTAGACCCACCTTGACGCTCAATAAAAGTAGAAGTATCACCGATGCAAAGCTTAGTTTCTTCAGTAGTGTCGGTACCGTTCCGGAACAAGAATTGGTCCGCATCTGCACCACCGGTTTGAAACGTCATGTCGTTGGCAGTAATTACCGTCATGTTATTTGAACCGTCAACCTCGACCTTGTTTGTGTCTGCACCAAAAGTCAAACCAACCGAAGCAGGAATATTGACATCGCCTAATGTGGTTAGATTAATATCACCTCCGGAAGCGATTGTTATATCTGTTCCGTCTCCTGTAATATATTCTGTTGAATCTTGAATCTCAAGCTTCTGTGCCCTTATTGTTGTGAGAGTCATATCAGACAAATCAGTAGAAGTACCGCCAGACGTATCTTTTAAACCAAAACCCCATGTGTCATTAGCAACTCTACCTATTACTAGGTCTGAATCAGCAGCTGAACCACCTTGCTCTAGAACAATTCCTCCGTTTTGGTTTGATGCTGAAGCTCCACTAGCCATGAGTATGACAGGATCTTCGACTGTTAGATTTGTTGTATCTAAAGTGGTAGTAGTACCGTTAACTGTTAGGTTACCGCCAACTACTAAGTCATTGCTAATATTAACCTCGCTCGAAGCATTAATATCAACAGTAGGTGCAGTAATTTCTATTTCAACGTCTGCGTCTATATCAAGTTGACCGTCCACAGAAGAATGAACAGAAATATCACTGTCTCTAAACTCTAACTTATGGACTGTTTCCATCCTAACGGAGGGTCTAGTATTGTTTGCATCTCTCCAATTTTTAAATGTAAAAACATTAGCAACAGCATCTGTTGCCCCGTCTCCGAATCCTGTCCACTGAGTATCATTTGCGCTTCCTTGCATGAAGAAAAATACAGACTGTGTGGAGGCAGATTCCGGATTTTTAAATACCCATTTAGCAGCACTAGAGCCTAAATTTAGCCACCCATCAGCGTCTAGAGATAAGTGACCATTAAGACCATTATTGTCATTCGTTGATAATGTTGTCGAGCCGTTAGTGTCTACAACTATATCAAAAAAGTCCGATGAGTTGCTATTGTCGTGGATTTTAAAGCTTGTATTATCGACATCAAAGTCGAATACAGTAACACCTTGCCCATCATCCATTTTGACGTTTCCGCCGTCTGCACTTAATTGAATATCTAGTGCGGAATCTAGTGTAATGCCACCGGCTGTAGCTTCCAGCTTGATAGCACCATCTGAGGCACCAGCTTCGGTGGTCCCTTGAGTATTCTTAATTAAAATCTTCTCATCAGAACCACCATTTGTCGTAATATCTATTGCACTAGCATTATTGTAAGTTGTCCCTATGCTAACAGGACCTGCAACAGCATCAATTAAAACCCCTGACGTTCCACCATTAATATCTACACCAGAAGTACCATTGATTATAGCATTTGGTGCTTCCCATGTTGTGCTACCGTCAGATATTACCGTAAACGTTGAAGCATTAGCTCCATCATATGAAAGCTTTAATTGAGTGTCGGTAGAAAGTATTTCTAGCTTTGCATCGGGATCATCTAAGCCGATGCCGACGACACCTTTATTTGCACCTCCATGTGCAACATCAGGCTTAATAACCAAAAGTGGGTCAGGATTGTTAGCATCATTTACATCAACTTGTGGGTCTGTTCCTGACCAAAATACAGAATCTATAGAACTTAAATTTCCAGTTCTTGGGTCTGTAATTCCAGGTATACCCTGGTCTGAAATAATCGCAGTCTTACCAACAGACAATCCTTCGTTTTCATTAACAAAGATAGAACCTGAAAGAACAAGTGAGTGATCAATTTGGTCATTCATGGAGGTTGTCGTTATGCTAATTCTCTGTCGTTCAGCATAAAGTGTTCCTGAAACAACCACATCACCTAAAAACAGGACAGACTCACCATCAGCGCGCTTATATCTATTTGAGCTAGCACCGTCAACTACTAACCATGGGTCGGTACCTATTGATGTTTTCTTAAGAAATAAGTCACCAACGTCTGGAGGAGTAGCCGCAGATGGATCTGTTATTGTACCAGCGAAATCAGCAGATCCACTTTTCATAATAGCTATCTGGACGTTTGTTCCGGAACCTCCAATAGCACCATCGCTTCTACCGATAATCTTGTTTGTTCTTACCTGTTGTGCTCTAAAATCTTTAGACATTATATTCCTCTCTTAGGTACCGGGAACAGGGCCGATAGCTCTCCATAAAATCTGTATGTTTGCATAATCACCACCAGAATTTTCAGTTTCTAATTTAAACGACCATAAGCCCGAGGCTTTTGAAAGTTCTGTTACGATACAATTGGCGTTTGAAGAAGGTAAGTCTAGACTACCACTTCCAGGTCCGCCTGAAGATGTTGATAAAGGTGCTATGTTTACATTAATCGTAGGTGTTGATGTAAAAGGACTCTCTAGAGTTATAATGGCAGTACCGTCATCTCCGACAGTTGCTTCACCTGTTTCTATCATGAGAGTTTTAAACCTAGCCATTTTTAGCTAAACCTAATTGCCTGAACGTTAACAGTTCCTGTAAACGTATCTGAAAACATAAGCGTACATCCGGTTGTAGTAATATTGCTAATCCACATATTAACATTAGCCTGATCAGGGTTGCTACCGCCTTCCAAAATTACAACAGTCGCAGTTACATTAGGTTTTGATGTAAAAGCAGTTTCCCACTCTACAAAAAACTCTTCTGCGTTTGATATACTAACAGACAGAACTTCCATATCAAAATCCTTGTCACTCATAAGTTGAGTTCTTGGAAGGTGTCTAGTATAAGGATACTTCTTCGTCATTCGAGAAATATCTCTAAATTTAAGTTTAAGCTTTGCCACTCTGATCTCCTGACATTCTTGCTAGAATAAGTATGTCATCCTTTGACTGGGTTATAGAGATCGTGATGCTAGAGTTGCTAATTTTGACCTTTCGCCTCGTGGTAAGTGAATATGTGCCATAAGTTCACTTTCTCTAAGACGATCAATAACAATTGAAAGACCGTTGCTTTTCTTGTCGATATATGGCGTGTCGATTTGATCAGTATCTCCCATCAAAACGATTTTTGAACCTTCACCTACACGGGTAATAACAGTCTTAAGCTCATGTATAGTTGCATTTTGTGCTTCATCCACAATGATAAAAGCATTGTCGAAAGTTCTACCTCTAATATAGCTCAAAGGAGCGATATCGATTTGACCTTTTTCGATCATCATTTGAAAGTAGGACATGCTTTTAAACACGTGGCGGAAATTGTCAACTAGGGGTGACATCCAAGGAGCCATCTTTTCATTCATATCACCTGGAAGAAAACCAATGTCTCTACCTACAGGTTCCATGGATCGTGTAACGACAATCCTCTCAACCTTCTTTTCATTAAGTGCTTCAAGAGCTGTCATTAATGTAAGAAAAGTTTTACCTGACCCAGCAATACCGGTCAGGCAAACTAGCGGAATATCAGGACAATTAAGTGCATGCATTGCAAATCTTTGCTCTTTATTCCTAGGCATGATATCGTGGACCTTTGGATTGTTAATCTTTATCGCACTTCCATTTTTCCAAAGTGCAAGACATGAACCTCCACTGCCCCCCTTGCAAACTAAAAAGCAGTTATTAAAGAGTCTGTCATCGTCAATATCGACAATGTTGTGTGTATGAAGATCATTTATCATATCATCAGATACGGAGATTTGAAGCAGACCAGCTTCTTCTTCCTCCGTCCACGTATCAATATGGTCTGCGTAATAATCCTCAGCAGCGATCCCCAGAGCATCACATTTTACACGAAGGTTTATGTCTTTCGTGACAACGTGCACATCATCGCCCTGTTCCTTAAGCATTAAGGCGCTAGCAATAATTTTATTGTCGCCTCTACTTTGGTCTAGGTCAAGTTCTTCTAGATCAATATCACTTTCTCTTGTAAGAATTCTGATTGTTTGTCCGCTATCAAGCTTGACCCCCATATCGAGTCTTCCGTCTTTTCGAAGTGTGTCTAGAAAACGATTGATGTAACGAGCAGACTCACCTAGTATTCCTTGTTTTTCTTTAAAACGATCTAATTCGTCTAGAACTACCATTGGAAGTACTACGTTATTGTCTGCAAAAGAATGCAAAGATTGCTTATCATAAAGCAACACGCTAGTGTCTATTAGAAATGTCTTGACAGTCAAGTATTATGCCTCTCAAATGTACATATAGAAATTCAATCTATATTATTCACACATGTAAATAGGTAGAATTCAATGAATAATGACTTAACAGACCAAATACTAAACAACACAACATGTTTTAAAGAGCACCAGAAACACAATGTTCCTTGCAAGAAAACTAGTTGTCGACACTGGATGTCGTGTGAAAATTTTCAAAATTGTTCAATATTGGCGGCAAATATAGGTCCCCTCACCCTTCAAGAGATCGGGGACATATTCGGTGTTACTCGAATGAGAATTTGTCAAATTGAAAAGACTGTGATACAAAAACTGGCAAATAAGTCTAAGATATCACCGGATGATTATGATTGACCACCTAGAAGAGTGAGAGCAATCAAACCTGGAAGTTTATTTTTGACGTATACACCGGTAAACAAAGTGTCTGCTCGTCCACCAACATATGAAAATGCTGACTCTAGACGATTGCTAACCTCAGGATTATCTGCCATGTCAGGTGTAACTACCAGAAGAAGTACACCAGTAGAAGAGTTTCCTGAAGGTTTCGGGCATGGTGATGACTTAAGACATCCTTGATAAACTTGAGACCCTAAATCTTGAGAAGAAACATCTCTAAGAACTGTAGAACCAATAATCATTCTACCGTCACATGCAAGACATTTTTCCAAGTCTTTTGAATCAAAAGTTTGAATAGGTGAATTCTCATCTGCCAACTTAAGAACTTGCCAAAGAAGCTTTGCAAAGTTTTTGTTAGCTGCAGGATACATGTTTAACATTCCAACTTTACCACGAAGAAGCTGCAATTGCTTCTCATTATCAATCAAGATATGTGGATGTGATGAAACGTCTGACAAACATGACTCAAAATTTGTCTTAATAGTTGGGTTTAAGAGCTCTTGTGCACTTGGCTTTGAAACAACATAAACAACTTTACCAACAGCCTCAATCGATTGTAGATATCGTGTAATTGGTTTGTGAAGCTCATAAGCTGCAGATCCTGTTCCGCCTCCGCCACCAGCCAATACAAACACCCAGTCAGTCTGACCAATACGTGTTCTAAGTGCATCTTCGACCATGGCACCATTATCAGCTAGGACCTTTTTGCCTAAGGCAATGTCCTTACCTACACCATCAGCGCCAGGAAGAAGTAAAAAGTTTTCTTTGTCAACACCTGAAGGTTGGTCTTTTTCGGTAGTGTTAACTAAAAGTGTCTTTGAAAATCCTAAGTCCAAAAATGCTTTTGCTAATTTACCACCACCGCCACCTACTCCAATGAAAGCACACTTGATTGCACATCGTGCGCTATTTTCAGGTAGAAGTCGATCGTCTCCTGCAGGGTCGTCATCGTATGCTTCAACAAAATCAAAATCATCTCCGTCAAAGTCATCATTGATGTATTCGTCATCGTGTTCATTATCACTCATGATTTTCTCCTCGATAATAGTTTCCACAACTTTATCTTTAGTCATCTTGTTAGCAGGCTTATCCGGCTTGTTGACCAATGATTTAATAGATGAAGCCATGATTTCTCCGAAGTATAAATATACAGCTGGTGGAGGTGGGGGGAATCGAACCCCCGTCCTAAACTTTTCAAATAATACGTCGTTCACAAGGTTAGCCGGTTTTGAATAGATCCGGCAACTATTTTACTTACTTCTTATTGACAAAAGCCAGAAGCTTTTCAGCCTCTTCCAAAATATCTTCTGTTGTATAAGGCTGAACGGGCTGTCTTGTACCTTCCGGCTTAAGATGCTCATTCTCAAATTGTCGCTGAACTCTAGACTCAACGATTCCAATTGCCATTCCTAGCAAATCTGTACGCAGCTCATAGCCACTTTTTGTCGAATTACCCATGATTTTCTCCTTTCTGTGTGTATGTGCGTGTAACACATGGGTTTATGTAGTATTAAAAGGTTTCCACTTAACTCTAGGTGACTGCCTTTTTATACAATTTAAAGCGCGACTTTTTGGTAACAAGGGAAGTCGCCACCCCCGCAAAACTAAGCCGCTAGGGCATAATCCTGAAGTTCAACATCATTGTTGGCACTTATTTTTTTAAGCGTTTTTACAGTGACCATCGCTTCCCACTGCCTTGCACGTATTATCTTCGGAGCCTAGTCGAAACCAGACACCCCCCGAAACTGTATCAACCTTTTCTTGTCTTCTCTTCTTCGATTGTAAGTTTAACAAGATCGGCTGCTGCGTTCTTCAACGCTCTCAATCCTTTTCTAGAACGAACACCAGCTGATGCATTACCTGATGCATTTTTGTGAACATCTAGATCAATTGATTCAATCAGAGTTTTAATCTCTGTCCATTTATCTAAAATCTGCGACATTTTATACCTCCTGTCCGTCTAGAATAATTCCGTTTGTATCATTCGCAGTTGTTTTTTCTTTGACGGCGTCAACAATTTTCACCATCAATTCACGATTTTCCAGCTCAAACGCCAGAAGTTCAATTACCTTAGCAACTTGAAATTGAGTGACACCATAATTCATAATTTCATGAACTATCTGCCGAGCAACAAAAGATTCTGCTGCGTCTTTTTCTGACATGTCTGACTTCAAGTCGTCCATAATAACCTCAATATGTGACAATAGAAATTTTAGACCTACCTTCTATTTGAAGCGCTTTGCCTGTAATTTCATCGTCAGCCTCGTCTCTAGTAAGGGTGATAATAGTCCCCCACTGTTCGTTGTTAAGTATAAACTCAGCATGCTCCCACGCAGGAAGGTCACACTGATACGATTCAAGCACTCTAACAACGTCTGCAGGAAGTGTTAACGACAAATCATCGATTGACTTAATTGACTTTAAATCTTCCTTGTGCGTAATAATTTCAGATTTGCAAATGTCATATACTTTGTGAATGATTCCACAATTATTACATTGAGCAAATTTAGCAACTACTGTATCACTATCGTCTATTTCAGAGAACACAACAAACTTATGATAAACTGTGTTTGCAGCTCTTCTGTATTGAGGCAATATACAATGGCACTCAACTAGATGTCGTTGTCCTCTAGGCATCTTAGGTTTTCTTTTTGCCTCGAGTAGACTTCGTCTTTGTTGTTTCATCTGTTGTTGCTTCGGATGCTACCTTTAAAATAAAGTCGACACCACTGTTAAAGCTTGTCTCCAAGCTTGCATTAACAACAGCAAGTACTTGTCGAACCTGTTCATCAGATGCAAACTGTACAGCGTTTTCTGATCTTGCTTGTAGCAAATCTGTAGCAACACGATTCTTGGAAACTTCCAAAAGATCAAATGTTGCCCTTCCTAGTTTATTCTGCAGTGACATATAAATATCCTCCTCACTGAATGATAAGTATTGTATAAAGCTATATGTGAGGAAGTAAAACTATTTGGCGTGGCGATCTGCAACACCGCTTGATGCCCAAGAATCTGGTTTGCATAGAAAACCAAACCCTGAAGCTTGAACCCAATTCTTTATTGTTTTATTAAACTTTGATGTGGGAAATCGCGTGTCTGTATTTGTATCTGAGTGTACAAAAATCTTTTTTGAAGAAACTTTACTAGCAACATTATTGGCAACTTCAATTGCTTGGGTTGCCTCCTCCATGATTCTAGAATAAAGATCGTCTCTAAAGTTTCTTTTAATTACAGTTCTTCTGTAAAAATAAGTTCCTGATCTTCCCGGTGTATAGAGGCAAATAACGTTTGCAAAAAGCCATTCACCAACACAACCTCTTCGCTTGTGGGAGTCACACCCAATATGGATTTCTGTATGATCTGACTGTCTTAAGAGGTCAATGATATCTTCTAGGCTATAAGTACCTGAAAGTGTGGGATGTCTCCACTTATCATTCGAATGTTTTGTTTTAACATTCATCGATGATCAAACAAGCTCCTAAATTAGTAAAAGTTTTCGTACATATAGCAGCAGATAAAAGCCCAGAATTTATTGATCTAGTAGATACTTGCGTCAAACCTGCTTTAACTAGACGATCTTTTACTTTCTCTAACAAATAACTATTACGCAAATCTAAACTCGTTAAGTCTACAAATCCTTCAGAAGCAATTTCCTTCATCATTCTTATAAGCAATGATGTTCTATCTTTCTGAATTCCCTGTTGTCCTTTTTGACACCTGACTGAAATTTCACAGTGAGAAGGCGTCAAAGAACTAATTCTTTTATCAATTATCTTTTGTGCTGGTTCACTTAACAAGTCACGCTGTTTAATAAGCTTAAGTCTTTGTCTGTGAATAATTTTTTGTCGTAGATCTTCCGGATCCAAATTAAGTTCGAGTCCAACCGTGTCTCCGGATAATGTCAAACGATCAACAATTCCTGATTCTTCAAACGTTGTAGTCGATATCAGATCGCCGGTAAGTGAATTTATAAATTTAGAACCAGAGACTTTTGATATGTCAATAAGAGCATTGGCACCGACTTCATCATATCTTACTTCTACTGGTAAGACTCTAAGCTTGCCCTTGATATAATTTTGTGCCAGCGTGTTGGATACGTCACCATGATAACCACGAGCAAACACGACTAGCGGATGATTTGTCTCAAAGCTTTCCCTCATAAGACGGTCTATTTCTGACGTAGACTCAATAAATCCGTCTATGGTAACGATTTTAGGTTTAATTATTTCGAAAGAAACTCTTCCCGTCTGCTGACGAAAAACATCGCTAATTTTTGCCTCAAATCTATATAGATCATCAACGTTAATATGAGTTCTAGCTGATGTAGTATGTGTAGAAACAGTCAAAGCACCTTCAGCTCTTACACTATGTGCAGCTTTTCTTACCAGGGTGGCATTACCTGAATCACTAAAACCGGTCAAAATTTCTTGAAGTTTTTTAATATCGCATCTTTGTCCCGAAAAACTATGAGTTTCTATGTCATAATTTTGGCCAAGCCTTTGATATTGAAGAGCTTTTTTAATATTCTCTATGAAGGCAGTACAAAAAATAATGCCAGACCCAGCAGATTTAATCTCTGTGCTATTTAAATGCGACAGGAATATGTTTGCCAAGGCGTTGTTTGAAAACCTCCCCAGATTTAATTCTACAAAATATCTGAGTGTATCAATTAATTGAACAGCTTCCAGACTGTCACCATAGCCAATCACAGCTTCACTAGACAATATACTTTCTAACGATTCGTCCAGCTTTAATACTAGATCTCTAACAGCTTGGGATACATTCTGGTCCGCTATGATGTCATAGCAATTCATAGAGACCTCTTAATGAAATTTTGATTCGTTGTTTTGGGAGCGTGAGGATTTATCTGATGTGTTAAAAGTTTCAAAAATGGATGAGACAGCTTGACTTACTTCTGAAATCACTTTTGCTGTCTCATCCACGTTCTTTTGAGCTTCTTGTTTTGCCAATTGGGCGTTTTGAATTTCAACACCCCACCTAATAGCAGAACCTAAAATCCCTAGACCTAAGAAAACCCAACCGGTTGTTGTGCTTCCTGTTGATAAAAGAACTACGGAACCTGCTACTAAAATTTCTGGCACACCGAATCTCATTAACTATCTCTCCAAAGGTTGTTGCTAGCGTAGATTAAAATTTCTTCTGCGCTTTCCTCTGTATAACCATATTCGTCAATGAGGGTTTGTACCATGTCGTTATGCTTCTTTTGCTGCTCATCATCTCTTGTCTTTGACTTAGTCACAATACGTGCCATGTCTCTAACTGAAGATATCAAGTAACTTTCGATTGCTTCCTTAAGCGGTTCATAAGAAGTGTAATCAACCTTCTCATTTCTTCTCATTTTAGCAAACATATAAGCAGTAACGTCACTTCTAAATCCGTCTCGTGAAGATCCTGTAATGCCGATCTGTTCTTCAATAGACTTCATGAAGTTTTCGTCTGGTTCCATCTCTTCACGTGTAACATTGTTTTTAAGGCGTTGACGTGTTGTATGTGCCTCTGCATTATCAAGGTATGTATCAAACAGTGACTGAGCTTGCTCTTCGTACGCAGTAATAAATGCCTTAGCAATTTCTGTTTCAAGAATCTTAAGATATTCTTCTCGAACAATTTGTCTAATGATAACCAAACAGTGATCTTTAAACTCTTCATTAATTAGCTGTTCTTTTGTTTGCTTAACAAGAGCAGACATCACGCTGATGGGAGTAATCATACCTGTGTCTGAATCTGAAAGAGCATTGTCGATAGCCTTCATAATAAATCGCGTAGAAATACCGTTCATTCCTTCGTTAGGTGCTTCTTCGCGAAGGTCTTTAATATCAACCTTCTTAACTCGTCCCATTTCAATAACATCATCTCCATTATAAATCTTCATCTTAGTCAAAAGATCGCATTTTTGAGATTGCTTAAGACGGGACATAACACTAAACATGGATGCAACCTTAAGAGTGTGAGGTGCAATGTGCCCTTCAAAATTAGATCTACTTAGAATCTTTTCATAAATCTTAATTTCTTGATCGAGCTCCAAAACATAAGGAACGTTAACCTTAACAATACGATCGAGAATAGCTTCGTTCGTGTGCTCGCTTTGAAAACGATTCCACTCAGCTTCGTTACAGTGTGCTAGAATGACACCATCAAAGTAGATCATATCATTTTTACCAGGTGATGGAATTCTCTTTTCCTGCGTTGCAGTAATTACTGTATGCAAGAATTCAATTTCATTCTTGAACACCTCAATAAGTTCTACGATTCCTCTATTACCTACGTTAAATGCACCATTGAGTGATAGAACACGTGGGTCATCTTCTGAGTATTTGTCGATCTTAGAAATATCCTCAGATCCAATTAAGACTGAAACATCTTGACTATTCGGGTCCATAGGAGGAACGGATGCAATTCCTCTTCTTCCTCTCTGAGAAAATGTTGTTTCTACAACCTTGTAGTTTTCGTATTTGTTTTCTAGCTCTTCTAAAAGAACGTGACGTGCAATAGGACTAATGTCACCTTCAATTTGAACACCTAATGCTTTCTCGAAATCATCACGTAAACTTCTAGGAACCAACTGAAGCGGCTCACCTCTTTGCGGATCATTTTCTAAGTGAAAATATCTTTCTTGCTCAAGTGCAGCCTTAATGTGCTCCGTGATTGCGGATTTACCTGCACCAACTGGCCCCATAAGAAGAAGAACCTGACGACATTCTTCACCCTTAAGAGACGCTGACTTAAGAAATCTCA
>Ga0181582_10003231_pt1 | contig 13098 bp, 6 predicted proteins | sample 071ome_32_FD_132438 | JGI IMG/M metagenome (GOLD analysis project Ga0181582, IMG submission 132438) | Coastal salt marsh microbial communities from the Groves Creek Marsh, Skidaway Island, Georgia - 071405AT metaG (megahit assembly) | ecosystem: Environmental > Aquatic > Marine > Intertidal zone...
AGGCTGTTGTTGGCCAGGCCCACCGCCAGGGAGGCCAGCTCCCCGCCCTTGCCCGAGCCGCCGCGCACGTCCACCGACACCACCTTGTGCTTGAGCCGGAGCTCGTGGAGCGGGGCGAACTCGTCCGAGGCGGTCACCGCCGCGTCCTCGGCGCCGCGCTCCTCCGCGGCCGGGGCCGCGTCCCCCTCGCCGTCCTTCTTCTTCGCCCGCTTCTGCCTCCGCTTCATGTGCTGGTGGAGCTCCTTCCCCTCGCGCACGCGGAACACCTCCACTCCCTTCCCCGCGCTCGCCACCACCAGCGTCCGCCCGTCCCCGCCGAAGGCCACCGCCCCGGCCCGGTCCGCCATCTTGCGCCGCAGCGACCCCATCGCGTGCAGCGTGTCGGTCGCCGCGGCGGCGGCGCCCTCCCCGCGGGCCCGCTTACCATTTGCCGCCCCGTCTTCGGCGCCTTCGGCGCCCTCGGGCGCCCCGGGCGGCCCGCCCACGGCGAACACGCGCACCTCGGCGTCCGAGGACCCCGTGGCGAGCCGGGTGCCGTCGGGGCTGACGGCGAGGGACCACACCTCGGAGCGGTGCCCGACGACCGTCTGGGAGCAGTGCTGGGACTCGAGGTCCCACACGCGCACGAAGCTGTCCTTGCTGCTCGACGCGAGCTTCCCGTCGCCCTCCAGGAACACCACGCCCGTCACCGCGCCCTTGTGGCCGCGGAGCTTGAACAGGCCCGTCTCCCCGACGACGTCCCAGAGGTTGATGTCAGTGTCCTGGCCGCCCGAGGCAAGGCGGGCGCCGTCGGCGGAGAAGCGCAGGGCCGTGACGCCGCGGCGGTGCCCGCTCAGGGTCGCCCGGCACTCGCGCGACCCCAGGTCCCAGAGGCGCACGGAGCCATCCGAGTAGCCAGCCGCCAGGAGTGGCGCCGCGGGGGACACGGCCAGGCACGTGACGCGGGGGGCGGCCAGGTCCTCCCGGCGGGGGGCCTCCATGCGCGCGACCTCCTGCCCCAGGCGCACGTTCCAGAGCAGCACGGCCTCGACGGCACCCGTGGCGACCGTGTGGGCGTCCACAAAGGCCACGTTGCAGTCTGCGGGGATGCCAGGGGTGGGGGGGGGGGTCCTGTCGCGCCGGCGGGGGGCCTCCCGTGGCGGAGGGGCGCCCGCGGCGCGGGGATCGGACCGTCGGAGGGTCGAGCCGCGACCCGGGGGGCGCGTCCCCGCAATGCGTCCCGCTCACCCGACGAGACGACGCCAAAGGCCCCGGTGTGCTCGTAGCGAAGGTACGCCTTCACCATCTTCCTCCCTCTTCACGCGCGCTGCAGGCGCTCTCTGTCCTCGTGGACGAAGATTCTGTGTGATTCCGACGGCCCGGCGACGCGGTGTCGAGGAAAAAACGGCTCTCCGCGACGGGGCGCAGGGGGAAGGCGCCGGAGGGGAGCGGCTGGGTCGGGGCGCGGAACAGTCCGAGGCAGAGCAATATATACTTCCCTCTGGCGCGTCAAGCGGCGTCTCGCACGCAGAAGGAGGCCGCGCCGCGCAGCGTGGGCCAGGGTGGGGCGCCAGATGACCGCCGTCGACGGCCGAAATCCTGGCGGCCACCCGGCGGACTGGCGCTTCCGAAGCCCTCCGGGGCGCGTGGGGGGCCGGGCAGGGGGCTGCATGCATCGGCATGCGGCGCGTGAATCCCGTCAAAAGGTTTACAGCGAGCTTCCCATCCCACGAGACCCTCCCGCGTCGAGAATCGCCTGTTGCACGCCTGGCACGGTTGCCCCACCCTAGAACCCGCCGGGGAGAGCGCCTCTGGTCGCACTCGCGGGGCATTCCCGAGATTCCGGGGTCACAACGTCGACGTGATGACTGAAGAGCAGAGGAAGCCCGTGTGGCTTTCCCTCGAGCCCCCGGTGAGCCCCCAAGGGGTCGTTGGACGCCCCCCTCCTCCGGCGCGCCGCACCGCTGACGTCCGGGCGCGGTCGGCAGGAGGGCCCGTATTTGAGAAGATGTTGAGATACAGGGCCGCACGTTCCCGTAGAAGGCGCCCTGGACACCTCCGAGTGGCGACGCCGCCCACGCCCCCGCGGGTGCCCGGCCGCCCGCCCCTGCCCCCCCTCCCCACCACGCCCCCCTCACCCGCCCCCGCCCTGCCCCCGCGCTCGCAGGAGCTCCTGGAGAAGGGCCTGCTCCCCGTCAAGCGGGACAGCATCCGTGGTGAGTGCCCCTCCCGCCCCGGCCCCCGCCACAGCAAGCCTCGCCCCGGTGGCCTCGGGGGGCAACCCGCGCCCCTGGCCCCCTCTCCCGGCGCAGTCCAGAAGCGCGTCTACGCCGGGGCCGTCCAGTCCGGCACCGGCGCGGCCCCCGCCGAGCCGGTGCAGCGCAAGTCGAAGAACCAGATGAAGCGCGAGCGGCGCGAGGCCATGGGCCAGTGCAGCCGCTTCCTCCAGGGGACGTGCGAGTTTGGGGACAAGTGCAAGTTCAGGCACGACGCCGAGGGCTACCTGGCGGGCAAGCCCGACGACCTCCCCGGCCCCTGCCCCTTTGAGCGCGCCAGAGACACGTGCCCCTACGGCATCGCGTGCCGCTGGGCCTCGGCCCACGCCGCGGTGCCCCCGCAGTTCGCCGAGGCCTTCCGGGCGGACGCCGCGCGCCGGGCCGCGGCCCGGGCGGGGGCCGAGGGGGGCGGGGCGGGGGCCGAGGGGGACGGGACGGTGGAGGTGTGCGGGGAGCGCGTGGCGGACGACGGGAGCCTGCCGGGCCCGCTCAAGGGGATCGAGCCGCTGGAGAGGGTGGAGGCAGAGGCGAACCAGTTCTCCAAAGACCTCCAGCACCACCTGAGGAAGGGCAAGGTCGACTTCGCGGCGTCCCTGCGGGTGCTCGGGGAGCTGGGGATCCGGGTGGCCAGGGGGCAGGGGGCGGGGCAGAAGTGGGGGAAGAAGCGGGGGAAGCCGGACGAGGGGGGCCCGGAGGGCGGGGCCGAGGGCGGGGCCGAGGGCGGGGCCGAGGGGACGGCGGCCGAGGGGACGGCGGCCGAGGGGACGGCGGCCAAGCGGCCGCGGGGGGAGGGCGAGGCGGCCGCCGGGAGCGGGGCGGCCGGGGACGGGACAGTCAGGCTGTTCGACGTGGCCCGGGCGGAGGAGGGCAACGGGGGTTACCGGGAGGGGGCGGCGCGGGCGGAGGAGCGGCGGCGGCTGGACCTCTCGGGGAAGCTGTACCTGGCGCCGCTGACGACGGTGGGCAACCTGCCGTACCGCCGCGTGTGCAAGCGCCTGGGCGCCGACGTGACGATCGGGGAGATGGCGCTGGCCACGCAGCTCCTGCAGGGCCAGGCGAGCGAGTGGGCGCTCCTGCGGCGGCACCCGGAGGAGGACCTCTTCGGGGTGCAGCTGTGCGGGGGGTACGCCGACTCGCTGTGCAAGGTGGCGCAGCTGGTGGAGGACACGTGCGAGGTGGACTTTGTGGACGTGAACATGGGGTGCCCGATTGACCTCGTCTGCCAGCGGGGCGGGGGCAGCGCGCTGCTCACCAGGCCGGACCGGATCAAGGAGATCGTGCAGTCGATGAGCCGGGTGCTGAGCTGCCCCCTCACGGTCAAGATCCGCAAGGGCTTCCACGACAACCAGGACAACGCCCACCGGGACATCGTGCCGCACCTGAGGGAGTGGGGTGCCGCGGCCGTGACCCTGCACGGGCGCACCCGGCAGCAGCGCTACTCGCGGTGCGCCGACTGGGAGTACATCCAGAGGTGCGCCCGCGAGTCGAGCGTCCCCGTGGTGGGCAACGGGGACGTCTACACGTGGCGCGACTACCACGACAACGTGGGGGGCGAGGGGCAGGTGGCCACGGCCATGCTGGCGCGGGGGGCGCTCATCAAGCCCTGGCTCTTCACCGAGATCAAGGAGCGCCGGGACTGGGACATCTCGAGCGGGGAGCGCCTCGACCTGCTGCGCCAGTACGTGCGCTTCGGGCTCGAGCACTGGGGGAGCGACGGCAAGGGCGTGGAGACGACCCGCAAATTCCTCCTCGAGTGGCTCAGCTTCCTGCACCGCTACGTCCCCGTGGGGCTCCTGGACCGCGTGACCCCGAAGATGCACCTCAGGCCCCCGGCCTTCTACGGGCGCGACCACCTCGAGACGCTCATGGGGTCGGACAACGCGCGGGACTGGGTGCGCATCTCCGAGATGCTGCTGGGGCCCGTGCCGGCCGACTTCTCCTTCCACCCCAAGCACAAGACCAACTCGTACGTCGTCCGGGACGGGGACTACGGCGCCGCCATGGGCGGACCCGCGGGGGGGGCGGGGCAGGGGGCCATCGAGGAGGGGGAGGAGAACGGCTGACCTCCGCGCCGACGCCGCCCCGCCCGGGACGCGGTGGGGGGCTGTCGCCGGACGCCCGGGCGCCTGGTGTCGGGGGCGCGTCGCACCCGGGAGGGGCCTCGCCCCGCGCCTCTGTTGAACCGCTAGCCCACGCGCGGCGCGAGAACACGCCTCCGCCGCCGCCCCGCCGTGTCAACGCGCCCGGAGGGAGCTTCCTCGCGCCTCGGCCTCGCCGGAGCCCCCGCACAGCACTCGGGGACTCGAGAGGACTCAGGAGGCCTCGGCAGCTCAGGTGGGACCGGCGAGGCCCTCGGGGCGCCTGTTCCGCACGAATGGGACCTAGATACTGCCTTCAGAACCCTCCCCCGCGCAAAATACGCGGACGGCAGTGAAGAGCGCGCGATCGACCGTTTCACGGGACGCAGAGACATGATTTCGTTCGGCGGGATGATCCCCGCGCGGCGGTCCTCGATCCTCTCGGCCGTGCCCGGCGACCCGGCCGAGGGGTCGGTCGCGGAAGGCCCCGGCGCCGAGGACTGCCCCCCCCCGCGGGCCTGGCCGGGCGGGCGGCTCCTACGGAAGGCGGCGGCGTGGCTGGCGGCGGGCCTGGCCGGCCAGGAGAGCGAGCTCTGCCTGCGCGGAATGCAGCGGGGGTTCGTCATGGACACCCCCCTCCGGCTGTTCGTCTCCCACCTGCTCGTCCTGGCCGTGCTGCTCGTGGACAGCCTGGTGTTCGACGACTTCCTCTCCTCCCCCGGGTCCCGGCCGTGGGGGGGCTGCGCCGCCCCCTCCTGCGCCGTGGCGTGGGTCACCCTGTTCGCCGCGGCGGTCCAGGCGGCGGCCCTGGGGGTGCCCGTCCTGGCCATCCTGGCGCTCCCGCCGGCCGGCCAGGCGCGCCTGGCCCGGGCCCTCCCGGCGCTCGACACCGCGGTGATGCTGTCCCTCTGGGCGCTCCGGCTGGCGGCCAGCGCCGCCCTCCCCCTCGCGGACCTCGAGGCCCTCCGCGGGCCCGCCCCGGGCCTCTCGGGCGTCCTCGCCTCGTCCCTCGCCTACGCCCTCTTCTTCCCCACCTCCCTGTCCCCCCTGGCCCCGCCCCTCGGCGCCGCCGTGGCGCTCGTCGGGGCCGCCGTCTACGTCACGCTGCCCGTCACCCGCGCCGTGCGCACGCGGCCCCCCGACGACCCCTGGGAGCTCCTCGGGGTCGCCGCGCTCCCGGCCCTCTGGGGCGGCATGGTCGCCTTCTACTGGGCGGCGTGCTCCCCGCTGGGCGACGAGGCCGCGCGGCAGGCGTGCCGGCGGGAGGGCGGGGCAGCGGCGCACGCGCGGTGCCGCTGCCGGCGGTGCCGCGCGTGGCGCGGCGGGGACCCCCCGCCGGCGGGGGCTCCCGGGGCGCCCGGGGCCCCCGCCCCCCGGGTCGCCTTCGGCACCGAGCTCCGCCCCCGCCGCCCCGGTCCCTGCTGGAGGGGCCGCCTCCGGGAGCTGGCGGCCGACGAGGTCGCCATGCTGGGCGTCTTCAGCACCCTCCTGTGGCTCCTGGCCCCCGCGAGCCTCGCCCTCGCCGCGTGGGGGCTGGTCCGCGTCTCCTTCGAGCAGCGCCCGCCCGGGGGCCCGGGTGCGGTGGCGGCCCTGCGCCGCCTCCGCGCCGCGCCCGCGCCCGCGCCCGCGGGTGCCTGCCCCGCCCCACTCGAGGGGGCCGACTTCTTCAGCGTGGCCATCCCGGCCTCGTCCATCGCGGCCCTCTTCGCGGCCGTGGCGGTCGCGGTGCGCGTCGCCCGCGTCACGGCCCAGCAGCGGGACGCCCTGATCAGGGACATCGTCCCCGAGGACGTCGCCGACGCCCTCGTCCTCCGGTACGTCCGGCGGCAGGCCGCGGGCCGGCCGGCGGGCGCTCGGGGGCCGCGCCGCTGCCCGCCAGCCGGGGGCGCCGGGGACGACCCGGCGGGCCCGGCGTCCGAGGCCGACGTGGGCGGCTGGGTCCCCGTCTGGGACGGCCGCGGCGCGGGGGGGCAGGGGGCGCCCCCCGCCGCCGCCGCCGCCGGCGCGCCCGGGGCGGGGCCCGCCCCCGCGGGGCCCCCAGGGGACGCCCCCGGCGACGCCCCCGCCGCGGCGGGGGCGTCGCCGGCGGACGCGCCGTGCCGCGTCGTCACCCCTGTGGGGGCGTCTCCCGCGGAGCTGGCCTTTTTCCGCCAGCACCGGGACGTGTCCCTGATGTTCAGCGACCTGGTGGGGTTCACGGCCCTGTCGAGCGCGCTGCCGCCGCGGACCGTCCTGGCGCTGCTGCACGCCGTGTTCAGCGCGCTGGACCGGGTGAGCTCGTACCTCGGGGCGTACAAGTACGAGACGGTCGGGGACGCGTACATCACGGCGAGCAACCTGGGGCGGGAGGACGCGGGGCACCGGCTGACGGCGCTGCGGATGGGCGTCACGCTGGCGCGGGTGGTGGCGGGCACGGTGCTGGAGGCGGGCGGGGCGGGGGGGGCCGTGCGGCTGCGCGCCCGGGTGGGGCTCCACACGGGGGACGTCGCGGCCGGGGTCCTCGGGGCTCGGCGCAGCGTCATGACCCTGGTCGGCGACGCCATGAACACGGCGAGCCGGATGGAGTCCCAGTCGCTCCCGGGGCACGTCCAGGCGTCCGGGGCCTTCTGGGCCGGCCTCCCGGCGGGGGTCCGGGGGCTCTTCTACCCGCGCGAGGTGGCCGTGAAGGGCAAGGGCCCCATGCGGACCTACGTCCTGGACGTGGAGGGTCAGCGGGAGGCCTGCGCGGCCCACGGGCTCGACCTGACCGCCGCCCCGGCCGTCTGGGGGCGCGTGGCGCGGGGGTCCGGTCGCTAGGGGCGCCTTCAACCGGGCCGCGGGCCGCGCCGGCCCCCCCTACCGGAGCCAGAAGTGCATCTGCCCGTCCCGCTTGCCGCAGCCGAGGGGGCCGCCCGCGGCCACGCCCTCCTTCACCGCGGCCTTGAACGCCTCCCGCTCGGGCCCCTCCCCGGCGGGGGCGCCCACCGCCTGCGACAGCCACCCGATCGTGACCGCCCTGCCGGCCCTCTCCAGCTCGCGCACCAGGTCGGCCAGCCGCACGAGCCGCCGCCGCTTGGCCTCGCCCGCCGGGGCGCCCTCCCCGTCGTCCCGCCCGCGCTTCCGCCCCTCGGCGCCCTCCCCGCCGTCCCGCTCCCTCTCCCTCTCCCGCTCCCTCTCCCTCTCCCTCTCCCGCTCCCGCTCCGCCTCGTCGTCCACGTCCTCCCCCGCCTCGAGACGCGCCATCTCCTCCTCCCGCTCGCGCAGCTCCCGCTCCAGGCGCGCCTCCTCCTCCCCCTGGGCCATCTCCTCGTCGGCGTCGTCCATGTCCACCCGCCTCGCCCCCTCGGCCCGCTGCGCCAGGTCCTCCTCGTCGTCGCTGAAGTCCTCCTCGTGCTCCCAGTTCTCCCTGAGGTCGAACCCGACGTCCACCGCCCCCGTCTCGGCGTCCACCCGCTGCACCACCTCCTCCTCGGCCCCCACCATGAAGGGGTTGGCGGCGGGGTCCTCGTCCTCGTCCGCGGCGCCGCCGGGCCCGGGGGCGCCCCCGGGGCCGGCCGCGGCGCCCTCGCCCTTGAGGGCCCGGGCCCGGGCCGCCGGCGCCCCGCCGGCCGCGGGGGCCCGGGCCACCCGGTCCGCCCACTCCTCCTGCGCGTCGGCCTTGAGCAGGCCCTTGAACCAGCCCTCCTTGGCCGCGGCCTCCGTCTGGCGCACGTCGGGGGCGTCCAGGGCGGCCGGCGCCCCCGGGCGCGCCGTCACGGGGCGGAAGTTGTACCACGAGTCGACGGGGCGCAGGACCCACGCCGAGCCCTCCTCCTCGAGCAGAAAGAGGGGCTGCGAGACCTGCAGGGTGCCCTTCTGCCCGGCGAAGTGCTGCGGGGCCTTCCCCTTGGCCTGGCACTCGAGGGTGATGGCGCTGGGGCCCGTGTCCTGCGGGCGGCGGCGCGGGGGGCGGGTGTCGGCGGCGCGGGGCGGAGGCGGGGGGGCGGCGCGGCCCCTGCCGCCGGGGGGACGCGGCCGCGGGGAGATCTCGGGGGGCTGCTCACCCGCGAGAGCTCGCGATTCCGGCCCCTGCTCGGAACGAGCCTCGCCTCCGATTTGTGGTGCCACGTTTCCGTGCTCTTGAAGCTCGGAGTCCTGCGGGGCGGCCCGGGGGAGGAAGCGCTCGGGGGTTTCCTGGGGGACAACGACCTTGGAAGCCCCCGGGCTGCACGCCGTGACCGGCGACGATGTGCAGCGTGTGAGGGCGCCCGGGGGTGGGGCGGGGGGGGGAGGGGGCGGAGGAATCACATCACCTCGAGCTGAACGCCGCCAGGCGAACGGCGGTGCCCTCGTGAAGGGCGCCGGGCCCCATCACGTCCTGCCACTTGTCGCTCATGGTGCCCACCGACTGGCGCGAAGCAGGGATCGACGGTGGCGCTGGAGAGACGGGATCCGCAACCTGCGGGACTGCCACCCGCGTGTGAGGGCGGAGGGTGACATGGGAGGGCTCTCGGGCAGCGAGAGGCCTGGCCGGCACCCTTCCTCTGACACTTGCCCAAACTTTGCCTCGCAGGGCGGCTCCGCCGCCTTTCCCCCCCGGCAGAAGTCGTCGACTGAAGAGCACGCCCTTCCAAAATCGATTCGTGTGCAGCGCGGGTTCAATTCTGCCGCGTCGACGTAACCCGGAAACCCTGAAAGATTGGGGAGCAAGAAGGGGCGTCCGGCCCGCAGCCATGGACGACTCTGACTACTACGACTCGGACGATTACGACTACGATGGGATGTCGGAGGACGACGGGATCCTCGAGAGCCCCGGTCCGTCCGCGGCGCAGGTGGGGGGCCCCCTTTCCTTGGCCAAGGAGCGGGCCTTCGTAGAACTCCTCTTCCCGGCCCCGCGCCCCCCGTACGTGCCGCTATTCACACTCCTTTCTCCCCGGACGACCCTTGTCTCGGGCCCTCGCGCTCTTCTCTTGCTCTGATCTGTGCGCCGGGGCGCCGGGGCGCCCCCCCGGGGCCGTCCGGGGGCGCGAGGCGACCTTGCCCCCGAGAACGCGCCGCTCCGGACCGCTGGGGGCGACCCGAGACCGGCCCTTCGTCGCTCCGCAGAACGCATACGTCATGCTCGACAAGGTGGGCCTCCAGGCGGTGAAGGAGGAAGCCATCGAGAGGGTGAAGAACGTCCTCTACGTCACGAGGGACCAGGCCGTGCGGGTCCTGCGGCACTACCAGTGGGACCCGTCCCGCGCGAGCGAGCGGTGGTTCACGGAGCAGGTGACGCCGCCGACCGGCGCCGGGGCCGGCGACTCGGCCCCCTCCCCCACGTCTGCGTCGCGCGCGCGCCCCGGGGGCGCCCGCGGCCCGCCCCCTCCCTGCCGCGGCTGAAGCACGGCCCGCGGCCCGCGCCCCGCCGCAGGAGGAGCTGGAGAAGCAGCTGGGGCTGGTGGCCGGGGAGCAGATGACGCGGGGCCAGGCCTCCGGGACGTGCAGCATCTGCTTCGACGGCGTCGACGCGCCGAGCCTCCTCGGGCCGGCGTGCGGGCACCTCTTTTGCAAGGACTGCTGGCGGGGCTTTGTGGAGGCCAAGTTCTCCGAGGGGGGCGCGGCGGTGCTCGACATGCGGTGCCCGAGCCCCAAGTGCGGCTGCCAGGTGCTCCCGCAGGTGTACCGGGGGCTGGTCGACGCCGCGCTCCTCGAGCGCTACGAGCGGTTCGAGACGCAGGACATGGTGGAGCAGGCGAGGAACCTCTTCCACTGCCCGGCGGTGGGGTGCGACCGGGTGGCGCGGGCCAAGGGCCCCGGGGCGGGGGGGAAGGCGATGGACGTGGCGTGCGAGTGCGGGTGCTCGTTCTGCGGCAAGTGCCAGCTGGTGTACCAGGCGCACGCGGAGCCCCACCGCCCCGCCTTCTGCGAGGACGTGCGGGAGTGGACGGCCAAGGCGAGCTCCGAGAGCAGCAACGTCGAGTGGATCCTCATCAACACCAAGAGCTGCCCCAAGTGCCACAAGGCGATCGAGAAGAACTCGGGGTGCATGCACATGACATGCTCCCAGTGCCGGCACGAGTTCTGCTGGCTCTGCCTCGGGGACTGGCAGCGGCACTCGGAGCAGACGGGTGGGTTCTACGCCTGCAACCGGTACGAGACGGCCCGGAGCAACGGGGAGTACTCCGAGGTGGACCGGCGCAAGGCCGAGGCCAAGGAGAGTCACGACCGGTACATGCACTACTGGGAGCGGTACAACTTCTACGACAAGGCGCAGGCCGACGCCACCAAGGAGCAGGGCATCCTGCGCGAGCGCAACCTCACGGCCATCGCGGACCTCACCGCCACGCCCCTCCCGCAGCTCGAGTTCCTCCCCGAGGCCTGGGACACGGTGCGGGAGTCGTGCCGCACCCTCAAGTGGTCCTACTGCTACGGGTACTACCAGCTCTGCCAGGACAAGCTGTCCGCCAACGAGACGCTCAAGGACCTGTTCGAGTTCAAGCAGCGGGACGCCGAGCTGTCCCTCGACCGCCTGCGCAAGTGCCTCAAGGACCGCGTCCTGGAGCTCCTGGACCGGAGCGAGAAGTCCGAGGAGCTCGCCCTCAAGCACGACGAGATCAACGAGGAGTTCTCCCGCCTGCGCAACGACACCACCGACATGGTCAAGATGACAGCGCGCTTCTTCAGGGAGATGATCACCGAGCTCGAGGGCGACTTCTGCCACCTCGAGCAGGCCTTCGCCCCGGCCGCGCCGCTCGGGGGGCCGGGGGTCCCGGGGGGGGGCTTCCAGGAGCCCGGGGCCGAGGGAGAGGGGGCGGGGGCGTCGGGGGAGGGCCCGCCCAAGGGGCGCAAGAGGAGGACGTGCGCGCCACCGGGCCCCGCAGTCGGCGCCCCGGACGACGAGGGCGAGGACATGGCCGGGGCGTCGGGGACGCCGGGGGCCGAGGGCGCCCTCATGGAGGACCAGCTGGCGATCGCTGCCGCGGCCGCGTCGGGCTGGCAGTGCGACGCCTGCACGTACATGAACGAGGGGGACGCCCTGGCGGCGTGCGAGATGTGCGGGACGGACCGGTGAGCCGGCCCGCCGGGGAGCGCGGCCTGCTGCCGCGGGGGCGTTCGTTCAAGCGCGGGGCGCCCGCCCGGTCCCCTCACAGCTGGTTGGAGAGGGCGTCCCTGATGAGGCCGAGGTTGTCCTCCTTGGACCCGAAGCGGGGCACCCCCATCGACCCCTGGGCCTCCTCGAGGAGGGAGCGGGGGTCGTCGGCGTACTCCCACACCACCCCGTAGAGCGCCAGGGCGGCCGTGTCCTCGAGCGCCCGGAGCGACGACTCCACCCCGCCCGTCCCGACCCACGAGCCCACCGCCCCCCACGCGTCCGCCGCCCACCCGGGCAGCGCCCCCCCCCGCCGCCGCCCCTGGCCCCGGAGGCCCCGGACGGCCAGCAGGAACGACGTGAGCTCCCCGACGGCCTTGCCGAAGCGCGGGTCCGTGTCCCGCAGCTGCAGCAGCCCGAACTTGTCCTCGCTCCGCGCCGCCCGGACCAGCCCCCCCAGCGACCGCACCGCCCACTCCATCCGCCACGCCTGCGCAAAGGCCAGGGTCCGCGCCGCCTCGGTCAGCCGCGCCGCCTCCTTGGCGCTCGCCGACGACAGGGCTCCGCCCCGGTGCACGTTCCACTGCACCGCCCCGCCCGGCCCCGCCGGCGGGGCGGCGGGCACCCGCGGCGCCGCGGCCCGGTGCAGCCCCGCGGCGGCCGTGTCCACGAAGCACTCGAGCTCCCGCACGCAGGCGCGGGCCACCTGGGCCCAGGCCTGGCCCGACTTGTCGGCGAACACGGCGGCGCGGTGGGACGAGCCAGCCCGGGGCGCCGCCTCGCACGCCTCGCACAGCTCGTGCGCGGCCATGGCCGACGCCTGCGGGTCCACGCCGTCCCCGCCGGCCATGCACGCCAGCACGGGCTCGAGCGAGAGGCCCGAGCGCGGGGGGGCAAAGGCCACCGCCTGCGTGGCCACCAGGTTGGCCAGGAACGCGGCCCAGGACCACCCGGCGGCGCAGACGAGGACCGCGGGGGCCGCGCGGAGGAGCAGCGCGGGCCCCGCCGACGGACGCAGCGACCCGAGCGGCAGGCTCAGCAGCGGGTAGGCGGCCAGGGTGGCGGCCGTCGTGGCGGCCGCGGCCAGCGCCACGCGGGGCAGGCCCTGCTGCGCCTGCACGAGGCGCGGGCGCCGGACCACGGGCCACGACGCGCGGTTGCCCCCCGCCAGGGACCGCAGCACCACGTGGCACGCCCCCGCGGTCGCGCCCAGCGCCGACAGCGGGAGGACGGGGAGCGCGCGGCCGCTGAGCCGCTGGGCCAGGAGGGGCACCGAGACCGCCCCGGAGCCGGCCACCGCGCCCACGAGGGCGGCCAGGCGCAGGGGCTCCGCGGGGAAGAGCCTCAGCACCGCCGCCACGGACGGCATCCCCGCCGGCGTCGCCAGGATCACGGCCGGGGTGTCCCGCGGCGCCGAGCCGAAGCTCAGCGCCCGCAGCTGGGCCACCAGGGCCACCGCCTGGAGGGCCTCGTGGAAGCACGCGGCGGCGAGGGTCGCCGGGTGGAGCATGCGCCAGAGGGACTGCGGGGGGGGGGGGGGGGGGGGGGCGGGCCGGGCGGCGGGGGCGGGGGGGGGGGGGGGGGGCGGGGGGCGGGCGGGCGGGGGGGGGGGGGGCGTCGAGAACGGCGATCGAGGATTTCTTGAGCGGGAACGGATCGGGGTCCGGAGGACGCGCGGGCGGGGGCGGAGGTAGACGCGTTTGGGGGGAGTCGAGACGAGGCGCGGCGGCTTCGG
>Ga0181582_10003232_pt1 | contig 13094 bp, 11 predicted proteins | sample 071ome_32_FD_132438 | JGI IMG/M metagenome (GOLD analysis project Ga0181582, IMG submission 132438) | Coastal salt marsh microbial communities from the Groves Creek Marsh, Skidaway Island, Georgia - 071405AT metaG (megahit assembly) | ecosystem: Environmental > Aquatic > Marine > Intertidal...
CCGCCTTGCACAAATCCCTGCGCGGCTCGGATGCCGATGCGGCGCTCTACTGGTTCGCGCGCATGCTTGATGGTGGCTGCGACCCGAACTCTGTCGCGCGCCGGGTCGTGCGGATTGCCCGCGAAGACGTGGGCAACGCCGATCCCCGGGCCTTGTCTCTGGCCATGGACGCGTGGGAAGCCTGGCGGCGGATGGGCTCGCCCGAGGGCGAACTGATGATTGCCCAGGCGCTGGTGTATTGCGCCTGCGCCCCGAAAAGCAATGCGGTTTACACCGCCTTCAACGCGGCAACGCAGGAGGTGCGCGCGCGCGGCTCAGATCCCGTCCCTGTGCATCTGCGGAACGCGCCTACGGCTCTGGCGCGTGCGCAGGGTCACGGCGCCGATTATCGCTACGACCACGATGCGGCAGACGGGGTGGCGATCGGGCAGACCTACTTCCCTGATGAGCTCGGGGAGCGGGTTTATTACCAGCCCGTTGAGCGCGGGCTTGAGATCCAGATAGCAGAAAAACTGCGACGTCTGCGTGGTATGCGCGACGCGGAACGGCCCGCGTGATTCATCAGCTTAGTCTGATTGCGGCGGGCGGCGCGATCGGCGCGATGCTGCGTTTTTTGATTTCTAGTACGGTGGCGCAGCTCTTCGGGCGCGAATTTCCCTACGGCACGTTGCTGGTGAATGTGCTCGGGTCTTTCCTGATCGGCGTCACGTTCGTGCTGCTGAGCGAGCGGATCGCGGACGGGTCCGCCTGGCGGACGTTTCTGGTCGTCGGCGTGCTGGGTGCGCTGACGACGTTCTCGACTTTCTCGATGGAAACGGTGCATCTCCTGCAGGTGGGGCTTCTCGAGCGCGCGCTGACCAACGTGCTGGCGAATGTCGTGCTGTGTCTGCTGGCATGCTGGTTCGGCCTGCTCCTGATGCGTCCGGCTTAAGACGGCTTTAGTTGCCGCCATGACGCGCGAGCGGAGTTGGATCGGTCTGCTAAAGTACGCGCCACGTCGCGGGAGGTATCCCCCTGCGCAGGCCGTCAAGGCTCACAGAGCGCCCGACTGCGCTTTTTTCCGTGTTCCCTGACGTTGGCAGGGCCCGTTTCGAAAGTATCAGACCATGCTTGATCTCCATTTGTTGCGTCAGGATCCAGGCGCTGTTGCGGCGGCGCTCAAGCGTCGCGGCTTTGACTTCGACCAGGACGCCTTCGAGCGTCTCGAGCAGGCCCGCAAAGGCTTGCAGACCGAGACGGAAAGCCTTCAGGCTGAGCGCAATCGGCGCAGCAAGGCTATCGGTGCGGCGAAAGCACGCGGAGAGGATATCGAGGCAGAAAGGCAGGCCGTAGCAGACCTCGGCGAACGCCTCAAGGCTAACCAGGCGGCGCTTGAAAAAGCGCTGCAGGCGCTCGAGGACTTTTCGCTCGAGATCCCGAATCTGCCGCATTCAGATGTTCCTGATGGACTCAGCGAAGCGGATAACGTCGAGCTGCGCCGCTGGGGTCAGCCGCGAACGTTCGATTTCGCGCCCTTGGATCATGTTGCGCTGGGGGAGCAGCTGACCGAAGTCGATTTTGAAACCGCGGCGCGGCTGGCGTCAGCGCGTTTCGTGGTCCTCTCTGGCGGTATCGCCCGGATGCAGCGGGCGTTGACCCAGTTCATGCTCGATACGCATGTCGCGGAACACGGCTATCGTGAGGTCTATGTTCCTTACCTGGTGAACGAGCGGACGATGCGCGGCACCGGGCAGTTGCCCAAGTTCAAAGAGGATCTGTTTGAGATTGGGACGCATGGTCTGTATCTGGTGCCGACGGCAGAAGTGCCGGTGACGAACCTTGCGCAGGATGCGATTCTCGATAGCACCGCTTTGCCCGCGCGCTATGTCTGCCACACACCGTGCTTCCGCAGTGAAGCCGGCTCTTACGGCAAAGACACCCGCGGCATGATTCGTCAGCACCAGTTTGAAAAAGTCGAGCTGGTCCAGCTGGTCTCCCCGGAGCGGTCGTATGCGGCGCTCGAAGAGCTGACCGCACACGCCGAGACAATTCTGCAGAAGCTCGAATTACCCTACCGGGTGATGGCGCTCTGCGCGGGCGATATGGGGTTCTCTGCGGCCAGAACGTATGACCTCGAGGTGTGGTTGCCGTCGCAGGACTGTTACCGGGAAATTTCCTCGTGCAGCAATTTCGAATCCTTTCAGGCCCGGCGCATCAAAGCACGCTGGCGCAATCCCGAGACGGGGCGTCCTGAACTACTGCATACCCTGAATGGCTCGGGCGTTGCCGTTGGTCGCGCGCTGGTCGCTATTCTGGAGAACTATCAGCAGGCCGACGGCAGTATTGAGGTCCCCCAGGTGCTGCGCAGCTACATGGGCGGGGTGGAGCGGCTTTCTCTTCCGGCCTGAATCGGTGCTGCTCAGACCAGCCACATCAGAAGCGCGACGAAACCGCCTACGGCCAGCATAGGCAGAATAAAGCTGCGCCAGTCTCCGGACTCCGGCGCTGGGCTGTTGCGAACCATGTGCATGGCGGAGGGGAGGAGCATTGCGATCATCGCTCCCAGCAGGACCGCGGATCCGATTTTCATCCACAGTTCCATGGACTCTCTCCTACCTGGTGCCCTCGTCAGGCGAGTAGAAAAAACACGGCCCCGCGAGCGGGGCCGTGCCAAACACTGTTCACGCTGGCATCAGTCGTCGCTGGCGAATCCCAGCAGATGCAGCAGACTGATGAACAGGTTGAAGATGTTCATGTAGAGCTGCACGGTTGCGAGGATGTAATTATTCATGCCGCCGTGAATCATCCGGCTGGTATCGAACAGGATGAAGCCACTCATCAGCATGACGATCGCCGCGGACAAGGCCAGAGACATAGCGGGGATCGCCAGAAATATATTCAGCAGAGCCGCCCCGAAGACGACCAGCAGGCCTACAAACAGAAAGCCGCCGAGGAAGCTGAAGTCCCGCCGGGTGGTAAGGGCGTAGCCGGACAATCCGAGGAAAATGACGCCAGTACCTCCGAGGGCAGTCGCCACGATCTGCGGTCCGTTGGGCAGCGACAAATACATCGACAGAATCGGGCCCAGCGCAAATCCAAGAAGTCCGGTGATGGCGAAAACCACGCCGAGACCAGCGGCTGAGTTTGCTGTCCTTGGCAATACCAGCCACATCAGCAGGAAGGCGCCGCCGAGGCCGAGCAGATAGGTCATCGGAGGCATGCGCAGCAGTACTGACACACTGGCCGTGACCGCGCTGAACAGCAGGGTCATGGAGAGCAACGTGTAGGTGTTTCGGATGAGCTTGTTGGTTGCAAGGACGCTAGTCTGCGCACGTGTTGATGCTATCTGGATAGCCATAGTTACCTAGTCCTCCGGTTATTCGAAACCGTTGTGAGTGTGTGTTTTTGACCGCGCCGACGGCGAGAGTTCAATAGAGCCAATCATAGGGGTATCGCGCGGAAATTCAACAAATCCCCCATTAATTCTGGGCGCTTAGGCATGTTTTTTCGTTCCTGTCTTATGGTTTGCCAGGGCCGAATAGCACGTCAGGCGTAGGGAAAATCGACCAGCCCCGTGTTCGGGTTGTTGCGGTTGAAGGTCCAGTACTGGTGAATCTCAGCGATCCGGCCCTGTGTAACCCGATAGTGTTCGGAGCCACGGATCGAAAAGTTTTTTCCGTCATGCGTTCCGGTCATGGTCCACTCGATGGCAGCGCTGTCACCTTCTGAGACGCAGCTGTCGACCCGCCAGACGGCACCCGCCCACTGTGCCCGGATCTGTACCCAGAAATCGGCGATTCCGCCAGCGCTCCTGACCGGCTTGTGGTTGGTATCAAAGACCACCGCATCCGGTGTAAAGCAGCTCTCGATGTCGGCTGCGGTGCCCGCGGTGCAGGCCTCAAAATACTGCTCGATCAGGGGTTGGTGTGACATTGGTCTGTTCTTCCTGGAAGCGTTGCCGGACAAGCGTCAGCTCGTGATAAACCCGGCGTAGTCCTGCGCGGCAACGTCTGCGATGCGCTCACGGAAGGCGGGGGCGCCGCCCGCGTAGAACAGGAAGCCGCGCTTTTTTCCTTCGACGTTGCTGCCCATGAACCATGAATCTGTTTTGGTGAACAGCATGCCCTCGGTGAGCGACGCGGCGTGATCTGTCCATTCACGCTCCGATTCCGGGTCTGCTTCGATGCGCTGGTAGCCTTTATCCTGGAGGTAGCCGAGGCACTCAGCGACCCATTCGGCAACCACTTCAGCGCAGCGCGTGAAATTACAGAACACAGCGCCATTGACCATGAAGAAATTCGGAAACCCGGCGGTCTGCAGGGTCAGATAGGTGCTCGGCCCTTCCGGTGCCCACTTGTCCCGCAGCAGGACGCCGTTCTCACCTTTGATGTCCATCCGTGTCAGCTCGCCGGTGATCGCATCGAAACCTGTAGCGTAGATGATCACGTCGAGCTCATGTTCGGCGCCGCTCTCAAGTCTAATCCCGGTCTCGGTCACGCACGCAATGGGGTCACTTCTTACGTCAACCAGGGTGACATTCTCGCGGTTGTAGGTCTCGTAATAGTTAGTCTCCATCGGGATACGTTTGGCACCAAAGGGGTGGTCTTTGGGGCATAACAGCTCGGCGACGGCGGGGTCGTTTACCCTTTCGCGAATTTTCGAGCGCACGAACTCGGCGTAGTCCTCGTTAGCCGCCTCGTCGGTCATGATGTCGTGGAAGCAGCCGAACCATTTGGTAAACCCCGGTTGCGCCCAGATCTCTTCGTAAAACGCGTAGCGCTCTTCCTGCGGCACATCAAAAGTCCGGCGAGGATCAAAGTCCTGCATGAAGCTCGCAAAGGTCTTGCGGCAGCGTTCGAAAATTTCCTCATAACGGGCTTTGATATCGGCCTGCTCCTCGTCGGTGACGCGGGAATTACGCAGCGGGCAGCAGTAATTCGGTGAGCGTTGGAAGACGCTCAGATGCCCGCTCTGCTGCGCGACTATCGGAATGAGCTGCACGGCGGTTGCGCCGGTGCCGATCACACCTACCCGCTTGCCGCTGAAGTCGACGGGTTCGTGCGGCCAGCGCGAGGTGTGAAAAGAGCGTCCTTTAAACTTGTCGATGCCGGCGATGTTCGGCATGTGCGTTGCCGACAGAATGCCTACAGCTGAGATCAGGAACCGGGTCGAGGCGCGGCGTCCGTCCTCGGTTTCGACCTCCCAGCGCATGGTGTTGCTGTCGTAAGTTGCAGAGCGGATCCGGGCGTGGAAATGAATATCGCGCTTCAGGTCGAACTTATCCGCAACGAAATTCAGGTATTTCTCATTCTCGGGCTGAGCTGAGTAGTGCTCAGACCAGTCCCATTCCTGCAGGAGCTCTTTAGAGAAGCTGTAAATATAGGAGTAAGACTCGGAATCGAAACGGGCCCCCGGATAGCGGTTCCAGTACCACGTGCCGCCGACGCCGCCCCCGGCCTCGTAGATGCGCGCATTGAAGCCTCTCTCCCTCAAGCAGTGCAGTTGGTAAAGCCCGCTGACACCAGCGCCGATCACCAGCGCATCCAGTTCTTCAACCGGGTCGTCCTGCCGGGATGAAATTTGTTCTGCTGTCTGTGCCATGGAGTCCCCCTCTTGGCCGTGATCGGTGGCTGGAGCCCGATTGTCCCCTCTGGATAGGGTCCCCGGTCAAGTTGGGATGAATCCTGCTCCTCGGTTTTCGCGAAAGCGGCGGTGTGTTCTCGTGCTCCTTCAGCGAACGCTTAATAGAGAGTAGCTTTCGCGCCCAGATATTGTGAGCAGGATCAGGGAAACCATGGATGATTTGATTTCACCCACGCAACCGGTGCTCGTCGGGTTCGGCGTCGCAGCTCAGCGTGAGGACGATTTCCGGGAAGCGGTCGAGCCGCTGCAGCTTATGCTCAAAGCGCTGCGCGCGGCGGGCGACGATAGTCGACAGCCGCAAGTGCTGACGGAGATCCAGGATATCGCTGTGCCGCACGGGCGCTGGCGCTACCGTGATCCGGCCGGTGCGCTGGCGCGTGCGGTGGGTGCGCACGGCGCTCGCAGCACCTTTGCCGCCGTCGGGGTGCTGCAGCAGTCACTCATCGGAGAAGCGTGTCAGCGCATTGCAGCGGGGGAAATTCATACCGCAGCCGTGGTTGGCGGAGACTGCAGCCATCGCCTGCTGAGGGCGGGGGTGGCGGGAGAGCGGGTGGTCGATACGGCACTGGAAGCCGCGCCGGATCGCCAGCTGAATCCGAAGGAAGAACTGTTTCATCCGGTTGAGAGCGCCCTAGGGCTGGTCATGCCTATCGGGCTATACGCCATCATGGAGTCGGCCTACCGCGCACGACATGGCCTGACCGTGGCTGCGCACCGGGATCATCTGGCCGGTCTGTATGCCCGGTTCAGCCGGATCGCGGAGGCCAACCCTGACGCCTGGAACCGTGATGCTCTTGCCGCAGAGGAGATCCGCGAGCCCGGACCACGGAATCCCATGCAGGCGTTTCCGTACACGCGACGGATGTGTTCGACCCTCAATGTTGATCAGGCCGCTGCGTTGCTGCTCTGTTCCGCTGCACGCGCAGAGGCGCTTGGCGTGCCTCGCGAGCGCTGGATATTCCCACTGGCCAGCTCTGAGTCGAATCATATGGTTCCGGTGTCGGCGCGCGCTGATCTGACCCGTTGCCCTGGTGCGGCGCTGGCCGGGCGCGCCGCGCTGAAAAGCGCGGGGCTCGCGATCGAGGAGGTCGATCTGCTGGATCTCTACAGCTGCTTCCCGATTGCCGTTGAAGCCTACGCTGAGGCGCTGGGGATCGATTTTCAGCGCGAGCTGACACTGACCGGCAGCATGGCGTTTGCCGGAGGTCCGTGGAACAACTATGTGTACCAGGCGACCTGCCGCGCGGCAGCGCTGTTGCGCGCAGGAGGCGGTTGTCACGCGCTGATTTCCAGTGTCTCCGGCATGCTGACCAAGCAGGCCTTCGGTCTGTGGTCGCGCGAGCCGCCGCGCCAGCCTTTCCGCTGGCTTGATGAGACCGCGGCCGTGTCGCGGGCACAGCAGACGGTAGATGTTGTGCCGACGTATTCAGGAACGGCTACGGTGGCTGGCTACACAGTGCTCTATGCGCGCGACCAGGCACCCTATGCGCTTGCGGTAGTCGATACCCCGGATCAGCGGAGAGCGCTGGTCACCAGCCGGGATCCTGAGAGTCTCGAACGGCTGGAAGCAGAGGAGTGGGTCGGCCGCGAGGTTCTGGTCGATGAGAACGTGCTCTGCCTCCGCGACCGACTTGCCTCATAGTCGTTTCAGCCCACCAGCGCCCGCTTACTTTCCTTCCGTTCGGTAGTCGCCGAACTCCTGGTCGCGCTTTGACAGGGCGGCGGTCAGGTTGGCGCGGATCTCCTCCATGTGCGCCTGGGTCGATTGCGTCAGCATGCCCATCTGTTGTAACTCGGTACCCGCCCTGATCCCCGCGCGCAGGCCCATTGCTTCCATCTGTCGATGGACCGCACGTTTGTTGATCTGCTGAATGTCCGGGGGAATGCGCGCCACCCGTGCAGCAATCTCAAGCACCGCGTCTTCCAGCGCCGCTGCCGGGAAGGCCCGGTTGGCGAAGCCGCATTCCACGGCTTCCAGACCGCTGATGGAATCGCCTGTCAGCATCATCTCCATGGCCCGTCGCATGCCGACAATCCAGGGATAAAACTGATTGTCCGGCGGGCTCATCGCGCGGACCGGCGGGTAGCCTATCTGCGCGTCCTCCGCGACGTAGACAAGGTCGCAACCGGTTGCAAGCTCAGTGCCGCCGGCAAGGCAGTAGCCATGAACCTGGGCGATGATCGGCTTACCCAGGTCCCACATGCGGAAGCAGCCTTCAACCACATGGCGCGGCCAGTTGCCGAGACCACTCGCGGTGTAGAAAGGTTGGCCCTCCCGCACATCGCTTTTCAGGTCGTATCCGGCGCTGAAGCTGGGACCCGCGCCGCGGATGATCATGACCGCAATCTCAGGGTCCTGGTCAGCTTGCTCCAGGGCATCAAACAGCTCCCCACGTAGCGCATTGGAGAGCGGGTTGCGTTTTTCGGGCCGGTTCAAGGTGATGCGTCGGATCTGAGGACGCGGGTCGTCGACGAGGATCAGTTCATAGGACATGGCGAGAGCTCCGGTTGGCGGTCATTAATTTGACCGGTTCCGCGCGCCGTCTTGCAACGAAGCCCTCTATGAGTCCGGGCGATGGTTATCCGCTCAGTACGCTACCGGAAGCGACCGTGCCCCGCGCACCCACAGCGACGGGAGCCAGTCGATGCGGTCCTGAAGTCGGCGGATCGCCGGCATGCGCTCGAGCAGGATTTCGATAGCAATCGCGCCCATGCGCCGGCCCAGCGATGCGCCGGGGCAGTAGTGCGGGCCGTGCGCGAAAGAAAGGTGGCCCTGAGGATCGCGCTGTAAGTCAAACCTTTCGGGATCGGCAAAGCGACGCTCATCGCGGTTGGCTGAGGCAATGTAGGAAAGCACAAACGCGCCCTCGGGGATGGTCGTGCCATGCAGGTCGATATCGCGGGTAGCCGTCTGGAAGACCAGATTGACGGGGGACCAGAAGCGCAGCGTTTCGTCCACCAGGTTAGCCGCCAGTGCACGGTCGGCGAGTACCGCACGATGCACGTGGTCGTGTTCGAACAGGGCGCTCAGCGCGCTCGAGATCAGATGCGAAGGCGTTTCCGAACCGCCGAAATGGGTGAGGATGGTGACCGACAACACTTGAATCGCGGACAGCATGTCACCCTCAATTTCGGCGTTGAGCAGAATCGAAATGAAGTCGTCGGCGGGTGCTGCGCGGCGTTCCTCGATGACCCCTTCAAGATAGGCACGGAGCTCGGCGATGCTCGCGCGGATGCGCGACACCTCGTTCGGCGGGAGGCTTGCGCGATTAGCGGCGTTGAGCAGATCTGCCGTCCACAGCTTGAAGTTCTGACGCTGCGCGGGATCGACGCCAATCAGCGCGGCGGTGACGCTGACTGGAATGTAAGCAGCGAAATCGTTGACGAAATCAAATTCACGTCCGCGCGTTTCGATATCGTCCAGCAGCGCATTGACGATGCGACGGATCTCCGGCTCCATGCGCCGCGTGACCGCAGGCACAAAGGCGGTCGCGGTCAGCCTGCGTAACGGGGTATGCGCGGGCGGGTCCATGGCGATGATCGACGTTGTCTCCGGGACCGGGTCGAGATCGCCGAAGGCCTGGCGGATGAAGTCCCGTGCGGAATAGTCCTCCGGGTGCAGAAAGGTGTTCCGACAGTCCTCATAGCGGAACAGTCCCCAGGCCTGCAGGGGCTCAATGAAGTGCACCGGCGCATCGTCGCGCAGCTGGCGATACCAGGGGTAGGGATCGTTCTGAACGTCGCGGCGGGTCGGGTCAAAATCGATCCGTGACATAGCGCGTGGTCTCCGTGCGTTGCGAGCAGGTGGGTCCCTGTGATTGTCTGCTGGTCAGCGGGAACGGTCGAGCGAACGTCCCGGGTATGCGTGTAACTGCCGGCTATGCGCTCGCGGTGCGCAACACAGGCAACGACAATGATCCTGCTGAAGCGGAGTCAGAAAGGTAAAACCAAGCATGTTCAAGAAAATCCCTCGTCGCGCTTTTCGGTCGATTTTGATGGCCGCCTGCTTTTTTCTCGCATCCCATCCAGCCGTCGCGGGTGGAGCGCCCTGGGATGGCTACGAGGTCATCGACATGACCCACAGTTTCGACGCCGATACGATCTACTGGCCGACCGAAGCGGGTTTCACGCTCGAGGTCGTGTATGAGGGCGTCACCGAGGGTGGCTGGTATTACGCGTCGAATCACTATGCAGCAGCCGACCACGGCGGGACGCATCTAGACGCCCCGAAACATTTTGCCGAAGGGCGACTGGCGGCTGACGAGGTGCCTTTGACCCGCCTGATGGGCCCTGCCTGCGTCATCGACGTGCGTGAGAAGGCCGCAACAGAGCGCGACCTACTGTTGTCCGCCGCCGATGTCGAAGCCTGGGAAGCCCAGCATGGTTTGATCCCTCCCGGGTGTGTCGTGTTCATGAACACCGGCTTTGCCCGTTTCTGGCCTGATCGCGCGCGCTACATGGGTACGGATGAACGCGGACGGGAGGCCGTTGCGAAGCTCCATTTCCCGGGTTTCTCGGTGGAGGCAGCGGCCCTGCTGGCGGCGCGCGAGGTCGCAGCGGTGGGCCTGGATACGCCGAGTATCGACTACGGGCAATCCAGCGATTTCGTCGTCCACCGCTATCTTTATGAGAGGAATATTCCGGGGTTTGAGAATGTCAGTCAGCTCGACCAGCTCCCGGCTAAAGGTGCGTTTGTGATAGCGCTGCCGATGAAAATCGCCGGCGCCAGCGGTGCGCCGCTGCGCCTGATAGGCCTGGTGCCCCAGGCGCGCTAGTGTCGACGGCGCTTGCAGTGCCCGTTGGCTCAGCGCTTGAAAGCAGGCGTTGAGAGCAGCAGCGGCGTCGCTGCCAGCGCCGTCGCGGGCAGCACGAAAAAAACTTTTCCGCTGACGCCGAACCAGAGCGCGATGCCGAGGTCGAGCAGCAACCAGGCTTGGCGCTGGGTGAGTGTCTCTTCACGCTGCGTTAGGGCTGCTTGCACAAACTAACCAGCCACGCTCTCGCAGTCGATAGCTAGCTGTGAGCAACGCTGTAGAGCGCTTCTTTTCCCGCGTGTGGCGTTTCGTGTTTGCGGCGAATACTCATCGTGATGAGTGCCGCGCTGACCTGACACAGCGCTGATTTGGTACACTCCGCGCCGCTCGCAGCTGAGCGCCTTCTCCACAGCGAGAAGCATCTGCCTCAGGGACAGCTGCAGGTGTTAGACGGGTCTGTTCCTGTCCCGTTGATTTCCAGCCTTGGAGAGGTGGCAGAGCGGTTGATTGCACCGGTCTTGAAAACCGGCAAGGGTTAACACCCTTCGAGGGTTCGAATCCCTCCCTCTCCGCCATATTATCAATGACTTAGAAGTCGATCGTGTCTAATTTTAGGGGTGTTTTTGGGTAGTTTGGGCTCCAGTTAGACACGATTTTAGACACGATTCTTTCGATTCCTAGCAAGCCATCATTCAACCGGGGCGCTCAAAGCACCGGACAATTTCCGGACACCTTGGCCGTGGCCATTGACACGCCCTGTCAGACCTTGGGCACACTCGATTTGAGTGCCGCGCCCGCATCTAGTTTGGCGTAGTTCAGAGCGTCTTTGAGGTGCTCGTATTTGTACCCCTTGTACGTATACACGCTCTTCTGCTCGACCGTGATGCCGTAACGATTCATCAGTTCTTTCTCTTCTTCGGTCATGTCTTATCGACTCCTCGATTTGATTGACGTGGATAACCTGTCGGGACTTGCCTCACCCGGCGAACACGCCGGCATCTGAGCCCGCGCGATCTTCGACACGTGGCCAATGCTTCAGAATGCCGGCGCCTTCGAGCGCGTCATTGAGAAGGCCGCGAACTTGCCTTTCGTCCTCTTGCTCCAGGGCCTCGTCAGCGAGGGCCCGGGCTCGTTTCGATGTGAAAGCACGAATCACCAGCTTGACGCGGCCGAAACTAGCAGGGCTCATGCTCAGGGCATCGACTCCCATGCCGAGAAGCACGAGCGCTCCGGCGGGATCGCCGGCCATTTCGCCGCACACACTCACGGGCGTGCTTTGGGCGTGGGCGTCGCGGACAATCATGTCGATTGCGTTGAGAACGGAGGGATGCAGGGTGTCGTTCGGCGTCGTTACCCTGGCGTTCGTTCTGTCTGCCGCGAGAATGTACTGGGCGAGGTCGTTCGTCCCGACGGAAAGATAATCGACACGGGCCGCCAGGGCCTTGGTCAAGAACACGGCGGAAGGCACTTCGATCATCAGTCCTACCTTCGGTTTCGCCGTCGCCTGGCCTTCCTCCATCAACTCGCGATGAGCGCGTGCCAACAGTTCCAACGCCTCATCGAGCTCACTGACCTTGGCGACCATGGGAAACAGTACCTGCAGGTTCTCGAGACCCGCATTGGCACGCAGCAGCGCGCGCAGCTGAATCATGAATATCTCGGGATGCGCCAAGGAGAAACGAATCCCGCGAACACCCAAGAAGGGATTGTCCTCCTTCAGCGGGAAATACGAGAGAATCTTGTCACCGCCCACGTCGAGGGTGCGTATGGTCACCGGCTTCGGCGTGAAGTCTTCCAGTAGCTGGCGGTAGCTCTGGTACTGCTCATCTTCGACCGGAAAAGCGTCTCGTAAGAGAAACTGGTATTCGGTGCGATAGAGACCCACTCCTTCGGCTTCGCTGTTCCTCGCCAGGCCGATATCCGAATCCAGCCCGATGTTGGCGTGCAGGGGTAGCCGGACGCCGTCGAGCGTTTGCGCCGGCAGGTCACGATTCTTCATGAATTGCGCGCAAAGCGCTTCTTGCTGGCTCATTCGCATCTCGAACGCATCGAGCAGCGTTCGCGACGGGTTCGGATAGATGCCCGCTTCGTCTCCGTCTACCACCATCGTGGCGCCATCTACGAGGTCAAGGGGTAGCGATGACAGGCTTACGACGGCAGGAATCCCCAAAGCGTTCGCCAAGACGGCGGTGTGCGAGAAGGCCGAGCCCTGATGGGAAACCACACCAACGAGTCGACCGGCCGGAACCAAAGCGATGTCCTGGATGCCGACGGCGTCTCCCACGAGGATGCATCGTTCCGGATACGACCTCGAGTCTTCGAGCCCCGGCTCGAGTTGCACAAGAACGCGCGTTCCGAGCTCGCGAATGTCTTCGCCGCGGGCGCGCAGATAGGGGTCTTCCATTCGATCAAAGACCCGCGCATGCTCGGCAACCGTGTCCCGCCAGGCCCCCGGGGCCCAGTTTCCGGCGCGGATCCGCTCGAGCGTGTCCGCTACCAAGCTGTCACTGCCAAGCAGCATGATGTAAACATCGAACAGCTCGCGCACCTCGTTTGGCAGTACATCGGCCAGACGCTCGCTACCGGCACCGAGTTCCGCCTGAACGGCAACGACTGCGGCTCGGAAAGCGATCTCTTGGGCATCGATGTCTTCGGCCTGGCGATCGGGCACGGACTCCAGGTTCGCGAGCGGGTCGATCAGCGTCGCCGTGCCGACAG
>Ga0181582_10003233_pt1 | contig 13092 bp, 9 predicted proteins | sample 071ome_32_FD_132438 | JGI IMG/M metagenome (GOLD analysis project Ga0181582, IMG submission 132438) | Coastal salt marsh microbial communities from the Groves Creek Marsh, Skidaway Island, Georgia - 071405AT metaG (megahit assembly) | ecosystem: Environmental > Aquatic > Marine > Intertidal zone...
CTTCGGAACCCACCCTCACAACCCTCGGGAAAATTTTATCCTGGTTGGTCGTAGGAGCTCTTTCGGGACTCGCCATCTACATGAACGCTTTGCCCACCAAACCCACTTTGGTCAAATTATTAGATCTGAAATTTGACATGCTAGTACAGTTGGCACCAGCGTTCATGCTCGGCCTTCATTGGCGAAGGCTCTCCGGCCATGCCGCCTTTATCGGCATCATCGCCGGACTGGCCATCACTTTTGGACTTTACCTCACTGGTTGGGGGGGGAGCACAGGGGTCCACTACGGTTTATTCGGACTAGCAGGCAATCTGATGTGCGCCCTTTCGCTGTCCTGCCTCACGGTTCGCGATAAGGAATCTTCCCTCGATGTATGAAACTTGGAGTTGCGGTGAATCTCATAACCGACCACAAAATGTGTTTGGCGTAAAATTGTGTGCGAAAGGCACTTATTTGAAATCGTTTTTTCAACCTATGATCTGGACTCTGGTCCTCTTGGTCTTTGTGAGCCACCGGGCGGCTGCCGATCAAGTGGTCATCACTGAGATCATGCGAAAACCAAAGAAAGTAGATGCTCCTCAATGGGTTGAATTGTCGAATCTGACTTCCACCGTCCTCGATTGTGCTCAATGGGAGCTCAAAGGCCTGAACTTGATCTATACCTTTGCAGATTTTCAGCCAGACTCTCCGGCTGATGGTTTCATTGCTCCTTTCGAAACTTGGATCATTTCCGATACCTCCCCGGAAGATTTCAGGCATTATTATCCCGAATCCCAGAACACTCGAATCCTTGGGCCTTGGACTGGGTTTATCTCTGAGCAAAAAGATCACCTGGTCCTTGTGGATAAAAATCAGTTACCGATGACGGGCGTCGCCATGCACCAAGGTCCGCCATGGCCAACGTTTGTCGACGGGTCAGGATACACACTGGAAAACTCCAGTCCCAATCGAAATCCCATGGATTGGCGAAACTGGAGACGAAGTCGTGCAACAGGTGGCACCCCCGGAAAGTGGACCCTTCTGGACGAAAACATTCCAACGGGCACCTCACCATTGAACGGTCCTTACATGCGGGACATTCTTCTCAACTCAGAAGCCTCATCGATGACCATTGTCATCGCATCGGATCAGGAGGACCAACTACATCTCGAGAATTACCAGATTTTGAGCCATCCAGATCTCAAACCGTTGATCCAACTCGATGGCACACTCTCCTCAAAAACAACCCGTGCATTTCATTGCGAGATCGACAAGCTGCCACTTGCTGCTCAAGGTTTTTATCTCGTTAATGCTCAAACGGGCCAATGTGTTGACGAAGCCTTTCCTAGGCAGCTCGCCAAAGGTTTCAGCGTTACCCGCACCTCCAGTCAACCCCAGTCGTGGAGGACCTTCACACCCACGCAATCTGGCAACCCTCCCCTCCCTACCCCCCTGCCCCTCATTGTCATCAACGAAATCATGTTTGATCCACCGTACGGTAAGGAACACCTTGAATTCATTGAACTTCACAACGCTCTCCAGGAGCCCGTGGATATGAGCCTTTGGACATTGGAGGGTGGCGTTCAATTCGATTTCCCAAAGGGGACCCTCATAGAGGCAGGAGGGTTTGTCGTCATCGCTGGCAAACCCGGCAAATTCCAACAATCCTATCCAGGCGTTGAGTGCTTGGGGGGATTCAAGGGAAAGCTTTCCAACCGCGGAGAACGCCTTTGTTTATTCGATGCTTTTGGTAATTGTATTGATGAAGTCCATTATGGTGTTGAAGGAGATTGGCCCTCGATGGCAGCAGGACAGGGTAGCAGCATGGAATTGCTAAATCCCCATTCGGACAACCAACTCTCATCGGCCTGGGGTGCCAGTCGACAATCCCGCTCCTCTGATTTCGAACCCCATGTATTTGACTTCACTTATCGGGACATCCTACCTCTTTGGACCACTCACGATCATCGGGAACTCCACTTTTACCTGACCGGTCAGGGGCACTTGGTGCTGAAAAACATCAAACTGTCTCAGGTTCATGAAGAGAAAAACCTGCTCGAGAATGTGAGTCGTCGCTCCGTTGAAAATGATGGCGCGACAGGTTGGCTGATGCAAGGCAACCACAGCGGAAGCTTTCTCAGCGGCGATGAACTTCATCTCTTGGCAACCGGCCATGGCGACAACAAGGCCAACCGGATTGAATTGGATGCCTTAAAACTGGAAGAAGGAGCGTCTTATCGATTGAGCTTTGATGCAAGATGGGTCCGAGGAACCTCAAGGATGATCGTGCGTACTTGGAACGATACCTTTTCTCAATCCATCGAGGTTGGTATTCCATCGAACCTGGGAACTCCGGGTACCCTCAACACGCAACGCACCCAAACTCCCCCGCCTCAAATAGAGGATTTGGTGCATGAACCTGCCGTTCCCAAGCCTGGCGAACCCATCGTTTTCACGGCAAAAGTTGCTTGGATGGGTAAGCCCGGCACGGTGTCCTTGGTGTATCGCCTTGACGCATCACCGGCACTGGAATGGCAACGACAACCCATGCATCCATCCTCAACCGTTGGAAATGTGGCAAACCCCACCTACGAAACGACCTTGGAATTTTCGGGAGAACAAGGAGATCTTTTGGAATTCTATGTCGAAGGGATCAGCTTGGACCGTCAGCGCAGCACACTGCCCAGAATGCCTAGTTCCCATTCCGCTCTCTGCGTGATTGATGGGAGGGAGATTCCCACCGACCTCCGGCAAGCCCGATTATTGATCCGGTCCCGAGACTTGAATGCCATCCAGAATGGAGAAAGTGCCTCCTACGAATTCCGTTACCCAAGGCTCTCCAACCAATATTTCAATGCAACCTACATTCATAACGATCAAACGATCCGTTATGGGGCCTCCCTGAGAGCCAGTGGTAGCGCATGGACACGCCAGGCCAACATGGCCAGAGGCAAATGGAAGCTTCCCAAGGATCGTCCATTTCGCAACCACGTCAAATTCACCTACGATGATGATCCTACAAGACAGGGCGGCATGTTTCGTCATCATAATCGCATGGTGCGCTATTTGCTTTACCTTCTTGGACATCCTTGTGGCGAAAACGAATTTCTGTATGTCATTCTAAACGATGGACCCGTCATGCTGAGGGAAGAGGTCGAACCGGTAGATTCGGACTATTTGAGAAGAAACTTTACCAACGGACACAAAGGGGAACTTTATCGTGTGGATGATGCCTGGTGGATGTCAGACCATTGGAGTCAACGGCATCGTGATGCCAGTTGGGACACTGCCGACACCGCGGCCGTCGGCTACTACCGGAATGCCTGGATGAAACGCTCTGCAGAGGAGGCGGATGACTTCTCGGCGCTGACCCATTTTTTCGAGCTCATCAATCGTCCTGAGTATACATTGGAAGAAGTAGCCTCCTTACTGGATGCAGAAGCTGTGCTCAAAATGACTGCGGTTTTGGGGTTTGTTGCTGACTGGGATACCTTTACCCAGTCGCGTGGAAAGAATGCTTATTTTTATCGCCGACCTGAAGATGGCCTTTTCCAATGGCTACAGTGGGATTCGGATCTCGCTTTTGGATCCCGCCACTACCGAAACTTCTACGGTGGATCTGAGGCCTTCGTGCGCTGGGTAGAACACCCTGAGAACATGGATTTGTTAAGGCGCTACTTGAAAACATTGGTCGAGTTGACCGAGGGAAAGGACAGTCGAGTGGAAGCCTGGATGTCTCAAGAGTCTAGCCGTTTTTCTCAATGCCGAATCAATGCTCCCTTTTATCGATCCTTTTTTCAATCGCGCAAACAGGAAGTTGATGTCATGACAGATTGGTAGTAAGCATGACCAAGGTCCTCATTGATGTTCACTCTGAGGCGCGGAGCATCAACCACTTTGCGAGATACCCTTTCGAAAAGAAATCACCTGTAATGCCTAGTGAAAGTAGTCATGAACGCGTTCGACGCAAAGCGCGAAAAAAGCGACGGACGCGTGGGGGCCACCGAAACAAGGTGGGGTATCGCGAAAGCGTGATCGTTGGCTTATTGGTCCTATGTTTCCTGGGAGCCGTGGGGCTTTGTGGCTGGGTTCTTTTGCCCCCTCTTCTCCGCTACCTCAGCGAATCAAACCTCTGGTAGGAACGCGGGCATTTTCTTTAGAGACCCCATGATGGGTGGAAAAGTGTTTGCATCGCTCACAAAGACGATTCAGTTCCGCACGCAGAGCTGATCAAAGTCATTGGAATCTCCGGATGCAAGATACCCTCGTAGGACCTCAACAGGTGAGCGCTTCAAACCAGAAGACAACTCTGGGCAGCTTCCGATCTGCTAAACCTCACATCGCCTGCAACAGCACATCAGCCATTTCGGAAGGGGTTTGAGCGACGTGAATGCCAGCGTCCTTGAACGCAGCTATCTTGGCCTCAGCCGTCCCCTTGCCCCCGCTGACAATCGCACCAGCATGACCCATTCTTCTCCCAGGAGGAGCGGTGGTTCCTGCGATGAAGCCAGCCACTGGCTTTTGGCAATGTTCCTGAATCCATGCAGCCGCCTCTTCTTCAGCCGAGCCGCCAATTTCCCCTATCATGATAATACCATGGGTGTCAGGATCATCGTTGAACATCTTGATCACGTCCAAGTGAGAGGTTCCATTCACAGGATCGCCGCCAATCCCTACGCAAGTAGATTGGCCGACTCCTTTACAAGTCAGCTGCCAGACAGCCTCGTAGGTCAATGTCCCGCTTCGGGAAACGACGCCAATGTTCCCTTTTTTATGAATGTAACCAGGAGCGATGCCGATGCGACACCCCCCTTTGGAATCCTCCCCATCCCCTGGCGTGACCAATCCTGGACAATTAGGACCAATAAGGCGCGTTTTACACCCCTTCATAGCGTTCTTGACACGAATCATGTCCTTCACCGGGATGCCCTCCGTGATGCAAATCACCAAATCCAGATCCGCATCCACACCCTCAAGAATGGCATCGGCGGCAAAGGGGGGTGGAACAAATATGGCGGAAGCCGTCGCTCCTGTCTGTTCGACAGCTTGCGAAACAGTATCAAAAACAGGAACCCTCTCCTCAAACTGCTGCCCGCCTTTGCCTGGGGTGACACCGGCAACGATTTGGCTGCCGTAATCAAGACTCAATTTGGCATGGCGACCACCAAAACCACCCGTGATGCCTTGAACCAATACCTTTGTATTTGAATCAACTAAAATAGACATGAAAGTAATCAGGAAAAAATTTAAACAGGTCGGCTAACACACTACCCGACAGCTGCGACGATTTTCTGTGCAGCGTCTGCCATCGAATCGCCACTCACCAGAGACAGGCCTGAGTTCTCCAGAATCTCCTTACCAAGGGCCACATTGTTGCCTTCAAGACGAACGACCAAAGGCAGCGAAAGATTGGTCTCTTTTGCAGCAGCGACGATGCCTGCAGCAATGACATCGCATTGCATGATCCCTCCAAAGATATTCACCAGAATGCCTTTGACATTGGGATCGCTCAAAATGATACGAAAGGCCGCAGTCACTTGTTCGGTCGTCGCACCACCACCCACATCCAGGAAATTGGCAGGTTCCCCACCGTAATGCTTGATGATGTCCATGGTGGCCATGGCTAAGCCTGCACCATTGACCAAACAAGCAATGTTGCCATCCAGTTTGATGTAATTCAGATCGAATCGACTGGCCTCAATTTCCAGCGGTGCCTCCTCGCCTAAATCACGCATTTGCTGAATGGCCGCATGCCGGTAGAGTGCGTTGTCATCGATGGAGATTTTGGCATCGACCGCTGCCATGGCCTGCGAACCATCGGCTTTCTCTACGATACAAAACGGGTTGATTTCAACCAGGGAAGCATCGCATTCCCAGAACGTTTGGTAAACCCCCATGAGACATTTGGCCGCCTGACCAATCAACCCTGAAGGCAGCTGAAGTTCCGCAGCAATGCGCCTGGCTTGATGAGCCATTAGGCCCATCGAAGGATCGACTTGAAGCTTGACGATTTTTTCCGGAGATTTTTCGGCAACTTCTTCAATGTCCATCCCTCCTTCGGTACTTGCCATGATCAATGGCTGGGAAGTCTCACGATCCAGCAGAACCGCCAGGTAAAGCTCACTGACGATGCTTTCAGCGCTGGCAACCAGGAGTGTTTTCACCCGCCGCCCTTCAGGACCCGTTTGTTTGGTCACCAAAACTTCACCCAACATGGACTGGATCTTGGCGCTGGCGTCCTCAAGATTGCGAGAAAGATGAACGCCTCCTTGAAAGCCACTTTTGAAAGTGCCCTTGCCGCGCCCTCCAGCGTGAATCTGCGACTTGATGACAATCATGGAATGGCCCTCGTCAAAAAGGCCCTTGGCAACTTCCACGGCTTGTTCCACCGTCTGACACGCGTGTCCCGATGGAACCGCCACTCCATGTTGGGCAAGCAGTTCCTTGGCTTGATATTCGTGAATATTCATTAAAAAAAGATTTTGAGTGCAGCAGGGTCTTTCCGGAGCTTGGCCATCATTCCCTGAACTGTGCTCGAGCGCAGGATGTTCAGCGCGATTCGATAGGAGTCGCTTTCAATCCTTCGGGGCCTATGTAATCACTTTGAGGTCGAATCAAGCGATTGTCCGCAAGCTGCTCCAGAATGTGAGCACTCCACCCCGAGGTCCTAGCAATCGCAAAGATGGGCGTGAATAAATCAATGGGAATGTCCAGAGAGTAGTAAACACTGGCTGAATAGAAGTCGACGTTTGCATGGAGCCCTTTTTTCTCCTGCATGATCCCGGCAATCTTGTCGCTCATTTGAATCCACTTGGGCTCAGCAATTTTTTCACCCATTTTTTGGACCATACCTCTAAGTTTGACAGCTCGAGGATCAAGAACTTTATAAACACGATGTCCGATACCCATGATCTTCTTCTTCGTCGCCAAACAATCTTCGATGTAAGGATCGACGTTTTCCAGAGAACCGATTTCCTGAAGCATTCGAATCACAGCTTCATTGGCTCCGCCATGGAGAGGCCCTTTGAGCGTACCTATCGCACTTGTAATGCCGGAATAGATATCCGATAAAGTGGCCACCGTGACCCTGGAAGCGAAGGTGGAAGCATTCATGCCATGATCGGCGTGAAGGACATAGCACATGTCGAGGGTCGCAACACTCTCAGGATCCGCCTCCACTCCACCGTTCATCAGGTAAAGAAAGTTGGCCGCCTCTGATAAATCATCGCGTGATTCGACCAGAGGTTTGCCCTGACGATGGAGATGAAAATAGGCTGTGATGACGGGAATTTGAGCGATAATTTTCAGAGCCTTTTCCTGCAATGGTCCCGGCTCGTTGTTGTCGGCATCCGCATCGAAGCAGCCAAGAGCTGAAATACCTGTACGCAAGGCATTCATGGGCACTGTTTCTTTAGAGAGGGAGGTCATCAAGTCAATGACCCCTTGAGGCAGTTTTCGGTAACCAGCCAGCTTGATTTTAAGCTCTTGGAGCTCAGACACATTGGGAAGACGCCCATGATGCAGCAGGAAGACGGTCTCCTCGTATCCTACGTTGCCGGCAAGCTCGTTAATGTCATAGCCACGATAAATCAAAACCCCAACATCACCTCTCACATCGCTGAGGTATGTTTTGGCTGCGACGATTCCCTCCAAACCTTTGGATCCTGTACTGCTCATATTACCTTGCTTGCTGCTATTTTATACTTCGATTAAGGTGATGAATACTAAAAGACGCCCATGAATCTAGGAAAGCAAATCTGACACCGTCAAATACTTTCAACTTTCCAACCCAAAAACCAACGCAAAGGTCTCCGAAGACCACTACTCGATAGGGTTATTTATGGGAGAACGGCTTTAGGTATAGATCGGCGACCTCGATGCAATGTCAAGAAGATGAGGGTTCTTTTCTGTCTCTTTCAAACTTTGAGGGACCACACAAACATCCCAATGAGTCCTCTGCGCAGATCTCGGCATCTGGTGGTTCAGCATGAGCGGGTGAGTGGTTAAAAAAAGCCAATGATCCAAAAATGACGGCTGGCTGGAAATGTCTCATTTTGTTCATTTCGATAGGACGCAGAAAAAATAAGTTTTTTATCTAATCACTAATCGTTGTTGACCAACATTTTAGCAATTAAGCGAAATCTAAATGGAAAATTGGCATCCTGAGTGCTGCAGAGGTTTTGTTCATATTTCAGAACACACAGCACATGAAAAAAATAGAAGCCATCATCAAGCCCTTCAAATTGGAGGAAGTCAAAGAATCACTCAACGAAGTGGGTGTCGAAGGCATGACAGTCACCGAAGTCAAGGGTTTCGGACGTCAAAAAGGACACACCGAAATTTATCGCGGTAGTGAGTACACCGTCGACTTTCTTCCCAAGATCCTCATCCAAGTGGTCGTGCCTGATGAACGCTGTCAGGCTGCTGCCACGGCCATCGTGAAGTCGGCAAAGACGGGGAAGATCGGAGATGGAAAGGTTTTTATCTATCCAGTCGAAGAAGCAGTCCGCATCCGCACTGAAGAAGAAGGCGAAGAAGCACTTTAACCCCCTAACCCAACAATCAAAACACAATCAACTGAACTTATGAAACGATTATTGACTAATATCCTATTACTTACGGCCCTTTTGGGGACACCCATGTATTTGGCATTGGGACAAGACGAAGCTGTCGCCGAGGTTGCGGCTGAGGCGGAAGCGGAGGCTCCAGCCTTCACCACCATGGAAGAATTTCAGGCCATGCCTCTGGCATATCCTAAATTCATGGTGGACAACTTGTGGATCCTCATTGCTGCAGCACTTGTCTTTTTAATGCATCTAGGTTTTGCAACCATCGAAAGTGGACTGACACGTCAGAAGAACACGGTCAACATCCTCTTTAAGAACGTTTTTATCATTTCGATGGGGGTTTTGACTTATGCCTTTTGGGGCTTCAATTCGATGTATCCCGGGGATTTTAATGGCTGGTTTGCATTAGGTACCCCAATAGCAAATGGATTTGAGGGAGCTGATGCGCTTGCGAATATGACCAGTAATTATGCGGATTACACCTACTGGGCAGACTTCATCTTTCAGGCCATGTTTGCTGCTACAGCAGCCACCATCGTGTCAGGAGCTGTTGCTGAACGCATCAAACTAGGATCCTTCATGATTGGAGCCACGCTATTGGTTGCTTTTGTATACCCCATCACAGGATCATGGAAATGGGGTGGCGGTTGGCTTGACCAAGCTGGCTTTTATGATTTCGCTGGATCCACCTTGGTTCATGCCTTCGGAGGATTCGCTGCTCTTGCAGCCGTACTCCTACTTGGATCTCGCAAAGGCAAGTACGTTAATGGACAGATCAAACCCATCTTGGGACACAGCATGCCTTTAGCGACCATTGGCGCTTTCCTGCTGTTTTTGGGTTGGTTTGGTTTCAACGGTGGTTCCGTGTTAAGCGCAGATCCTGGTTTGGTATCGCTCGTTTTTGTCACTACAGCCATGGCTGGATGTGCAGGAGGTCTCGCCGCCATGGCCGCCTCATGGCTTTTCCTCAAAAAGCCTGATCTATCAATGGCCCTGAACGGACTCCTCGCCGGATTAGTCGGAATCACCGCGGGTGCTGATGTCATCAGCCCAATGGCCTCTATAATTGTAGGCGCGGTGGCCGGAGTCCTGGTAGTTCTGTCTGTTGTTGCGCTGGATAAGGCCAAGATAGACGACCCAGTAGGTGCCATTTCCGTTCATGGAACCTGCGGCATCTGGGGAACTTTGGCAGTGGGAATCTTTGGTGGATCAGATTTTTCCTTCGCCACCCAGCTTAAAGGAACACTGGCAATTTCCCTATTTGCCTTCTTCGCTTCACTGATTGTGTTTGGACTCCTGAAGTTCACCGTTGGGTTGCGGGTTAGCGAACAGGAAGAGGAGGAAGGATTGGATGTGGGAGAGCATGGCGTTGCCAGCTACCCCAACTTCCAGCCGGCTGTGGATCTTTGATGCACAGCTCCTCTTAAGAAGGTTGAAGGCAAGCCGCCCGGATTTTCCGGGCGGCTTTTTCGTGCCCTGGCCCAACAGGGTATTTGCCCAAGTGGTTCCACCAACAAGCGAAGATCCATCCTGATCGCACTCAGATTCTATGCTAGAAAAGCAGCCATAACCCCCTTCCGACCCATTTTCCGAGGTGACGGATAGTTTGTGCCATTGACACGCAACACAAGAGAACCTTCCATAGGCATTCCCACCCATGATCGTGACAATAAAAAACGCTCAGCACCTAAGTGCTGAGCGTGTGAATTTCGAAATAGGAATCGATCGAATTAGGCCAATGCGGCTTGTGCAGCTGCCAGCCGTGCCACGGGCACACGGAAAGGCGAACAGCTCACGTAGTTCAACCCTAATTTGTGGCAGAATTTCACGCTGCTGGGCTCTCCACCATGCTCACCACAAATGCCCAGCTTGATATTCTTTCGAGTGCTCCGTCCTTTCTGGACGGCAATTTCCATGAGTTGCCCCACACCCGTCTGATCAACAACAGCAAATGGATTGTTAGTGACAATTTCCTGCTCCTGATAATGAGGCAGGAAAGATCCGGAATCATCACGGCTCATACCAAGAGTCGTCTGCGTCAGGTCATTGGTCCCGAAACTGAAGAACTGTGCTGTTTGAGCAATCTGATCCGCAGTGACGGCGCCACGAGGCACTTCAATCATGGTCCCCACCAGATAACTCAGTTTCACACCCTTTTCCTTCGAAACTTCTTTGGCCACTCGGTGGATGATCTCAGCTTGCAGCTCAAGTTCCTTACTGAAACCGACCAAAGGAACCATGATTTCGGGGTTCACCTTGATTTTCTTCTTTTGAACGTTCGCTGCCGCTTCGAAGATGGCGCGTACCTGCATCTCAGCGATTTCAGGATAGGAGATCGCAAGGCGACAACCCCGGTGACCGAGCATTGGGTTGAACTCGTGCAACTCATGCACTCGTTTTTGAATCTCCGCGGGCTTGACCTTCAATTTCTTCGCTAAATCGGCAATCTGCTTGCTGTCGTGAGGCAGGAATTCATGCAAAGGCGGATCAAGCAGGCGAATGGTCGCTGGAAGGCCGGCCAATGCCTTGAAAATGCCTTCAAAATCTTTGCGCTGATAGGGCAACAGCTTCTTGACTGCCTTGCGACGGTCTTTTTCGTTTTCAGCAAGAATCATTTGCCGAACCGCATCAATACGATTGCCTTCGAAGAACATGTGCTCTGTGCGGCAAAGACCGATGCCAGTGGCACCAAAGGAAACAGCATTTTTGACCTGTCCAGGAGTGTCTGCATTGGTTCTCACCTGCATCTTGGTGGCTTTAGCCGACCAATCCATGATCTGCTTGAAGTTTTTGTAAGTACGGCTGCGCTTGGCTGCTGCTTTGTTTTCTAGCAACCCTTGAATGACCTCCGAAGGAGCCGTCTTGACTTCTCCCGGGTAGATTTCACCGGACGTACCATCGATAGAGAGGAAATCACCTTCCTTGAAGTTCAGCTTACCGATCTTCATGGTTCGTTTGGCGTAGTTGATCTGCACTTCGGCAGCGCCGCACACACAGATCTTACCCATCTGACGAGCGACCAGCGCCGCGTGTGAGCTGACTCCACCGCGAGCAGTAAGAATACCATTGGCGGCAATCATTCCCCTCAAATCTTCCGGAGAGGTTTCCAAGCGCACGAGCAAGACTTCCTCACCTTTTGCTTTGGCAGCCTCAGCCCGATCCGCATTGAAATAGACCTTACCCGTTGCTGCCCCGGGCCCGGCAGGAAGGCCCTTGGCGATCGCCTTGACTTTCTTGACGGCTGATTGATCAAAGACGGGAGCCAGAAGCTGATCCAGGTCATCGGCTGGAATCCTCTTGATGGCATCTTTCCAGGTGATGAGCTTTTCCTTCACCATTTCGCAGGCAATACGCACAGCAGCCAGGCCTGTGCGCTTACCATTACGCGTCTGCAACATGTAGACTGTCTCCTCCTCGATGGTGAATTCAAAGTCCTGAACATCGCGGAAGTGCTTCTCCAGCACCTTACAGATCCGCATCAGCTCCTTGTGAGCACTGGGCATGACCTTCTTGAGGTCGGCAACAGGATTGGGAGTACGAACACCTGCTACAACGTCCTCACCTTGGGCATTCATCATGAACTCACCCCAGAAAACATTTTCTCCCGTAGCTGGGTCACGGGTAAAGGCCACACCGGAACCAGAATTTTCGCTCGTATTGCCAAAGACCATGGATTGAACATTCACCGCAGTCCCCCACTCGGCCGGGATGTTATATTTTCTGCGGTAAACAATGGCACGATCGTTCATCCAACTACTGAAAACAGCGCCTACGGAACCCCGCAGTTGATCCCAAGGATTGTTGGGGAAAGCCTTGCCGGTGCGCTGCTTGACCAGTTTTTTAAACTCAGTGACCAGGACCTTCAAGTCGTCAGCAGACAAAGCCGTGTCCTCAGCGTGTGCATTTTTCAGACGCTGCTTCTTGACCTTCTCGATGACCAGTTCAAAAGGTTCTTCATCTTCGCTGGGCAGCTTTTGGACTCCCATGACCACATCGCCGTACATCTGGATAAATCGGCGGTAGCTGTCCCAGGCAAAACGTGCATTGCCACTGGATGCGGCAAGCGCTTCGACGGTTTCATCATTGAGCCCCAGGTTGAGGATGGTGTCCATCATGCCGGGCATGGATTCGCGAGCACCAGAGCGAACCGACAGAAGCAGAGGATTGTTCTTGTCTCCAAATTTTTTACCCAGTTGCCTTTCCATGCGGCGAACACCCTCCTCCATCTGAGCCTGAAGCACCTTGGGATAGGTTCGCTTGTTGGCGTAGTAGTAGGTGCAAACTTCCGTGGAAATGGTGAAACCTGGAGGCACGGGCAACCCGATACGGGTCATTTCAGCCAAATTGGCTCCTTTGCCACCGAGAAGTTCTTTCATCTTCCCGTGGCCATCTGTCTTGTTTCCGAAGTGATATACGTATTTAACCTTAGAGGTTCCTGATGCTTTTTTAGCCATAATTTTTGTGTGCGGTGAATCTAGAGAAAGATTGCCGAAGTCCTAACGCAGCTTGAACATTAAAAGCTCAAACGAGCGGGGAAAATATCAGA
>Ga0181582_10003240_pt1 | contig 13077 bp, 11 predicted proteins | sample 071ome_32_FD_132438 | JGI IMG/M metagenome (GOLD analysis project Ga0181582, IMG submission 132438) | Coastal salt marsh microbial communities from the Groves Creek Marsh, Skidaway Island, Georgia - 071405AT metaG (megahit assembly) | ecosystem: Environmental > Aquatic > Marine > Intertidal...
CGTCGCGGCACCCCCACCACCGTGCGGCATCATCCCACCGCCGAACATCATCCCACTCATGTCACCCAAACCGAGTCTCTCCGCCAAGACGTCGCACAGCTCGTTCACCTCCAGCAACGTCAGCTCGCACACTTGATCCGCGATCGCCGCCACCTTGGGGTTCGACTTCTTCGGAATCTTTGCGTCTAAATCCACGTTGACGTTGTCGTCCCTCAAGTTTCGCGCCTCGGCGTCCTCCGCACTGGAGGCAAACGTTCGCCGCGCGCCGCTCACGCCCGCGACCTTGCGCGAGCTCCCTCGCTCGCGCGCGCTCGCGAGCGACGCGACGGAGCGCCACCGCGCGAGTGGCCCCGCACTCATAACGGTCGTCTTCGCGCTCTGCGACGCCGCGCACGCGCACGCGCGCGCGATGAGCACGTCGAGAGACGACGTCACCGATCGGCGGCTCGATCGCGCCGAATTCAACATATTTTCGTCGCTTTCGCGCTGTTGACGCGCGCGATCGGCGTTGAGAACGTCACAAACGACGGTTCGTGTGGTTCGCTTGCGTTCACTCGACGAACGAGCGGTTGGGCGGTCACGACGCGACGGAAGACGTCGCGAAGTGGCGACTCTGAGCGTGGGGTTTCCCGAGGTCTTGGGCGAGCGCGGGCGACGCGGCAGCGGGCGACGTGACGCTTTGCACGGGATCACTGGACGCGAACGTGGCGGCGCGCTGTCGCTTACGCATGATTTAATTCTCAATGAATTGCCGCGCGCTCGGTTCGTCGCACGCTTGCCAGGGATCGATCGGTCACGGTGCTCGACGTCCGCCCAATCGGCTCTTCATTCGACTGAATGCGGAACCCGTGGCGGCAGAGTTGGGAGTATCTCGAGAGGGCAGCGGCGCCACGGCATCGGAGTTGGCGGTACTCATCGGTTGTGATTCTGCGGACCAGCCTCCGTCGCGGAGCATGGTCTCCGCTTGTGCTCGGAACGCCTGGTCGAGTCCGTCACTGCGAATGAGGGCACTGAGTGCCGGAGCAAGCTGCGGCAACAAATCACCGTCTGAAGCGAGCATTTGTCTAGATGCCTCGAAGAGTGCAACGATAATTGCTTTGTCCGACGTCAGAATGCGAGCTATGGCGGAGATAGCTCCGGCTGATGATACAGAGAATGACGTACGAGGAACGCATGCTGCGAGCGCGAGTGCCTGAATCACAGAGACACGAACGCTCACATCCGGATCGGACACCAATGCCTCGAGTTGTCGCATGGTCTGTGCCGTCGGTTCTACCGTTTCGTGATGTGCGCACGCGACTTCGGCGAGAGCCAGCGCAGTTTGGCTTCGAACACTCGGCTCTGGATCCGTTCTCAGCATGTTGAGCGTCGGATACACGTCGGCGAGTACCTGCTCGAGGTGCAAAATTTCAGATGTTGCTGCAAGTAAACGCGCGGTGATGAGCCTCACTGCCGGCGTGTTTTCCATGACCGGGTATGTACACTCCTTCAACGCGCCGAGCAAGCTCGGCGTGTGCCGCTCAAAGGCGGCAAGAAGGCGCGCAGCATCTATGATTTCATCGGCCGCGGAAGCTTCCACTTGCCGAATGAGTCTCGTAAGATAATCGCCGAGCACGGCCTCGCCGTTCAGTGTATGCGGAACAACGCCGGCGAGTAGAATCGGAAGCACAGCGCAGCGTTGATCGTAGCTCACGGTGCAAGCCTCATTCAGTTTCGGCAGAAGTACGTCTCGAGTGGCGTACGGACCAAGGACTCCGCACCAACGCGCCACAGCATTGCAGATTGACTCTCTGACGGACTCTTGACCAACGACGTCTGGAGCAGACGAGCTGATCACGTCTGTAATCATGTTCAGCGCATCCTCCATACACCAGCGCGCCAAAGGCCAGGAATCTGGAATATCCTTGGTCAGAGCCACGTCAACATCAACCTCGACAGAGGTAGGCTTTGATGCGGTCAGGCTATCCCTCATGGAAGATGCACACGCCTCATAGGCCTTCATCATACTTGTTGCTTGCCAACGACGCCGATCACCTTCCTCGGGCGACAGCCAACCGACGAACGAGCGATCGGATCCCTCGCCCGTCCATCCACTGCTCAATTCATCGTGCGCCTTCTCAAGCAACTTTGTCGCAAAGCGGTCTGTGAACCGCTCAGGATTCGATCGTAGGTACCAACGGGCGACGGCAGGCACAAGCTCTGCACGTGCGATATCAGCTACATCATCACTCCCGTCGCACGCGAGCGCAATTACCAACTCGTCGATGGTGTCCATGTTGTCGGCACTTGGTGGTTTGTTGCCGACATATCGCTCCATCGCTCGAGCACACGCCGCGCGAACACCATCGTTTGGATCCACAGCGGCATACCTGAATGTATCCATCACCAGCGCTTGCGACGTGAACCACGATGATGCACCTACTTGCGCCATGACTTCAAGCACGAGACCGTGACCCTCGCCGCTCATGGACGCCACTGCCTCGGCGTCCAAGCACGTCCGCGTGAAAATGGCATCAAACGCCTCCATACCCACTCTTTTGCCCACCACAGCGACAGCACGCGCAATCGCGTCTCTTTGTTCCTCGTTCGGCGATTTATACAGATCGAAGAACAATCGAGCGGCGCGAGCGGCGCGTTTTTCATCCCCGACTGAGCGTTCACACGCGCGCGAAATCATAGGCAAGAGCTCCAGTCTCGCGCCGGAAGCAACTTTGGGAGCCGTATTCGCGATGCATGAGACACAAGCATCGATAGTCTCGTACTCTTCGATTGTTGCTCGCGGTGAGCCGTTCTTCTCGCTCGACCACTCACCGTTCCCCACACGAAGTTCAGACAAGAGTCGGCTCACCTCACTCTCGGCTTCAACCGCCTTCTTCTCCCATTTCGCGGAAGAACCTCTCAAAGCACTGAGCTCGCTCTCAGCCCGCTCATAATTGGCTGACATTACGCTCTGAGCCTGCTTCGCCGACGAGCTCTCGCGCTCCAACGTGTCCAAGCGCGCTCGTGTGCGAATCAACTCGTTCTCCACCTCCTCAACCTTGGCCAACGCTCTCTCCAAGGCGCTCGCGGTTTGCTCCGTCATACGCGCCCGCTCATACATTCTACGCATCGCACCAAACTCCCCCCACGATTTATCTCCGTCGCCGTCCTTCTCCGTCAGCGCCGCCGCCGTCGGAGACTCATCTCGCATCGACAGCGCCGTCGCCTTGTATCCACGCCGCGACAGGTACTCGTACGTCGCCGCATCCAGCTTCGCGTCCACATCCACGCCCTCGCTCACCTTCCCTGCACTCACCGCCGCAAACGCGTCGTCTCGTGATATCGCCTCCCGCGTCGCCCGTGCATCGCCCGCGACGTCTTCGTTCGTTGTCCCGTTTGCCCGTCCCGCCCGTGCATCCTCCCGAGCGCACCGCAGCTCGTACTCCGCCACCGCCGCCCGCGATTCCGCATCCACGACGCGCGCAGCAGAGACACCAGAATCGAACACATCGTTCACGCACGATATCACTTCCCGGGGAAACCTCTTGGCGTCAGAAAAGAAGCTTTTCAGCGTGTTCGCCGCGGCGCTCGATTTTTCGAGCACGCGCGTTCTTCGAGCGTCGACGTAAAGCTCGTAGAGCGCACACCAGTAGTTTTCATTGATGAGGAAGAGCACCGTGCGCAGGAGCTCATCCTCGTCGCTCGACTCGACGGGCATGCGGAACCGCGAGCGCGTGTGACGTCGACTGCGCGGAGACGAGATTTGCGAGCCATCGGACGGGAGGACGCGCGGGACGCACGGACGCGCGAGGGCACCGAGAGTAGACGAACAAACAACACACGCGTTCGCTCGATGTACATCACTCATTCTGTCAACAAGTCTACGCGCGCAATCACTTCTTCACCGCGCTGATATAGAGCACTGTTCGCGCGTCGCGAGGCGCCGCCGACGTCAGTCTCGCTCTCGTGGGCGCGAGTTTCGCGCACGTTCAAACTCTCTCGCGATCGCGTGCGCACCGTTGTTCCCGCGAATGAATGCGTCGCCGTATTTATTCTTCAACTGTCCGTTCACGTACTCCTGTGCGCGTCGAGTGAACGCGATTCGTCAGTCGTCGCGCGCGTCGCCAGGATGTCGCGCCCGCCCGCCCTAGTCGCGCGTGGGAATCGTTCCCTCGAACTCGTCGTCGCGGGTCGACGCACCTCCGTCTGTTCCATCGCTATATTCATGTATCCATCCAAACACGCCAACACGCCTGCGAGCGCGACGTCGAACGACGCGTCAGTGCGCGAGAAACGACCGCGACGACGCGTCTCCCACGATCGATGCGCGCGAGCTCTCGCGTGATTCTCTTAGTTTTCGCCCGCGAAACACCCATGAAACGCCCCGTGAACGCACCTCTGTAATCCACGCCCGAGTTCAGCTTCACGAGCACCGTCTTACCCTCGATCGCGCGCAGGAAATCCGCCGGGGACGTGCCCTTGGATTCGCTCGGAGCGCTCATGCGCGGCGTGGAGTGCGGTCGTTGCGCGCTCGACGCGAGTTTTCGACGCGAATTCGCGCGATGCGAGCGGTGGATGCAGGGAGTGCGCTGAGCGGTCGATGCGTGACGACGAGGGCGAGACGAGACGCGCGACGCGCGACGCGTTCGCGGGCTGGGAAGGATGATCGCTCGGATGGGTCATCCGTCTTTGAGCGTGTTGAATTCGAACGCGCGGTGAAACCACTCGTGGGGGAGACGAAGACGCTGAACGAGGGAATAGCCAAGTTTTATGATGAGTCGAGCGGGCTTTGGGAGCGCGTCTGGGGGTCGAGTGAGCGCGGAGGGAGCGGCGAGCACATGCACCACGGGTATTATCGGCGCGGCGAACCGATCGATCACGCGGCGGCGCAGGTGGAGATGATCGAGGAGAGCCTGCGATTCGCGAGGGTGAGCGATTGTAAAAGGGTTTTGGATGTTGGGTGCGGGATAGGTGGGAGCTCGAGGTACATGGTGAAGAAGTTTGGGTGCGAGGCAGAGGGCGTGACGCTTTCGCCGGTTCAGGCGGCGCGAGCAAACGCGTTGGCAACAGAACAGGGTGTTGAAAAGATGGCGAAATATCGCGTTGCAGACGCGCTGAACATGCCGTTCGAAGATGGCTCGTTTGATTTCGTCTGGTCCATGGAATCTGGCGAGCACATGCCCGATAAGAAGAAATTTGTCGATGAGCTCACGCGCGTGTGTGAGCCCGGAGGAACGATCCTGATCGTCACCTGGTGCCACAGAGTGCTGAAGGACGGCAAGAAAGAGTTGGAACCCGCTGAGAAGGTTTTGCTCGATCGCATCTGCGATGCGTACTATCTCCCGGCGTGGTGCTCGATTGAAGATTACAAGCAGCTTGCCAAGGAGGCGGGACTTGTGGATGTGCAAGTCGCAGACTGGAGCGAGGAGGTCAAGCCTTTCTGGAAGGGTGTGATTCAAACAGCGTTGACACCCAGTGGGATCATCGGTCTCATCCAGTCTGGCGCCGCTACGCTCCGCGGAGCGTTGGTCATGCCTCTCATGCAAACCGGCTTGGCAACAGGCACCATCAAGTTCAATGCAATCGTCGCTCGAAAGCCGTCGCGTTAATTTATCGACAGTAGCTCGTCGTCACATTTCGTACACAGTTGTTTTATACAATGCTACAGCATGTTCACTTGATCACTTGACGCGGTTCCATTCGGGCGTGGTGACTGCCGCGACACCGAGCGCAAGAAAGCCTCCCCAAAGCGAGAAACCTGCTATCATCCTCGCGCTGTGGCCGTACCCGATGGACGGGTGATCCGTGCGCATGCTCGCCGCGATGACGCCTAGTGCGAAGGCTACGTACCCAGCGACTCGGTGCGTCGCCTTCACGCGCATAGAGTATCGAGTCAAATTGAACCGAGCCAATACTCCGAGTGCGTTAAACGACGCCACACCCAGGATGTCCGCGCACACGAGCACGACCGTGCCAACCGCTCCGACGAAACCGTGCGTTGATGTGAGGTGCGATTTGCCATTCGCCGACTTGTTTGCGTAAATAACGTACGCGCCCGACGTCCAGCACACAACGCCCAGCACGTTGAGCGCGAGGTGCGCCCAGAACGCCCGCAGGCGCGCCTTGCCCGGAGCGATCGCTCGCGCGCGAACGGCGAGCGAGGACGACGCGCCGCACAGTGCGATCGCGGCGCTCATGAGCGCCGGATGCCACGCGTACAGGGACGCCGGCGGCGTGAAACGCGAACCGATGATGATTGCGAAGACAGCGAACGAGGCCGACGTGGCCACCGCGAGCCCGTTCATCGCGTTCGGACTCGGATTCATCGCGCTCCAACGCGAGGAATTGTGTGAAACGACGTGTGCGAGCGCGACGGCGAGGGCACTGGGAGAGACGCGCGACGTCGAATGCGGCACTGCCGCGTTTGCGAGCGGACGCTGTTTGAGTTTCTTTTAACTTAGAAGTTTTATTACAGCTTCAACCCCGAGGCGGCTTCCTTCCGCTTACACTGCGGACAGATCCACTTCCCCTTGGGCTGCGTTTTTAATCCGACGCACCCAAAGTGATACCACTCGATCGGACAGTCGTCCCGCTCGCACGCGATCATCTCGCCGAAGGACACCTGTCGGCACACGCAATACGTCGGTTCGTTCGGATTCGCCACGCTCGGCGAGTCATCGTACGTCCCGTTCTCACCGAAATCCCCAAACGCATCACCCCGAAATGCGTCGTTCCGGAACCCATCTACACGCCGACCCGCCTGCGCCGCGACATCCCGCTCGAACGCCGAGAGGTCCCGGTCCAGTCGCGTGATGTGCTCATCCACCAAATCGTACGTCGACTGCGCCAACCGCACGCGCTCGTCCGCCAGTTTCATCAAACGAGCGTATCGTTCGTTCACCAGCTTGGTTGCCGCCCGTCTTTCGTGCTCGAGCGCGCTCGCCCCCTCGTCGCGCGCCGCGAGCTCGACCGCGCGCTGCGTGGCCCGCGCGCATTCCCCCGCGAGCGCGCTCTGCTCTCGCTCCAACGCGCGCGCTCGCACGGACGCACTCGCGAGCGCGCGGTCGACCGCGCACGCGTCCGCGTTCACGTCCCGCATGCGCTCGCGTCGCACGATGCTGCGCGTCGCGCTTGCGGACAACTCCGCGGGTCGAGTCCCTTGCTGACGGGAAGATGACTGTCACTGAAGCTATCGAATCGAACATGACGATGATACGAGTATACGACTGCATACGCTCCACTGGTGTTAAGTATTTGATGTTACAGTCCGGGATGCGCGACCTCGAAAGGTATAGGCTTCAAATTCCCAGTGGGGTCGAGCACCTTCGCGAGTGGTTCCACCACGGTTTCATAGTTGTGCCTCAACAAGCTCGCCGGCTTGCGGAATTCGCGCACCCATTCGTTCGCGTTCCGCGAGATAGCTTCTGCTTTCTTCGGGTTCGACTCCACCCATTTCATGAGCTGCGCTAAGTTACTCAGGTCCATTTCGAGCGGCAGGTAGTGCTCATACGGACGGAGCAAATCAAAATAGGAATCCTTCATGATCGTTTCGTGATGCAGCAGAATACCAGGCATGGAGAGTTTGGGGATCGTACCGCTCCAAGTGGTTCCGCCACCGCCGCCAAGATCAAGCTGGTACTTATACCTCGCGAAAGTGTCGAGTTCGATGTGTTTCGAGTCGACCAAGTCGAGCGTGTCGTGTCCTTCCGCTCCCGCGTTGAAGCCCCAGTTGAAGAACTTGGCGTCCAAAATCTCTGGGTGAAGTTTGCTCATCAGCACCGCTCGCTGTCTAGGACCAAGATGCTTACTCTTTACTAACGCTTCCATCCTCGCCTGCAACTCGGCCGGACGTCCCACCAATTTCGCAAGCGATCGCGCCATGGCCCCTCCGGCCCCAGCGCCGCCCGGCCACGTTGAACTGCCATCCCACAAAAACGGGTAATCACTCCCACGCCAGATACCCTTTGAAATCAAGTTGTGCCAATCGTATTGCTTCTTATTCGGCATGATTGCCTTATTGAATAACCCGTAGTATCTACAAGTTGTGCTCGAAGCACGTCCCTTGTTTGCGTCGCACCCGGGCATGGAGTCCAAGTGAGAGGGATAGGTCAAGAACTTGCACATCGGCTCCATGTCTTTCGTGACTACGAAACTCGCGTTGCCGATCATTGTATCCGGATCGAAGCACTGATGCAGCGCTACGAGCGTCGCAGAGCGCATCGAGGGAAATAGTGTGGGATCTTTCGGTGAGCTCCCAAACGCAAAGATGGGTTCCCACTCGTCGACGTGACAAAAGCGCCTGGTGATCGGGTGCGAACACCTTGTGTGCGGACAATCATCCGTGATAAAGTTCACCGTGAACGGTTCCGAACCTTGCGACAACCTCGTCGGATAATATCGGGCGATCGTCAGCTCCAAGAGGCGCGCCGTCCCGCGCCCGCGCGCCGGCGATCCGCTCGATCCGCCGGTGTGGGTGAACCTTCCATCCGACCAACGAAGCTGCTGCAAACTCCTCCCGTACGCCACACGCATGGCCATCGCTCCAACCTTCGACCGCGATTTCGGAACCACTCCGAGCGAGAAGAGCACCGCGGTCGTCGCGGCGAACACCAACACCATTCGCGTTTTCGTCCACGATCCCCGCGGGCGCGACGGCGTCCCCGCGCGCGCGGGGACGCCGCGCCCCGGTTCGACGTCAACATCCTGCGCGCTCGCGGACGCGAGCAGACGCGCTCGCTCGCTGGACATCGGCCCGGCGCGCGCGTCGCGCGATGCGGCGAGCGCGCGCGTCGCGCGCGTGCGTCCGCGCGCGTCGAGCCGGGACTCGTCGCGTACGGACCCACTCGATTTCGTATTTCATTACGCTATAACGGTATCATTCGTACGATGCGGTGGTCTCTCGATATATCTCTCGCGTCTCACATCGGACGCGCGGTGACCGCCGCGCGACGGGTCATCGCGCGCGCGCGCGCCGCGCGCGGCAGTCACGCGCGCGACCTCGCGATGCAGGGCTTCACCATGCGATCGAGCGCGACGGTTTCCGGCGCGCGACTCGCCGCGCCGGCGCCTCGCGCGCAGGCGCGACGCGTCGCCCCGGCGCCCGCGCGCGCGGCTGCGATCGACGCCGTCACCTTCGACGGCGCCAAGTCCGCCGGCGCCTCGCTCGAGCTCAAGACGGCTCGCGCGGAGGTGGCGAAGGGTTTGGTGCATAAATACGTCGTCATGGTCAGGCAGAACGCGCGCAGGGTACGTGATCGTTTCGACTCGACGCGGCGCGAAACACACGCGTGACCCGACGTGGGAAACCCTGAGAGGGGGGGCGGGCGCTCGTCGACGACATCGCTGACGGGCGTGAGCGCGCACCGAGCACTACGCGCGAGCGGGACGATGATGAAAATTCATCATGATCGCCTCGTCGTGCGCACGCTCGTCGACGCGGCGCGGAGCGCACGTCGGGGCGCCGACGAGCGCGCGCCCAATCCGCGGGTGACGTGATAAGCCCTACTCAGATGAAGACGAAGAGACTGACCGAAGCGCGCGCTGTTCTTCTCCATCACAGGGCACGGCGAGCACACTGACGAAGAGTGAAGTTCGTGGGGGCGGTAAGAAGCCGTTCAAGCAGAAGGGTACGGGTAACGCGCGTGCGGGTTCTTCCCGCACGCCGCTCAAGCCGGGCGGGGGTGTCTCGTTTGGCCCGAAGCCGCGTGACTGGTCTATTAAGATGAACAAGAAGGAGCGTCGTCTGGCGATGGCGACCGCGTTGCAATCGGCGGTGAGCGCCATGGTTGTCGTCGATGACATCTCTGGCAACGTCTCCCAACCGGGTACGAATGCCTTCAACAAGTCGTTGATGGCGTGGGGTGTCGGTGCGGAAGAAAAGGCGTACGTCATCACGAAGGACGCGCCGGAAGCCGTCGCCAAGAGCGCCCGCAACATCGCTCGAATCGTGCACACGGACGTCACCCACTTGAACGTGTACGACGTTCTCAACGCTGACAAGATTGTCGTCGAGAAGTCTGCTCTCGCCGCGATCCAGTCCTTCTATGGTCCGGAGGGTCAAGCGTGGGAATGAGCAAGCACAGCACCGCGCGATACGTAACCATAACTTTCTAGAAAGCTTCTTTGGAAACTACTGTAATTGAGACGGAACTTTCCTTTACAATCTCGCCTTCTCGCGCGCTCTATTTCGTGCGCTCGCATCACACATACCCTGTCGAAACTTCTTCAAGCGTGATGTCGATCATCAACCCGCGACCGCCCGCTATCCGCACTCCGTTCGACAGAACGACGCCGCGTTCGCCAAATGCCGCTTCGGCCGGTGCGTAGACGCGTCGAACTCCACCGCGCTTCATGGTGCGCACACCATCCTCGATAGCCTGACAAATCGGCGGGATGAGAGGCTTCTTCTCGAACGTGAACGCAAGCGGTCTCCCGCTCTTTTTCGTGTTCAAGTACTCCTCACCGGTCTCAGCGTCGACGAAGACGAGGTTTACTCCAACAAAATCACCTCGCGAGACAGATTTACCCCCACCGATGCGCGAATCGCTCGCTCGAACGCCCGCGACGACGCTCTCCACGTCAAACGTTTCCCCCGACGCCTCCACGTCCCTCTCGAGCAGCGCCTTGATGATTTCCCCTCCCTCCACCGCACCCAGCGCGGCGACGAGTCCAAGACCGCCGACGATCCCAAACCGTCGCGTGAGCATCCTCGACGCCGTCGCCACGGGATCGTACAGGTTCACCCCGCTCCCCGGGAGCGGTTTCTCTCGCCTCGACCCGTCGACGTCGGCATCCGTCTCCTCGGACGCTCGCGCGACGCACCGATGCGCGCGAGAGAGAGATCTCACGCGGGACGTCGGACCCGTCGTCGCGCGCGTCGACGCGCGCGTCGTCGTCCCTCGCGGCGTCGCGAGCGCCATGATCGCGCGAGCGAGTGTGTCGCGCGCGTCCGCCCGGCGGTTGGCGGTCGACCGCGCGCGCGAGTCCGCGACGCGTCCGACCGCGCGCGCGAGTCCGCGACGCGTCCGACCGCGCGCGCGATGTGGCCGTTCGTGAGCTCGAGCTCGGTGGAGGAGTTGGACAGAGCGCGCCGAGCGTGCGAGATGAAGCGGAGCGCGCTGGAGCAGTGCGAGCGGGCGCAGAAGAGCGGGGCGAAATCGTGCGAGGGACTGGCTCGGGATCACGATTACTGTCGAGCGAGTCGATTGAAGGCGTGCTCGAGCGCGGCTGAAGAGTTTGATAAGTGCGCGAGGCGGAGGGTGAACTGGAAGGGCGCGGTTATAGACGCACCGACGTGCGAGCCGGAGCTTCGGGCGATGCGACGGTGCCTGCGAGCGCGGTGGCGGTCGGCGTGACGCGAGGGCGGCGTATTCTAGATTTTCTGAGGTGTGATTAACATTCGGTTTAGCGAGGTTTAGATGTCGCCGTAATCGATGACCACGCGTTCGGGAACGCTCGCGTCCAGGTCCGTGTAGCGAGCCATGCCCTGAATCATTCTCGCTCCGCCTTGCGCGGCGACAGGCACCTGCACGAACTGACCGTCTGGGGCGCCCGGCATCTGCATCATCATCATCCCGCCGAACAAGCCACCCTTCTTTCTACCCCGCTTGCTAGCCTTTCTGTTCTCTTCGTATTTGAGGAAATCGATGACGTTCTTGTGGTATTGCGCGTCAATGAGGCGCTCGCGCTCCTCCTCGTAGTGGTGCGAGTGCTTTGTCTTGACGTGTTTCACCAAGAACTCGGGCGCGACGAAGAGCTTGGTGCAGTTCAACGCGCAGCCATATCGTTGTTCGTCGTGCTTAATGACGCACGATTGCACCCACTCCTCGAGCTTCTGTTCGATTTCATCTGTGCCGAGCTTCTTCACCTGCGGGTCACCCTCGGCAATGCGACGCTTCACGTTCCCGTCCAGCGCCGCACTCCAGCGGACACCGTACGGATTCTCCGCGATGTTGCCTACCGCGGTCTCGGGCTTCGGATCTCGGCGGCTAAACGGCGACTTCATCGTGACCCGCTCCAAGAAGGTCACTGGGTTCATCTCTGTGGCACGCCGGTAGTAGTCGACGCCGTGCACGCGCAGGAGGTAGCACAGGCGCTCATCAACGCTTTCCGCCGTACCGGGTTCGTTACCGATCGCCTCGAGCGCGGCGACGTCCTCCGCTTCGGCAACCTCCGTATCCATGCCCACGCCCTCGTCGGCACCGAGTAGTGGGTTGCCCTCAATGCCCTTCTCCGCATCCAACACGGCAATGAGCTTGCCGCTTTGCTTAAAATCGAGACCGAGGCGAACAGGGTGCCAAGCCTCGATCGGAGCGACCGAGCGTCTCTTCGTTTGTTCGCCTCCCACGCCGATGCCGCCCTCATTCGTGTTCATCTCAGCGTCGTCGCCGTCATCATGCACGCCCTCCTCGGTGTACACCTCCAAGCTCCCGTTCGCGCGCGCGTCGAAGAATTCTTGCGCTCGCTCGCGCGAGACCTCATCTCTACGCGCCAAAGTCTCGACGAGTCGTCGCGGATCGTTCCTCGCCCGCTCGTTCTCGTCGTGCCTGTGATCCCGCCAGTAACGCTCGAAAAATGCCTCCTGATTCTCGCGTTGGTACTCTTCGTACCGTCGCTCCGCCTCGGCCGGCGTGGTATCGTCCCGCAGGTACTTGTAACAAAAGTCACGAAAGCTCAGCGCGCCGTCATCGCGCGGTCCGCGTCCGCGTCCACCGCGCTCGCCGCCTCGTCCGCGCCGACCCTCGCGATCGCGTCCGCCGCGATCGTCCTCACCGCCGTACGGGTGGTGTCGATCGCCATCGCGCGGATGACGTCCACCGCGGTTCCGTCGCGCGCTTCCACCGCCGTCGTCGTAGTACGTCTCGCGATCGACCTCCATGGCGCGCGACGCGCGAGATCTCGCGCGCGCGCGACGTCGCGCGCCGGACCGGACGGCGGACGCGGGTTTTATCGAGCGGCGCCGTCGCTCGGTGAAATCGACGTCGAGTACGAGGATCGGACCGCGAGCGGGTGAGCGGTCGGACATTTGGACATGTGACACCCCGCACGTTTTGGCGCGACGTGTCGAGGCGCGACGCGACGCGACGCGACGCGACGTCA
>Ga0181582_10003243_pt1 | contig 13075 bp, 24 predicted proteins | sample 071ome_32_FD_132438 | JGI IMG/M metagenome (GOLD analysis project Ga0181582, IMG submission 132438) | Coastal salt marsh microbial communities from the Groves Creek Marsh, Skidaway Island, Georgia - 071405AT metaG (megahit assembly) | ecosystem: Environmental > Aquatic > Marine > Intertidal...
AAGCCTTTAGTCTGTTGGTGAGACGCTTGATCTCATCCGCAGTTTCTTCTTCACTTCGCTTACCACGCTTACTATCTTGAAGTATTCCAAAGATAGCTGTTGTCAGCTCTCTAGGGATTTCTTTGTTATCAGCGAGCTTATCGTATATTTTCCAATACTTTTCCATCTAGTTAGGAGTTATTTTACTCCTCGATATGGCTGCGATCACAGCAAGAACAGCCGGGGACGTCGGTGTCTCGTGACATCAATCTAAGCATGTCCTCTGCTCTCCATTGATATCTTCCGTTCCAATCGTCAGCCTGATGAACTCTGATGTCACCACAACCCCAGCTCACAGTCTGTCCCACCAAAATGGGCTTTTCACTGCTGAGTCTATAGGTGTTGATTTCGTTCATTGAGCTCATAGGTGATCTCATCAGCATACCAGGAACCCCTCGCATCTCAATGTCGGGCATGTCGTAGTTATCCTTCATCCCAACAGAGTATAGCCAAAAGTATCCCTCTACACCAAAGCGCTCATCCGTTTCGGGAGTAGCGATGATGTTTGTGCTCTGCATAATGCGTTCCATATCTCTTTCGAATTGTTCTTCACTCATCTAGTTTAATCACTCTTCTTCACGAAGTTTCTTCAAGCGTTGGCGGCGTTCACGTTGCTGCTTACGCCTTCGCTCCTTCACTTCGGGGCGTTGACGATATTTTCGCTGCTGTTCCTTGTATTCAGGACTTAGCTTGCGTGTACGCTGTCGCTCCTGTTCTTTGGGGAGCTTTGCTCGTTTACGGTCATATTCGCGCCTTCGCTCCCTTTGTTCGGGGCGTTGATAGTATTCGCGTTGATATTTACGACGCTTCTCAACTACTTCAGGGCGTTTCCTGTATTCACGCTTGTATTCACGCAGTCGCTCCCTTTCTTCGGGGCGTTTTCTGCGTTTACGGTCGTATTCACGCTTTCGCTCCCTTTCTTCGGGGAGTCTTGCACGTTCACGTTCCTTTGCTATTACTTCTGGGCGTCGATTGTATTCACGCCTCCATTCAAGTCTTTTCTTTTTGTTACACTCATCACAAGTTAACTTATTTGGTATGTAATCAAAGAACGTATCACAGCTATCGCATAAGGTGATTTCCTTTTCGCTGATTCGTCTCATCAGCTCTTTGATTTCCTCATCTTCTTCATCAAAGATTTCCATCTGGTGGAAGACCATATTCCTGCAACATGAGCTGCAGGGCATCTGGAGCCGGAACCTAAGTGTTGCAGGAATATTACTGCAAGTCACACGTGCGTTATAAGCCAGGTGCAAGAGCGGTCATCAGTCCACTTTGCAATGGCTCAGTGTCCCGTTTCTCACCCAAAAAGGGCGGTTAGATTCGTCTTCCAAATAGAACACAGGACGTCACGCAAGGTAGCCGTTCGAAGCGCAGTTCCCTACTTAGTGGGATCTAATGCAGAAGGGCGACTTGTGTGACGCTCTGTGTCGGTACGTCATCGGCTTATGCCTCAGTTTTTGTTCTTCCTAGTAGGGTCAGATGTATCCACCTCGGCGGACACGGCTCTTACCCTTCTTTTTGTTCCACTTGGCGGAGACTTTACGCCACAGGGCGAACCCTGCTGCAAAGCCAAAGCCAATCAGAACATACATCAATACTGTAAGTAATAATCCCAGTATATCCATCTAGTAGTTATTCCTCTTCATCTATACGCTTTAGTGATTTAATCACATATCGTATGGGAGCATAACTGAATGCTGTGAGTTTTGATTTACTTATTTCAATCAACTTTCGTGTCATCTAGTTGTATAGAATCAACTCCATGAGTCGCCGTCGTCGATGTAGTGACCAAGGAAATCTCCTTGGTCTTCTTCATCTTCTTCCGTACACTCTATTAAGTGAAACAGCCAGCCGATTGGTTGGTAGTGTTCGTATCGTGTTTGCCAACCACTTAAGATGGTGCAGTCGATTACAAAACGGTAGGCTCGCACTGAGTCGTATTCAGTCTCGTCGACTTCTTCATAGAGGACCTGACCATGCGCTCCAGTCCATGACCGTACTGTTATTTTCTCCCAGTTATCTATCTCTCTAACTTCCAAGTGTTGAAAGTCATGGCTTAGATGCTGGTGCTGTTTTCTATACTCTTCGAGGACCATGCCCTCGGTGATTTCTTCAAACGGTATTTGTTTGCTCATCTAGTCGATCAAGCCTCATCCCAGTCCGAAAACGGCTGGGGGACTTGATCTGTGTCTGACGTATCATGTTTAATTCGGTCAAGCGCAGTGTTCACGATATCTTCACTAGTGTGCTGGTTATCACCAACAAAGTGAACAAAGTCGTGAATGCACTCGACGTCTTTCATAATTTTTCTACACCGCAAGGCGATGAGGTAGGAGATCCCCAAAAGGCCCATCATGAAGCCCAAAAGAACTTCATCATTCATCCTACAAACACCCCGTTAGGTGATCCTCTCAGATACTCGATAAATTGCATCGTGTAGTCCAAGTCTATGTCAGGTCTCACGGGAGAACTGAAAATCTTGTCAACAGCGGCTTGAAGGGCGTCAGCGAACTGGGCGCAAGTCTCACCAGAGACTTCGTCACCATTGTGTACAAACGCATTACCCCAAGGAACGTCCTCAGAGTATTTCGGAGTTCTAAAAGCCTCACGAATTTGCGCCATCATATCGCTCATGGAGCTTATTTTAGTGTTAGCGCTTTTGCCAACACTAAGACCAATCTCTTCATTGGTCATAGCTCCGATACCCCAAGCTGCAAGATCTCTTGTACGTCCCATACCAAAGATATTCCATCTAAAGTAGTTCTTGTCACCAAGATCTTCAATCTTAACTTGTTTTCCATTCTCATCCATTCTCACAATATCGTAACCCATATTGATCTAGCTAGCCAGCTTCCGTACTGGCCATGAAAGGGTTTTCCCATTCCCTTAACGTCGTGCTCCTACTACCACGGCACGCAGCGCTTGTACTTTCCAAGTGTCATCAATGAAATTACGCTATTTAGTGTAAAGACGGGACCGTCACGTGCTTAACCCAGCACAGTCCTAGCCCGACGCTTTGGATACGCGGGCCAATCTTACACCGTCCATTGTACTTTCAAATCTAGTCGCCTTAATCGGCTTTTACTGAATCGACTCTGCGATAGACTTTATTTTTCAGATTCCCCATGTGTTCCCACCGTGGGTGATTTCTGATCACCATACCAAGAAAAGAATTGTTAGGAAGCATTCTGCATCCATGCTTGTCCAACCAAGCCTCTTTCAAGGTATCAATGGTAATTTGGTCTCTGTCGATTTCATTAAGTAAATCATTGGCTCGGGCTTTAGCCCATTCTCTTGCCATCTAGTTAAAACGATTCAATACCCGAAGCCAAAGTGAAGTTTTGCTGTCGCAAGACATTCGTTGTAGTCATAGGAGTCATCGAATACAAATCCGATAGAATCCACATGATCTCTGTGTTCATGTCCAAGATCACAAGTCTTCCTCTCTACATAGTGTAGGCGGTATACTTCGTTCTGCAAAACCATGTCCATGGTCTTTACAGCTGCTTCAATTAACTTCTCATCGTTTTCTTCTGTCGAGATAACCCAGCCGGTCTGCCCACTATCCCAAGGACAACTAAAGGCTCCAGTGCTTACGGTAATGTTTCCATGCTCGTAGCAGTAAAGCGGCATAATCGTCTTTGCGTTGTGGGTATCTTTTAACCACTGAACCATCTCTTCTTCGTCTTCAAACTCACGAGGGTTGATTTCTACGTCACCAAGAGTGTATCTTTTGTGGGCATAGAGCACCTTAATATTGGGCTTAAAGCCCTCTAAGGCGTCACTCACAGTAATATCTTCATCGTAGTAGATCTCAACCGCATGCGTTTCGTTTGTAAACTCTGTAACTTTGTACATCTAGTTCTTCAAGAGAAGTTCTGAATACGACCTCTGCGTTTCACGGCAGGTCGCTTATCAGGCAACTCTCTCAAAGGAATTTTTTCGACTGTTCGAATCACCTCAGCAGTTTTTCTTATTAGAGTGATATCGGCCAGGGGTGCACCCACGCAACTGTGCTCTCGCATTTTAATTGCAACCTCCATCACAGAGGTAGAGTTTTCCCAAGCAAAGACAAACTTAGCAGTGTCTACTTTCTGTAGCTCAATCTTAGGCTCCTCTTGTTTAGGTGAGCCAAAAGCCTCCGCTATGATTTCGTCTGCAGTCTTATTTTCATTGGTTGGTATCAAAATTCTTCGCTTCATCTAGTATTCACCTCAGTTAATTCTCTTGGTGATGGTCTTTTTGATTTTTTCAGATGTGGCTTGTTTCCCAACAGTCAGAAGACCCTGTGCCACAGCTTCTTCTTCCCACGATCGCCACCAAGACCAGCTACTCCACCACAAGCCATCAGATCGTAGACCTTTGTAGTTCTCGGCAAGCTGCCGAGTCGTTGGCCACTTACCATGCTTGCGATAGTAGTGCTTCGTACATGTCACCACTCTCATACACTTTTTGCGTATCAGTTGTGGTGATGATTTAGTACTCCACGTTCTTTTCATCTAGTTTGAAGACTTCACTCAGTTAACTCAAGAGTTAACTCGACACTCTTCATCTTCACTCTCAGCATCCATGGTTCTGGGTGCTTCAGTAAAGGTTCCAAGTAGTCGCTCGGAGTGGGTATATACCCACAGTCCTCGGTGATATGTTGCTCAACGATCATCTTGATCGGGACATCTCTTCCGTCAGAGTTTGTGAGCACATGACCGAATTTCTCGATCGCCCACTGTACTCCAGCAGAATGATGTCTAAGAGCACGGTGTCTCCAGTCACCGGTATATTGTTTCGTTTCATCGAGCCAGTTATGGATCTCGATGTAATCAGCGGCGTGACCACCCCATTTTCTCACAGTAGATTCACTGTGTTTCCAAGGTGTCATGTGATGACTCCCCTTCTTGGCGCTCCATCCACCATTCTTGGTGGGTGACGGTTTCTTCTACTAGGTCATACTCGTATGTATCCCCATAGCGAGTTCCGTCGCCAGCACCACCATAGTCAAACGTTTCATGAGCCCAATTTTCAAGGTCGGTCCCCCAAGTTTGCAATGCTTGGTAGTATTCGGGTTTAGTTTCACGTAGCTCCCATATTCTTTTACCATCGAGTCGCTTAGGAGCGACCTCGTAGTCAATATACAGGTAGCCTTCGTCACTTCCGCCTTCCCAGTTCAGGGTAAACGAAGTTATATCCAGTTTCTTTGCTCGATTAAACAGCTCTTTGCTTAGTTTCATCTAGTTACCTCATTTGGAGGCTCTTTCCTTCTCGACTAGCCCAAGCATGTCGAGGTATTCATCATCCAGAACATCTTCGGGCACTTTCCATTGAGCCGCAAGCCAAAGCTTGCGGTAAACCTCTATTTCAGTCTCAAGATATTCGATTAACTCGCGTCCTCTAAGGGCGGTCATCTAGTAGATCAGTCCAAAGGATCTCTGATACCAGACTCACCAAGAACCCATCTGAGAGTTTTCTCAACTCCCTCAAGGGCTTTAGCGTTTCTAGCAGCGTCCTTCATGCTGTCTTTATCATGCACTCGCTTGGCATGCTCGTAAAACTCTCGCCACTGTCTGCGGCGGGTTCTAGCATCGTCAAGCATGGATTCAATCTCTTCCCACGTTCGGTCGTAGGTTCTCATGTTTCCTTGCGCATGAATCATCGTATTTGAATCACTCGTCGTCATTCTAGTTGATCTAGCCAGTAATGGTTACTTCACCACCACAGTTAGGGCACTCCAAGTATTTTTCGAGTTCCTCGTTAACTAAATCGAATTGAGTTAAGTGCGTGTCATTGAATGATCCATCATCAAGCACCGCTAATCCTAGCGGTTGAATGACATTGAAAAAACGTTGATCACACCCGTATTTACACTTTATCTCCATCTAGTTTTGAGTGCTCAAGCGTTGTCTTGCTTGAACTGTTCAGCAGTGGCTTCAGCTTCTAACCGCATGGCGGTCAGCTCAGCAAAGCCCTCCATGCAGAACTCGAAGGAGTTTACAGTGAGAATAATCCCACATCCCATTCGAGATAATCTGCTAAGGTCGAAGTCCTTTGGTAGCTCCAAAGGAAATTGGTTGGCCCCTGCGGTTAGGAGTTCCGTAATCTGTTTGTACGTCATCCCCCATAGGTCGTTGTTCACTCGTTCGAATGCGTCGGAAACACCGATCATGGTCTCACCGAACTCGTCTGACTGAACGCACTTTAGTAGTCCTCCAACCAGTGCTTCATCCATTCCTGCCTCTACTTCCACGATTTCTTTATCGTCGCTCATCTAGTTGCCCGTAGGCTTAGAATGGGATATCTTCAAAATCCCAGTCTATGACTTCAAGACCATGCTGTGCAGCGAACCCACACAAAAGTGTGTATTCATGAGTGTTACAGTAGTAAGCGGAAATGTCAGCAGTTTTTTGCTGCAAATCAAAGACCGCCAAGATTCCTCTTTGCGGTGCTTTATTCTTCATCTCCGTAGCAGGGAATGTGCGAACTTGGTGGTCGCACACCATCACGCGCCAATCATACTGCCACTTACCACCTTTAGGTCTGTGACAATAAGTTGCAGTTACCTGCCAACCCATGTCACAACTACCCAGCGTGGATAGTAGCGTTCTGTATTCACCCTGTAGTTTCATTTCTGCTGGTCTATCGTCTTTTAGAGATTCACTTTCGTCACTCATCTAGTTGGTCAGGAATTTTTGCATTCTTTGCATTCGTATCGCCTTCGATTGTGCTCACAAATACCAGTACCTCTGCATTCTTTGCAGTGGTATCGTTGTCGATTGTGTTCACAAATAGAACTACCCCCGCAGTCTTTGCATTGGTGTCGTTGTCGGTTGTGTTCACAAATTTGACTACCTCCGCATTCTTTGCAGTGGCTTCGTATTAGATTGTGTTCACAAATTTGACTACCTCCGCAGTCTTTGCATTGGCTTCGTATTCGATTGTGTTCACAAACAGAAGCACCTCCGCATTCTTTGCAGACGCTTCGTATTCTGTTGTGCTCACAAATCTGACTACCTCCGCATTCTTTGCATTGGCTTCGCAGTCTATTGTGTTCGCAAACAGAAGCACCTCCGCAGTCTTTGCATTCGCTTCGCACTCTATTGTGTTCACAAATAGAGCTACCTCCGCATTCTTTGCAGACGTTTCGCTGTTTGTTGTGTTTACAACGAAGCTTCTTTCCGTCCCATATCCCTGTTACACCTCTTTGTGAGGTGTATACTTCACCGATTACTCGGTCTTTGGGTTTTACATACCCAGTGTGATTAAGTCGTTTCCATAACGGTTCGTTACTCATCTAGTTGCCTTACGCTTAAGCGCAGGGTTTGGTATATCCGTTAGGTGCAAAGAGGAAGATACTCCCCTTGCACATCTGCCAAATGTCATCAATCATCTGAGCGTTGACAAGGTACGCAGGGACATCTCTCGGTCCGTTTGGGTACGCTCTCATCATCAGCTCATTTTCTGATTCATCTTCAAGGCAGTGATGCCACAGTAGTTCTGCGATTTCGTGCAGTGTGGCCTTCATCTTTTCTAACTCGCTTTCGCTCATCTAGTTGCCCGAAGGCATTACTTCGATTTGAAGTAATGATGAATGTAATCAACATCACAACCAGCAACAAGCCAGTTAAGCAAGGTTCGGAAGTCACCATGATACATCTCGTTGGAGTATTCTCTGATTCCCTTCTCCTCATTGACATACGTGTAGGTGTATTCCGCAGTCACGGTGTCGTCATCGTAGACATGAAAATACCAACCATCGTCCGGCTGGCCGTTCTTTTCATAGATGACAAACATCAATCCCTGCGGCATCAACTTATCGTAGTCTTTTGCTTGCGGCTGGTTTGTCACACTACTGCTACCGATTTTCGGTTCAAACGGTTCCAAGGCCCCTTTGATGAAGGCAAGTCTTGGTAGGTTTTCTGGTAGTGCTGTGCGTTTAACAAATTCTAAACTTTGTTCTATACTCATCTAGTTAGTTGCTCTCACAACTCCGCACCTTGCTTAGCAAGCTGGTCGGCTCGCTCGTTCCAGAAAAGATTCTGGTGAGCTCTCACATGCTCGGCAATTACTTTACCGTGCAGCTTCAAAGCCAGCTCCTTAGCAGGTCGTACCAAACTTTGGTTAGAGGAAGGCTTCCAACTACCAAAAATGAGATTCATAGCATACATGGAGTCAGTATAGATGATAACATCATCTAGGTTATTGTCTCTAATGTATTCTAGTGCATAATAAATAGCACTTAGTTCTGCTGTGTTGTTACTACCAACATCGGCACCAATCCACATTGGATGGTTTCGATCGGTAATCACTTTCCCATTTCTCTCACTTACAAGCTCTCCGCCATCGTGGTTAGCACCGGTTACACCCGATACAACCACATACGCCCATCCAGCAGGATTGTCTCTACCTGCTACGTTTGTAGGTGCGCTTCCATCAGTATAAATGCTTATACTCATCTAGTAAAAGAATGCTTACTCTTCATCAGAGCAGCACTCTTCTGGGTAATTTAGTCTAGGTTCACCGCATACGTCGCAGTCAATAAATTCACCCAGTGCTTCTTGAACCGTAAATGGCTCATCTCTTAGCTTGTAGTGTCCTACAGGAACCATGTATACTTCTGCTTCACGAATAGTCTTCATAAATTCTAAAGCTTCTTCTTCAGTAGCAAAGTGCACACTGTTACAGTTTCTGTAGTCATCACGAGCCATGAGATCAACAATCCATGTTTCATTCATCTGGTGAGAAAACCAGTCACACATAGGGGCTCATAGCTTTCTAAGGCCTTCGAATTTCAATTCGAGTTTCTTAGTTAGTCTCTGACTTCCATTCTGTCCTTCCTGCCTCCGATCTTATTGATGGCGCATCTAGACGGATGTCGTCGTCCCTATCCCTTAGAACTAGCGCGTGCTCGGTTTTAACCGGCACGAGCGTCCAGTCTCGCGCTAGCACTCTCAGGACCGAGACGTTCCGTCTGGTCGCTCTCAAGAGATTTAGCTTGTCCTGTCGAGTTGGTATTCTCCTGTGTGGAGAATAGCTTTCGATCAGTTCACATTAAGCAATAAGGGTTTTTCTAAACGAGATTGCGCCCGCATGGGCGTCGAGTGACCTCGTATCCCGTTTGCGGCGCAGCCCCATAGCTGCATCCCTGCTTGGTCAGTGTCTGATTCCAAGCAGGGCAGCGTTTGTGTGAAACGTCATTGTTACCTCAGTTTCAGTTTTCTCTGGTGAGAGAAGCCAGTCACAAGCATGCTAGGCATAACTTCGCGCTTAGCGTGTCTCGTCCGTCAGATTACGGAACTGCGGTGTTCAATCGGGCAATTTTTCTGAAACTTCTGTGAGCTTCTCTTAGAAAATTACCGGATGGAACGGTCCGAAGTTCTGATGGGCTCCACTATGTAGAGCTCGTCAATCTGAACGTCTATGATAGCGTGATGTCGTTCTTTGACAGGATGTCAATAGGCGACCATCATCAGTGCGAAAGGCTATACATCCACAAAGGTGGATGTAGAGTCCGAGCGATGTCAATAATTCTGTCTGTAATCTTGGAAGTACAACTTCCAAGATTTACCCGATCGGAGCTACTTTAGTTGCTCAATCTCGTTAGCGTACCTCTCCGTGATGGGCAAATGCCCGGATTATAGCGGTACGGTTTATATGAAAAAGCTCAGCGTTGCAGGCCTGATTTGCAGACTGCAAAGCAGGTTGGCCTAGCTAGCCCCTGCAACATTGTCTCTAGCTGTCGGGAGTTCTCCCGATAGTGCTCAAAGTCCGCACGGTGTAACCGTGTCGTACTTTTAGTAGCCTGTCATGCCGTAGTGCGTATGCACTCTGTGATACGTCATTGGCTTACGCCTCAGTATGTTCTCTCTGGTGAGAAACCAATATACCCACCTAAGCGCATGCGCTCCGGGGCCTCTATCAGTCTTCGTCGTTTTTATGGGAAAGTGACAGATTTCGACCTTTGGTCGAAACCCGAACGTCACGTCCACGAGCATAAAGGATTTTTAAGCTAAGTTACAGGTAGGCGTCCGCATCTGCGGTCTTAGCTAAACCTGTCTCCGTAACTTTGTCTAAAATCCTTTATCCGAGTAGTGTTCCCGTATTGTGTGTGTGGGTCGCCAACTTGACGACGTCACCCCCAGTGAGGGTAGGTGCCTAGGATAGAGAACTGGTCAGCTCTCATTTATCCAGTACCCGATCACCCCGTTACTTTGCAGTGTCACGGTTTTAGGGAACCCTTCGTTTAGCACGAAGCACACCTTTTCCGTATTCACCCTTTGGCCATACAATAGTTTCCTAAGTATAACCCACAACTTGAGTTGCAAGCGGCCCCCTTAGTAGCGAATGCGTTTTCTAGCAACGCTAGGGGTGGGTAACGTCATTGTTACCTCAGTTCTCATTAGTTTCTCTGGTGAGAGCCAAATCTCCGCTTGGCGCAGAGCGGCCTCAAGCACATAGGTCTCGTTAAGTGTACTTCCATCCCCGTAGGCTAGCCGTAGGCTAAACAGGCAACTTGAGTGAACATAAAATCGCCGGATTTTATATTCACGCCGCTCGACTGTTTGGTCTATCTCGGTACGAGATAGAGGATGTAAGTGTATTTTACGAGGCCGTGCCCTTTGGCACATTCGTCATAGTTTCCTCAGATGTTAACTCTCTGGTGAGTAGGCCATGTTTGCTCGTGACGATTAAAGCCATGTGCGAACGCCGGATTTAACCGCAGGGAGCTTTGCTGACCGTATGGGAAGCAAAGCGAGACAAGGCCAACGAGCCCTAGTTAGACTAGAAGTTTAACTGGGTTGGGAATTTGACCCAAGTGCAGTCGGCACGAGCTCAGTCGACTTGTTCGACTGTACATCATCGGATCAATCGATCCTCAGTGGTCTCTACTCTGGTGAGACACCAGTTAGCAAGGGATTCGGTAGGGGCTCGTAGAGCCCGTAACTGGTACCTTCGATAAAGTCTGTTCATTCGGTGTAAGACCGCAGAGCAAAGACGTAGTTTACGTCAGGGGCGTATGCCCACTCTAGACCAGAAGTAATCTGGTTGTTTTGCGAGCGTGCTATGCGTTCGACTACCGAAAGTAGGTAAGCGCAGTCCGCAGGCCAAGCGTCCGTTAAACGGTGAACAGACTTTACGTTGGGTAACAGTAGAATCACAGGGGTCGAAGGGCTCTTCTTCGAAGAGCCGACCCCGGTTGCGTGTCGGTGAATACCACCTAGGCGCAGCCGTGCTACATCATTGTGTTACCTCAGTATTAGTGTCTCTAGTTGATGATTGCAGTTCCAATGTAAAGCCGCAGCTCCCGGATTCATATCCTCGCCACGAGTTCATGCAAGCCCACACTGATTCTTTTTCTATCTTCACAAGGGTTTGAGCCTTGCACTTAGGGCATTTGAGTGAGTGTCCATAAAGGACCCTCCCTCCCTGCATCCAGTTTCGTTTAATCATCTAGTTGAGAAAGGATCACCCGATTGGGTCATCAGCGTTGTATCTCCAGTTACCTTCGAAATCGACATCGAAGTCGTCCATGGTAACTAGCTTACACAATCTCAGAGTTTTGCCGTGAACCGTTCCGGGGAGACGGATGATCCGCCTTGGATCCACCGTGACTTCCCAGTCTAGGAGTAGCTCTTTATCCATGTGTCTCAACACGTTAACGATAGTTTGCTTACATCCTCGATTCCAGTCTTGTCTGCCGTCAGCAGACAGCCCTTTGTATCTGCGAGAAGCAACTTTGTCAGGATAGGAACTTCTATCCATCTTGTCACTACTCCACTCTTGCTGAAACAAGTGAAATCCCTTTCCTCCGCTAAACACCATTTGAGTTTCACCGTGAAGTGCCTCATAGTAGGCTTTTAGTCCTACAGGGTCTGCTCGCTCGTCTCTTAGGTGTTTGTGGCTCCACTTGGAGCTTCTACGAAGTACGTCAGGAAATTCTTTAGACTCTATCAGTCTCTTCAACTTCAACAACATTACTAGACCTTCATCATAATCAGCATTATCATAGTCCACATCAAAGTATAGTCCTTGATATAGCATAGTATCATGATACTGCTTCAGTTTCCAGCCTCTCTTTCTCATTTTGCGATCTCCATGCTTCCCCTTCGGATCAGGTCCGATACCTTGGGGGTTCAGCCACGCAGCGGTTGTGTAGTAAACGTGCAGCGGAGCTAGCTTCCGAAGCCACTTGAGTAAAGTTCTCTTGTGTCGGAAGTTGTCCTTGATTACACGAACCACGATTCGCTCTTGTTTATCATCCCACAAAAAAAAGCGGAACTGCCGGAAACCAGAGTCAACTGGTAACCAGAGTTCCGCTTCTGTGATCGAATTGTAGTAAGCTCGAATCTTTTTCACCTTAAGGCGATGTTCCAGCTTTCTTTTCCTTCGATAAAGCGGACTCAACTGTTGAGACTTCTTGATAGATTCTCGAAGTCCCATTACAGCCAAAGCCCCGTTTGAATAGGGGTGACATTCACAATCGTTCTGTCCTTTCCTATCACAAGCAGGGTGATGCCGCTTTGGATATCTGGTCTTCATCAGACCAGCAACGTAGCTTGGATCCTTCACAAAGTGTGCAAGATCCATCGCATGATGTTCACATAAGTAGTCACCAGCTGGTACTTTTACCTTACAGCGCTTACCGCTGTTACTGCTGGCTCTACATCTCGTTTCATTGTCTTTCCAATGTGTCATCTGGTGAAGAGCCAATGTATCCTACCTAGCATGGGGAGCGTGCCTGCGACATAGAGTTGTCCCATTTTATGGCACAACTCGTGCAGAGGACGAATGGCAGAATGCCACCTCTAAATGGCAATGCTGCCTCAGTCTTACTCTGCCTCGCAGTACACGTGCTCCCTTTTTGGAGCCTCTGTCTCGTCGATGACATCAGTTCTGATGTCCATCCAGAACGACAGCAAACCTGTCGCCTAGCGTCGAGTCTGTAGCAGGAAGTACCAGAGCGGAGGGCTCTGTGTACTTTCAGCGGTTACCCCTAGCTTTCTCCTGATTTATATTCATGTGAATCAGGAGATATGCTGAAGGC
>Ga0181582_10003246_pt1 | contig 13067 bp, 11 predicted proteins | sample 071ome_32_FD_132438 | JGI IMG/M metagenome (GOLD analysis project Ga0181582, IMG submission 132438) | Coastal salt marsh microbial communities from the Groves Creek Marsh, Skidaway Island, Georgia - 071405AT metaG (megahit assembly) | ecosystem: Environmental > Aquatic > Marine > Intertidal...
CTAGGACTACTCTCGCATGCGCATCCTGCATTTGGGCAGGGATCAAGCCAAGTGGCCAAGAAAGAATCGCATTTCCCTCGAGGGGACGACCTTCGAGGCGTTCGCGTTTATCGAGCGGCAGAAACCGGACGAATTGACTAACGTGTTCGACACCGATTTGACTATCGCGATTCTCAAGCGGAACGGCCATGGATTTTATCGCCAACCTTGTCGACAGGCAGCCCAAAGCATTCGCCAAAAGGGCTACGGAGAGGAGGCATTAAAAATCATGGTGGCTATGGAGCGGGAAGCCAGCAAAGTGAAATCGCTCCAGCATCGAGCCCGCGACTCAGAGTCCGGGATCACCTTCAAGGAACGAATTTCGCTAGGAATTCGCCTGGTCAGGAAGACCATGTCCAATTCACTCTGGTCGTTCGCCGATTACGGGTACCGGCCAGAAAAGACTTTGTGGACGCTAATTACGCTATTGATAATCAACATCGGCCTAAATTTCGGTATTCTCCATTGGCATAAAGACGCCTTGGCCCCAGCGTCAGAAGATGTCTAGCTACAAGAAGATAGCGATCATTGGGACGGCAATCCACGAGAGTATCCCAGCTTCAATCCCGTCATTTTCGCTCTGGACACCCTGATTCTCGCCCTCGATTTGGGCCAAGAGACTGCCTGGCAACCGAATTGGCGGAATCCACTTGGAATCGCCTACGCACTCTACCTGTATATCATCCACATGTTCTTCGGGCTCCTATTGATCGGCGCGATGGTGGCTGGGATCGGCAAACGGCTATCCGATGATATATAGTGAAAGAGCGTCTTCCTGAGGTGAGCGAATCTCCTCTGGACAGGAACCCTCAATTCCTCAGAATCCGCCCGCAATGAAAATCGTTATCGTAGGCGCCGGCGAGGTCGGCTCTCATTTGAGCGAAACCTTGAGCCTGGCCGATCATGACGTCACCGTAATCGAACGCGATCCCGAGCACGCCCAAACCATTCATGAACAACTCGATGTACGGGTGATCAATGAAAATGGGAGTTCGGCCCGAACTTTGAGACGAGCCGGGGTCGATAAGTGCGACTTTTTCCTGGCCATGACCAGTCGGGATGAAACTAATCTGGTCTCTTCTTCCCTCGCCAAAGCGCTGGGAGCCCGTACCACATTCGCCCGCGTCCACGATGCCACGTTTCGCGACAATTCTGTCATCAACCACCAACGCCATTTTGGGATCGACCACTTGGTCAATCCCGAGGCCCTAGCCGCAGTCGAACTCGCCAAACGTATCCGTAATCCGGGACGGGTAGCCGTTGAGGATTTCGGGCGCGGAAAGATCGAAGTACAATCCGTCGAAATCCAAGAAGGGGCAAAGATCGTCGGTATACCCCTGCTAGAAATGAAGCTGCCTGGCGATCTGCGCATTGGACTCATTCAACGAGGAGATACCTCAACCGTCGCCAACGCCCAATCCGTCCTCCAAGAGGGAGACATCGTGACGCTCTTCGGGCACCCGGATTCGCTATTCGAAGCGAAGCCCCTTTTCGACCCGGACTCCAAGCTATCCAAAAAGATAGGCGTTACCTTGCTGAGCGGGAGCGAAATATCCATTTCTTTGATACGACTTCTAAGCAATTCCCGATTCAAGATCCGGGTAATCGAAAAAAATCTGGGCCTGTGCCGATCTCTAGCGGAAAGCTTGCCCAATGTCACATTTGTACATGGAGAAGGGACTTCGCTGCGAGTGCTTGAAGAGGAGGAGATCGGCAGTGCCGACTTTTTCATCGCTTGCTCCAAAGATGATGAAGACAATATCATGACGTGCTTGCAGGCGCACAAGCTAGGAGCCCATCACACGATGTTGGCTATCAATGGAGCCGACTACATCGAGGTTCTGGACAAACTGAGCTTTTCCTTGGGCCTCGAACTAGCCGTCTCTCCGAGAATCGCTACCGCAAACGAAGTTCTCCGATACATCGGAAAGAAATCCTTTATTGAACTCGAAGAGGGCGATAAATGCTCCACCTGCATAATCGAGGTAGACATTGGGCCCAAGTCAACTGTATCTGGAAAACGTATACGAGACGTAAAATGGCCTAGCGGATGCGTTATCGTGGGGCAGGAATCCAACTTCATTCCCCGCATGCCAACCGGCGACGACGTTTTGCAAGCGGGCGACTCCATAATCGCCCTTATCGGCCAAGAGAACCTGAAGGAGCTACTAAAGCTAACCAAGTAAGAACAGAAGCCGTTTAGTCTGCGACTGAATAACCCGTAGCTTAAAACCGCCAAACGATTACCGTGCTCGACAGCTGGATACGCTAGCCAACCACCAGCAACCTCCCAGCTAAAGAATATCCGCCTGACAGAACAATGAATTTCGGACTCGTATCCAGACTGCTAAGCGTAGTGATGGTAATCATCGCCCTAGCCTTCGCGTTATGCCTCGGCGTATCCATATTCTTGGACAGCGAGGCCGACCAGAGACTGACTATCGCCGCGTACAGCGCTTCTCTAGCCACCGCGCTAATCTTCGCTGGAATTCTCTACTGGACCGGGCGAAAAGCGCCGCAACGATTCTATCGTCGGGAAGCCTTGAGCGTAATTGGCTTAGGCTGGATTCTATCTAGTCTCTTGGGCAGCATTCCCTTTCTCGTGGTGACTCCCCATATCGGAGTAACGGGAGCCATTTTCGAGAGCGTTTCAGGAATCACGACGACAGGGGCCAGTGTGCTTTCCGATTTGGAGTCATTGCCCTACAGCCTGTTGTTCTGGCGATCGCTGAGCCAATGGATTGGGGGCATGGGTGTCGTGGTATTCTTCGTGGCGATTCTTGGATTTCTCGGAGCTGGAGCCAAACTCCTCTACGCGAACGAGGCATCGGGATCGACATTCGATTTCGAAGAAAGTCGCGTTCAATCTGCAATCCTTCGACTGATCTATGTCTACCTAGGTCTGTCCGTTTGCTGCGCGGTTGGATACCGTATCGCTGGCATGAGCTGGTTCGACGCCATTTGCCACATGTTTGCCACCGTGGCTACTGGCGGATTCAGCACGCGAACCGAGAGCATTGCAGCATTCCAGAATCCAGCCGTGGAAATAATCGGCATCGTATTCATGATCTTGGGAGCGATTAGTTTTCCCTTAATCCTGGCCATGCTCAATGGACGTTTCCGGCGAATTCAGCAAAACACCGAATTCAAAGCATTCTTTATAATACTTTCGATTTCAGCGGCAGTAGTCGCCACCATCATCGTCGTCGATGGAACCGACAAGAGCGTGCCCCACGCCATTCGATCAAGCATTTTTCAAACAGTGTCCATCATGACCACCACTGGCTTCGCGACAGAAGATTTCGCGAAATGGTCGGCGTTGCCTCAGTCGCTGCTTCTCGTTCTCATGATCATTGGCGGGTGTTCCGGTTCCACCGCTGGAGGCATAAAAATAAATAGGTTAGTCGTCGCCTTACGACTTTGCGTAGTGACGATCGAGCGATCCTTTCGTTCTCGAGTCGTACGCCAGATTCGAATCAACAATCGAGTGTTGAACGATCAGGCCACCCACGAGATCGCTATGTACGTAATTCTTACCGGAGCGATCTTTCTTATTTCCGTGCAAGTCGTTTCCCTCTTCGAGACGTTTTTCGAGATGGATTCCAATCTCAGCGCGGTGCATGCTTGCTTTTTTAATGTAGGCCCCGGATTCGCCGAGGTAGGGCCTACGGAGACCTACGCCCCCTTTCACCCCCGCACCAAGCTCTATCTTTCATTCTTGATGATCCTCGGCAGGCTCGAACTCTACGCCATCCTCGCCCTTTTCGCTCCTTCCATGTGGAAGCGACTAGACTGAGGATTCAGGTCAAAAAAACGCGCCCGACTGGGCGCGTTAACAAATTCAAAAGAGGCGAAAAAGCGGTTACGAACCACTAATCCCCGTCGCCATCATCACCTATGGCTTCAACCGGGCAGCCTTCTAAGGCTTCCATGCAAAGATCGATATCCTCCTGCGTCTTCGGCTGGGCATGCACGAAGGAATACGCCTCGTCTTCGTTCCTTGTGAAGAAATCTGGAGCTGTCTCGCGGCAAAGGTCGCAGTCGATGCATTGCTCATCTACGTAGAACTTTCCCGGAGCGTTGTCTGGCCACTTGTCGTCTTTATCTGCCATAATAGGCGTATAAATCCGATTTGCCTTTCCCCTGTCAAGCGGAACGCGCCCCGATTTTACTTAAATTGCCGCCTTAAAGCCCTCGACTGGGCTTCCTATGGCAGAAAAGCTCTTAATTCTCTCAGAGTATTGTCCAGCGCCCCCCGACTTCGTTGGGCCCATCTTTCCTGATTCTGGGATATTTCCGCTCTTGCTGATGAATCTGCAGCCAAGGCAACAATCCTTTCTTCCAATTCATCTGCATCCCGAACACGGACAGCGGCTCCCGCCTGCAACATCCCATCCGTTACGCTACGAAAATTACTCATGCCGGGACCAAAGATTACCGGCACGCCCAGCAATCCGCATTCTATTGGAGTTTGGCCCTCCCGGTGGGGCGGAAGGCTCTTGCCAACGAAAGCGAGATCGGCCATTGTGGCTAGCGATCTTAACTCTCCACTCGTATCAGCCACTAGGATATCCACTTCCTCGGAACTCTTGTCGATAGACTTGAATCGATAGGTAAATCCTTGCGCCCGGGCATCCAGCGTTGTCCGAATCTCGACGCGTCGTTCAGCATGCCTAGGGACAATCAGTAGTCGACAATCAGATAGATCCTTCCGCAGGCGCCTGAACGCGGAGATCAAGGCCTCCTCTTCACCGGGCCATGTCGACGAGCCAAGCAATACGAATCCTCGGCCCAGGCCTAGCTTCTCCTTCATCGCCCGACGTTCCTCTTTTCTAAGAATTTCGCCCATGGATACGTCAACCTTGAGATTCCCCGTGACGGAAATCTTCTTCGTATCCACCCCTATTGTCTGAAAGCGATGGGCATCCTGGTCGGAAATCGCCAAGACCCGATCAATATATCGCAAGTGACCCCGGTACATCCAATTCAAGGCCCGAGCGATTTTGAACGAGCGATCTGATAATCGGGCATTAACCAGCACCATCGGTACCCCAGCCATGGCTGCCTGCCGCATATGCTCCGGCCATAGCTCCGTTTCCGCGCAGATAGCCAGATCGGGACGCATCCGCTGCCAGAATTTTCGGCTGAAAGGCCAGAAGTCCATGGGAAAGTAGCAAATTCTGTCGCAAATATTCGAATACTTTTCCCGAGCCAGCTTTAGTCCTGTGCTAGTCGTCGTTGTTAGGAGGATCTCCGTGTTCGGATTGTCAGCGAGCTCTCGGATCAGTCGCTCGATGACCAGCATTTCCCCAAGGCTCACCGCTTGAATCCAAATTCTCTGCTTGCCCTCAGTCTTGGGCCAGTTATCCAGCCGAATCCCCATACGCATGGAGATAGCGCCTTGATAGTCGCCACGCCGTTTCATCTTCAACAAGTATTTCGGCGAGAGAATTAAGGCGACCGGCGCGAAAATTATTCTGTAGAACCAAATAAACAACGATCGCTTAGAATCGCGTTTGCCCGCCAATGGCAAGCACTCGCTAAAGGGCTGGTTGAACGCTTTTGACACTCGGGCGCCTTGAACCCATAATTCGTTCCTACACTATGGAGCATCTACACGCATACTGGAGAATGGAATACGTGGCCCAAGAAAAGGCCCCAAAAGATCGACGCCCGTTCGTGGATCTACCCAAATCGGATGACGATAAAACCAGCCTGATCGTCTCGCGAGAAATATATACATTCATCCTGATGAACCGGTACCCATATAACGCTGGTCATCTCCTTGTGCTTCCTTACCGTGAAGTTGCTGATATTGAGGAGCTTAATAAAGAAGAACGTCATTGCTTCCTGGAATCCACCATCAAGGCCAAACGCATCCTCAAAGCGGCCATCAAACCGGACGGCTTCAATATTGGCATCAATCTGGGAGAAGCCGGTGGAGCCGGAATTCCCAAACATCTCCACCTCCACGTGGTCCCCCGCTGGAAAGGCGATACCAACTTCATGCCTGTCATCGGCTCTACACGGGTACTCCCCCAGTCGCTAGAAGCGATGTGGGATCGTCTAAAATCAGTTTGCGAAAAGCTGGACTAAGCGAAGTCGAATTCTATCTTCTCCTCTTCGCATTTTATGGGGAAACGCACATTACACTTCGATAGTCCGCGTCAGCTTTCGCAACTCTATGGCGGGAACGAGGACAACTTGCGGTCTATCGAATCGAAATACGGGGCTCAAATTGTTTCCCGCGATGGCTGGGTGCAAGTGGAGGGGGATGACAACATAGTCGATCAAGTGGAGGCAGTATTCAATCTTCTGCAAGATGCTCGTAGCCAGGGTCTTAAGCTTCGTAAAGCAGACTTCGACAGTATTGTCGACGGCGTCCAGGAGGGCCGGGAGTCGGAACTGCGATCACTCTTCGACGAAGACTGTCTGATTAAAACGCGTCTTTCCACGATCGTCCCCAAAACAATCGGTCAAAAGCGCTATATGCGATCCATCTTCGATAACGATATTGTTTTTGGTATCGGGCCCGCGGGGACTGGAAAAACCTATCTAGCCATGGCAGCAGCAGTCTCCAAGCTGCTCGATGGCTCGGTAAAACGGCTAATTCTCAGTCGACCCGCCGTGGAAGCCGGGGAAACTTTGGGTTTCTTGCCCGGAGATCTGCAAGAAAAGATCCTTCCCTACTTAAGGCCCTTATATGACGCTATTTATGATATGATTGATCGGGAGGATGTCGCCAAACTAATTGAAAAAGGCGTCATCGAAATCGCCCCACTCGCCTACATGCGAGGCCGAACATTGAGCGATTCCTTTATCATACTGGATGAGGCCCAAAACACCACTCCCGAGCAAATGATGATGTTTCTCACCCGTTTGGGAAACGAAAGTAAAATGGTTATCACCGGCGACATCACTCAAATTGATATTCCGCCACACAAGACCTCCGGCCTTCTGGAAATCAGGAAAATCATCAAGTCCCTGAAAGGCATAGACTTCCACGAATTCGGATCGAAAGATGTCGTTCGTCACCATCTTGTGCAAAAGATCGTAGACGCCTACCAGGCCTATCGAGAACGTGGGCAAGACTAGCCCGCTTCCCTTAAGTTAGCGTTGCCTCAAGCGTTGAAATTGAATCTTTTAGCCACTACCACGTCGAACACGTATGCCTCTCTCAGAGCAATTTAGGGCGCTGTTACAACGCTTTTTCCAAAAAAAGCGGAAGAAGCGGAAGACGGAAGCGTCGTCATCGATACTCAATTTCCTTGAGAAAAGCCGGGCTATATCGATCGCTATATTCGGTATCACCGCTGCAGCAATTGTCATTACCAGCTTTGTCGGTATTCGCCCTTCCGGATTCCAGTTTTTGCCCAATCAGCTAGCGACGATACGCATCGTATCCGCCGAGGACTTTACCTACCAAAGCGCCATTTTGACCAATAAGAAGCGCGAGCAACTTCTGACCGAAGTGCCTCCTGTCTATCGGACGGATATGGATTACTTCGATTTGTTCGAGAAGCACATCAGTGAATTACTAGAAGATATGGACCGGTTCGCCGAAATCGAACAGGACCTTTCCGCTGGCGCCGCTCAGGAGATGATCAAAGAGATAACCGAGGGCTTTAACCAAAAAAATGAATACCGCCTGTCGGAATCGGACTTGGCCACGATTCTCGAATTTTCCGATCCGGAAACTCGCCGAGAACTCATCGAAACTGGGCTCATCAGCTTGCGGGAGAGCTACAAGATCGGGATCTATGACAAAGAGGACAAAAATTTCGATTTCGGCGAGCAGTCGATCGCGCTCTTCAAGACCGGCGACGAAGTCAAACAGCAACGCATCGAATCGACCGACGACGCCCTCACGATGCTTCGCGTCGCGTTGAACGCGCAGAGCGTGCCGCCTCGCGTTTCCAGCGCTTTCAGCCGTCTTTTTCGTGATGGCGTTCGCCCCAACTTCAAACGCGACGAAACGGAAATGCTAGCCTTGCGGCAAAAGATGCTCGAGTCCTTGCAGCCAGTCATCGTCAAGGTAAAACAAGGTGAAAGTATTATTGAACCCAATACACGTGTCACGCAAGAGCAATACGAGCAGCACCTCGCCTATATACGCCACCTAGACGGCAAAAAAGTAGACACGCTGGACCTCCAGCTCATCGGCCGGGCCCTCATGGTCATGGCCATGCTGACCGCCGCCACCTTTTATATCCGACTCGAAGATCGGGCCACCCTGGAAAGCAATGGTCGTCTAGGTCTGCTAGCCCTCGTTGTCGTATGCAACCTGGCTCTCGTTCGCTTGTGCTTCGAAATGGGGAATTTGGACGAGTTTCTCTATGATAGCAGTTTGTCTGCAATTCTTCCCTACATCGCTCCCACAGCACTGTCTCCGGTCCTAATAGCCATTTTGATGGGAAGCGGTCCCGGACTGCTAACAGCGCTCGTCGTCAGTCTCTTCTCCGCGGTGATGTTCGGAAATCGTCTGGAGCTCATGGTGATGACCTTTCTGGCCTCCTGCCTGGCGATTTTCATCTGTCGCAACATTCGGAAACGCGGCCGCGTCGTAACGGCGGGAGCAGCTGGCGGCGTTAGCATTGCCATCTTCACTTGGCTCTACAATTGGGCCGATGGCCTGTCCTTGGAGACCATCTTTCAACAAGCTTCCGCGGCTTCCTTGACCGGACTGATTCAAGGGGTGGTTATCGTCGGCGTCCTTCCCATCCTCGAATCGCTTTTCAAGCGTACGACCAACATCACCCTCCTCGAGTTGAGCGACTACAACCATCCCATTCTTAGACGGATGCAGCTCGAGGCTCCGGGCACCTGGCACCACAGCCTGATGGTGGCCAACCTCGCGGAGAATGCCTGCAACGCCATCAAGGGGAATGCTCTCCTCGCCCGCGTCAGCTCAATGTTCCACGATATCGGCAAACTGGTTAAGCCAGAATACTTCACGGAAAATCAGCTCGACGGACACAATCCCCACGACGAAAAAACGGCTTCTTTCAGCGCCTTGGTTATCAAGAGCCATGTTAAAGAGGGAGTTGACCTCGGCCTAACCTACAAGCTGCCCCGCCCTATCATCGATGTCATCCGCCAACACCATGGAACGAATCTGATCCGCTATTTTTATCACAAAGCGAGAAAGCAAGCGGAAGAAGAGGGTTTAGATCCCTCGACCATTCAAGAGTCTACCTACCGCTATGATGGACCAAAGCCTCAGTTCAAGGAGAGCGCCGTCATTCTGCTAGCCGACTCCCTAGAGGCTGCCAGCCGGTCTCTGCAAAAGGTAACGCCGCAAAATATCGAAGAGCTTGTCGATCGGATTTTCAAATCGAATATCGAAGACGGACAGTTGGACGAGTGCGCCATAACCATGGCGGAACTGGCTAAAATCAGGGAAAGCTACATATTCACCTTGATCAATTCACTTCACTCACGCATCGCTTACCCCGGATCTAAGGAACAAGGTACGTCATCCGGCAGAAAGACGACGCATGAACGAAAGCCCGAACGAGTCGAAGCGAGCGCAAGTCAGTAATCTTTGCCCTAAGCTGATTGTCGACGACCAAGAGGTCGATCGCTTGTTCGCCACCCTCGATCGATTCGGCAGCTTCGGTCCGCCACCCGGCGAGCTTTCCATCGCTTTCGTATCCAAAGCGGAAATATCCCGTATTCACGAGCAATTCATGAATGACCGTGCGCCCACCGATGTCATTACATTTCCTGCCGACAGCGAGAATGGATTGGCCGGGGAAATCTGCGTGTGCCCAGAAATCGCGTTCGAATATGGACGCGAGAACGGGATTCAATTTTCAGATGAACTGTCATTGTATTTAATACATGGCTACCTACATCTCTGCGGTTTCGATGACCGTAGCGATGGGACTAGGACGGAGATGAGAATCGCCGAGGATAAGGCCATGAATTTGGCCCAAAGCCATGGAGCCTTGCCTGTATTCAAGCTCGAGGAGGACGTCGAATGGATATAAAGCTGGGGCCGAAGAACCGAGAGGAGCTCCTAAAGCTTCTCTACAAGTCCATCTACATTCTGGCCTTTGCCTTTTGCCTTTTCAAAATCCACGATTTCAAGCATCTGAATTTCGGCTACACCCCATTGCCAAAATTCGGCGACCAATTTCATGAAAAATCGCTAATCGAGATCAAGAAGGGGCCGGTGTACATTCAAGAGAATCCCGGCTACGACGGCCAATTCTACGCTCAGCTTGCCCTTCGGCCCTCAGCAACCGGGGAGGATATCGAGAACGCCCTCGACAACTATATCTATCGAGCGCGGCGTATCCTATTCTCCTGGACAGCTTGGTCTTTCGGTCTCGGCAATCCGGATTGGACGCTGCAGGCCTATGGTTGGCAAAACGGACTTTTCTGGCTTTTAACCGGCCTGTTGCTTCTAAAATGGATGCCGCCCAATCATTGGCAAGATACACTGCGATTTCTCGCCTCCTTTTTTACCGCCGGCATCATTTATAGCTTCAACAGCGCTCTGCTAGATGGGCCCAGCCTATTTCTGATCGTTCTAGCCGCCTATTTCATCGAATCGCGTAGATCCTGGCTGGGGACAGGCATTCTTGGTCTAGCCGGTCTCGGGAAGGAAACCAATCTGCTGGCTGTATTCAGCTTGTGGAAACCAAGCTCGAAGCCCGGCAAAGAGATTTTTACTTTCGCCCTCAAAGCTGGTCTAGCGTTTACGCCATTTTTCCTATGGTTCGCTTACATTTATCTAAATGCTGGTGATTATCACCGAAGCCTCGTCGCGGGATCGGGAAATTTCCATTTGCCTCTTGTGGGTTTCTTCGCGGCAGCATTGGAAGTCCTGAAAAAGGGTGGAGAAACCGGATTCCCAGCGAGCGCTTATGCGCAATTCATCGCTCTCGGCAGCCTGCTCGCTCAAGGAGTCTACCTGGCTATCCGGCCAAAACTGGACAACGTCTGGTGGCGTATCGGAATCAGTTATACAATCTTGATGGCGTTTTTAGGGTCAGCCGTATGGGAGGGATTGATTGCCGCCCCAAGGGTTCTATTGCCGATGACTATAGCCTTTAATATCGTGTTTTCGCGACGAACCTGTCTTCTGCCGTTCTTTATATTCGCCAATTCACTGACCCTGATCGGTCTTAACTCGTTGCAACCGCAAGAGATCCCGGAACGGGTGGATTTTACCTATCAATCGCCGCTGGCTTACAATCCTGAAACCGAAGAGTATTCAGACATTCAATTCACTGATGGCTGGTATGTCGCGGAAGGAAAGTCGAAAAGGTATTGGAGATGGTCGAATGGGGACGGCCTTATGGAATTCGATCTGCCCGGAGACCAGAAAGTGAACGCCGTTCTCGAGTTTCAGCCTAGAACCATTAGCCCGCGAGAAATCGCGCTCGAGGTGAACAGCTTGCAGGTTTGGCGAATGCTGAGCGGAGGCGGGTACGGAGATCTCCAATCAATCCCATTCGTCATCAATCCGGGCAAAAACACCCTGAGAATCTACAGCCCTCAACCTCCGGAACGCTTTGGTCAAGATCCACGCGATCTCAGTTTCTCTCTCGGGAACTACCAGTTGCACTTGATCAGCGTCGTACCGGAATAGGCCCTCAATCGAGGTTGGCCAAAGACCCCCGGTAGGGCTACTCGCCCTTTAGGCCAATTCGCGACGGCTCCATCCCGGCTCGTCTTAGATCCCTGAGACTAGATGCCCCGTCTCTCTTGGCCAAACGCTTGCCTTTCTCATCTCTGACCAAGGGGCAGTGATAAAATGCGGGCGGCTTTACCCCTAAAGCATCGTAGATGAGCAACTGCCGGGCCGTGGACATCAAAAGATCCTCGCCTCGGACAACCTCCGTTATTCCCATAGCGATGTCATCCGCAACAACGGCAAGCTCATAGGAGGGAATCCCGTCCTTCCTCCATATGAGAAAATCTCCGAAATCTCGACCAGCCATAAAATTCTGGCGCCCATATTTCCCATCCTCGAAAGCGATCGTTTCCCCTGCTGGCACCCGAAAACGCCAATTCACTGCCAGCGCCGCTTCTTCATCCGCGAAATCGAAAGTCTTATCCCGGCAAAAACCGGGATAAATCAGCTCGCTGCCCTCGCTATGAGGGGCTTGAGCAGCCGACCGAACATCCTTTCGGGAACAGTCGCAGGGGAAGACAGTCACGGATTCCCTCAAGTGACGCCATGCGTCCCGATAGTGGTCCAATCGCTCGCTTTGCCTGTAGTTTTGAAAAGGTCCCCCAATATCAGGCCCCTCCTCCCACGACAAACCCGCCCACTTCAAGTCCTCTATTAAAGCCTCGGCAAACTCCGATTTACACCGATCCCGATCCAGGTCTTCGATTCTCAGTATAAGTTTGCCACCTCTTTCTCTGACCCGTTCTTGGGCCGTGAGAAACGTTCGGGCGTGGCCTCGGTGCAAGTATCCCGTAGGCGTTGGGGCAAGTCGCCCCCTGTATCCACCATTGTTCATCTCCTTACCGTATTCCAAAATCCGCCCCAACCGACAGACATTCCTCTATTCGAAAACCCGTAGGCTAAAGATTATCCAATATTTATCCTTGCGCGACACTGGAGTACGGACATTAATCGACAATATCAAAAATAAGAACGCCTAAAAACCGACTTTATCCACACAAAATTCATGCCACGAGTAAATGCATACATCCTATCCGGCTCGGGGCAACGCTTAGATAAATTCTAATTGGAACAGGACCCAGCTTGAGAAAAGCCACGGGTCAAATGAATTTCCCTCCCATCCCTATATGGCCCGCTTTTTTTAAAAGCGGGTCTTTTTTTTTGCCCCATTCCGTCAGAGAAACCATCCTTTTCAACACCACCTCCACAGGCCATGAATTCAACGCCTGAATCAGATGAAAAGACATCCAAAACCACAGACTTCCAACTTATATGGAAGCTGCTGAAGGAAGAACGGGTTCGCTATTCGCTAGCAACCCTTGCTCTCCTCGTAGCTACCTTATTCGAATTTATGGTGCCTCTAGTCGGCAGCGCTACGATC
>Ga0181582_10003249_pt1 | contig 13049 bp, 10 predicted proteins | sample 071ome_32_FD_132438 | JGI IMG/M metagenome (GOLD analysis project Ga0181582, IMG submission 132438) | Coastal salt marsh microbial communities from the Groves Creek Marsh, Skidaway Island, Georgia - 071405AT metaG (megahit assembly) | ecosystem: Environmental > Aquatic > Marine > Intertidal...
ATCGGGGCGGTATTGGTTACCGCCAGCCCATCTTTGTAATTCAGGGTCGAGTACTCAACGTCGACCAGGACGGGTTCGTCGGGAAGATCAGCGATCTCAAGCTGTCTGATACTGGCCGAAAATTTACCATCCGCACTCTTGTCCGCCACGACGGCGTTGAACGTACTGCTCATATTGACTCCATTAGGTACTCAAGGATCGAGAAAAACCATGGCCGGAGACGCGCGCAATCGGCGTCCGGTCAATTGGCTAGAATAACGCCCGCTCAGCGGTCCTGACCACCTGAAAACCGTTGATTTTCAAGTTATCCGGGGAGAATTCATGACAAATTCCGAGGTCTGGCAACACCCTTTTACGCGGGTCGAGGACGTCAGCCGTGTCTTTGAAGGACAGGACTACGTTGCCGATCGCCCGCTCAGCCTGACCACCAAGCTGGCGTTCGACCTGGGGAAACCGGTTCTGCTGGAAGGCGAAGCAGGCGTCGGCAAGACCGAGGTCGCGAAAGTGCTGGCCACCGTGCTCGACAGTCCCCTTATCCGGCTGCAGTGCTACGAAGGACTGGATGCCTCTTCCACATTGTACGAATGGAACTACGCCCGCCAGATCCTCGAAATCAGGTTGGCTGAAGCCGATCCTGAGCGCCGCGAACACCTCGAAAAATCCATCTTCGACGAGGCGTTTCTATTTGACCGCCCGCTCCTGCGTGCGATCCGGCACCCGGGCCCACGTCCGGCGGTGCTCCTCATTGATGAAATTGACCGAGCGGATGAGGAATTCGAGGCATTCCTGCTCGAGATCCTGTCCGACTTTCAAGTCACGGTCCCGGAGCTCGGCACCTTCACCGCACGGCAGCGCCCCGTGGTGATCCTCACGTCCAACCGCACCCGCGAATTGAACGATGCGCTCAAACGCCGCTGCCTTTATCTGTGGATCGACTACCCGAGCCCTGACAAGGAGCGCGAGATCATCCGGCGCAGGGTGCCGGGAATTTCGGCAGATCTGGCAGAGCGCGTTGCCCGGGTCATGCACGGGCTGCGCGAGGTGGACTTCTACAAGCGCCCCGGAGTCGCCGAAGCGCTGGACTGGTCACGAGCGCTGCTCGGACTTGAGCTCGAAACGCTGGTGCCGGAAGTCCTGCTGGAGACCGCCGGCGTGCTGCTCAAATATCGTGATGACGTAGCGCGTTTGGACAAACTTGACCTGGAGGCTCTTCTGGACGGCCGCGGCGTCGAACGTAAAAGCGCAACGTGAGCTCTACCCCGTTGCCACCGGCCAGCGCTGGTGAGGCGCTGATGGAGCACACCTTTGCGCTGTGTCGAGAGGCGCGCGAAGCGGGTCTGACGGTCACCCATGCGCGGACCATCGACGTATTCCGAGCGCTGCGCGGCATTGATTGCGGCAGCATGGACGATTACCGACTCACCCTGCGCAGCAACCTGGTCTCCAGCCGCGAAGACGAGGTCCTTTTCGACCGGGTATTCCACGCGCACTGGCGCGGCACGGATGAACAGGAGTCGGGCGACTACATCATGGCCCGCTCGGAAATGATCCGCGGCAATCTCGACGCCGGACGGTCCAATGAAGCGCACCGCGATATGCTGAGTGAGGCTGAGGTCTTTGGTGCCGAGGAAGTCCAACGGCGGGCCAACCTCTCGCTGCGCTGGGACCCTGATGCGCCGCCGCTGGAACAGGTGATCCGGGAACTCGCCCGGCGACTCGCCACCAGACCTTCACGGCGCCTCGGACCGGCAAGCCGCGGAGGACGCGTCAATCTGCGCCGTTCCATCCGCCACAACGTCCGTCACGGACTCGAACTCGTCGAGCTGGCGCGCGTGAAACCGAAAACCCGCAAGACCCGCATCGTCATGCTGAGCGACGTCAGCGGCTCCATGGACGCCTTTAATCCCTTCCTGCTGCAGCTGATGCTGGGGCTGCAGCAGGCCCTTAAGTCTTCGCGGACAGTGGTATTCAGCACCCGCGCCACGGAGATAACGAATCTGCTGCGACGCCGCAGCGTGCATGACACCCTGCGAGAGGTCGCTGACAAGGTGCGTCACTGGTCGGGTGGCACCGACATCGGCGCGGCGCTCGGAGAGCTGAACCGCGGTCTGCTGCGCGAAGGCTCTGCGCGTTCGACCGTGCTGATCATCATCAGCGACGGCTACGACAACGGTGACATAGAACGCATCAAATCCGAGCTCGAAGCCGCCCGCCGCCGGATCCGCACTCTGGTGTGGATCAACCCGATGTATGGCGCGAGCACCTTTACCGTCCGGGCAGCAGGGATGAAGACCGCGCTGCCTTACGTAGATCACTTTCTTCCTGCTTTTAACGCGGCGGCGCTGAAAACCCTGGTACGGGCGTTGATGAAGATGGGCTGAGCGGACGTCTCTGCGACTCAATCCAGTTTCAGAAGCTGAGCATGACCCGTGCCCCGAGCACCCAGGCATGGCCACTGCGCCCGTCCGCGCCCGGTTCGATCACGAACTGCAGGTCGGGCTGAAATGCAAGGTGGTCGCTCAAGGTGGCGAGATAGGTAAGCTCGATCGCCGTTTCTGCCCGCTCGGCGCCGGCATAGCGCGCGATGAAACGGTCACTCTGTCGCGCATGCGCGACTGCCAGACCGAGCACATCATCCGGTCGGCCGGGCGCCAACCCGAGCCAGGTCGCGCCGGCACCGAAATAGCTGCTCAGCTGATTGCGGTCACTCTGTGCCAGCCCGATCTGAGCGAATACACGAGTCACGGGCCAGACACTGCTGCCGTCTGCGAGCGTGCGCTCTCCGATCACATATCCACCGGTATTCTTGTTTCGCGAACGTCCAGCGACGTCATCAAATGTCGCCGTGTGATGCCAGACGCCAAGGCCGAGTTTATAGCCCGCTGCGGGATCTGATACCCCGCTTTCAACGATGGCCAGAACACCGTCGCCTGCGGCGAATTCAATGTGGGTGCCGTACGGATCATGCGGGTTGCCCGGCACGCCGTCGTACACCGCAGCCAGGAGATACCCGCCTCGAACAGGCAGGCTGGCACGCAGCCGGGCAGTGGGAGCGGTTGTCGGAAAAATTGACGGGTTTACCTGAGAGATCTCAGGGCCATTCCCGAACGAGCTGTTCAGAAACAGACCCGCCGAATCGAGCACATAGAACTCGGTATTCAGGTCATGCAACCCCAGCAGCAGCGCAAAGAGGTCGCCAAACGCCTGCTCGATGTAGGCGCTGTAAAGCTTGAAGGTATTCGGCGCGTCCACACTGCTGACGGTCTGCAGGTCGCCGATTCGACGGCTGGGACTCCCGCCGCTGGTGCCCATCAGGGACACGTGGAACAGGCCGCCGTTCCACCAGCCTGCAGCCGCCGTGTCGAGCACAACACCGAGGTCGTAGCGGGCCGGTACTTCAAAGCCAGGATCTTCACCGCCGTCAATCAGCGCGAGGGCGTCAAAAACAGCTGTGGCGTAGAGCTCCGCAGCGTCAAGCCCGGCAGACTCAGCCTCCGCGACGGCGCCACCCGCAACACTGACCAGAGCAATCATCAGTGCGGCGGTTAAAGCCCTCAGACGCTGTCTACCGACCTCTGCTCGCCTATGCGCAGCGCTTCCCTGCCGCGTCTGCACTCAGGCAGAGGCTGCCTGATTCAGGAAGTCCCCTGCATCATCGCGGGTCGTTGCAGCAGTGAAGTCATCCATAGAATGTGGCCACTGCGTCACCATGCGCCCCGATTTCGAGCGGTAGTAAAAATCGTTACCACAGGTCGCCTGCCACACGTCGACCGCGCGCAGGGCACCCTGCAGGTCATCGTTGAAGGCGTGCATCACTTCGGGCTTGATGTCGATCCAGGCCAGTCCATCGCGGTCCATGCGCTGCAGCTGGCGGATGATGTATTCCACCTGGCGCTCCAGCATGAACAGAATGCAACCCTGATTGGTGTTCGGCCCGTAAAGCATGAACAGGTTAGGGAAACCGCTGGTGGTGATCCCCAGATAAGCCTGAGCGCCGTCGTCCCAGGCCTCGCGGAGACCAACGCCATCGCGCCCGGTGACATCGATAGCGTTGAGGTAGGTCGTAGTCTCAAAGCCAGTGGAATAAATGAGGCAATCCACTTCGTGGCACTGCCCGTCTACGGTAACGGCGCCCTGCGGGCCAATCCGTTCGATGTCGTCGGTTACAAGCTCCACGTTGTCCCGGTTGAATATCGGATAGTAGAGATCTGAAAAAAGCGGGCGTTTACAGCCGAAAGGATGGTCCGGTGTAAGTTTCCGTCGCGTTTCCGGATCATTCACCGCAGCGATGCGCTCAAGCCCCTGGCGCTCGATCTCGGCAAGCACGGCTTTGTCGCTGAACGTGCAGAGCGTATTCCAGGTCTGATAAATCTCGTCCCGGCTCTGTCTGACTGCATCCGGATGCTGCCGGTAGTAGTCGATCTGCTGCTGTGAATAGGGCGCGTTAGGCTTCGGCACGACCCAGTTCGCAGTGCGCTGATACAGATACACACGCTCAACCCGCTCGACTATTTCAGGGACGAACTGCACCGCGCTGGCAGCGATCCCGATCACGCCGACCCGCTTGCCGGTGAGGTCGTAGTCATGATCCCACCGCGCAGAGTGGAAGTACCGGCCGTCAAAGGACTCGATCCCAGGGATCTGTGGCCACACGAGATTGTTGAACATGCCCAGCGCACTGACCACAGCGTCCGCGGTCAGCACCTCGCCGTGCTCTGTCTCAACTTCCCAGCAGCTCGCGGTCTCGTCCCAGGTAGCGCGCTTCACGCCGGTCTTGAAGCGGAGATGCGGTCGCAGCCCGTACTTGTCCGCACAGTGATTCATGTATTCAAGAATCTCCGCCTGACCTGCAAAGGGCCGTGACCAGTCGAGTTTTGGCTCGAAGGAAAACGAGTAGAGGTGCGACTGCACGTCGCACTCGGCACCCGGATAAGTGTTGTGGTACCAGGTACCACCGACCCCACCGGCCTTGTCGAGCATGACGAAATCGTCAATCCCCGCCCGTTTGAGATGGATCCCCATGCACAGACCTCCACCTCCTGCACCGATGACAACGACGCGGTGGTGCTCGGTGTTCCTGCTATCAGACATCGGCTTGTCCTCCCTCAGACTGGATACTGTGAGCCACTCATGCCCGGGCGGTCAGCGCGGCGGGCCGGGCGATGCGTTAAACGCTATCAGAACTCGAGAACCAGTTTGCCCATCTGCTCTGATTCCTGCATGCGCTTGTGCGCTGCCACGGCCTCCGCAAACGGATACACGTGGTCGACCACCGGGCGCAGCTGCTTGGCGTTGATGAAATCCACCATCGCGGCGAATTCCTCCGGCCGCCCCATGGTAGTGCCCTGGATCCGGACCTGTTTGAAGAACAGCTTCGCCATGTTGAGCCCGGTGCTGGCATTGCCCTGGGTGGCGCCAAAGAACACGTAGCGCCCCCCGTTACTGAGGGTGTCCAAGGCATCGTGCAGCCCGTCCCCCCCCGCAGAGTCAATCACCAGGTCGATACCGCCGCTCGTCTCACGGAGTGCTTTGGCCCAGCCGTCTTCGCGATAGTTGAAGCCCGCCGCCGCGCCGAGTTCGCATGCGGCCGCAATTTTCTCGGCGCTGCTCGAGGTTACGAATACCTCGGCGCCATGGTGGCGCGCCCACATCAGCGCGAAGGTGGCACAGCCACCACCGATTCCGGTGACGAGCACTTTCTGCCCCGCCGCCACCTCGCCGTGCGTCACGGTGGCGCGCCAGGCGGTCAGTCCGGCCAGAGGAAAGGCGGCTGCCTCGGCAAAGCTGAGATGCGCTGGTTTCGGGTAGACCGAGCTGGCGGGCACGCAGATGTATTCCGCGTGGGTGCCCTGATCAGGCATCCCGAGCACCCGGAATTCAGGTCCTCCGCAGCGCGGGTCGTCGCCCCAGCAGAGCGCGGGATAAAGCACGACTTCCTGCCCGACCTGCTCAGTCGCCACCCCCGCACCCACGGCATCGACGATGCCAGCCCCATCAGAGCCCGCAATCGACGGAAAGCGGATACGAGGATAAGCGCCCACCGTGATCCACATATCGCGCCGGTTAAGCGCCGCACAGCGCAGTTTGACCCGCACCTCTCCGGGACCAGGTTCCGGCATCGGCAGGTCTTCTATGGTCAGTTTTTCCGGGCCGCCAATCTCTCGCAGAACAAGGGCTTTCATGGTGTTTATCGACCGTTAAAGCTGGGTTTCTCTTTACGCGTGAACGCTCCAATAGCGTTCACGGTGTCCTCGGAAGCGCGCGCCAGACCGGCGATCGCGCGGGTCTCGAGCTCCATCTGCGTTTCCAGCGTGTGCGACAGGCTGTCGGCGATCAGCCGCTTGCTTTCGCCGTACGCGAGAGTCGGGCCATCCGCCAGCTGTTTTGCGACCTCCATGACCCGAGTCATGAGCTGGTCATCCGGCACGACCTCGTTGATCAGTCCCCACTGCAGGGCCTGCTCCGCAGTAAGCAGATCATTCATCAAAATGAGCTGCATGGCTTTGACATGTCCGACGAGTCGCGGCAGGAAATAGGTGCTGGAACCGTCCGGCGAAACGCCGGCGCGGGTATAGGCCATGGTGAACTTGGCCGACTCGGCCGCGAACACCATGTCGCCCGAAATCGCCATGGAGAACCCCGCACCGGCCGCGATGCCGTTCACTGCAACCAGGTAAGGGGCGTTCATGCGCGAGAAACGCGCAATCGCCGCATGCAGGCCGGTAGTGGCGTAACGCATGTATTCCGACATGCCCTCGCCCTGCGAATAGAAGGTGTGCAGGTCGCCGCCCGCAGAGAACATTTTGCCCTTGCCGGTGAAGACCACGCAGCGGATCTCGGGATTGGAATCACAGTGCGTTGCCACCTTGACCAACTCGTCAGCCATCGTGCCGTTAAGACTGTTCGCGGCGTCCGGCCGATTCAGGGAAACCACCGCGACACCGCCGTCGCGCTCGAAAGTCAGCGTTTCGTAAGACATAGCTACTCCTCAGGTGCGGGCTCGGTGGACGCCAGCGAAGCCTCAAAAGCCGCGCGGCGCGCCTCGAGCGAGTTCATGATCGTGTCGCGCTCGGCGGGCGAATATTGCAGCCAGAGCGCTATTTCTGTGCGTTGACGAAAACAGCCAAGACAGGCGTCCAGTGCGGGATTCAGCACGCAGACACCCACGCAAGGCGAGACCACCACAGGACTCATGCTGCGCATCCCAGCTGCCCGCAGGCCAGCCGTCCAAGGTAGTCAAGAGCGTCAATGGCGCGATTGCCGTACCAGGAAAACATCTCGCCATCGACCAGCTGAGCTTCGCATCCGGCCAGGCTCTGGACCTCCGCGAGATGCTGAGCGCGGAAGGGATACGGCTCGCTGCTCAGCAGGCAAATCTCGGCGCCGGCCCGCGCGATTTCAGCGTCATCCAGCGCCGGATAGCGCGTTCCTGCCTTGACCGGCACCACTTCGTAACCGCCCAGTGAGAGCATGTTGCCGATATAGGTATCCGCAGAAATCGTCATCCAGGGCTCGCGCCAGATGAGATACAGCGCGCGTCTGGACGGCAGTCCTGCAGTGCGCTGACCGAGACGAGAGCGCGCGGTCTCATACGCGCCGACCAGGTGCTCGGCGGCCGCATCACGACCGAAAATCGCGCCCAGCAGACGGTAAAGGACCGGGTTGTCGTCCGGATGATTGGGATGGGTCACCACCACGTGCGGCACGAACCGCTGCAAGGCCTCGAAGGTCTCGCGCGTGTTCTCATCGATATTAACGATGACGTGACTGGGACGCAGCGCACGTACGGTATCGAGATGAACATCCTTGGTGCCGCCACACTTGGCTATTGCACGTACCGCAGGCGCCGGGTGAATGCAGAATCCCGTCCGCCCGACCAGCTGCGAGCCAAGTCCAAGCGCGAACAGAAGCTCTGTCACGCTCGGCACAAGGCACACGATGCGAGCGGTCGCGTCAAATCGTTCGTGGTCCTGGCCCAGCGCGTCAAGCGGCATCGGATCCTGCCGCTGGCTTACATGTTGCGGCGATATTCGCCGCCAACGTGGTACAGCGCGCCCGAGATCTGCCCGAGCGATGCATGTTTAACCGTTTCCATCAGCTCGGCAAAGCAGTTCTCACGCTGTCGTGCGGTCTCGCACAGGCTCTCCAGACGTGCCGTACGGGTGTCCTCATGCAGGCGGTGAAAATTGCGCACATTGCCGATCTGGGCGCCCTTTTCTTGTTCGGAGGAGCGCATCAGCTCCAGCTCCTTGACTTCGTCTTCCTGGCCCTCCTTGGGCAGGAAGGTATTGACCCCGATCAACGGCAGGCTGCCATCATGTTTCTTGTGCTCGTACTCGAGGCTCTCTTCCTGGATCTTGGAGCGCTGGTACATCGTATCCATCGCACCGAGCACGCCCCCGCGTGACGAGATGTTCTCGAATTCCTGATAGACCGCCTCTTCGACAAGATCGGTCAGCTCGTTGATGATGAACGACCCTTGCCACGGGTTCTCGCAGAAGTTCAGCCCGAGCTCGCGGTTAATGATGAGCTGGATAGCAACCGCGCGGCGCACGGACTGCTCGGTTGGCGTGGTAATCGCCTCATCAAACGCATTGGTGTGCAGGCTGTTGCAGTTATCAAACAGCGCATAGAGCGCCTGCAGGGTCGTACGGATGTCGTTGAAGCTGATCTCCTGTGCGTGCAGACTCCGCCCTGAAGTCTGAATGTGGTACTTCAGCATCTGGCTGCGCGGGCTGGCGCCGTAGCGCTCACGCATGGCCCGGGCCCAGATCCGCCGCGCCACCCGACCGATGACGGTGTATTCCGGATCCATCCCGTTGGAAAAGAAGAAGCTCAGGTTCGGGGCAAAGTCATCGATATTCATTCCCCGGGCCAGGTAGTACTCCACAATGGTGAAGCCGTTGGCCAGGGTGAAAGCCAGCTGGCTGATCGGGTTCGCGCCGGCTTCAGCAATGTGATAGCCGCTGATCGATACGCTGTAGAAGTTCCGTACCTGCTGTTCGACGAAGTACTGCTGCACGTCACCCATCATTTTCATCGCGAACTCGGTCGAGAAAATGCAGGTGTTCTGCGCCTGATCCTCTTTAAGAATGTCGGCCTGCACCGTGCCGCGCACCGTCTTGAGGGTCTCAGCCTTGATGCGCGCATAGGTCTCCGCATCAACCACCTTGTCACCCGATATCCCCAGCAGTCCCAGGCCCAGCCCGTCGTTGCCCGGCGGTAACTCGCCCGCGTAGTGCGGCCGTTCGCGGCCGGCAAAGTGCGCCGCAATCTGCTTCTCCGCTTCCGCCCAAGCTCCGGTTTCCTTCAGGTGCTTCTCAACCTGCTGGTCAATGGCCGCGTTCATATAAAAGGCGAGGATGATCGGTGCCGGACCGTTGATAGTCATCGACACCGAGGTGGTCGGCGCACAGAGGTCAAAACCCGAATAAAGTTTTTTGGCGTCATCCACCGAGGCGATTGAGACGCCTGAGTTACCTACCTTGCCGTAGATGTCGGGACGCTCGTGCGGGTCTTCACCATAGAGCGTGACCGAGTCGAACGCGGTCGACAGACGCGCTGCTGGCTGTCCCTGGGACAGATAGTGAAAACGCCGGTTGGTCCGCTCAGGCGTGCCCTCGCCGGCAAACATACGGGTCGGATCTTCCCCCGCCCGGCGATAAGGGAAAACACCGCCGGTATAGGGATAAGCGCCAGGCAGGTTTTCGCGCATGAGAAAACGCAGCAGGTCGCCCCAGCCCTCAAAGCGCGGTGGCGCGATTTTCGGCACGCGCTGATGACTGAGGGTCTCTCGATAGTTATCTCCAGTGATGGTTCGCCCGCGAACTTCGTAGGCGTACTGCTCGTCAGTCACTCCCTGCAATCTTGCCGGCCATTCACGCAGCAGACCGCGCGCTTCGCTGCCAAGGTCATCCAGCGCGGCGTTATAGCGCTGGCGCAGCAGCAGCAGGGTGCGGTCGTCGCCGTCGGTCAGCGCCGCCTGAGAATAGGGTTCCAGGCGCTCGGGAAGCGCAGCGTCTTCGAGCTCTTTGAGCGTCTCGTAGACGTGCTGAGCGCGGTTCGCTGCGTCGCACAGCGTGTCGATACCCGAGTTGATACCGCGCCCCTGCTCCGCTATCTCAGCAAGGTAGCGCACCCGCGCCGGCGGGATAAGGACGGTCGCGCGCGGTTCTTTCAGCGAGACATCGACCGTCGGCACCCATTTCTGTTGATCAAGCTCGAGTTTCTCCGCCAGCACGCGGCAAAGATTCTGGAACATCCAGGTCAGGCCCGGATCGTTGAACTGGCTGGCGATTGTCGGGAATACCGGGATGTCCGCATCCTGGATCTCAAAATTCGCGTGATTACGCTTCCATTGTTTGCGCACATCGCGCAGCGCATCCTCAGCTCCGCGCTTGTCGAACTTGTTCAGGATGATGAGCTCAGCGAAGTCGAGCATGTCGATCTTCTCAAGCTGGCTGGCTGCACCGTATTCGCTGGTCATGGTGTAAACCGGCAGGTCCACCAGATCGACAATTTCGCTGTCGCTCTGACCAATGCCGGCGGTCTCCACGATGACCAGGTCAAAACCGGTCGATTTCAGGAACGCGATGGCATCGGACAGCATCGCGCTGGTCGACAGATGCTGCCGCCGCGTGGCCATTGAGCGCATGAAGAGGTTCTCATGCCGCAGGCTGTTCATGCGGATGCGGTCGCCGAGGAGCGCGCCGCCGGTCCGGCGGCGCGTCGGATCGACCGCCAGGACAGCAATGCGGAGATCCGGCAGGTACTGACAAAAGCGGGACAGGATCTCATCCGTCACCGAGCTCTTGCCGGCGCCACCCGTGCCGGTGATGCCGATCACGGGGACGATGCCGGCAGCCATCCGCCACTCTTTGCGCAGAGTGTCTAAACGAGCCGGGGGAATGATGCCGTCCTCGATGGCCGACAGCATCTGTGCCACGCTCAGGGCGTCCTCTGTAGAGATCGTTTCCGGCACGGTGGTTTCGCGGCGGGCCGAGACCGTGCGGGTGACCAGATCCTCAATCATGCCGAGCAAGCCGAGCTTCATTCCGTCGTGCGGGTGGTAGATCCGCTCGACACCGTAGTCATGCAGCTCGGCGATTTCTTCCGGGGTAATGGTTCCGCCGCCGCCGCCGAAAACGCGCACGTGCCCGGCACCCGCTTCGTTCAGCATATCCACCATATAGCGGAAATATTCGTTGTGGCCGCCCTGATAGGAGCTGATAGCAATACCGTCTGCGTCTTCCTGCACCGCTGCGCGAACAACGTCGGCCACAGAGCGGTTGTGGCCCAGGTGGATGACCTCGACACCCTGGTCCTGGATCAGACGACGCATGACGTTGATCGCCGCATCGTGTCCATCGAACAGGGACGCTGCAGTGACAAACCGGATCGGGCTCGATTCAGTCGCCGTGTCGGCGGAGCTGTAAACGTCTTCAGCGCGGGTGCTCATGATTTCAGACCTCAAGTAGGACCGGCTTCCAGAGCCAGTGCGGTGTGATGTTTCAGGGATTCGTGCAGGGCACGCAAATGCTCATGAGCATCCGGCGCGACCAGCCATTGATAAACGATGCCGATAATCGCGGCGCAGAACTGCTCGGCGACGCCACGCCGGTCAACTCCGGGTCTGATCCGTCCGGCTGCCACGCCGCTTTCGATCCAGGCAACCACGTCCCGGCGGCGCCGTTCATGGATGTTCGCGACCACGCGCTGCAGCTCGGGGTCGGGTCCGATGGAGTCGAACCACAGAACATAAAACGCACGGATCGCATCCGAGCCCTCAACGATGAAGCGATAGTGGGCGTCGGCAGCCGCCTCGATGGCTTCCAGGCCGACCTTGTCCTGCACCGCTCGGCGCAGCTCCTTCAGCCAGTCGTCGCCGATCGAGCGAATGATGAAGGCAAACAGTCCACCTTTGTTGCCGAACCGATAGCTTGCCAGGCCGCGGCTGTAGCCGGCGCGTTCGCCGACATCTTTCAAGGTCGTGCCAGCGCTGCCCCGCTCACAGATCAGCGCCACGGCCGCGTCGAGCATACGGGCGTCGGACAAGGCCGTGCGCTCCGCCTGTGTGCGTTTTTCGTGATCGGTAGCGAGTGCGCTCTGCATGACGTTATTGTCCCGATTCATTTACTTGTTTGCAACAAGCAAGTGAAACATCAGGGACCCGTCAGGCTCATCCAGGCCAGAGTCAGTCGTTTCCTATCCGGATCAGCCCTTCCTGCATCACCGTCACCACCAGTTCACCTGACTCGGTATAAAAACTCCCGCGCGCCAACCCCCTCGCGCCCGCAGAGGTGATCCCCTCGCACACGTAGAGCAGCCATTCATCCATGCGGAACGGGCGGTGAAACCACATCGCGTGGTCGAGGCTGGCCAGAAACAGCTGATCATGGAGCGGTTTCACGCCATGTGGCAGCAGGAGCGTTGTGACCAGCCCGTAATCCGACAGGTAGGCAAGGATCGCACGATGCAGATCGGGCAGATCCGGCAGCCGACCAACCGTGCGCAGCCATACCCGCCTGAGCGGCGGCGTGCCTACCGGCGGGTCGCTGAAGTAAGGGTCGATCGGCCGCAGCTCGAAAGGTGCGGCGATGTTGGCAATCCGCTGAACCTTCGGCGAAGCGCCGCTCAGGTTCAGCGCATCGAAAGATACCCGTGCGAGTTCGCGCGGCGCGGGCAGATCGGGAAACGGCGGCTGATATTCAGCGCCGGCTTCGTGTTTATGAAAGGAGGCCTCGAGCGTGAAGATTGGCCGCCCGTGCTGAACCGCAACAACCCGTCGCGATGCGAAACTGCGCCCATCGCGACTGCGGTCAACGTCGTAGATCACCGGCCTGTTGGAATCGGCCTCGCGCAGAAAGTACGCGTGGATCGAATGTACGTCCCGTTCCTCGACCGTGAGCTGCGCGGCCCGGATGGCCTCGCCCAGCACTTTGCCGCCGTAAACGCGCTTCAGATGGGTGTCGCTCATCGCGCCCCGGAACAGGTTCTCCTCCAGGCGCTCCAGCTCCAGGGCATCAACCAGTCGTTGCAGGGCTGCGTCC
>Ga0181582_10003258_pt1 | contig 13033 bp, 19 predicted proteins | sample 071ome_32_FD_132438 | JGI IMG/M metagenome (GOLD analysis project Ga0181582, IMG submission 132438) | Coastal salt marsh microbial communities from the Groves Creek Marsh, Skidaway Island, Georgia - 071405AT metaG (megahit assembly) | ecosystem: Environmental > Aquatic > Marine > Intertidal...
CCATAGCTCGCAATATTATGTACCATAATATCCCACAAGCGTTGTTCTGCAACGTCAACAGTTTGTCTGTTCAGCCACTGTACTGTTGTGCTACGAGTATTTAGCGGTCGTTGAATTTCTTCTAATAGTTTTTTCTTTTGTGTCTGATCTGGGTGCATATACTTGCAAGCAAAACCAATACGTTTTTGCTGTGAGCGAATAAAGTCACCTGCTGTTGTAAATTTTAAATCCATACTTGTATTATACTACCTTTTTGTTTGTTAGTCAAGTTCGTATTCAAAGTTTTGACACTCTGTATGTTTATCTAAAAATTTTGCACCATTTCGTAAATGGAATTTTTCCGCCATTTCAGTTAATGGACTTAATGTTACAAATCTTTTAACATCTTTGTTTGTTTTTTTAATATGTTCAGCAACAGCAAAAACAATGTCTCGACCTGCGCCTTTATCATAACTCCATACTGTGTAAAATATTGCATGAGAGGTTCCTAACCAGCCCATATCTCTTTCACATGTAGGTACTTCATCTGTATATGCAACACAAATTACTGCTCTCAATTTGTTTGCTTCTTCATTGTACAATCCGTAAACCTCTCGTCCAGGTCGTGTCCTCCAATCTGCACTGATATGAGGACGGACAGGATCATCCTTGATTACATGTTGTACAATATTTTTATCTAACTTCTTTAACACTTTTACTTCCAGTTCTCTACTACCCAAGGATCATCGCAGTTATGGGGATTTGGGTCTCCATGGAAAACTGCAATGCAACAATCTGGTCCAGGTTTAACATTTTCAGTTCGTGCAAATGTTCTATTACCTCGTGTCTGACCAGGCTTAAAATCTTTTGTTTTTCTAATTTCCCATTTCCAACTTCTTATCCATGCATCTGGAAAAAGATTTGCAGGATATGTATTATGAGTTTCGGTATACAAAAAATCTTGATCTCCAAAGTTACGTCTTTGAACCGTAACTTTATCACTTATAAAGTTTTTCCAAACTCTATCTAATTCTCCTGTTCTAAAACGTATAACACTTGAATTATATTTTTGCCATGTAGGACGCATTGCTCTAGAAAAATCTCTAATCACTGCCCATCTATCTGGCTTGTAAGTAAACAACTTATCTATATTACCTGAAATAACTACATCTAAATCCATATAAAGAATAGTACCATTTAACGGCAAGTCATTACTATACATGTATGGTTTACACCACCAACCTTCAAGGCCGTTAGGAATAGGCAAAACTCTTATATTTGGATCTAGTCCTAGGTTATTATCTGTAAGGCATACAAACTGGTAATCTAAGGTGCAGTTTCTTGACACCATATTATACAGTCTGTTAACGTAATCGTAAGAATACTTTGTACCATGCTTTATACATAGCACAAAATTATTAGGCTCTACACTATTCTGCGGGAATAAATCAGTGCTTACTACAGTTTTTTGCGCCTTAGCACTTTTTAGTGCTTTTTCTTTTGCTTTGCGAGCCTTACGTTGTTGTTTTGATTCGCCTTCAATGTACTTCTTTGCCAAAAGTTATGCCTCATAGATAGCCGAGTTTGCTCCGTGTTCTGCACATTCTACTTTAACACAATAACAACGATTGTCAGTTGCTTCGCGTATTAGTTTGTCTGCAAAGTTAAATGCGTGTTGTGCAAATTTTTCTGCTCCTACACCATTAAACTCTCTAATTTCGCATAATCCTTTTTCTTCAAGTTCGTATAAATCAGTGATATTTGGATCTGCAGAATCTACACATAGTTTGTGATCAAAGTTATCTTCTAGCCAAGCCTTCAAAGGTTTAAGTCCTCCAAAGTCTACTGCCCAGTTTTTGTTGTCTAGTTCATCACATCCAAATGTGAATGTAAATGCTAGACTATAACCGTGTAGTAAATGACAGTGTGAATGATCTGCGTTTGGTTGACGGAACACTGCTGATAGACCAATGTTGTGTCCGTAATGTTTTGTACTGTAATGTTTACCCATTATTATCTCCTGTAATTAATAATGGCGGCAGAATTAGAAGGGTTGACGCCAAGTCCTATAATGTTAACTAGTATACGATATATTACTTATCGTGTCAACCTTTACATTAGGATAATTCCAGGCTTTTGGTAATTCCCAGTTGTCTTGATAGATTGTAAATTTTACTTTTGAAAAACAATTGAATACCATTCCAATTTGATGTATCCAATATCTAGGATCTACTGCTCTCTTGTCAGCATCATCATAATTAGGTGTGCCTTTGTAAACATTATTAACTTTGCCTGTACTACTTCCTAAATCAAAGCCTATAAGTTTGACTTCTTTTAGTTTAGTATACATTGCCGCAATGAGTACAGCATACGGTCCGCTACCCCATTGAAAGGGTTCATCCCATCTTTCGTTGCCTTTATATGGCAAGTCCGGGACTGTTCTTACATGAAGTGTTTTAAAACTATTATACCACTCAGGTCGGGTATAAACTAATGTGCCTTGTGTATTTGCACCTGCTCTCAAAGCCTCAGTCATCATACGTTTATCAACACATACAAGATAGTCTGTATAATAATCTCGGTATATAGCATTACAGCCTGCCTTTTGGCCGTCTAATTTGCCTATGTCAATTGTTGATCGGCTCTCGCCATTGCCTATTGCCCACATCTTTTTTGATCTCTTTTAGTTCATCTTTAAGTGTTCTAAAGTTTTCTTCTGTTCGATTAGCACATTGTATCATATACACTATTTTACTTATCGCCCACCACCACCAGAATACACTGGTTGCGATAAAAATGACTACAATAGATACTGACGTGATATTAACTAATGAATCAAAGCCTAATAATATTTCGCCTAAGACGATGGCTAGTGCGACAAATGGTGCTGTCCACGCCGCATACTTCCACCAACGTGCCTGTTGTTCTGTTTTGTTCATTTATACTCCCTCATCTGAAATTGTTGTTCAGCACAATTATTTATAGGGATATTTCAAAGAATTATATATCAGTATTAAGATATATTACCGAATGATTTCCATTCGCCTGGAGTGCCATCTCTAAGACAAATCCATCCAACCGTTCCGCCTGACTTAGGTTCACTGTTCCAAACAATGTCACCTTTTTTATAAACACCTGATGTAGGTATAGCATTAGAAACTTCGAATTTTTTATCTTGCATTCTAATCGGACCGGCAACTGTTAGATCTGCATCGTCTATAAAGTTTTTAACACCTATGCCCATTTTACCTTGGACTACAGTTTTATTGTGTATTGTAACTGCACCAGTAGGATCAATGCTAATTCTTGCAGTATCGTCTGTAATTAAAGATAGTTTACCTGTACTATGAGTACCTAATTTCCAATCACCAGTAGATTCAGAATCAATTACAAATTGATGACTTTGACTTTCAAGTGTAAACATGCCCGGAGGTGCTTCTGCTCCTAGGCTAAATCTTTTAAGTCCGCTATCGTATCTTAAAAAATAATCAACTGTTAGATCACCTACAACATTTAGCTCTCTTAACGGTCCTACTTTTTTTAGATTACTTTCTGCAACAGAAGGTCCTAGCCCAGTTTCAGATATTACAGGAATATTATTAATACGATATGATTTGCCGGTTGCTAGATCTAAATCTTCAGTAGACCAGAGTCTATCTTCGCTACCTTGTAGTATAAACTGTTTGGTATATTTTCCGCCAGTCCAAATTATTCCTTTTCCATATGCAGGCTTGTCGCCTCCTTTGAATTCTAAAGGACTTGTTCTTTCGTTACGAACATCAGCAGAAACTTCGTCTACATGCAATTTTTTTGCATGGATTTCACCGTCTACTTTTAGATTACCCTTAACATTTAAAGCGTTGTTTATTGTATCTATATGTGCTACAGATACATGTATGCCATCGTCTTTGACAGTTACTATTGTTTCTCTAGATGCATTATCTTTTATACCAACACTTGAAAAGTTGGTTATTAATCCACCATTAATTTTATTACCGCTTAGTTCTCTATCATGTATTTTGACAGTAGGTTCAGGACGGTTTTCTATTGCTTCAATAGAATCTGCAAGTGCGTTAAGGCTTTTTCTAATATCAGTCATCTATTATTCCTGTTCTAACTACAGTATTTATCAGGAAACCTTTAGAAGTACTGTATCAGGATTACACCTACCATTGAGTTTTGTGTCAGTAGTTTTAATATCATCTAAAAACTTACGCAATTTTACCTTGCCCGAATCTTTAAATTCTTTTAATTGTTCTGGCGGCTTACGTAGGGTTTTCTGTATACTTAATGTTTCGTCAAAACCTATAATTGTTGTGCCTTTTACACTTAGTCCCGAATCACCACGTTGTTGTCCTGTAGGATCTATGTTAGACGCAATATATTTGCCTAGTTTTCGAGTTTTTACATTAAACACCCAAAGCTCGCTTGCACCTACAATGAGGGTAGGATCTATACTTGCAAGTGAAAACTTGTCATCTGCTTTACAGAACTTTAATTTCTCAATTATTTTACTTGCTGAACGTGCTTTAGGCTTGCGAGGTTTGCGTGTTGCTTTTGCCTGCTCAATAATAAAGTCTAGTTCTGCATTGACAGTTTCAATTGCTTTACGATACTTAGCAATGTCTGCTTTCTTAAGATGATTGTAGCCTTCTTTTAATTGTTCCCACTGATCAGCATCTTCTTCGCTCATCTTAGCCAGTTGTCCTTTTGTAGGCATACGTTCTAGTTCATTAAAATCTAATAGATCGTTCTCCCAAAAAGATTTCATCTTACGACAATGCGCTTGACTAGGCTGAATCTTTTTAAAATATGCTTTAAAATCAAAACCTTTAGGATCAAATGACTCTTTATCTACAGTCCAGCCTTCTAGCCATTCATCGATAGGTTCTGCCATTTCGTATGCTTGATCTCTAATACGTTCTTGGATGGTAGGCACATAAACATTTGCTTTTTCTTTTTCTTCTTTTGCTTTAACTTCAACTGTCTTACTACCTGCTTCAATACCTAACTCAATCTTTTTCTTTAAAAACTCTGTGCTAGGTTTTAGTTGTCCCATTGTTCCGGGCAAACTTTCCCAATATTCTGCTTCTTTTGGATTTATATCAGGCATTCCGTCTAACAGCATCTTTGCGGTAATTGCCGCAGTAATACTTAAAGTACTAGCAGGTGCCGCTTTACAATGTTTGATTTGTTCCTTGGAATACTCGCCTGAATCTTGCATCCATTTATATATTGCAGGATACAAATCTACGGGCTTATAGTTTTCGTAATAAAATGCTCTTGTGCCGTCGCGGAATCGATGATATTTTTCACCTGTCCATTCTTCCCAGCCTTGCCAACTAGGTGCGGTAAGTTTTGCTCCCCTTTTTACTCTGGGAGCGGCTCTAGGTGCTTTCTTTTTTGTTTTTGGAATCGCCACGGCATAAGTCTCCTAACTGTTAAGTTTTGTTAGTATATATGTTATTTGTAAAAAAGTCAACCTTGTTTGGTAGATTTTACATCTAATGCTAAATTTCCTGCTATTGTTATTCTTTGCTTTTCAGTAGAAAAATACGGATAAACAGAATGCATTAACCTATTCGGAAACATAATTATTTTTCCGTTAAAGTTTTTATCTACGGGAATTTTATACGGAATAGTATTTCCTAAAATATCTGTATAAACAAACTCAAAAGTTCCTGCATCTTTACTTTCTTCTTTAATGTCATATGGGATATCTAACCAAATTACAAAACTCATTATTCCTGAATGTTTATGGCTAGGATTAAACTCGCCTCTTTCTTGAAAGTTTACCCATAAATTATTTAAAGTAATTGGAACTGGCTGGTTGACTTGATCTACCAAATTAGTGTAGTTATAACTTTCGTTGTAAAAATGAAAAAGCTCTATTAGATAAGATTCTAATAGATCCTTTGCATGTAATAAATCATATTCTTTAGAAATATTTCCAGCAAGCATATTGCTTACATCTATATTAGCTTCACTAATTTTTTGATTCAATGATTTTAAAATGTTCTTAGGAACATCGTCTATCAAAAAACCTAAATTTGGAAAATTAGCAAGTTTAGCCTTCACGTTCTAGATCCCAACGCACTATGTTAGATTTTCTCTCCGACTTCAAATCCTCGGAACGTTTTGAACCTCGGAAACCTAAGCGAATAAGTACCGTCTTGATTTTGTGTAATAGCATCTGCTCTAACCTCTACTAAATTGCCGATAATGTCATTACGATTATTCCAAAAATCATCGCGATTAGCATCACTAAACCCACTACCGACATTAACGCAAATATCTTTTCCATCATCGGTCCCGGAGCATACAAACGCTCCCAATCTGCCTTCATTACGGCCAGTACCTTCTTCAACATCCTTTACCTCCAATGTTACTTCAATAAATGGCTTGGCTTTAAGCCACGCATGAGTTCGTTTGCATTCATAAGGAGCATCAACGTCCTTAATCATAACACCTTCGTAACCACCGTCTACAGCCGCTTTATTTAACGCTACAAAGCGACTTTGTCCTTCTTGGGTGTCTAAGTCTACTTCTTCCCAATCAAGTGCTTGTACGTGCTTTAAAACGTCTGCGTGTTCTTCTACCCAAGCCTTAGTAATAGCACTGCGGAAGCTCTGCGGTTTATCCCATAAACCATTTTGGAAACATCCTAACGGAATAGTGTCAAACAAATGTAGTACAGCATCGTTTGCTTCTACATTATCCTTACGGTGTACCTGCTTCATTAGGTCTTGGAAGTTAGCACTCATTACCTCACCGTCAAGTACAAGCGGATAAGGAACTGGATGCTCTTTTAATACTTCTTGAATCTCTGCAATGATATGTCCAAAGTTGTGAAACTGTTTTCCGTTACGAGAGAACATTTCAACTTTGTCACCTTGAATAACTGTAATAACACGAACACCGTCAAGTTTGATTTCGATCTGTTTCTTGCCCGTCATTTTCTTTTCGTGCTTGGCTGAGTCATGAGCAAGAGCGCAAGTGAACACAGGAACAGTACCTGGTACTACTTTGTTTACAGTCTTTTCACTTACACCACAACGTAGGTCTTTGATAAGGATTCTACGATACCAGCCATTCCATTGTTCAGTTGTAGCAACACCCATTGCTAGTTCAATAGCATCGCGGGCCGCGTGTCCAGTTAACTCTCGTTCTTGTAATTGTCTTGCAAGTTCTTCAAACACATTCCAAGCAAGACCTTGTCCAGTCAATACATCAGAGCGTACAGGAACCTGTTTTACACCAAATGTTACAAGCGGATCTAATGCCATACGCAAACCTGCAAAAAACTCTGGCAATCTTTCGTCGGCTGCTACTTGTAGAATCTTTTCTTTTTCTAGACGACTGTTGTTTTCTTCTAGATTACGAATAATAGTTTGCGGTTGTGTTCTCATATTTGCCTCGGGGTTGTGCCTGTTAAAAAATACATTTTACTTATAATAGCATCAACATCTGAGTTTGTCAACCATCCTTTTACCGTATCTCCAGGATTGGTAACACCCGGAAGTTCGATCTGCTCACCATCTTTAAATACAGCAATTTCGTATAAGCCTTGCTTATTACCATAAGATGCTTCATTGTTGATAATGCTAAGTTCGTAGTTGTCAAACTGAAGTACGGCTTGTACGCCTTTAGGTACATCAGTTTGCAATAATTCAAAGTCCTTCAGTTTCATTTTACCACTCCGGTGCTGAATAGTCTGTATGTTTCTTATACATGGCAAAGCCATCTAGTCCAAAGGCAGGGCAAACCGAAATAAATTCCGGTAAGCCCATACCATCTTTTTCTCCACCTTCTCCACAGATAAAGTAAACACCGTCTAGTGTTTCAGCCTTACTGTGCTTTAAGATAGTTTTTAACTTCTGGAATAGTTCGTATTCCTTTTCAGTTATTTCGATCATCTTACACGTAACTCCTCGATGTTGATCGGTGTGTAGTTGATTTGCTCTACACAAACACACTTGTATGGTCCTTCTGGTGAAGGATTGCTGTGAATGTGTCCGTGTACGTTTAACAACGGTTCTTCGCCCCATCTGTGCTTTTCAGCAAGTGTAGTTGGGTGCAAAGGAGTGTGTGTTAAAATAAACTTATCCATTTGAATCCACAACTGTATGTCCTTGAAGAACGGTGCTAGAAACTTTACGTTGTCATGATTACCTAGCACAAGTCTTTTCTTGCCAGGTAACTTAGCAAAGTTTGCTTCTAACCATTCGACCTTGTTTTCTCCAAACAAAACATCTCCACAGTGAATAACTGTATCGTTTGGTTTCACAACACTTGTCCAATTATCCATCATGCATTCGTTCATTTGATCGACATTGTCAAACTCTCCTCTAGGAGGCAGGCCAGCATAATCCTTAAATTTAAGGATTGGAGCATGGTTGAAATGTGTGTCGCTGATTACCCAAATATCTTTAGACATCTTGCCCTCTTAATTTTTTACTTTATACCTATATTATACGATCTAAAACTATATCTGTCAACCGAAAATGGAGTGAGTGACAGGACTCGAACCTGCATAAAAAGGATTTGCAATCCTTTGCGTAACCATTCCGCCACACTCACATGGCCTGCTCGGAGAGACTCGAACTCCCGACCTCAAGTTCCGCAAACTTGCGCTCTATCCGGCTGAGCTACGAGCAGTTGGCGGGCAAACAAGGAATCGAACCTCAGTCTGCGGTTTTGGAGACCGTCGTGTTACCACTACACCATTCACCCATAAAAAAGCCCCCTTGCATTTCTGTTCGGGGGCTTTATAACGTAATCAAAATGTCACGTCAAGACATACGCCCCTTGTTACGGCGCCAACAAGTAATATATGTTGTGTTAGTCTTGAACATGTAAATATACCTTCTACGTTTATATTTGTTACTATACTGTATTTATTTTTGTTTGTCAAGAACTTTTTGTCCAAAATTATTTTAAATCTTCCCAACTTTGGTATAGATCATAATTATGATGTCGCCAATGTTCATTTCGCAGTTTGTTAAGGGATTCATCAAATTTAAAAAAAGTTTCTGTATTACCTTCTTGTTGTAATTCTGTAAGCAATGCGTCACAAATAGGTAAATTGTATCTTTTTTTAATGCCTGTAACATAACCGCTCATTACTAATTTTAAATTTTTAGGCATGTGTCTTGGCAACATTGCATCTACATCTGACACAAGTTTCATGTAATGTGTGATATTGTGCTGTTGTGAAAATTCATAAAGTTTATGAAAGCAATTTATATTATAGATACTAATTGCTGTTTGCATTCTTACATTTTCGTAATGTTCAACAAACCATTTTACATGTTCTTTTGTTTCGTTCCACTTGCTACCTTTACGTAAAAAATCATTAAGTTCACCAAATGCATCTATGCTTAAATCCCATTCTACTCGTTTACATTGTTTTAACAAATTATGCAATTCTTGGTTAGGCAGTATAGTAACATTAGTTGTAATTACAACTGTCAAGTTATCTAATATGCATTTATCTTTTAATATATCGATTATTTTTTCTTGGTTCATCATAGGCTCGCCGCCTAAGAAACTAATAAGTTCTACATTTTTAAAATCTATTTTATCGATTACGTCAGTACGACTAATTTGTCCTTTTGGTATCTTCCAACCTAATGCCTTTTCATCTTGATACCAGCTTGTACTAAATCTACTGTTACACATTCTACATTTGTTATTGCACAAATTACTAAATGGAATTGAGATTGTGTTTAATTTTGGGTTATCTATCTCAAAAGGTTTATTAAATTTTTTTTGATAAAATTCTAATGCATACTTACGAAAACTATAGTTGCCATTTTCTTCGTCTTTGTAACAAGCTGAACATCCTTTAATAGGTTTATTTTGTTCTATATGATTTCTTATGTCTTGATAATAATTTGAATAGAAAAAATCTTTACCTAATGTATCGGCAGTTTTTCTATCTAAATATTTACAACAGGGAGCAACGGTTTGATCAGGAGTGATGTCTACCGAGTAGTAAGGCATTGGACATATAATATCTTTTCTATCCATAATATTCTTAAAAATGGTGCCGGCACACGGACTCGAACCGCGGACCTACTGATTACAAATCAGTTGCTCTACCAACTGAGCTATGCCGGCTATCTCCTTACTCTACAAATGGGACAAAAATTGCCTTCTGGTAATTCAAAACCACACTCAGGACATTTTTCTGTCCCATTTGTTTTACACGAACTAATCATAAACATACTTAGTTCTTGTATTTGGAGCGGGTAACGAGATTCGAACTCGTGACAAGAGCTTGGAAGGCTCGCATGTTACCACTACACCATACCCGCAATCTGGCGGAGAGTGAGGGATTCGAACCCTCGGAACGCTTACACGTTCAACACCTTAGCAGGGTGCCGCTTTCGACCACTCAGCCAACTCTCCGATTTATTATTTGAAAAACTTAACTATATGTTCTTTGCCTTCATGCCAAAAAGTTGCTGTGCTATGACTGTAGACTTCAGCCTCACTTTCTTTATAACGTGTTTCGACAGAACATTTTTCTTCAGTTCTATAACCTGCTGGACCTTTATCTTTTGTTCCACCAATAATAGCACCTGTAAGTGCGCCAACACCTGTTGCCGCTTCTTTACCAGACCCTTTTCCGAACTGATTTCCAATCACGCCGCCTATTAGGCCGCCGATGATAGCACTTTCTTTGTCAAATTCTTTATTTGTGCCATATGGAATTTTTATGTATTTGCACACTTCAACATTATAAGGCACTTGTTTGATTATAGTCTTATAATGGTCTTGTACATTTAGATTGCTTGTATGAGCAAGAGCGGGTGACGCCGTTACTGCTACAAGACTTAAAGCAATTAGTAGTTGTTTCATGTTTCCTTTCCTTACTAATTTAACAAACTATTTATTCATCGGTTACGATCTCGTAGATCTCTTTCCAGTTCTTAACTCTACGAACACGATCATCATTCATATTGTAACCATGTTCCATTACGAGTCCACGAAGACCAACCTTTTCACCTTCTAGTGCGTTTTCAACTTTATCTTCAACCCACCACAAATTACTTCCTTCAAACTGTTCTAACACTTTGTCTTTGTCTGCACCAGTACCTAAAAATATTACATCTTTAAAAATACAACCAAAGATTTTATCAAGGTTTCGTCTACGTAGTTTTTGTGCATACTTGTTATGACTTAGACTTGTAATACAAATAAAGTCCCAACCTTCGTCTGCAAGTTTAGTTACGTATTCCTGTGCATCACGTAGAGGAGGAAGGAAGCCAATCATAGCACTTTCATTAAAATGTTTGATCATTGTCTTACCTTGCTTCTCTGGAATATCGTAACGGAAAGCAATGTTATAGATTAGTTTAGCATCTTTGGTTGCTTCAAAACCATGTTCTTCCATGAACAAATTAAACGCATATTCCCAGTTAAATAAAACGCCGTCGGCGTCAACGAGCATAGTCTTCTTCATCATATAGCCCTCTTTTTATTTTGATTATTCATATTACTATATTACTATAAAATAAACTGATTGTCAAGACTTTTTTACAAAAAATCGCTATGTTTTAATACAGTAATTACTTTTACTGACTTAACACGATCGTAGCGGAAACTACGGAACGCTTTAGACTCTATTGCCCATACCGGAATCACCTTGTCTGATACTTCGCGAACTTTCTTTTGTGTAATAGGATCATCTTTCTTTGCCGGAGGCAACATACCTTCGTACAATGTGCAAGGCATAACACGTTCGTCTCCGTTTAGTTTAGTAAAAGTTACTTCAACTATATTATTCTTTAGCAACTGGTAAAGCTCATCTTTTGTTGGAATGCCTTTTAGAGCGGCAAGTGTTTCTGCCGCTTCGTTAAGATCTACCATTATCTTTTCTCCACTACCTTATCTGCGAAGCCGTTTTCTACTGCTTCTTGTGCTGTTAGGAACGTATCAAATTTCATTGTTTCAAAGAGTTCTTCATATGTCTTACCTTTTGAATTGTGCTTAACATAAAGCTCAGTTAACCGCTTGTTTATTTTTTTACTCTCTTCGAAATGTCTAATAGTATCTTCTATCTGTAGTTCTTGTACGTGTACACTGCCACTTGTGCCCGGAGTACCTGAACTAACTCTGTGAATCATTGTACGTGACTCTGGCAATACAATACGTTGTCCTGGTTCACCTGCTTGTGCTAGGAATGAACCCATTGAACAAGCCTGACCCATTACGATAGTGCGTACAGGACATTTAATATACTGCATTGTGTCATAAATTGCTAGACCAGATGTAACTGCACCGCCAGGCGAGTTGATGTATAAGTTAATACTTTTATCAGGATTATCTGATTCTAAGAAAAGCAACTGTGCTACAATAAGATTAGCCATATGATCTTCAACTGGACCATTTAGCATTACAATTCTATCTTTCATCAAACGACTATAAATGTCGTATGAACGTTCTCCTCGAGCTTCTTGCTCAACAACCATAGGTATTAACGGCATTATCTATTTCTCCCTTGATACACTTCCCAATATTCAGGGCCCTTAGTTTGGAATTCCATTCCCATTAATGTGCCAATATATAGATCGTGTCTTTTGTTATATTTCATGTGTAATTTACTTTCTGCAATGTATGCTGTTAAACCATCACCTTGCCTAAAGTTAAGTACTTCTGCTTTTACAGTTTTTTCATTATCTATGCAATATAAATCGCATTTACTTTCATATTCTACTCTCATTGTTTTCCTAGCAATTTTAAATTCAATACAAAGTTCTCTACAAGTAGTTTAACAATAATTGCGCCATCTGTCAAGTGATTTCTTTCCATTTCGAGCACATGTGTAGCCATCATTACATACGCTTGTTCTTCTGTTATTGCAAGCTCGCCCCAATCTATTGGATCTACTGTTTCGCATTCTTTTGCTAGGATAACTAAGTTGCGAATTGCTTCGTCATCGGGTTCAAACATATCTGTCATAATGTCATACTCGCTACTAAATTCATTGCGACTGCTGTGCCTGAAATACTTGAACCAATCATAATAGCTCTATCACTCCAACACA
>Ga0181582_10003269_pt1 | contig 13016 bp, 18 predicted proteins | sample 071ome_32_FD_132438 | JGI IMG/M metagenome (GOLD analysis project Ga0181582, IMG submission 132438) | Coastal salt marsh microbial communities from the Groves Creek Marsh, Skidaway Island, Georgia - 071405AT metaG (megahit assembly) | ecosystem: Environmental > Aquatic > Marine > Intertidal...
AACCGCCATCAGCGATAATATGTCCACCAAGGCCATGTGCCGCGTCGGCGCATTCGATGACTGCGGATAACTGCGGATATCCAACACCAGTCTGTATGCGAGTAGTGCAAACGCTACCAGGGCCAATGCCCACTTTAACAATATCTGCTCCTGCAAGAATCAATTCCTCCGTCATTTCGCCTGTTACTACATTTCCAGCGATGATTACAATATTTGGATACAATGTTCTAAATTGTGCGACAAAGTCGCGGAATCTGTTGCTGTATCCATTAGCAACATCAATACAAACATAACGCAACTTGTCGCTAGTTTGCTCATATACATCTCTAAACTTCTGATGATCACTTTCTGTAATACCAATACTCATAGCAACATACTGTGTACGCTCGTCAAACTTGTCATCAAAATAACCTACAAGTTCTTGTACAGAATAAGTTTTCTTTAGGCAGGTAAACATCTGTGCTTCTGCAAGTTTATCAGCCATTTCAAATGTACCAACACCGTCCATGTTAGCCGCCATAATAGGAATGCCACGCCAATGTCTAGCACCAGGACGGATTTGCTCCATACTCATATCTTCTGGCTGCCAGTTGCGCCAAGTGAAACCTCTATGTAGATCTACTTCTTTACGACTACCTAGTGTGCTTCGCTTAGGTCGAATAAGAACGTCTTTATAGTCTAGTTTAATATCTTCTTCAATACGCATTATCTTACTCCATAATTAAAACTAATGCTGATACGTTCGTCTTTGTTATTATTAGGTTGTACACTGTGTTTGAGCCATCCAGGAAAAATAACTAATAAGCCTGGTGCCGGATCAATAACATGTTTTTGTTTTGTAAAATTATTGTATGATTCTAATGCAGGCAAATAGTACTCGCTATCGTCGTCTCTATAAAATTCTATGCTACCACAGTTTTCAGGAGTATGAACATAATAAACTCCGCTTAGTATTGCTCCGTGATGGTTATGAATACTATTATGGTGTCCGCGACCATTTACATTGAACCATAGATTATAAAGTTTTAAAGGTGGCAGACCCGACTGTGTACAACATTGCTTTATTGTTTTATCTAAAGCAATTTGCCAATCAATAAAGTCTTTACTGATATCTTGTGAATTACTTTGCCAGCCACCTACATTAGAAATATTGGTACCAGGATCATTATCTTTGAGTGCGAGTACATGTCTACGCATCACATCAAGATTTTGTTTAATCTCATGTTTCCAAATGATTGTAGGAAAGAGCAATTCTGCTCTTGGTTCCATTTTACTGTCCCCACTCGTCCTGGTGTTTTCTCATTTTCTTAAGCCAACGGGCACGACCTGCGGCTTTTGCTTTTTTACGGACTTCACTTGGTTTTACATAGTGTTGTCTTTCGCGCACCTCTTGGATGATGCCTGCTTCTTGCACTTTCTTTTTAAATTTACGAAGTGCGTAGTTGAAGTCGCCGTTGCGAACTTCTACTGACAATCCATTTTTACCGAATGAATTATCTTTGTTATTGTTGTTGTTTCTTCTCACTAGTACCTCCTACAATTTGAGTAAGAAAATCTAGGTTGTACACCCGATTTAAACTAAGTTTATTATACACTATATTCTCGGCCTGTGTCAACCAATAAGTTTTCGGAAAACTTATCAAAAAGCTCATTAAGTCACGTATCTGTGTGTCACAGTCATCACAGTTTACAATTACAGTGTCAGCCATTTCGAATACTTTAAGTAACCAGTCATGTGCTTCTGGTTCATTATAGATATAAATGTCCACAGGATGATCCCATCCACCTATATAATTTTGTAGTTCTTGCTGTATATAAGCATCTGGATAAATTAATAAAAATTTATATGCTCTATGATGTAAAGTGTCAGGCGGGGTTATAATATTAATTTTGTTCATCGTCTCTTATACGTTTCCAGATACTGCCATTACCTTGTTCTTCATTTTGTGTATAGCCTTTTGACTGTTTACCATCATCATCTAACTTAATATATGACTTTGATTCAATATACTGTTCCCAGGGTAATTCATCTATTATCTTTTTTATATATAAGAGTTTGTATTCCTTCAGCGTCTCGTTTGGATGATCTGATTTCCAACGAGTTTTTGCATCTTTCCATTCATCGGTTTCTTCTTTTTGCTCGTATTCAATTCGTCTAGCACGTTCTTCTTCTGTTTCTTTTACAGACTCTGGGTCTGTTTGGATTCCAATGTCTTCTTGATTATCTTGTTGCGAGTCTTCTGTGCTTTCTCGATCTTGTGTGTTGCCCACTGGCGTAACATCTTCCTGCGCAACTTCTACATCTTCTTGAGATGTTGTTGCTTGTTCATCTTCTTCATCTACTTTTTCCTCTTCCGTAGACGGCGTAGGATCGCCAATATTAAAACCAGGGTTGTCAATTATACGTTGTGCTCTTGCTTGTTCGTATTCTTCTCTCTCGAGCCGAAGACGCTCACCGCTATCATCTCTGCGTTTCGAAAACTCAAAGGTATATTGACTTGCAATTAATAATAGGACTGCTAGAGGATCAAACACAAAGATAATCACAATAATTACCCAACGAACTGCTTCTTCAAGCATATTCTTATCTGCTTGCTCACCGTAAACAAATTCAGCAATATATTTGATTGGACCTACTTCTGCTTCAAGTTTACGGTACTCTGCCTCTAAAGCATATTTTTCTTCAGTAAGAGTATCAATTTCATCTTCTGCTGTTTTAATTTTAGCAAGTTGTTCTTCAACAGCCGCATCTATTTCATCTGCTTTGTCAGTCTGTGCAAGTTGTCCGCGTAATCTTTCAATTAATGCTTGACTGTTTGCAACTTGATCTTCTGCACTTTCTCTTAACCTTTGTATCTCATCTCTTGCTGTTTGTATTACAGGTGATTCAGTTTGACGTACTTCATCAATCTTACCTAACATTGTAAGTTCACGTTCTTTTAGTGCAGGTATTTGTACTGTACGAATGTCTGTTATAATTTGTGTTATACGTTCTCTTTCTTGGTCGACATCATCACCTGCATTTTTACGTAATTCACTTATCTCTACATTAAGTTCTTTTATACGTTCTCTTTGTCCGTCAACCCAACTTGCTAATGCTCTTCTAGTGTTACTTCCAAAAAGCCCATCACTTGTTACACCTATAATTGCTTGTGCGGCTTTAACTTGTGCATCTTCTTTGCTGTTTATTTGATTTGTAACACGGATAATTTCTTCTTCAATTTCCTTAATATTATCTAGTAATGGCTGGGTAACACTTGTATCAGCATCTAAATTTTCTATCTTAGTTTCATAATCTTTTGCACTAGTTTCTAATCTTAGTATTTCGTCTTGTATATTTGCAAGTTGATCTTCATATGGTTTTGTTCTTGTGTTATCACTTGCTCTTGCGTCTTCGATAATTTTGTTCTGTTGATCAATAGCAGGTTGAATGCGTTCGTATGCTTTGTCAATACGTTCTTGTTCTTTGTCAATCTGAGATTGTATGTTAGCATCTGCACCAGTTCCGCTAGATTCTAATTGTTCTACTTTTTTATCTGCACGATCTATAATGGCTGTTAGTCTAGCAATTTCACTATCTATTTGTTGAACTTTAGCAACACTTTCTTCACTTGCACTTGTTTGTTCTATATGTGCTTTAGATAAGAATCCAAAAATGCCCATGCTTGTAATAAACATAAGCACTATTACTGCTGTGGTTAGATAAGTTTTTAACCACCATGTTGCTTTTTGCCAATATCTGTGTAACCAAACTGCTGTTACTAGTTTACCTACTTCTAATACTCCTCCCATAATCATAATGGGAAGTGCGGCCGCGGCAAATATAGCCACTAGCCCTGCTATTGAATAATATATTGCAACAGCACTTATTGATAGTGCTGTTATCATAACTAAAATTGCTAATACCATAGTATTGTATTTAACTCATAATATACGACAGGTAAAACTATTACTTAACTATAAAGCGCCAACCTTCGTGGCCTTCTTCTTTACATGCTGTTTCACTAAAATTAGTTTCTTTATCACGCTTTACAATAGTGCTATAAACTACTTTGCAAAAACCACTTCCTTGAGGATATCCGTGTACTGCTTTTGCTCCACCCATGGCATCTCCTAGATACCAACGATAAACTACACCGTACTCGCCTTCTAATGCACTGTAGACTGCGCCAGTTTGTTTACGCTTTTGGTCATCATCTAATTTAAAACTATGTTCTTTCCATTCACGATAGCCTATGTAAAGTAGACTGTTCGCCGCGCTATATGGACCAACTACACTATTTTTTACACTATTACTTTGATATGGAGAATTACTTGCACACGCACTAAGGCTACCTAACAGTGCCGTTAATATCAAGAACTTCCCAACTGCCGTCAAGTTTTTCACATCTTACTCCTCTGACTGGAACACGTTTATTATATCTAATTTCTGTAAACCAATATTCTTCACAAGATTTATCAATGCCGGCTCTAGCAATTTCTGCTTTTTCACCTGGCCTATCGGAACACTCGATTACAGATGAACTAGATACTTGATTACCATCTGTGACTACAATCTGTTCATCAGTATAGCAGTAGGGTGCATTATAAGAATACTGCTTTGTACTACACCCTGCTAGACTAATTAGAGATAATATTAGAACTAAGGATAGTTTGCTTATCATCTCGTGCCTCTGCAATTAAACGATCAAAAACTTCTAGCGGCATTTTGATTCGCACATATGTGTGTACGTTTCCTGTACTTGCTAGTTGATATGAATGACGCTTAACTTCTAAGTGTTCTCTAATAACTGTGTCTTTAACACTGTGTTCAACAAAAGTACGAGTTGAACGATTATCATTTCTAATGTCAACAGTTGTAGAACTGTTTACTGTTCCGTTGATACGTTCTGCAAAACCTTTTACTGCAAATGCATAAGCCTGTGCTTCACTTGCTTGTTCGTATTTGCTTTCGCCCATACCACATGCATATGCGTAATCTGTTTTCCAAAATAAGAAACCTTCGGACCCAATTTGTTCGCAATCCATATACCAATTAGGATTTGCCTTTGTCTCTCGTACTTCAATAGTTTTCATGCCACTGCAAGCAGATAACAATCCAACTAAGCCTAATACTAAGCCTGTCTTAACTATGCCTTTCATGTTGACTCCTTTTTGTCAATATTTCAATGTAGTGTTATAATAATATAGAAAATCAAAAATGTCAAGACGTTTTGGTTAAGAAGTCTTGTTCTGCAAAGAACACATAATTGATAATACAACGTCTTTCACTTTCCCATGGAATTGAGCTTGCATGGAATCTGGTACTAGGAAATACAACTGCTCGTCCTTTTTTAGGAGACACGCGAACAAGTTCATTTAGTCCTTCATGTTGTGTCTTGCTAGGATTGTTAGCATTGTATTTCTTATCAAATAAGATTGTGTCGCCTTCGGTATTATCATGCAAGTAGTAAACCATACTAAATGCATCTACATTTCCAATATCAACATGTGGAGGATGATGCATACCTTTTGCTTCAACATCTTTCATTGTCATATTTGCTTTAATACGTTGTAACAGTTTAATAGACTTTCCAAGATAGTGTTCGAGGAAAAAGACATTAATTTTTGCAAGATCAAAAGTAAACTGATTCCTTACACCAACATCGTGTCCAAACATGTCGTGCTGAAGCATCCATGTTTCTTTGATGTTAGGACTTACCTTACTCCAGTCTACTCCATCCACTCCTGCTGTCTGCTCTCGGTATCCCCAAGTAACAGTATCATTATACATAATCATAGTTTCTAGTTGATTTTGTAAACTTAGAGGAGTAAAATCGTCAAGAATAAGATAATCCATTAATTCCACCGATAAAATTTATGACTGTCAATAGTTGTTACAAACTGCAAACTTTTTGCCCACTTTGGATTTACATAGCCTGCATGATAATGTGTTGCACCTTCTGTGATGCCTCTATACCGTTCTGCATAGAGCATTTGATATGCAATATACTGTGCTTGACTCCATGCAGTTTTATCTGTAATCACTTCAGCCTTGCCGTCGCAATACCAACTAAACTGGCACTGGTTACGCACAGGATTATAAATTCGTTCGCTATCAGGAAGATCAGGATCTTGTCTTGTCTTCCAGCTCTCAGTCACAGGACCTTCATGAACTACATCACAAATTGTATTAGGATAACGTTTGTCTTGCAAACGATTAAGAACTACATCTGCAACTGCCGCTTGTCCTGCTAATGAATCCGATCTTGATTCAAAGTAAATATTTTCTGCTAGACAATATGCTTCTGGATCCTGTTCTCTAGTGAACAATTCTGTTTGCAGTTTTCCACTGTCTGTTAGATAAAGTGTTTTGCCGTTTTCTTGTAAAACGATCGTCGATGCTTGACCTTGGTCAGCTGTTGATACACTCATTATGCCAAAAGCAATAAGTGTAAACGGGATTAGGTATTTCATTACTTGCCTCATGTTTTATTTAAAAGTTGTTGATACTACATTTAGTGCGTAGATTAGTTTCTACGCATTGTAGCAATTTCTGTAGCCTGTTTCGAACCTGTCTTGTCATCATCGTCAGCAAAGATAGGAACCATATTACTTTTATGCATTGTAGCAATACCCACTAGCCTACGTTCGCCTGTGTATTCTAAACGTGGCTTTACTGTGCAAGGACCCATAGTGTCAGAACCTCTGCTCGGGATATACGGCGTGTCTCTACGATAGCCACCACTAGCATTCCAGTCGTAGTTTGTTGCAGTAGGTTGACTTTTGGGTTTGTAACGACCGTGAACATAATCTACATATTCATCAAATGTCATAATAAGGCTATGACAGTTGTTACGTTTCATTTGTTTGGTATGTTCGCGATGTTCTTTTTGCAAACGTTCTAGTTTGCTTGCGGTTAGTTTAGGGGATTTGCGTTTACGAGTGCTGAGAGTTGTCATACCTCTCACTAGATGCATTGTCATTGTGGCGCTCCTATCTAATTACTTTTACAAGTATATAATAAGTGCGCCACAAAGTCAAGTTATTTTGGTAAAATTATGCGTATGCTCTTCTTTTCATAATTTTGTACTGTGCAGAAGGTCTGCCGGCACCATTTGATACAGTGTCTACCACTCTTACATCAAATCCAGCTTCTCTTAGCTCAGTTAATCTTGCACCTGGTGATGCAATGTCTAACTTAGTTGCTAGATCGTCTGTTGTAAATGTTTTACCATTTCCCCAGAAGTTTTGTAAGATCTGTTGATTTTGTGTACCTTCGTTAAAAAATCTGGTACCTACTGCTGTTTTAGCTTTTGCCATTGTTATACTCCTTTTTATTATTTTTGTTATTAAGTTTAACATAGCCTATACTATACAGCAATATTATTACAAAGTCAACCTATTTTGGTAAACTATTGTTTTTCAGCTAATTTATTGTATTCTTCTTGATCTACAATACCTTCACGTAGCAGTTTTTGTCTGTTTGCTATATGTTTGATTTGAATTTCTTCTTTTGATCCGCCAAAATATGCTACACAATGTCCTTCTTCAATAAGAATATCTGTAACCATACGCCCATCTTTAGCAACAAAATCGCCTAGGATACGTCCGAACTTGCCTTTCATATCTTCGCCATCTTTGTTGATCTGTGTTTTGAGTACAGCAACTTCTCCTAAAAGTTCTTTAAGTCTGTTTTTGGCCGCTAATCCAAAAAGTTTTTCAACATCATCTGATGTTCTTGATTCAGGTGTGTCAATGCCCATTATGCGAACACGTTCGTCTTTTAGCATTACTCCAAATCCTAGATCAATATCTACGTCAACGGTATCACCGTCAACTACCCTCGTTACATAGGCTCTATATTCGTACATTATGTGTTTCCCTCTAAGTTTAAAAAGCGTAGCCCCCTACGCTCTATATATTTTAATTATCTACCTTGACCACGGTATTTTTTGAAAGACGCCTTTTTGCTTTTAGGCATGCTAGACATCTTAACCATACTCATTTTGCCACTTGAACTAGATTTCTTTCTAACTGGCTCGTGTACATATGTTGATGGTGCTTTCGCCATAACTAACCTCCCAATGTTGTTATAGCAGTATTTATTGATTTCAAGTCAAAAAAAAGGACCACATGCAAGTGGCCCTTAGTTTATAAAGTGTATCTTATTATTAGAATTTAAATGATACACCAACTTCTACGTCTGTACGGTCTTTTGCATCGATATCCCATGCAGTTTCACCATATACAGTTGCATTAGCATTTAGCTGATAGTAAACACCAAGATCGATGTTTGGACGTGAACCTTCATCAAATGTATCTGCAAGTGTAAAAGAGTCAGTTGCAGTGCTGTCGTATGCACTGATAAGTGAACTAACAGTTACAGATAGAGCACCGTCAACGACTGGTTCCCAACTTAATTCTGGTTCGATTGTAATTTGATTTCTTTCTGCATCAACTGTGCGGAAAGCCTTAACTTCTGTGTCAAGTGATAGTCCAGGTGCTAGATCAGCTGCCTGTGCTGTTGTGGTAGCCATAACAAGTGCTACCAAAGCGAGTAATTTACGCATTGTTTTGTTTTTCCTTTTTTTATGATTTATAGGTCGTTGTAAAACCTAACACATTTAATTATGTTAATTGTAGAAAAATTATACAAAAAGTGGACGAAAAAAACATCAAAAAAAAGAGAGTGTTACATCTCTGCAACACTCTCTGATCGTTCTGTTGCTAGGTGATCAGCCCCCTGTGGTTACGCCGCTAGGGCAAACTCAGATGGTGCAAAGTTATCGTTTGCAGTTGTGTTTTGTAAACTTGCCTACCTGTCGAAACCTATTTCGCCCCCATCATAAGCACTCTGTTTAGTTCTTTACGATCCGCCCTCGTCAGGTTGGGATAGAGTGCTTATGGTGGAGGCGTCCGGTACCGCCCCGGAGTCCAAATACGCTTTGTAACGTCTACAGTTTATTTATAAAGTCTTTTTTTGATAATGTCAACCACTCTTTTGCTTAGTACAACTTCGTAATGGTTGCGATCTATTTCTACATATTCGACATCATCTCTACAGGTCATACTAGAGTATGTTACAATGCCGTCATTCTTTCCTGATATCCAAGGTACATCACCTATTGTGGTAACAACTTGCAACCAAGGAACTGTTATTTCGATATCTCTGCTCTGAGTGATAAAACTGCTTCGAGTTGTAATGTCTTGGAACAATTGATAGTTTGGATTAAGCATTGCTCCCCAGGTTGCTATTTCACTTCCATTAAAAGGAGTTGCAAGACTTACTACACCTTTAACATTTTCAAAGTGTTTTTGTAGATAAGTTGCATATAACCCTCCCATACTGTGAGCAATTATATAAAAAGGTTCGTCATGCTTAGACAACTCTATCTTCATAGCAGATAAGTTATCTTTTGCCGTAGTATCTTTTTCGTAATTTAAAAAGATTGGGTCTTTGGCCCTAATTGATTTTTGTATAAATGCAAAACTGCGCTCACTAGCAGTAGCACCGTGTATATAAGCAACTCTCATACAATATTTATAGGAAGGTAAAGGTTACAATGAGGGGATCATTGTAACCTTTGATGTGCAATATTACATTGCGTTCTTTTTGTCTTGGATTTCTTTACGGCGCTCTTTTGTTAGTTTGCCAAGATCTCCTAGTGCTTTACGAGCTCTTGCGGCCGCTGCCTTTACACCTTTTTCTTCAAAAGATGCTTGCTCTGCAAGATAGTTGTTAAAGGCTTGTACGATTTGATCGTGATTACTCATGTTATCTCCTTAGTTTAAGGCAATGCCTGATGTTTGTGTTGTATATTGCTTTGCTATTTCTGCTTCAGTTTTTGCAATACAGATAATTCCTGTATGTTGCAAATAGAACTTAGAAGTAGGAGCAACACTAAACATAAACGGAGCAAGGCCCATACCTTGTTGACTCGCAATTAATACCATAGGCTTATTAATAACAAAATCACTAGGCTGTTGTTTGTCTAACCTTGCGACAATTTCTTCACCATTGGTTAGCTTGAAGGTGACAATATCACCTTCTTTATAGGTTCCTTCAATTAACATTATAAAGAGTGTCCTGTTCCGTTATAGTTAGTTTCTTCAATATAGGTGCGGAGTTGATCCCACCCACCGATGTTTTCATTATTAACTTTAATCTGTGGGAATGTCCTTGCTCCTGGAAATTCTTCCAATACTTGTTCGCGAGTAAAGTCGACGTCAAGTTGTTTGTAAACAAAAGAATATTTGTTTTGCTCACAAAATCTTTTAGCCGCGTCACAGTGTGGACAAGCAGGCTTTCCCCAAATTTCTATCATAATGAAAATCCTTTTAATGAATCTTTATTAACGTCTTGTTTAATGCCGCCAATAATATAAGATTCAACTTCTGTCTCTTGTGGTGCTACTTGTAGTCCTGAACTACTCAACCAATGCGTAGTCCACGGTAGAGGGTTAGTGTTTACTGGTTGATCAAAGATTGCGTTCATACCTAGTGCTTTTAGTCTGCGGTTAGCAATGTATTCCACATACTGATGCAATAGTGTTGTGTTCAAACCGATCATTGATCCGTCTTTGAACAAGTACTCTGCCCAATCTTTTTCTTCCTGTACACAGGTGCGCCATAGTTCGTATACTTCTTCTTCGCACTCTTTAGCAATCTTAGCCATTTCTGGATCGTCTTTGCCTTGTGCCCAAAGTTTAAGAATATGTGTACTCAGTGCAAGGTGTTGTGCTTCGTCACGAGCAATAAGTGAAATAATCTTTGCAGATCCTTCCATTAGTTTTAGCTCACCAAAGCCAAATGTACATGCAAAACTTACGTAGAAACGCAAGCCTTCTAAGATGTTAACAGTCTGCATCGCAAGATACAATTTCTTTTTAACATCTTTCATATTTCCTTCTTTACGATGGAACCATGCGTCAGCCGCATTGTTGAAAGCGTCATAGTGTTTGGTCACACTTACTGCACGTTCAAGAATCTTTTCGTCATCTAGAATTGTATCAAACACTTCAGAAGGATCTGCATATACATTTTTCATAATATGAGTATATGAACGACTGTGAATTGTTTCAAAGAAGTCCCAAGTAACAATACAACCTTCTAGTTCAGGCAATGACACATGCGGTAAAAATGCTAGGCATGGTCCACGTCCTTGTACACTATCAAGTAATGTTTGATACTTTAGGTTAGCAGTAAAAATATGTTTCTGTTCAGGACGGAAACTTTGATAGTCTGCTCTGTCTTTTTGCAAACTAACTTCTTCTGGACGCCAAAAGTAACCCAACATAGTTTGATTTAATTTATCAAACACAGGAAACTTAAACACATCATAACGCTGTGTGTTTTGTTCGGCTCCAAAAAACATGTTTTGTTTTGTAAAGTCAACTTTTTCTTTGTTGAATACTGTCTTTGTCATATACTCTTTCCTTATGATGTTCTATACTATACTACTTTATAATTAAAAAGTCAACCACTAAATTGCACATGCTTCGCACATTTCGTCATCTTCTGGTCTAGCTAAGGTTACTGGCTCTACCTCTGGCTGATTGTCATGCCAACCAACAGAGTGTGCTGGCTCATCTGTAAGCTCGCTTGGATCTGTTTTATAATCGTAAGTATTTTGGTAGTATGATGTTTTCCAACCATACTTATAAGTGTTAAGTAAGTCTTGTAACATTACACTCATTGGAACTTCATTGTTCTCGTAGTGTGTTGGATTGTAACTCCAGTTACCCGAAATAGCTTGATCAAAGAACTTTTGCATTACTGCAACAACGTTGATGTAACCTTCGTTGCTAGGCATGTCCCACAACAGGGTGTAGTGCGACTTAAGGCTGTGATATTGTGGAACAATCTGCTTAAGAGGCCCTTTTTTGCTTTTCTTAACGGACAAGTAGCCTCTAGGTGGCTCGATACCGTTTGTTGCGTTTGACACAACGCTTGAGCTCTCCGATGGCATCTGTGCGGACAATGTTGAGTGCCTAAGTCCGAACTCCTGTATGTCATTACGTAAGCTAGTCCAATCATAGTTTAACTTGTTCTCCACAATCGTATCTACATCCTTTTTGTATGTGTCAATAGGAAGGATGCCGTCTGCGTATTTAGTACGGTTAAAGTACTCGCAAGCACCACGCTCTTTAGCAAGATTGTTGCTTGCTTTTAACAAATAGTATTGGAACGCTTCTGTTAAGTCGTGTACTAGTTTCCATGCTTGTGGATCATTGTATTGTACTTTGTTCTTAGCAAGGTAATGTGCAAGACCAATGTATCCTACACCTAGTGAACGACGAGCTTTGGTTGAAATCTCTGCCGCTTTAATTGGATAACGTTGATAGTCAATAATTTCTTCTAGAGCACGAACTGCTAGATCTGTTAGCTCTTCTAAGTCATCTAAACCTTTAATGATGCCTACATTAATTGCACTTAAAATACACAATGCAATTTCACCTTCTGGGTCGTCAATGTGTTGTAATGGCTTAGTTGGTAATGTAATCTCTTGGCACAAGTTACTCATGTAAACTGTGTCCTTAAATGAACTGTGTGTGTTAGCATGATCAACATTCATAATATAAATGCGTCCTGTTTCTGCACGTTCTTTAATCAATGCTGAGAACAATTCCATTGCATCAATTTTCTTTTTCTTGATACTAGTCTTACGCTCATATGATTCATAAAGTTCTTTAAACTTATCTGCGTCACCAAAGTATGCTTCGTACAATCCAGGAACATCATGTGGTGAGAAAAGAGTAATTTCTCCTCCGCTTAGTAACCTTTCGTACATAGTTTTGTTCAGCTGAATCGAATAGTCTAGTTTGCGTACACGGTTGTCTTCAGTACCTTTGTTATTCTTTAGCACAAGGATGTCTTCAATCTCTTGATGCCAAAACGGGAAATGTGTAGTTGCACTTCCGCCACGTACACCATTCTGTGTACAGCAACGTACAGTTGCTTCAAACTTCTTTAGGAACGGAATGATTCCTGTGTGTGCTACTTCTCCGCCTCTGATTTTTGCATTGACGCCTCTG
>Ga0181582_10003270_pt1 | contig 13016 bp, 8 predicted proteins | sample 071ome_32_FD_132438 | JGI IMG/M metagenome (GOLD analysis project Ga0181582, IMG submission 132438) | Coastal salt marsh microbial communities from the Groves Creek Marsh, Skidaway Island, Georgia - 071405AT metaG (megahit assembly) | ecosystem: Environmental > Aquatic > Marine > Intertidal zone...
CCTCGTAAAGGGACCAGTGCCGGTACACGTGGAACCTGAGGGCCTCCTCCTCCACGATGCGGCCGCGCACGAAGGCCTTGGTCACCGTCCCGTCGTCGTGCGTCACGGTTGTCTGCTGGTCGTAGTTCCCCGCCTGCCGCACCAGCGCCAGCAGCTCCTCGTAGCTCGCCGCGTACTGCTCAGGGGCCACGTGTCCGTGCACCAGCTGGTCCGTCAGCCCCAGCACGGCCAGCCAGAGGAACTGGTTGTCCGTCTTGTTCAGCTCCTGCGCCAGCCGGTAGCAAAGCTCGCTCGCCGACCTGCCGTAGTACTGCCCCCGCGTGTAGTACTCGAGCCGCCGGATCGCCCGCTCGTCCCTCTCCCGCCGCCGGAGCTGCCGGCGCTGCGCCTTGCTCAGCTGCCCAGTCCGCGCGCGCTTGCTCGGCCGTCCCTGCGCCTCGCCGTCCTCCTGCCCCGACACCCCGGCCTCCTGCTGGCTCTGGTCGCGTCGCTCCCCCGCACCCTCGCTCCCCACCTCCCCGCCGCCGCCGCCCCCGCCGCGAACCGACGCCCCTCCGTCGCCGCCCTCCGAGCCGTCGCCGTGGAGCCCCAACGGGTCCTCCTCAGCCCCCGCGCTGCCCCCCACCCCCTCGTCGCCCGATCCCGACGCCCCCTCGTCCGAATCTTCGTCGCCCTCGCCGTCGTCGCTGTCGCCGTCGTCGCTGTCGTCGTCGCTGTCCGAGAAGAGCTCCGCAACGTCCACGGGGATGTCCTCCGCCATCTGGCCCTCGCCCTCCTCGTCCCACAGCACAAACACCTGCTGGTTCTCGTCGCTCAGGTTGTTCAGGTGCACGGGACGGTGCGCGTCCACCACGTACGCCCGCGCCTCGGGCTTCAGCTCCAGCAGGCCCCGGATGTCCTCCGTCGCCCCGCAGTTTACCAGCACCACCGTTCGGAACTCATCGTCGCCGTCCTGCCCGAGCATCTCCTGCGGCGCGTCGGGGGGGGGCTGGAGGAGTGCGGTCAGTTCCTCGGGCGGCGGGTCCGTCCAGGGGGGGGGCGCTCTGCTCCGGCGGTTCGGGCCCCGGGGCGCGGGCTGGTTGGGGGTCCCACGGCGGGAGAGCGGCGGCAGCCCACGCACCTGCCAGGAGGACTGCAGCTGGTCGTAGCCGGAGACGGGGACGATCGTGTGCATGACCCCGTCCGTCTGGAACACCTTGCGCAGCATCCACGTCGCGCTCACCGAGTCCGCCTCGCCGGCAGCGACGAAAACCTGCACGAGCGGGGGGGCGCGTTTTTTGGGCTCCCTTTCGGGGGCGGTTCGATTTGTGTTGGGGGACGGCGGGACCCCGCACGCTGGGGGTTCGGGGGACCACGCGGCGACGACCGCCTAGCTTCTCGCAGGAACTGCCCCTGGGGATCGGTTTCGGGCGCCGACACGCACCACAAGCTTTCTGTCGCCGTGCGCGTACGTGTCCTTGACGATGGCCTCGTAGGCGGCCTGGAACTGGTTCGGTGTGACCCTCATCTGCGGCCGAGGGTAGAGGTTACGGGGGACAGGTTCATCGGAGCGCGCCCGGGCGGAGATAATACGCGTGATGACGCGATGTCGCATCCGGGGAAGCGCCCCTCGATCAGGAGAAGTGCCCCACGTTTGAGCTGTTTTTTGGTGGAGTTTGGGTCGTGCGGGCACAAACGCGAATTGCGAGCCCAATTCATAATCTTATCCCTTACCTTATCGTCCCGCCGCGCAACACACCTATGAAGCTTCCCTGTGGCACGCCCTCGTGCCTACAAATATCCCTACGCGCCCGCCGAGCCCGCCGAGCCAAATGAGCAACAAACTTGAACTCGATGGCGCGCGCGATCCTATCGAAAGGTCACACCGGGGGCTAGTATCTATGGTGTCGCACTTAAGAAACAATTTTATGCCCGCCACGGGTGCCGGCCAGCGTAGAAGAGGGCGACCAGCGTTTGCAGACGTCCGCAAGTTTCGTGTGTCGGGGTCGGAATTCGTCGCCGCGAGCAGCGCGGTGCCGCCGCCAAGGGACGCAAGGGGCAGTCGAACAGCTCCTGCGCCGCGGAAATTCCCGGCAGCTCCCCCATTCACAAACATCGGTGGCCTCAAGGGACTGCCATCGCGCCCCATTCACCCCCCAGGACAAGACCCAAGTTCCCGACCCCCCCCTCGCCTTCCAGCGTGAAGTAAAAATATAGTGAGTTGACTGGGGACAACATACTCGTGGTGACATGTCACGGGCATGATTGTCGCATAAAGCGCACAATCTCCGCGCAGAGACGCGCCATCGTCCTAGGGGTTCTCGTTACCCCGCACGTGCCGCCTCCCTGAGAGTTCGATTGGCGTCTTGACGGATCCCGTTAACAGATCGCCCTAGAAACTCGCACAAGTACGAGCCACCGCCCCTAAGCGCGATGTCACCGGCCACCAACACAGGGTTCCCGTCCCCTCGCCAATTCCCAGCAGGGCAACCATGGCGGGGGCACCCACCCTCTTCCTCTCGAGGTGGCTCTACGTCGTGGCCTTCCTCCGGAGCTTCTCTGTCATCCTCGGTTACTTCAAGCCCGACACCCTGGCGGCCCAGGTGTACGACCGCGTCACCACGAACGTCGGTGCGACCCCCGGGCCCTCCCCACTCCACAGGGCGCCCGTGCCAGGCGCCTCCCCGCTCGACGCCCCTCGCCCCCGCACCCCGCCCCCCGCCCCCGCAGCCACCCCCCTCCAGTCGCGGACCTTCGCGACGTGGACCCTCACCTCGTGCATGCTGTGCGTCCTCTGCGCCCGGGACCCGACCCAGTCCGGCATCTACTATGCGACGATGGGCTCCTTCGCGATCGCGTTTGGCCACTTCGTGCTCGAGTCCTTCCTCTACGAGACGATCGGGAAGGGTCTCATCGTGCCCTTCCTCATCTCCACCCTCTCCTTCCTCTGGATGTTCCTCGGGCGCAATTACTACCTCGCGTGACCGCTGGTTGAACGGGACCGTCCCCGTCAGAATTCGTCGTGCCCCTTCTCCCCGTCGACATCGTCGTGATTGTCGTCCCCGTCGTCCCCGTGGATGTCCATGGCCATCCGCGATGTGCGCCGCTCCGTCGCCACCATCGGCGGCGCTCCCGCATCACTGCCCCGGGTCTCGGGCTCCCGCTCCTTGCTGCTCGCGGACCGCACGGCGTTCGTGATCCCGCCCCCCGGCTTCATGATCGGCGTGGACCCGGGGGCCGGGCGCATCACAGGCGTCGACGTGGCCCTTGCCGGGGGTCCCTTCTGCGCGGAGCCCCCGGACCGCGGGGGCCGGGGCGCCGGAGCCGCCTGCAGGATCCCCGCGACGGGCGTCCCGGCCACGGGCGGCAGCGGGGTCATCTGGAGCGCGTCGCTGTCTTCCCGGTCCCGGCTCGCCCCCGCCTCCACCCCGTCGGGGTTCTCCCACTCGGTGTTGTTCGTCCCGTCGCTCGCATGGTCCTCGTCCTCGAGAAGTGACGTCCCCGGCCCGGGGCTCACTTGGCTCCCGCTGCCGCTGCCGCCGCCGCCGTCGAGGGTGAACTGGAGGTTCTGGGCGGGCGCGCGCTTGAAAGAGGCCTGGGAGACGCGCGGGGTGACCCGCACGCTCGCGTACGGCGACTCGCCGCGCAGGGGCAGCGCGTAGACCATCGAGTGCCGGCCGCCCGCGGCGACGTGGATGACGCGCCAGTTGGCGGAGCCGCCGCTGAGGTGCACCTCGACGGGGGCGGCGGCGTCGCGGCCCGTGGCCATGCCGAGGCGGCCAAAGGACCCGCGGCCCCAGATGAACACGCGCCCTTCCTGAGTCAGGGCGATCGTGTGCGACCCCCCGCAGGCCACCTGCACGACAAAGTGCCCCAGCAGCCCCTCGACGAGCGTCGGGGACATTGCCGACTTGCCGCTGCGGTCCCCGAGCCCGAGCCTCCCGTACTCCCCGCGCCCCCACGTGAAGCACAGCCCCTCGCTCGTCACCAGCGCGTTGTGCCAACCCCCTGCCGCGATGTCCACCACCCGGTGGCCCTCGAGGCCGCTGACGTCCGACGGGCGGTTGTCCCGCGTGTGGGCGCACGTGGCCCCGAGGCCGAGCTGCCCGTAGTCGTTGGTCCCCCACGCCAGGACCCTCCCATCGTGCGTCAGCGCCAGGTTGTGGAAGGACCCGCACGCGATCTTCTTCACGCTGCCCACGTCCCGGGCGTCGAGGTCGACGCGCCTCGGGGCGTTCGTGGCCTCGAGCGAGTAGTCCCCCCAGGGCTCCCCCCAGACCCAAATCTCCCCGGACTTGAGGAGGGCGAGGGAGTGCGTGCCGCCGCACGCCACCATGACCGCCTCCCGCCCCAGCATGGTCGGCGTCATCTCCAAGACGTCCCGCTTCTCCGTCACGATCCCGCACTGACCGTACTCGTTGCCCCCCCACGCGTACATCTGCCCGCCCTCGTCGACGGCCAGGCAGTGCCAGCCGCCGATGGCCGCCTGCCGCACGCGCATCCCCGCGGGGACCCCCTTGGCCAGGTGCACCAGGTGCGGCTTTGTCACGCTCGGGCTGCAGTGCCCCACCCCCACCGTGCCCCGCGCATTCCAGCCCCACGACAGCAGCTGCCCCTGCGCGTCGATCGCGAGGGTATTCCGGGACCCCGCCACGATCGGGTCCCGCCCGAAGAGCCTACCCTGCAGTCGCACCCCGAGCAGCGTGTCCACGACCTTGGGCGCCTGCGGGGGGGGGTGGCGGGGGGGGTGCCTGTGGTGGTGGGGACGGGGGGGGGGGGTCGGGGGGGGCGGCCTTGTGCGCCGCGGGGACGGGCCTTAGGCGGCCCATGAGGCACGGTTGCGTGCCGGTCCGACGCTTCATACGGGTTTCTCCGGGAAACCCCCGCAGACGGGCCAGGGAGACGCACCGGCGTGTCCTCCGTGCCGGCGAGTCCGAGCTGATGGTCCTCGTTCACGCCCCAGCCGAACACGACCGCCTCCACGGGCGGGTTCAGAACGAAGGCGGGCTTGTCCACGTCGGATTCGTCGAAATGCCCATCAGCGCTGTCTGGCCCGCCGGGGACGAACGGAGCCGCCGAGCCCCGAAGCCCCGACGACGCGAGCATCGCCGCTTCCATCCGAGTTGACCGAGAGCGCCGCGCGAGGAAGGCGCGGGGGAATTGTCGTGAATTTGACGGATGTACGGGCGGGGGGCGCTACGCTTAATGTGACGGGGTCCCCCGTGGGCCGCCCCTTGGGCTCCCCGCACGCGGGCGTTGCCCGAACGGGTGGTCCGTCTCGGCGGTGCCCTTGGCTTCGAGAGGGACTTCTAGATCGTCACGGCCTCACCCATCTACCCAGATTCCCGGCCCCGCGGCACCCTCTCCCTCATATTCGGCGTCGAGCCGGCAAAGAAGGGCGACGTGCGCGACGTGGGCGACACCATGGACCCGGGGAGCCCGAAGGGCCGGAAGTCGACCTCGATTGGCCATGGGACGGGCAACAGCCCGGCCATGAAGGGGCAGCAGCTCCCGAAGATCGTTCTTAGCCCTGACCAGGTGTGGGTCACTCCCCCAATTACGCGATTCGTGGGCCGCGGGGCCTGCGATGACCGACTTCCCTTTCCCCCGCGAGTTTCTTGATTCGCCGCTCCCTGCCTCCCTACCACTCGTTCCCCGGCTTCGCCCCGCGCATCGCCTCCGCGCATCTCTCGGGCGTCGGGGCACGGCCACCCCTCGGGGCGCTACGCGCCCTGTGCGCGTGACGGAGGCCAACCGTGCACGGAACCCCGCAAACGAACGCGGGTCCCGCGGGACCGCCGACCCGCCTCGCTCCCCCCGCCGCTCCATCGGGCGCAGGTGCGAGACTTATTCGGAACGGTGGACCACGGGGACATCGTGGAGGCCGTGTCGCACATGGGCCAGAAGGAGCTCCAGGCCCGCTTCCACCGCGTCTATGGGATGGTCACCAACTCGACCAACAACCACTGGCTGAGGCGCAAGCTCCTCGAGTGTTGCGGGGTGCCGCACAGCCAATTCACGTCCAAGGGCTGCCCCGTGTCCCCGCGGTCCCCGACCGTCGGCGCCGGCCCGGCGTCCCCCTCGTTGGAGCCCTTCGCCCTGCACCACCACGACCCCGTCCCCATGGCCCCGGGGGGCGGGGGGCACGCCGCGCCGCTGCAGCACGCCCGGCCCATCGAATCCGGGGCGGCCAAGCGCCCGGCTGAGGGGGCCTCCGGTGACGCCCACCGCAAGGTCCGCCGGCGCACCGCCGAGGGCAGCGCGGCTGCCCTGGCTGAGGCCCCGGGGGCCGCGGCCATCGGGCGCAAGGTGCGGTTGTTCTGGACCGGGGAGCAGGAGTGGTTCACGGGGGAGGTGGTCCGGTACGACCCGCAGACAGGGAAGCACCACGTCTTGTACGACGACGGGGACATCGAGGACGTGTGGCTGAGTGCCGAGCGCTTCGAGTGGCTGCGGGACGCGGCGGGGGACCCCGTCATGGGCCCGCGGCACGGGGAGTTCAGCGGGCCGTCGCCGGCGCACACGCACACTAAGGTCCCGGGGGAGAGCGCGGTCACCCCGGGACCGCGGGGTGGGGGCGGGGGCGGGGCGGACGAGGTCCCGCCCTTCAAGACCCCGCAGGACATGGCCAGCGGGGACCTTGTGTGGGGCAAGGTCAAGGGCCACGGGTACTGGCCGGGGCGGATCGTGGACTACCGGAAGCACATCCGGACGATGGGATCCCCGCCAGCGCGGGACAGCGTACTAGTCAACTTCTTCGACAAGACGTTAGGGTGGGCCAACCGCAACGAGCTGCACGACATCCGGGGCAAGTGGGAGAAGTTCAAGAACTGCAAGAAGACGCCGAGCTTCCAGGAGGCGCTGCGGTTAGCCGAGGGGGCGGTGGAGGAGTGGAAGAAGAAGGTGCGGAGGAGGAGCCGGGGGAACGAGCTCGACATGGACGAGAGCACTGAGGTGGCACGGGGAGGCGGGGAAGAGGAGGGGACAAGCGACGCCAAGAAGAGCAAGGCGAGCACGGGGGAGGGGGCGAAGAAGAAGAGCCACAAGAAGGGGGCGGGGAAGAGCCACAAGAAGAAGGTGGAGACGGAGAGCGAGCGGGCCACCGTCTCGAGCACCTCGGTCGACGACACGCGCGGCGGCGGGGCCGGGAACGGCGGCACAACGCCCCGTGACCGAGGCGGGGAGTCGCTTCTGAAGAAGTCCAAGAGCCTGAAGAAAAGCAAGAGCGCGTCAAAGCCCAAGGACAAGGACGACGACGACTTCGACAAGGAGGCCCTGGCCCGCGCCCGCCTCGTCTCCATCCCCGGCGTGGCTGGCCGTGGTGGCGCCGGTGGGGGCGCCCAGAAGCGGGCGCGCCTCGCCAGCACCCTTCCCTCGATGAGCTTCGCGGGAGGGCTGGGGCCCTACCGGTGCGCGGGGGTGCCCCTGTCGCAGAGCGACGGGACCGGCGAGGTGAGACGCGCAGGCACGCGGCTGCCGACCGACGGCGCGCCCCCCCGGGGTGCCCGGGGGCCCCTCCACGCCGGGCCACACCCTGACCGGCGCCCCGCCCCTCGTGTCCCCGCAGCCGGTGGACGAGTACGTCCAGGACGTGGAGGAGCGGTACGCGGAGGCGCGGGACTCGAAGAAGGAGGTCCTGGAGGCAAGGCTCCACTCGGTCAACTGCATGCTGGCGGCGGTGGAGGTGGCAGAGGAGCGCCTGCGGAGCCGCATGGTCGCCGAGGCGAGCCTGCAGGAGCGCGCCATCGCGGCGCTCCGGGCACCGGGGACCGCCGTGGCCCCCCGCCCCAACGCGTGAAGGGCCGCCGGGCGAGTTGAAGGGGGAGCAGGAGCGTGACCAGCGGGTTCGTGTTCTGACGGGGCCCGGGCCCCCCGCCGGGCGGGGCGCGGGCACTTGCGTCGCCCGCTCCGCCGCCGGCGGGCACTTGCTACCATGGAGGACCCGCTGAGAGATCCGCCCGACTTCCGACACCGGAACGGTCTCGGCAATGGGAAGGAACACGCCAGCGGGAGCGGGGCGCTGCCCGTTCACGGGGCACACAAGCCCCTCATCGAGCGGCGCACGCTGCTGAGGAACGGCGCGCCGGTAACCACGGTCCTGTTAGTTGTCCTTGCGGTCTGTGGGCTGGCTTGGTACATGATCCAGTATGTGTCTTTCGTCGCGAGGATGCCGGGAGGGAGCTCAGTTCCTGGGGGCGTCGAACCAGGCGAGTTTTGAGGAGAACGGTGTCCACCTTCGCGACGCACGCTGCGCACTATCTACCAAATCTGGGGGGTTTCGACACTCTATATCGATTATATATACGATATTGTATCATAAATCGTGCTCTGAACCCCTGAAATACGTGCAATTTTGCGAGGGAGCCCCCTTCCTTGCCCCTCCCCCCTCCGGCCGTTTCCAGGGAGCAACCACTCGGCCCGCTGACCCTGCTACCCGCCCCGTCGCCAGGACCGCCGCAGTGGGCAAGGCCCCCCCCCTGGCCACGGGAGCCTCCCTGAACGGGCAGACGCTGGGCGGGCAGACACTGGGCGGGCAGACGCGGGGCGCCCCGGTGAACAAGCACGACCCACACGGCACTGGGGCGCTGTCCGGAGCTGTCCTGGAGAGCCTCCCCCCGGGGGAGGGCCACGACTGGCTGACGACGTACCCGTACCAGATCCTTTCGTGGCATCCGAAGGCGGTCCTGTTCCCCAACTTTATGACGCCGAAGGAGTGCGACGCCATCATCAAGATCGCCGAGGAGGGACTGCAGCGGTCGCAGCTGAGCCTGCGCCACGGGGAGACGGCCGAGCAGACGGCCAACATCCGCACCAGCGACGGCGTCTTCGTCGGGCGGGATACTCCCGACCCCACGGGCACCCTGAAACGCGTTGAGCGCCGCATCGCCGACGCCCTCCGCGTCCCCACGAGCCACTTCGAGGACTACAACGTCCTCCGGTATAAGCATGGGCAGCATTACTACTCGCACATGGACACGTGGGACCCGAAGGAGTTCGGGGTGCAGGAGACAAACCGCATGGTGACGGTGCTGCTCTACCTGACGGACGTGGAGAAGGGTGGGGAGACGGTGCTGCCGCGGGAGGGGGAGGGGAACGAGGGCTTCAGCGACTACCAGAGCTGCGAGCACGGCCTCAAGGTCAAGCCGAGGAAGGGCTACGCGCTGGCCTTCTGGTCCCTGACGGATGCGGGGGAGATTGATCCCCACGCGCTCCACGGCGGGTGCCCCGTCGAGGAAGGCACCAAGTGGGTGGCCACCAAGTGGGTCCGCAACAAGCCCATCCGGGGGGCCCTCCCGGATGACGACGACTCCGCCCAGGCGTAGGCGGCCGCCTCCGTTGAAGGGTGGGGCGTCGTCCCGTTCACTCGCTCTCCCCCGCGCCCGGGTTTCCCAGACGAGTCTCCCCGAGGAGCCCTCCCGCCCCGAAACCGCCGCGCGGGACACCCTGGACCGGCCCCCCCAAGCTGCCCGAGGCTCCCCGCCCCACCCACGTGGGATCCCCCAGCTCCGACCCACTCGCCAGCCACTCCTCCAGGGGAGTTCTGACAGCGACAGCCCCGCTGTCGAGGGATGGCTGGCTGCGGAGCGGGCCCAGGAGGGCAGACGGTCCCGGGCTGGCCAGGGCCGCCTCAGGAGGGAGAAACTCGAAACGGCGGAAGGTAGACGCGTCGCGCCGCCCCCTCGCGCCCCTCAGGAGGCGGTCGACCTCCTCTTCGCCGCTTGAGGGATCATCCAGCAGGCTCCAGGCAGCCCCCCTCGCCCCGCGGGCCGCGGCGACCCCCTTCCCCGGACAGGCGCCCCCGGGAACGCGGTGCCGCCTCAGGGCAGCGCGCACGCGGTCCAGTCCGGGGGCAGGCTGCGGGGGTGAGGCCTCCAGTGGCTGGGACAACACCGTCACAGTAGCTGGGATGCTGTCCCCGGGCGCCGGCGGTGGAACTTCGGCGTTGTCGCGTCGGGCGAACGCAGTCCGGTCCCGGAGAGGGACGGCAGCGCTCGCAGCGGCCCACAGCCCGTCCGAGGGGCCGCGTCCGACGATGGGGGACTCGAGCCCCCTGCCAGAGGCCGCACTGCTCACGGGACTATCCTGCCGGCGCGGGCCGCGCTCCTGGACTGGGATGTTGTTTAGGGGGGATGGTGTTGAGGTGAGAGGAAGGGGCGGTAGGTTCGTGGCTGGTCCATGGCTTCTGTGGCGCTGGGGCCGTAACGCACTGCCTCCCGTCGTGACCAGGGCGCCCTGGAAGGCAAACGGCTGGCTGGTCCTCCCCCTCATGAATGAGATGGCCCGAAGTATGTCCGCCCTCAACCCCCTCCGGCCTGCCCCGCGACGCTGCCCTCGCTCATGAGAGGGAGGGCTGCTCTCTCCGGACCGCGCCATGAAGGCACAAATCGAGGAACTCGGACGCTGGAGTGCTTGATTTAGTATGTTTCAGGATGTCTACGCCACTATCATACCGGTCCGGTTTGATTCCAGGTGCACATGCGGCTCTCAGGGTGGGCCCGGCACAACTAGAGGTTGGATGGTACCCGGTCCGCGTGCGTGGTATTCCGAGCCGTGGGGGGGTCCTGTAGACCGGGGCAGACCCGGGCGTTCCTTCGAGGAGCGCCGGCCTCGCGCCACCGGAACGCACAGGGGCCACGGTCCGCTTCACGCCCCTACTGGCGGGCCCCGGCGCTCTCGCGAACTTTCAAAGACGACGAAGCAGAGCTACGGCAGGTGTGCCATGCGCCTACTCGTAGATCTGGGAGTCGATGGTGCGGGACCACTCGTTGAGGCCCTCGGGGAACCAGAGGGCGATCTCCTTGTTGGCGGACTCGACGGCGTCGGAGCCGTGGATGATGTTGCGGCCGACCTCGATGCAGAAGTCACCGCGGATGGAGCCGGGGGCGGACTCGGCGGGGTTGGTGGCACCGATGATGACACGGCCGGTCTTCACGACACCCTTGCCCTCCCACACCATGGCGACGACGGGGCCAGAGCAGATGTACTCCACGAGGCCAGCGAAGAAGGGCTTGCTGGAGAGGTCGGAGTAGTGGGTCTTGGCGTGCTCCTCAGTGACGGTCACCATCTTGAGGGCTGCGGATAGGCAGAGAGGGCATACCGCGATGAGGCGCGCAGGAGGGGGCGACGACGTGAGGGATGCCGGCCAATGAAGTGGGTATTCCCACAACATGTGCACACCACGATAGCAAAGGCTCGAGTTAGGGGCGTCCGGACAGGATCTGGCACGCGAGTGGAGCGTAATCCCCGAATTTAGGCACGTTATTACCCCGTACAGGGGAGCAGACCCCAGATATAGGCCCACAGTAGACGCAGTGATGGTGCGGCTGAGGGCAGGGCCCTCCACTGGACCGGTGCGGGCGGGCAACCCGGTGCGAATAAGCCGCATCCGGGCATCGTGATGGGTCAAACTCGCGTAAATCTCCCTCTATACCAGGGCGCGCTCCGGATTCCGGCGCAGGGTGGGCGCCAAGAACGGTTCCCTCGGGCCGCGTGGTAACGGGCGCGCGCGGGGGGCAGGCTCACCGACGAGCTTGAAGCCCTTCTGCTCGAAGCGCTTCATGATCTCGGCGACGAGACCGCGCTGCACGCCGTCGGGCTTGATCATGATGTAGGTGCGCTCCATCTTTGCTGGGTTGTCTTTGGAAGGTGGCTCGAGAGAGTTTTCCGGGTAAGGGGGAGGGCGGGACGCTACGGTGCGCAAAGGGGAGTCAACTCGGTCCGGGCTGCCCCGCCTCCGACCGGGCGGTGCGGCCGCCAGAACAAACCAGTCGCCCGCCCGCCCTGGAGTGGGGGCATACCGTGACTTTTTGGGGGGGCCCTCCCACACCAGCCCCGGCCCCAGCGCCCGCCCTGGCAATCCTGTCGCAGTGAAGCTGCGCAGAGATTCGACGCGGTAGCGGTAGCCGTCCAGGGGATGAGGCCGTGATGGACCTCATCAACTCCAACCCTGTGGTCCACGAGAGGAGCCGGGCGGTCGTCCGGCGCTCCGAGGAGGCCCAGGACGTGGACGAGGAGGGACATCGCGTGCGTTTCCTCCGTTCCCGGGGCGCGACCGGCCCGCCTCCCCCGCATGTCGCCCTTCTCGTCTCCGCGGACGCCCCCCACCCCCCGCGCCCCTGCTACCCCTGCGATGCCCCGGCCGAGCCCCCCTCGCGTCCCCCCCCCCTCCTCAGGAGCCCATCGACGCGGCGGAGGTGTTCGAGCACATCCGCGACATCCGCGACCCGGAGCACCCGTACTCGCTGGAGCAGCTGGACGTCCTCAAGCTTGACGACGTGGCCGTGGACGACGCGGGGGGGCGGGTCCGCGTTGTCTTTACCCCCACCGTCATGCACTGCAGCCTCGGTGAGTGCCGCCTCGAAGAGGCGCCCTGCGCGCACGCACGCCATCGCCCCCGTGCCGCCGCCGCAGCGCGAGCAGGCAACCCCGGGCGATGCCCGCGCGACCCCCCGGAGACCCCGGGTGACCCCGGGTGCCGGTTCCCCGCCCCCGCAGCGCCCGTGATCGGGCTGTGTATCAAGGCGCGGCTGGCCAAGAGCCTGCCGCGGAGATTCAAACTCGACGTGCTCGTCGCCCCGGGGAGCCACTCGACCGAGGTGGAGGTCAACAAGCAGCTCGCCGACAAGGAGCGCACCTCTGCGGCGCTCGAGATGCCCTCCCTGCGCGACCTCGTGCGGCGGTGCCTCGAGCCGCAGGAGTAGGGGGGGGGCGTGTTGAAGAGGTTCCCGCCGGCTGCGCCCCGAGACCCAGGCAGGAGTCCACGCTCTCGCCGCCGGGACCCATTTGCGCCCGCGCCCTCTCCTGACTGTCGACTGTCGGAGGTGTCCTTGGGGGTCAGGCTTTGACCACCCGGGGTGGGACGACGACGGGCCGGGAGGGGACAAGACGGGGTGCGAGGGCCTCGACAAGTTCATTGTATTTTTATCAGGGGCGTGTATCGTCAGAATACCGATAGTCGTCTCAGCATCGGGCCCCGACCAGCGACGCACCGAACCCTTTGGGGGGCCAAGAGCATCTTAACCGGGCCACCCTTGCCC
>Ga0181582_10003271_pt1 | contig 13015 bp, 10 predicted proteins | sample 071ome_32_FD_132438 | JGI IMG/M metagenome (GOLD analysis project Ga0181582, IMG submission 132438) | Coastal salt marsh microbial communities from the Groves Creek Marsh, Skidaway Island, Georgia - 071405AT metaG (megahit assembly) | ecosystem: Environmental > Aquatic > Marine > Intertidal...
ACTCCAATCCGCAAAGTGCGTTGAGGGATCTAGCCCAGTCGGCCAACCCTGAGAGAAAAACTCTTTCCGACCCCGCGTTTCCACCCACAGGAAATAGTGGAGCGAGCCGTCTGCGCTGCTCGATAGGAAAGACAGCGATTCTTCCAGCCGCTCCCAATGCGATCTCCCGACCACGCGCATCAAATTCCTTTGAGCGATGTAGTGGATATCACGATCCAAACTCTCTAAATTGAACTGGTAGGTTAATTTCCAAAGGAAAACGCTCGCCGCTAACACAATGGCCCCAGTAATCGTGCCCGCCAAAACTGCAATTTTAGTCTGAAATGAAAAGGTAACCGGCGTCGTTTTCATGTTGGATCCCTCCTCGCCCGATATCCCACGCCGCGCACGGTCTCAATGATCGAACCGCTCCCTCCCACATCAAGCTTCTTGCGAAGTTTCTGTATGTAGACATCTACGATATTCGTGGCAGGGTCGAAGTGGTAATTCCAAACGTGCTCGCATATCTGAGCCCTTGAATAGACCCTTCCAGGCGATCTGACAAGGTAGGTCAAGAGGGCGAATTCACGAGCCGTTAGTTCGATTCGAACATCTCCAACCCGCGCCTCCCGCGTCAAGAGATTTAGACTTAGATCACCATTGGAAAGAATGCTTTTCGAGAGGTCCCCTGCCCGGCGAGCTACTACGCGCAATCGAGCAGCCAGTTCTTCGACATAGAACGGCTTCGCCATGTAGTCATCAGCTCCCAAGTTCAACCCGTCCAAGCGTTCATTCAAACTTCCCCGGGCCGTTAGAATTATCACTGGCGTCTCGATACCCTTGTCTCTGAGGTTGCGCAAAATGCTCAACCCATCTCTTCCAGGTAACATAATATCCAATACAATCGCATCATAACTTCGAGTTGTCGCAAGAGCGTATGCCTCGTCTCCATGATCGCTTGTATCCAGCGCAAACCCTTCAGCCTTCAGGCCACTTTCGACGAAGGCCAACAGCTTCTCGTCATCCTCAACAACTAAGACCTTCATCACTTTGGTACAGTTAGCGCCTTCAATACCGGCTCCTCCATTAAAATTCCAATTATTAACAAAAATTAATATAAATGCCCTGCTAGCATTAATGTTTATATGTAAGATAGGAATCGTAGGTAAGACAGGAATCGGCACGGAGTTTACAAAATGCATATCCTTCGTACTTCGATCAGTCAGTGCGGGCACAGGAGACATATCCCTGCGCCCGCCAGACTGAAAGCTGTAATTCCGCAAGTCACAGAATAAGCTCTTATGAACGTTAGAATTATCGGGATCGTCGCCCTTTCAGCAATTGGGGCTACCATCACTCTAGGCCACCCGTTGGGAAACGACGACACTAGCTACTATCATCCTCCGCTAATCGGATTGTCAGGACTGCTAATGGCCAAGGCGCCGACTCAACCGATATCAGGCAGTGGGAAACAGGAAACACCACAGGCTGCCCTTCCATTTCAGAAATTCGCCTCTCTGGTAAAAACTCGCTTCGACGAGAACTTTCTGTATGTCGAGTCCGATAGCATGCCGGAACATCCCATGATGATCGGTATCACCGCCTGGCAACAACAGGTTCCCCTCCCACAGCCCTACAAGGGCGATAACGCATGGCGGATCCCATTGAATCCGGTTCCCGCTCAGGCTCCGATGTCAGCCAAAGAAAATTTCTTTCGAGGAGCGATCGCATTAGCGGCAAACGGAGTACCGATCTTCAATCCGATCAAGAACGACGGCAAAACCGACACCTTTCTCGCCGGAGAACTCGACGAATACGGCGGTCATTCGGGTAGGGCCGATGATTACCACTATCACATTTCACCCCTGCATTTGCAGGAGGTTATAGGTGAGAGCCTGCCAGTTGCTTACGCGTTGGATGGGTACCCGATATATGGTTTGAGTGAGCCGGATGGTTCCAAAGTGGAGAAGCTCGATGAATGGAATGGCCATGTCGGGCCCGATGGCGACTACCACTACCATTCTACAAAAACATACCCCTATCTGAATGGCGGTTTTTATGGAGAAGTCGTAGAACGCAACGGCCAAGTAGATCCGCAACCCAGAGCTCAAGGAGTCCGACCCTACACACGTCCTCTGCGCGGGGCCAAAATCACCGACTGGAAACAGGAGGGCGATCAATACTCGGTCGAATACCAGATGGGTAGGGACGCAGGATTCGTCAACTACACCTTGCTTGACGAAGGAAAGGTGCGATTCGAATTTATCGATACGAATGGCGAAACGAGATCCGAGACTTACGAACCTCGGGTGAGAGGAAGCAGGGACCAAGGAACCGAGGCCCAGGAAGAACGCCGCGGTCCAGGGGGACGCGATCGCGAAGGACGCCAAAGTGAAGGAAGAGACCGAAGTGACCGCGCAAGCTATGAGCCAAGACTTCTGGGAAGCGAAGGGCGAGTGCCCTGGATCTTAGCTCACGCGGTCGAAATGGACACCAATAAAGATGAGTATCTGAGTCGCTCGGAAATAGAGGCTCAAATCGCCATCACACTCGAATCGCTGGATGCCAACAAAGATAACGGCATCACCAGAACGGAAGCAGGCAATCGCCCGGCCAACCGCGCCGGGGGGCTCCCGATGGGTGGCTTCGTTAAGCAGCACTACGAAGAGCTGGACAAGAACTCTGATGAGTCGATTTCAAGTGACGAACTGTCCTCCACGTTTCTTCGCATGTTCGACAAGGCGGATGTCGACGGTGACGGCAGAATCGGCCCCATCGATCCGTCTCTATCAGTCCGACAGGAACGCCCTCGGCGAAACCGATCCGATGATCAAGCGGCCTCTCAATTGAATCAGGCGCCAACCGCGTTTACTGCCCCTGAACCGCAAACCTCGTCCGGAGCGGCAAAGATACCTTCTGCCCTACAGCCACTGGCGCCTAGAGCGTCGAAACCGAACTTCATTGTCATTCTGATCGACGACATGGGCTGGAGGGACATGGGATTTTCCGGTAGCGTTTTTATTGATACACCCAAGACCGATGCCCTTGCCAGACAGGGAGTCATATTCAGTCAGGCCTACTCCAGTGCCCCTAATTGCGCCCCGACGCGGGCCTGTCTCATGTCAGGCCAGTACACGCCACGGCATGGAGTCTACACCGTCGTTGATGCCCGACACGAGCCCGGCCTGCCTCATCACAAGGTCGTCGCAGCCCACAGCAACGCCGCCCTCGCTACCGAATCCGTAACGATCGCCGAAGCGTTCAAAGCGGGCGGTTACGCAACCGCGATGTACGGCATGTGGAACCTGGGTCGAGGACGCAGTGGACCGGAGACGCCCACCGGGCAAGGATTCGATGATTTCAAGCAGCCCCGAGACCTGGGGTTCGAGAAGGATACTTACATCAATGCGAATGGCGAATACTTGACTGACGCCTTTACCAGCGAAGGTATCCGTTTTATGGAGAAGAGCAAAGACGATCCTTTCTTCCTCTACCTCGCCTACCATGCGGTTCATCACCCCTTTCAACCCAAACCGGAGCTTTTACAGAAGTACGAACAGAAAGTGCGAAGCGGCACTGACGGACGCAACATTGAATACGCGGCGACTGTTGAGGCTGTGGATCAAAACATCGCCCGCCTGGACACAGCGCTCGCAGAACTTGGGCTAAAGGAAAATACCATTGTGGTATTCACTTCCGACAACGGCGGCAACCGCCAGAACGTCGCTCCACTCAATGGCAGCAAAGGATCGCTCTATGAAGGCGGGCTACGGGTGCCAGCCGCTATCTGGGGACCAAGTATCCGCAGCTTCCATACCAGCGACACTCCCTTTCTAAGCATGGACATTTACCCCACCCTGCTTGAACTCGCGGGATTACCCCGACCAGAGAATCATACGTTAGACGGAATCAGTTTCGCGCCGATGCTTTTAGGAGGTTCTGAGCCAACCCGCGACACCATCTTCTTCCACTTCCCTTCCTACATCGGAGCCGGAGGACCCTCCAGCGCTATGCGCAAAGGCAAATACAAGATCATCGAACAATTCGAAACGGGAACTGTTGAAGTCTACGACTTGAGCCAGGATGTCGGGGAATCCAAAGACCTTTCCAAGACGGAGCCCCAGCTTACCCAGAAACTCTACCAGGAACTTCTAGCCTGGCACGAAGATACCGGAGCTCCCCGACCAACCCAATTGAACCCGAACTACGACCCTCAATCCCGTCCCATTCGTGGTCGCGAAAATCGCGGCAAAGGCGGTGCCGGCAACCGCGGTGATCGACAAAACCGCGACAACCGGCAAGATCAAAGACGATGAAACGATTATCTTTTTCAAACTGTGGGAACACCCCGTGATGGTTGAAACGTAGCGCAGGTAACATAAAAGGGCAGGCTGCAACTTGTGTCTCAAACAGGCAAGATGCCTGTTCTGCCTTTCGGATTGCCGAGTGCCTCCCACAAATAATCACTCCAATTTATGAAACGACTTCACACCTTAATTTTCCTATCCCTCCTTCAGCCCTTTGCCTTCATCTTTGGCGCGGATACCGTGCCCAATTTCCTCTTTCTTTTTATCGACGATCAGGGATGGAACGGTACCCCGGTACCCATGATCCCCGGCGAAAAGCTCAGCCGAGCGCCGGACTTTCGAATGCCCAATGTGGAACACCTAGCCGCTCAAGGCATTACCTTTTCGCAGGCCTACGCGGCCCATCCGAAATGCGAATGCTCCCGAGCCTCCGTTCAGATGGGGATGACAACCACCAGCCTCAATGCCACAGATAAATGGGCCACGGAATGGAATGCTCCTGTCAGTAATTCTCTCGCCAATACGCTTAAACGGTCCAATCCAAACTATCGCGCCGCTCATCTGGGTAAATGGCAGTGGCGCCAATCGCCTGAATCTATGGGTTACGACTACAGTGACGGCATTACCATGAACAGCGATGGTAACTCCAGCGATCCCGAAGACCCGAAACAAACCTTCGGCATCACTCGCCGCGCTGAGTCCTTCATAGAGGACCAAGTAAAGGACGGTCATCCATTTTTCATACAGCTCTCTTACTATGCAGTACACAGCAAGCCTCAAGCCCTGGAGTCTACCCTCAAGAAGTACAAGAACATGGGGGCAAGAGGCCTCATGGCTGCAATGAGCGAAGATCTTGATACCAGTATTGGGATGTTGTTGAAAAAGCTGGATGAGCTCGGTATCGCAGGTAACACTTACGTCATATACATGTCTGACAACGGCATGGGCAACGACGTCTTGAAGGGGGGCAAGGCCACCGTCGACGAGGGTGGGATACGCGTCCCACTGATAGTAGCCGGCCCTGGAATTCAAGGCGGCGTTTACAGTCATGAGAGAGTAGTAGGTTATGACGTCTTTCCAACAATAGTAGATTTAGCTGTATCTAATTTTTCTTTACCTGATAACGTTGAAGGCGGCAGTTGGAAATCGGTCCTAATGAATGGAGGCATAGGCAAAGTAAAGCGTCCCATCGACCGCATGGTTTTTCACCACGGCGTTGAGGTGGACCATCCGCAAACAGCCATAATCAAGGGAGATTATAAACTACTCTATTGGTGGGATTCCAAAGAAAGCTTCCTTTACGATATTGTACCGGACTACCGGGAAAGCGAAAATCTGGCTCAGGAAAAACCCGAACTGGCAGCCCAATTATTAAAAGAACTTCAGGCCCACGCCAAAGCCGGTCTGGATACAGAGACATTCGCGTCACTCGAAAAAGGAGAGGTGAAAACCAGAGGTCGTCAAGGTGGTGGCAATCGAGGTGAGCGACGCAATCGGGGCGATCGCAGCAGCAGAAGCGATGATCGCCAAAACCGAGTAGGTAGGTAGAACCAAAGACCATGGAAAGATTCATTACCCTAATTCTCTTGTTCCTCCTTCAGCCTTTAGCCTTCATCCTTAGAGCGGATACCGCTCCAAATATCATTCTCATTGTGGGTGAAGGCGCCGGGTGGACCAGTTCATCGGTACAAATGGACGATCGGAATCCTGCATCAAAAGGAAGAGGGATAAACACTCCCGAACTGGAACGACTGGCTGCCGCCGGCATGCGTTTTTCCGATGGCTATGCGGCGTCCCCCCGATGCACCCCTTCGCGCGCCGCGATTTTCACCGGCATCAGTCCGGCGGCGTTGCAGATGACCTTCGTTGGCGATCGACCAGCGTCGGGTGAACCGGTGAAGATGAAATTCTTTCCGGCAATGGCGACGGCTGAAATGCCGACCGAGGTTACCACGACCGCCGAGATCCTTAAACAAGCGGGCTACGCCACCGCCCATTTCGGCAAATGGCATGTGGGGAGGACAAACCCATCTCAACACGGATTCGAAGAGAATGACGGAGCGAACAGCAACGGGGGGCCAGAGAACGTAAAGGACCCAAATCCCAAACAAGCCTTGGCTATAACATCGCAAGGCATCGACTTTATGGAACGGCAGATCAAGAAAGGTACGCCTTTCTTTCTCCAAATGTCACACTACCCCGACCCGGAAGAGAAAAATGCGAGGAACCGTCAGTCCAATCCGGACAACTCATTTGTCAGCATCACCGATAAAACCTTGGGCACCCTTCTTGATGCCGTCGATCGCCTTGAAGTAAAAGACAACACCTACATCATCTACACGACCGACCATGGCACGCCCGGTAGAAACTCACCCTTGAACGGAGGCAAAGGTATGGTCTGGGAAGGTGGCCTGAGAGTACCTTTCATTGTAGCCGGCCCCGGCATTCAACCAGGAGTCTGTTCCTATGTTCGGGTAACCGCAATGGATCTGCTACCCACCTTCGCTGAATGGGCAGGAGTAAAAGAAGAACTTCCATCTCTCGTAGAGGGAGGGAGTCTTGCCGCATTATTGAAGAACAAAGGGCAGGGCTCCGTAAACAGACCGAGAGAAGAATTCGTGTCCCACTTTCCTCACTACGACAAAGATCCTCAAGGTCCTGCTTCGGCCATCATTCTTGGAGACTACAAACTAATACGGGTTTACGAAACGGAGGCACGCAAGCTATTCGACCTATCGGAAGACCTAGGCGAAAGCGAAGACTTAGCCAAAAAAATGCCTGGCAAAGTAGCGGAACTCGATGAACGCCTCTCTGATTACCTTGAAAGCGTCGATGCGAAGTTCCCAACACTCAATCCTAACCACGACCCAAGCGTCACCGCTGGCTCTCTCCCTGGAGAGACCCGACGAGGAGGCGATCGCGGAAGGCGGGAACAAGGCGGAAACAGAGGGAATAGAAATCGAAACGAAAGATAAAGATTCCCCCAGACACTTGCCGATCACAGACAGCTATTCAAAGATTTACTGAAAAGAACCTTACCCAAGCAGCGCCCAAGTCCATCTGCAGACCACAAAACTCCCATGAAACAACTCCCTTTCACCCTTCTGCTAATCGCCGCGCCCCTCTTCGCGGCCAATCAACCCAACATTGTCTTCCTTCTCTCCGACGACCAAGACTGGACCGAGACCTCAGTCCAGATGCATCCGGATATCCCGGAAGCGAAAAGTCCCCACATCCAAACTCCAAACCTAGAACGATTCGCGTCACAAGGCATGCGCTTCAGCCAAGCCTACGCCCCGGCGCCCGTCTGCGCGCCTACGCGGATCAGCCTGCAAACCGGAAAGAGCCCAGCCCAGATGCATTGGACCAAAGCATCCCGTCCTTACACGGCCGCGGACGGTTTAAAACTGATTCCACCTCAGAACATTCGCAACATTCCGTCATCGGAGATTACCATTGGGGAACGATTGCAATCCGCTGGTTACGCGACCGCCCACTACGGGAAGTGGCATATCGGCGGAGGCGGTCCCGAGCTACATGGCTATGACAAGAGCGATGGCGACACTGGCAATGGAGACGCCGCTCCCCACAAGGGCGACAATCCGGTGGACATTTTCGGCATGGGAAAAAGGGCGGCCGCGTTCATGGCGAAAAGCCAAAAGGATGGGAAACCCTTTTTTATCCAAATGTCGTACCACGCCCTCCACTACCCCGAAAACGCCAAACCGCAGACGGTTGCCAAGTATCGAAAGCTGATGCCGCGAAGCAATGAAAAGGCGATCGGACGGGCAGCGATCGCAGAGAATCTCGATGAAGGCATCGGATCGCTTTTGCGACGTCTGGATGAGCTGGGATTGTCGGAAAACACCTATGTCTTTTTCATGTCCGACAACGGCGGAGGAGGAGGCTCTTCCAATCGCCCTCTGAGCGGAGGCAAAGGCGATGTCCGCGAAGGCGGCATTCGCGTTCCCTTCATCGTTCGGGGACCAGGTATCGAGCCAAATTCATGGTCTCACCAGGCAGTGGTCGGCTTCGATTTGCACAACACTTTTAGCGAATTAGCCGGCATCGAGAAGCCAGCCCCAGCTAATACGGAAGGCGGCAGCTTCGTCCATTTGCTCAAGGGAGATGAGCGTCCCGTAAAACGGCCGCGACAAGAACTCGTCTTCCACTTTCCGCACTACCAAGGAGACACTCCCCACTCCGCCATAATGATGGGCAATTACAAGCTTCTGCATTTCTACGAAACAGGGACAAACGAGCTTTACGAGCTTTCAAAGGATCTCAAGGAGAGCACTAATTTGGCAGATAGAATGCCGGAAAAAGCCGCCGATCTCCGGGAACGGCTAGAAAGCTACTTGACCGCGATCGGCGCGGGCATTCCGGAAATCAATCCTCAATACGATCCTTCTGAGCCACCGGAAATCAGGCGCGGCGGAAACCGCGACCGCGATCGTGGCGATCGACGCCAAAGAGACCGAGACTAACAACAAAAATAGCCCCATGAATATACGATTTCTATTTCTCGCAGCTCTCGCTTTCGTACTCTTACTCACATCTCACGCCCAAAATCGACGAGAGTCCAATACTCCAGATGGGATCGTAAAGCCACGTTTGTCCGACACCGTTCCAGTGAACGTCTACGCCGACAACTGGTTCAAGCTATACATCAATGGTAAGCTGGTGGCCGTGGATTCGATCGACTTCATGCCGCACAACGTGATCTCGGTGGACATTCTGCCCGAGTACCCAATGACGATCGCCGTCATGGCCAAGGATGGAGGCAATGCGGAGACGGGACTTGAATACAACAATAGCAATATTGGAGACGGCGGATTTATCCTGAAAATTGGATCCGATATTGTCACCGACGCCTCGTGGAAGGCCAAAAACTTCTTTCATGGGCCGATCAATAGCGACAAGGCCAGTCCACGCGTCAGGCACCTGGAAATTCCCGAAAATTGGTACGCCATCGATTTCGACGACTCCAGCTGGGAGCAGGCAACCGAGTACGCGGAAAGCGTTGTTCGGCCCCGCGGAACCTTCAGCGAGACCGATTTCGAGGGAGCGAAATTCATCTGGACTGGAGACCTAGACCTGGACAACACCATCATCTTTCGCAAGCGATTTGAGCGGCCCGGATGGACGCCTCGATGGAACGTCGGCGAGCGATAAGAGCATTTTTCGATTTCCCTGAGTCCGACGCTCGCGACTGAGCGAATTAGACAGCAGAAATTTTGTCCGAAATTATTGGTCGCAGTGTAATCTTCTCTGAACGTCCAACGTTAAATCTAAATACGATACGTAGTAAATTTGATCAGCCAGCGCGGGCGCGGAGCGAACTTGATTCCTCCGCGCTCGCCAGCTTTTGGAGCAAAGCACCCGTCAGGACGCTTGAGCTGACAAAACCTCTACCAGGTGATTGAGGCAAGTGTTCCAGCCACATTCATGTTCTCCCGAAACGCTTTCCGGCAACTCATGCCTCAAGGTCAGCTCTGTTCCATCATCGACGGACTTTAGAATCGATTATCACAACACTATGATCAACAAAACCTTCTGAGACCCAAGTAAGGGAAAGTCGATTGGGTGGATCGATCTCGAGGTACTTCCCATGCGGCGCGTACTCCGCGCACCTGGCAGTTGCCCCCTCCTTGTTGAACGTGGGGATTTCATAGGCTCCGCCCAGATGCAGATCGCTGTCCACTTCGGCCCTGCCTGCTTCCATCCCGTAAAACCATTCGGCCATGATCTCCGGTTTAGTCAGGGCATCGAAGACTGTTGATTGGTCCGACTAAAAACCCGCCTGATCTCGAGCGACGTTATCACTTCATTCTCTTTCATAGATCTTCCTTATTTTTTGATTCGATGTATTTATCCAAATTTTCGAGACGCTGATTCCAGAAGCCGGTCAGCCGAGCAATGCTCCGTTCGGCCGCCTCCAGCGAATCCCGCTGCAAACGGAAGCGGTGAATACGCCCTTCCCGAGTTCGATCAATTAGCCCCGCCGTCTCCAGAACCTTAAGATGCTTGGAGATCGCAGGAGCCGACATCCGGAATGGAGCCGCCAATTCGCTGGCATTGACATCCTTGCGAGCCACCGAATCCAGGATTTGCCGCCTAGTCGGATCGGAAAGGGCCTTGAAGATGCGGTTCAATTGCTCTTCGCTAAATTTAACCTTTTGGTTAACTTCATATTAGCAGTTCCCGTCTGCTTGGCGGAACGCCCCTGCAAAGTAATGACAGATACTTGATTTCGCTGGCTCGCGAAGAAATTGCGCTATCAAATGCGGTCTCGTTCGTTATTCAAACGATCGAGCCACCCTTATCCGCTTACGTTTATGGCCATGACCGGAAAAATCGTGGTGAACCTGCACAAACTCTCTCGGTTCACCAATCTCGCTATCCCACTTCTCGCCGGATTATTCTTCGTGGCGGGTATGCGAATATCGTTCTATTTCCACTTTCTCACGGTTGCCTTCCTGTTTCTTAGCTTGTTGAATGGTTTTTATCTATTCGGCCAGAGCGGGCATTCGCTCCTGCGGAATTTCGGCATCCTCGGCCAGGGCCGCTATCTTTTGGAAAGCATTGGCCCTGAACTACGCCAGTATCTGTTCCTCAACGACACTGAGGAGCGTCCCTTCAATCGCAACGAGCGCACCGAGGTTTATCGCAAGGCCCAGAACATCAACTCTGCCTCTTCCTTCGGGTCGCAAAAGAATTTCGATGCTACGGAGGTCAAAGTGCGTCACGCCATGTTTCCAATCCGAAAAAAGGATCTCAAACCCATGAGCGTGACTTTCGGGGAGGAGCGAGGCTGCCCCAATGCCTATACCCTGAAGCGCCCTTTTATCATCAGTGCCATGAGCTTTGGTGCTCTGGGAGAGCGGGCCGTGAGAACCTTAGCCCGGGGGGCCAAGGAGGCGGAGATTTTAATGAATACGGGGGAAGGCGGGTATCCAAAATATCATCTCGCCGAAGGCTGCGATCTGATTTTCCAGATAGGCACGGCCAAATTCGGCGTTCGGGATGAAGAAGGCCGACTGAACGACGACAAACTACGTGAGCTCTGCCGAAAGGACGCCATTAAGATGGTGGAGATCAAATTTTCCCAAGGGGCCAAGCCAGGTAAAGGAGGGCTGTTGCCCAAGGAAAAGATCACCAAAGAGATTTCCGAGTTGCGGGGCGTGCCCATGGGGCGCGATGTGATTTCGCCGCCCAGCCATGTGGAATGCACCGATCTCGAGAGCGCGGTAAAATTCATCGCCCACGCGCAAGAGGTTTCGCAATTGCCGGTAGGCATAAAACTTTGCATGGGCAACGTAGCCGAGTTCGACGGTCTCGTATCAGAAATGGCCCGGTTAGAAATTTTTCCCGATTGGATCACTATAGACGGGGCGGAAGGCGGCACGGGAGCTGCCCCCAAAGCTTTTATGGATCGGGTCGGCATGCCTCTCTACCCCGCCCTCAAGCGAGCGGACGACATTCTTCACAAATACGAGATACGAGATCGAATGAAATTGGTCGCTTCTGGAAAGCTCAGTGGGCCCGGGCGTCAAATGATCGCATTTTGCCTGGGAGCTGACGCCATCGCCTCCGCCCGAGGCTACATGCTGGCCATCGGCTGCATTCAAGCTATGCAATGCGGTAGCAACACCTGCCCTGTTGGAATTACCACCCACAGCCCGGACCTTCAGCGGGGGTTGGATCCTGCGGCTAAATCCGAACGCGTAGCCAACTACGTGAATAACCTGGAGCACGATCTGGAGGATTTGCTCTGCGCTGCTGGCTGCCGATCCGTGCAAGATTTATCGTTCGAGCATCTGTACGTGCCTCAGGACTCCACGCTCCACACTTTTCTGAGTTCTACGCGATAATCTAATTACGAGTTATCTCAAACAAACCCATCTTCAAAAATGAATGGCAAATTCCCCATAGCGCTTTCTTGGATCGCTCAGCTCATAGCCGTTATCTTCATGGGCCAAACACTGTATTTCAAATTCACGGGCCACCCTGAATCCGTCCAGCTGTTCACCGAGCTCGGAATGGAGCCGGAAGGCCGAATTATCATCGGTACACTGGAGCTGGTGGCCTGCGTTCTTTTACTGATACCTTCCAGTATCACGTTCGGAGCGATTCTTGGCTCCGCTCTCATGACGGGGGCAATCATCGGTCATTTTACAGTGCTGGGCTGGGAGGGTGAACGGTTTAGTTTAGGAATTCTGGCTGTCGTAGTCGCCTCCGCTTGCGGAGTTGTCATTTACGTCCGTCGCCGAACCGTTCCTTTTCTCGGCTCCGCCTTGCAGAACAGAGAAGGCCTCGAGAGCGAGGAGGACGAGTAAGGCCGGTCTCCTATCCACGCGAAGTAGATTTAAAACTAACAAAAATGGGGACGATAGAACCCAACCTCCTGGCGGATTCCACCTCTCTGAACCTGATCCATGGGTAGAGTGCAACCGCCTCCTGCCTCGGCGAAGCTAGAAGCGCAGACGGGTCCCGGCACAATCTATCCCATAATCTTTAGTCAAGTTAGCGCTGATCCGCGAGCGATTTCAGTAAATTGAAAAAACGCAAAAAATTTTTGAATGCTTGGGCGAGCAACGTGTCTAAACCCGAAAATGCGAAAACGGCGAGGTTCCTATACACTAGACCAATTGCTCCGCTTCAAGCGATCGGAGCAGCCTGACGACGCATTTTGGGGGGAATTCGATCGCAAGTTGCGTCGCAAGCAA
>Ga0181582_10003273_pt1 | contig 13011 bp, 11 predicted proteins | sample 071ome_32_FD_132438 | JGI IMG/M metagenome (GOLD analysis project Ga0181582, IMG submission 132438) | Coastal salt marsh microbial communities from the Groves Creek Marsh, Skidaway Island, Georgia - 071405AT metaG (megahit assembly) | ecosystem: Environmental > Aquatic > Marine > Intertidal...
ATCGCAGTTCCAAGGGGAACGCTTCGGAGTGGCATCGCATTACCAACACTTGGCTCGACCTTCTCACCAGCCTGCACCTTCGCCCCGTCGGTAAGTCCGGAGGGAGCAAGAATATAAGACTTTGTTCCGTCTTCATATTCTAAAAGAGCAATACGGCAGGTCCGATTCGGATCATATTCAATCCCGATCACGGTTGCGACTTCGTCCCGCTTGGTGCGCTTGAAATCAATGATTCGGTATTTCTTCTTGTGACCTCCACCGATATGACGGCAAGTGATACGGCCTTGATTGTTGCGACCACCAGAGCGCTTTTTAGGCTCAAGGAGGCTCTTTTCGGGCTTCGACTTTGTAATTTCCTCGAAAGCCGGCAACATCTTATACCGATTGGCTGGAGTAAATGGTTTAAAACTTTTCAGTGGCATTGGAGTGATCCTTTCTGACTGAGGTTCCTGTGAATCTGGGAAAATGTAATTAGGGATTAAAGAAGGTCGAGTGACTCACCGTCCTTGAGGCGAACATAGGCTTTCTTCCATGCGGCGGTGCGTCCAGCGTCGGCACGACGGCGACGCTTAGCCTTTCCGGCGCAATTGCTTGTGCGAACGTCCTGCACTTTCACTTTAAAAAGCCTCTCGACGGCCTGACGGATCTCGATTTTGTTTGCACGGCGATCAACCTTGAAAGTGTAGGTATTCTCGTCTTCCTGGAGAAGGGCGGCCTTCTCAGACATGCGAACGGTATCAATAACTTGGTAAATATCTCTCATGGCTTGGTCGTGTTATGCAGTGCGACTTGCGAGGGTTTGAAGAGCATCATCGATGAGGACGATGGTGTCGTGATAGAGAATCTCTTCAATATTCACGTTTTCTGCGGTCTGTAAGAGGGTCCAGGAAACATTGCGCCCGGCGAGGTAAGTTTCTCCACTGAAACGACCTCCAATGATCAGAACACGCTTAGAGTCCGAAAGACCCTGAACGGTGCTTACAAAGTCTTTGGTCTTACCTGAGGCGACTTCGAAAGAAGAAGCGCTCACGACCTTTCCCTCGTTGATTTTATCTCCTAAGACGCGCTGAAGAGCCAGGGTGCGGGTCTTCTTATTGACGGTCTTAGCGTATGATCGGTTCCGAGGACCAAAAACAACACCTCCACCAACGAAGATGGGAGCCTTCCGGTCACCGTGACGAGCATTACCCGTGCCCTTCTGACGATACATCTTTTTACCAGTCCCGCTCACCTCGGAGCGAGTCTTAGCTTGTGCGGTTCCGGATCGACGGTTTGCCTGGTAGGCCACGACTAAATCGTGAACAGCCTGACTTCCTTTTTCACCGTCAGTAACGAGTTTAATATTGGCCTTTTCGGCGTCTTGGATTGTGAATGCTGACATGGATCAGGTTCTTTCTATCAATCGAAAATAGGTTTACTTTGCTGCTGCCTTCTTGATGGCCGGGCGAACGGTAACGTAAGAGCCGTTGTGACCGGGAACGGAACCAGAAATGAGAATCACACCATCTTCAGGGCGAACTTGAACGATTTTCAAATTTTGAGTCGTGCGACGAACGACACCGTCGTGTCCTGGCATCTTTTGATTCTTCCAAACACGAGCTGGAGTTGAACCCGCACCAATTGCACCTGTCCGGCGGTGCATCATGTGCCCGTGGCCATCAGGTTGTCCATTATGGTTGTGGCGCTTCACGTTACCTTGGAAACCCTTACCTTTCGTCGTGCCAATGACATCTACCCACTGACCAGCCTCAAAGAGGGCAGCTCCTGGGTGACCATCTTCCTTGCTTGGAAGATCAGCCTCATTTTCAAAACGAAACTCACGAACAAGCTTCTTGGCGCCAGTTGCACCCTGCTTCGCTTGATGCGTGCGCTCAGGAAGGTTGAGACGACGCTCTTTTTGATCATCGAAAGCAACTTGGATAGCACTGTATCCATCCGTTTCCGTGGTTTTCACCTGAAGAAATTCATTGCCGTTCACATCGACAACAGTGACAGGAATACTACATCCTGCCTCTGCGTCAAAAACACGAGTCATACCGACTTTTTTACCGAGAATACCGAGTGACATGGGTCTTGGTTCCGTTTTGGAAATTTAGGTTTAAATGAATGATTAGATGTGAATCTGAATATCAACACCAGCTGGGAGATTGAGCTTCTTGAGCTCATCAACAGTGCGGGCCGTTGGATCAACGATGTCTAAAAGACGCTTATGGGTGCGAACCTCAAACTGATCAGCTGACTTCTTGTTCACGTGCACGGAGCTGTTGACCGAGAATTTCTCAATCCGAGTTGGCAGAGGAACAGGACCAGCTACTTTAGCACCAGTGCGCTTGGCGGTTTCAACAATCTCGACAGTTGACCGGTCAATAGCCCGATGGTCGAAGGCGCGAAGGCGAATGCGGATTTTTTGATTCATGATGGAAGATTTGTCTGTGTAGTGAAAAGTTTTGTCTTAATAACCACCCCCGCGCTCAGCGATGAGTTGATCAACAATATTGCGAGGAACTTCCTCAAAGCTGCTTGGCTCCATGGTGTAGGAGGCGCGACCGGATGAAAGTGTGCGAACGTCCGTTGAGTAGCCGAACATTTCTGCAAGAGGAACGATTGCCGAGACATTTGCAATCGGGCCTTTAGTTTCGATTTCTTGGATTTGCCCGCGACGACGATTCAAGTCCCCCATGATGTCTCCCTGGAACTCATCAGGAGTTGCAATCTCAACATTCATAACTGGCTCAAGGAGAATTGCCCCTGCCGCCTTAAAGGCTTCTTTCATCGCAAAGATGGCTGCAATTTTGAAAGCGTTATCGTTGGAGTCGACCTCGTGGAAAGAGCCACCACAGACATTGACCTTCAGATCGACAACTGGGAAACCAGCCACTTGACCATTCGTGGTCGCATCTTCGATTCCAGAGATAATGGCGGGAAGATACTCCTTAGGAATATCACTAGCAGAAACCGAGTGATCAATTTCGATACCCATTCCTCGCTCATTGGGTGAGACGGAAACAATCACATGCCCATACATCGCTTTCCCGCCAAGAGCTGCATCACGAATGAACTTTCCATCTCCTTTAGCGGGAGTGGTAATCGTCTCGCGATAAGCGATCTGAGGCTTTCCGACATTCGCTTGAACGTTAAATTCCCGCTTGAGTCGGTCAATGATGACCTCCAAATGGAGTTCTCCCATTCCCGCAATGATCGTTTGCCCCGTCTCCTCATCTTGACGAACGACAAAAGTTGGATCTTCGTCAGAAAGCCGATCAAGACCAACACTCATCTTATCAGAGTCAGCTTTGGTCCGTGGCTCAACTGCCATCGAAATCACAGGCTCAGGGAAAAGAGGTGGCTCAAGAAGAATTCCAGCTTGCTGGTGTGAGAGAGTGTCTCCAGTTTGAATATTCTTCGGGCCAACGAGTGCCGCGATATCACCCGCAAAACAGGTCTCAATTTCTTCGTGCTTATCTGCCTGAACCTGAATGAGACGACCAACGCGCTCTTTCTGGTTGGTGCGAGGGTTATAGATCATATCCCCTTTCGAAACCGTCCCGGAATAGACCCTAAAGAAAACGAGCTTACCAAAATACTTATCACTCCAAAGCTTGAAGGCGAGAGCGCAAAACTTCTCGCTATCGGAAGTCTCAACAGACACCGATTGAGACTCATCCTTAATACTATGTCCTTCAGCGGCGGGAACATCAAGAGGGCTCGGAAGATAGTCAACGACCGCATCAAGAAGGAACTGGACGCCTTTATTTTTAAAGGCCGATCCTCCAGCGATGGGAACGAGAGCATTTTTGATCGTCGCCCGGCGAAGCCCCGCCTTTAAATCTGCAACAGAGATGGGCTCTTCCATCAAAAACATCTCACCAACCTTCTCGTCCGCATCGGCGACCGCTTCGAGGAGTTCTGCATATGCTTCTTCGGCAAGAGCACGTTGATCATCATCAAGAACCGCAATCTGATAGGTCGAACCAACAAGATCATCTTCGGTGTAAAGCACTGCCCTCTGATTAAGAACGTCAATCTGACCTCGGAGAGATTCTTCTGAACCAATCGGGATTAAAATACGCACTGCGCGCGCTCCCAACTTCTCGCTGACCTCACGAACCACGTTATTGAAGTCTGCACCAACACGATCCATCTTGTTCACAAAGACGAGTCTTGGCACCTGATATTTGTTGGCCTGTCGCCAGACTGTTTCGGTCTGAGGCTGAACTCCAGCCACTCCACAAAAGACCACAATTGCACCATCAAGGACACGAAGAGATCTCTCTACCTCAGCGGTGAAATCAACGTGTCCTGGAGTATCAATGATATTGATGCGCTGATTCTGTCCAGAATACAGCTTTGAGATTCCCTCCTCGACGCGCTGATCCCAACTACAGGTCACTGCTGCGGACGTGATCGTGATACCACGTTCACGTTCCTGCTCCATGTGATCAGTTGTCGTCGCGCCATCATGCACCTCTCCGATCCGATGGATCATCCCCGTGTAAAAGAGAATGCGCTCGGTGAGAGTTGTCTTTCCCGCATCAATGTGCGCAGCAATCCCAATATTCCGGGTCCGCTCAAGCGGCACGGAACGAGTGGGAATGGAAGCGAGCTTTGACATCGGGAAAGGAAGGGTCGTCTTAAAAAGTCAGTGGCTTCTTAGAAGCGGAAGTGAGCAAAAGCACGGTTTGCTTGTGCCATCTTATGAACGTCATCGCGCTTACGCACAGAGCTCCCTGTGTTGTTGGCGGCGTCCTTAATTTCATTGGCAAGGGCCACGTGCATTGGGGTCCCCTTCTTGCCTCTCGCATAACTGATGATCCAGCGCATTCCAAGAGACTCAGAACGGTTTGCATCCACCTCCAAAGGCACTTGGTAAGTTGCTCCACCCACACGGCGTGATTTCACCTCCACACGTGGTTTCGCATTTTCAATCGCACGATTAAGAATCTCGAGAGGATCGATCGTATCGGTTCCCTCGTTAGCGCGATCAATCGCTGCGTAGACAATACGCTCTGCAAGTGAACGCTTGCCGTCTCTCATTACCTTCGAAATCATGCGCCCGACAATCTGACTGTCGAACTTGGGATCTCTATAATCCTTCTTTGGATAAACTCTTTTCCTGCGGGCCATGGCTGTGGTTTGTCAGATCTTATATAAAATGGGGAAATTATTTCTTAGGACGCTTCGCTCCATACTTAGAACGCGCTTGCATCCTGTTATTGACTCCAAGGGTATCAAGGGCACCACGAACGATGTGGTAACGGACACCTGGCAAATCCTTCACTCGACCACCACGAATCAACACGATGGAGTGTTCCTGAAGATTGTGACCCTCACCTCCAATGTAGGCGATGACCTCGTAGCCATTGGTCAAGCGCACTTTAGCGACCTTACGGAGAGCTTAGTTTGGCTTCTTCGGCGTCCGGGTATAAACTTGTAGACAAACACCACGACGCTGCGGGCAATTGCTCAAAGCGGGAGACTTTGACTTAGCGACTACTTTTTTACGACCTTTGCGGACGAGTTGGTTGATGGTTGGCATAATGCAATCGGTTAGGGATGGCGGTTAAGCTGAATTTGGTTAAGGAAAACTGGTTTTCTTTGCTGATTCTCGACCGGTAGGAGCCCCGGGAGCTCAGCGATAATCCTCGCTAGAGCCATTTTTCCGGTGGTCGCCCGATAGTCTTGAAACGTTTTGAAGGGCCTAGAACCTTGAGTCTTAAAGGACTTTGAGAAGCCAGGCCCGATTTGGGGGCCGCGACTATAGAAACGAAAGGTGGTCTGGCAAGGCGTTTTTCAGAAATTTTTTAAATTATTTAGAGAGAGATTCCCTAGGTGGCGACGAAAGCGTCTCAAACACCGATCAAACGACCTAATCACGAGTCTTCTCGAGGTTAAAATTTTATTTAAGACCTCCTAACTATAGCATCCCTATTACCTTCAATTAAAGGAACTTGACCATGATCGACAAAACCCCAAGTCGGGCCCAAAGAATGGGAGGCCCCAAATCACAGGAAATGAACGGATCTGTTTTTAGTTCTTGGCTTTTACGTCCATCTTCACCCAACCTCCGCGCGGCATGGCTGGATTTTTCAAGAAGCTCTTCAACAAAATCACAAATCAGGCTGAAATTGATTGGGATGAGCTCGAGGCGGATTTGATCTCTAGCGACCTTGGAATCCGACTGACCCTTGAGATCGTCGACGATCTCAAGGCACTTGGCCGCAAAATCTCTGCTGATGACGTCATTGAAGTCACACGCAAGAAATTGGGTGATTTGTTTGCGGCCGATGTTCCTGCTCCGGAGAGGCAGGAGAGTCAAAACCCCACCGTCATCCTCATGGTTGGGGTCAACGGAACCGGTAAAACAACTTCAAGCGCCAAGTTAGCATCCTATTTCAAAAGCGAAGGTCACTCTGTGATGCTTGCCGCGGCAGATACTTTTAGGGCCGCGGCGGTCGAACAATTACTCTCTTGGGGAAAACGACTAGAGATTCCAGTCGTGACGGGGGCCCATGAGGCAGATCCCTCTTCAGTTTGTTATCAAGCACATCAACGCGCCATCTCAGAAAAGGTTGATTATTTGATCTGCGATACCGCTGGGCGGCTTCATACGCGAAATAACCTCATGGAAGAACTCGCAAAGATTCGGCGAACCCTATGCAAGCAAGATCAATCAGCACCGCATCAAACCTTCATCGTCGTCGATGCTTCCACTGGCTCAAATGCCTTAAATCAGGCGCGTGAGTTTCAAAAAGCTGTACCCCTGGACGGACTTGTTTTAACCAAACTTGATGGTTCAGGACGGGGCGGTGTTGCCGCAGCAATTCAAAAGGAACTCGGCATTCCACCACGTTTCATTGGCACCGGAGAAGAGCCTTCCGAATTTGCCCGTTTTGAGCGTAGCCTCTTTGTTGAGACTCTGCTCTAACAAGATTTGAGTGATCGACTTGAGTAATTGAGCAACCCGTCTTGTTGAGAGGCGGGTTTTTTCTTTTTTTGCTTTGAGTTTTGGGTGGGGAGCGTGAGGAGCAGTGAGCAGGGCAAAAAAAGAGCCCCGACTGATCTGATTAAGACCAATCGGGGCTTATAACTGGCGACGACCTACTCTCACAGGACCTATCGTCCCACTACCATCGGCGCTAAGGAGTTTCACTTCCGGGTTCGGAATGGGACCGGGTGGTTCCTCCCTGCTCTGGCCACCAGAAGTTGTGGTTCGGAATGATTTCCGAGCGACAACTTCTATTGGCAGAACATGTCGGGTTGCGTGTCCTTGCAACGCCGTGCTCTGACATCCATGTGAAGTTAACAAACTGTTGATGAGACTGAAACGAACTTTGGCAGCCTTCTAAAGACTCTTTCCAAAAGAAATATTGTTTCATGTTGTTCTCTTTCTTGCGTGTTACCAGGCAAGAGAAGAGAGGAATTAAGTCGAACGGATGATTAGTACTGGTGAGCTGAACATGTTACCATGCTTACACCCCCAGCCTATCAACGTGGTCGTCTTCCACGATCCTTCAGGGAAAATTTATCTTAGGAGTGGCTTGGCGCTTAGATGCTTTCAGCGCTTATCCTTTCCGCACTTAGCTACCCAGCAATGCCCTTGACAGAACAACTGGAACACCAGAGGTGCGTCAAACCCGGTCCTCTCGTACTAAGGTCTGAACCCTTCAATTTTCCTACGCCCACAGAGGATAGAGGACCGAACTGTCTCGCGACGTTCTGAACCCAGCTCGCGTGCCGCTTTAACCGGCGAACAGCCGGACCCTTGGGACCTTCTCCAGCCCCAGGATGCGACGAGCCGACATCGAGGTGCCAAACCACGCCGTCGATATGAACTCTTGGGCGTGATAAGCCTGTTATCCCTAAGGTACCTTTTATCCGTTGAGCGACGGCAATTCCACATTCTACCGCCGGATCACTAAGGCCTACTTTCGTATCTGCTCGACTTGTAGGTCTCACAGTTAGGCGGGCTTGTGCCTTTACACTCAACACACAGTTGCCAACTGTGCTGAGCCCACCTTCGCGCTCCTCCGTTACTCTTTAGGAGGATACCGCCCCAGTAAAACTGACCGGCTGCCATGGTCCCCTGGCCGGATGACGGCTCAGGGTTAGATTGTCCAATATTAAAGGGTGGTATCTCACTGATGACTCCACGCATTCCTAAAAACACGCTTCAATGTCTCCCACTTATGCTGAGCATTAAGATCGAACAACCAATAACAGCTTACAGTTAAGGTCTATAGGGTCTTTCCGTCCTTCTGCGGGTGTCCGGCATCTTCACCGGAACTACAATTTCACTGAGCACCTGGTCGAGACAGCGCCCAACTCGTTGCACGATTCGTGCAGGTCGGAACTTACCCGACAAGGAATTTCGCTACCTTAGGACCGTTATAGTTACGGCCGACATTCACCAGGACTTGGGCTCGGAGCTTCGCCTCAAGGGCTAACACCTTACCGTAATCTTTTGGCATTGGTCACGTGTCACATCGTATACGTCGACTTACGTCTTAGCACAATGCTGTGTTTTTGCTAAACAGTCGGTTGGGCCATTTCACTGCGGCCCCCCAAAGGGGGCACCCCTTCTTCCGAAGTTACGGGGCTATTTTGCCGAGTTCCTTGACCAGGTTTCACTCTTGCGCCTTGGTATATTCTACCCATCCACCTGTGTCGGTTTACGGTACGGGCCATTCATGTAAGGGCTTTTCTTGGCACTCTCTCTAGCTATGCGAATTGGCCGTAGCCGCATCTCGGAATTCAATCACCTAGTAGCCTTTGATTATGCGTCCTCCTTACTGGGTGCAGGAATATTAACCTGCTTGCCATCCCCTACGCCCATCGGCCTCGGGTTAGGTCCCGACTAACCCCGGGACGAAAAACGTTGCCCGGGAAACCTTGGATTTACGGCGGGGCGGGATTTCACCGCCCTTATCGTTACTCATGTCTGCATTCTCACTTGTAACCGCTCCAGAGTCAGTCGCCATCATCCTTCACTGCTGTTACAATGCTCCTCTACCGCGCCATAGTAAACTATGACACCCAGAGCTTCGGTATCGTGCTTATCGCCAAGTATTTTCGGCGCAAGGTCTCTCGATGAGTAAGCTATTACGCATTTTTTAAATGGTGGCTGCTTCTAAGCCAACATCCTCACTGTCTATGAAACCTCACCTCCTTTCCACTGAGCACGATTTAGGCACCTTAGCTGCTGATCTGGGCTGTTTCCCTCTCGACGACGAAGCTTATCCCCCGCCGTCTCACTGCTGCGCTCCATTGAATGGTATTCGGAGTTTGATAGGGGTTGGTAGGCGGGTGTGCCCCCTAGCCCTGTCAGTGCTCTACCCCCACTCATCAGCACGCAACGCTGCACCTAAATGCATTTCGAGGAGAACCAGCTATCACGGGGTTTGATTAGCCTTTCACTCCGACCCACAGCTCATCCGAGCGTTTTTCAACACACACCGGTTCGGTCCTCCACTTAGTATCACCTAAGCTTCAACCTGGCCATGGGTAGGTCACCTCCGTTTCGGGTCTACCGCCAGCAACTTATACGCCCTATTCGGACTTGCTTTCGCTACGCCTACGATCCAGAAGATCTTAAGCTTGCCACTGACGGTAACTCGCAGACTCATTAAGCAAAAGGCACGCCATCACCCTCGAAAGGGCTCTGACACCTTGTAGGCATAGGGTTTCAGGTTCTATTTCACTCCCCTCACAGGGGTACTTTTCACCTTTCCCTCACGGTACTGGTTCACTATCGGTCGCTAGTTAGTATTTAGCCTTACGCAGTGGTCTGCGCAGATTCACACGGGGTTTCACGTGTCCCGTGCTACTCAGGAACTCCCTAGGGCCTTGTCAGATTTCGGTTACGGGGATGTCACCCTCTATGTCGCCAGTTTCCATTGGCTTCACCTATCGTTCAAGGTCCCACAGCGGGGTCCTACAACCCCGGTAACAAAGTCACCGGTTTGGGCTGTTCCGTTTTCGCTCGCCGCTACTTACGGAATCGAATTCTCTTTCTTTTCCTCTGCTTACTAAGATGTTTCAATTCAGCAGGTGTCGCGTATCCTTCCCTATTTTATTCAGGAAGGAACGATACCATTCAATGGTATCAGGTTACCCCATTCAGAAATCTCCGGGTCAAAGGTTGTTTGCACCTAACCGAAGCTTATCGCAGCTTATCACGTCTTTCATCGCCTTCTAGCACCAAGGCATCCACTCTATGCCCTTAATAACTTAATTCCTATTTCTCTTGAAATGGTTGTCGTTACTTCAAGCTCACGGCTTTTACCCCGTTTGCTTGTTGTCACTTGAGTTGGAACTTCCGGCTCGCACCGTCAGATCCAACCGTAAATTGGTTTTTTGGTAGTCTTTATCCAAGGACTGCAAGTTCGTGATGCAGGCTTTCACCTGCCTCAGTCTCATTGTCATTTTTATTTTAATGAGAGCGTCACATTGAAGTGAATGACGCTCACAGTCTTGAAAAACTTCACACGGATGTCAAAGAACGGCGGTTGCCTCAAAAGCATGGGTCACAGAAAGGTTTTGTTTTTGCTCTACTCGGGCAATCCATCTCTTTTCTTCTTAAAAAAGATGGTGGGCATGGGCAGGCTCGAACTGCCGACCTCACGATTATCAGTCGTGCGCTCTAGCCAGCTGAGCTACACGCCCATTGAAATGAACAACTCACTCCATGATTTCATAAAGGTTTGCTCATTTGAAAATTGGTGGAGGTTAGCGGATTCGAACCGCTGACATTCTGCTTGCAAAGCAGACGCTCTACCAACTGAGCTAAACCCCCATGTTGAAATTCTTTGTCTCGAATTCCGAAGCGGTGAGTAGGACAAAAAATCAGATTGTATGCTGCTGTCTTAAATCTCTCTGAGACTTAAGGTGCGTTAATAGTCACTCAAATGTTTTGTGAAGCGCTCTTTCGAGCATCTTCCACCATCTCAATCAACCAAGGTTGATCGCGAACAGGTGTCGACCAGAAGCAGAGGCCGTTGAGACTTGCTTCCTTACTCCGTAGAAAGGAGGTGATCCAGCCGCAGGTTCCCCTACGGCTACCTTGTTACGACTTCATCCCAGTTACCAGCCTCACCTTAGGGCGCTGCCTAACGAGTTTAGCGCACGCACTTCGGGTGCGACCGGCTTCCATGATGTGACGGGCGGTGTGTACAAGACCCGGGAACGTATTCACGCCGTCGTAGCTGATACGGCATTACTAGCGATTCCAACTTCATGGAGGCGAGTTGCAGCCTCCAATCCGAACTGGGCCCAGTTTTGTAGATTTCCTCCACCTCGCGGTATCGGTTCTCATTGTGCTGGGCATTGTAGTACGTGTGCAGCCCTAGGCGTAAGGGCCATACTGACCTGACGTCGTCCCCACCTTCCTCCCAGTTGATCTGGGCAGTCTGAATAGAGTCCCCGCCTTTACGCGCTGGCAACTATTCACAGGGGTTGCGCTCGTTGCTGGACTTAACCAAACATCTCACGACACGAGCTGACGACGGCCATGCAGCACCTGTGCATTGTCCACCCGAAGTGACCTCTCCTTTTCGGGAGAGTACGACAAGCATGTCAAGCCTAGGTAAGGTTCTTCGCGTTGCATCGAATTAAGCCACATACTCCACCGCTTGTGCGGGTCCCCGTCAATTTCTTTGAGTTTTAGTCTTGCGACCGTACTTCCCAGGCGGCTCGCTTAACGCGTTAGCTCCGGCACAGAAGGGGTCGAATCCTCCCACACCAAGCGAGCACCGTTTACTGCTAGGACTACAGGGGTATCTAATCCCTTTCGCTCCCCTAGCCTTCGTGTCTCAGCGTCAGTAAATGTCCAGTAAGTTGCCTTCGCCATTGATGTTCCTCTCGATATCTACGCATTTCACTGCTACACCGAGAATTCCACTTACCTCTCCATTACTCTAGCACGGGAGTATCGAATGCAGTTCCGAGGTTGAGCCCCGGGCTTTCACATTTGACTTTCCGCGCAGCCTACACACGCTTTACGCCCAGTGATTCCGAACAACGCTTGGGACCTTCGTATTACCGCGGCTGCTGGCACGAAGTTAGCCGTCCCTTCCTCTTTGGGTACTATCAAACTTGGAGGCTATTAACAACCAAGTCTTACTCCCCAATGACAGGAGTTTACAATCCTAGGACCGTCATCCTCCACGCGGCGTTGCACCATCAGACTTTCGTCCATTGTGAATGATTCTCGACTGCTGCCACCCGTAGGTGTCTGGACCGTGTCTCAGTTCCAGTGTTGCTGATCGTCCTCTCAGACCAGCTACCCGTCGTCGCCTTGGTGAGCCTTTACCTCACCAACAAGCTGATAGGCCGCGAGCCCATCCCTTAGCGACACCCGAAGGCATCCTTTACTCCGTAGAGACTATCAGGCATTAATCCACGTTTCCATGGGCTATTCCTGTCTAGGGGGTAGGTATCTCACGTGTTACTAACCCGTCCGCCGCTAGGAATTCCATTAGCAAGCTATTGAAATTCCTCGCTCGACTTGCATGTCTTATCCACGCCGCCAGCGTTCGTTCTGAGCCAGAATCAAACTCTCCGTAGAAATGTTTTGAATCTGACGTCTAAACTGTTTGTCACCTGCCAGTTGGCATGTGACGCGCTTAGCTATCAAATTGACTTTGGTTTGGAAATCTCACGATTCCCCGGAAGGACTTAATCAAGCCTACTCCCGTGACCCGCACCTCAATCTTTTCAAAAAAGACTAAGACGCAGCACACAATATGATTTTTTGTCATCTTTCCTACAGATCGCTTTCAGCTCACTTTGCTCCCAAGAGACACCTTGTTTACAACATGTCTTTGTTCGCAGAGTTTCCAAAAGTGGAAAGATCTGTAGAACCCATACTTTCAAAGAACGTTAGAACCGGAGACTTTGAAAGCCCGCTGATGAAGGTTCATTCAGGCGAGCTTTTCGAGGTTTCTCGGTTGCGGCCGGCAGCGGCTGCGGGGGCAACCCTAATGTTTTCAGCTCTCACGTCAATCTTTTTAAAGA